>Ga0233425_10005222_pt1 | contig 20740 bp, 17 predicted proteins | sample Watercolumn_Towu_2_FD_181712 | JGI IMG/M metagenome (GOLD analysis project Ga0233425, IMG submission 181712) | Freshwater microbial communities from Lake Towuti, South Sulawesi, Indonesia - Watercolumn_Towuti2014_140_MG | ecosystem: Environmental > Aquatic > Freshwater > Lake | place...
ACCGAAGAAATCCTTGAAAGTCTTTGGGGAAGGGGGCTCGGGGGAAACCCCTTTCTCCAGAAAGGGGTTTCCCCCGAAACCAGTTCTCAATGAAGAAGCTCGTCGTCATCGTGGCTCCGGGGCGGTTCCGCGAGCTGCTGTCGAGCCTGACGCTGCCCGTGGCGGTGGCTCGGATGTGCAACTGGCTTCAGCGCGAGCGGCCGGACGTCGAGTGTCACGTCATCGACGGCCACCTGTCGTTCGGCCAGCCGGTCACCGAGGCCGGGGAGCGGAAGGTCCACGCGAGGCTCCTCGATGCGCTCGATGGCCTCGTCGATGGCGAGACGCTCGTCGGGTTCTCGACGTTCGCCAACCGGGAGATCGTGCACGCGCTGCCGCTGGCGCGCGCGATCAAGGCGAGGTACGGCGTGCCCGTCGTGCTCGGCGGCTACGCGGCGAGCACGTGCGCCGAGCTCGTCGCCTCGCGGTACCCCGACCTGTTCGACGGCGTGGTGGCCTCGGCCGGCGAGCAGGCGGCGGTCGCCCTGATGGACGAGCTCGACGGCGGCCGGCTCCGGGACCGGTCGCGCGTGCCCAACCTCGTGTACTCCGACGACGGGCACGTCCACGTCAACGTGCGGGTCCCCGCGCCGCGCCTGCGCGACGCCGCGCCCCTCGACCTGTCGATGATCCGCGACGTGCGGAGCTTCGAGATGCTCCCGTACTTCTCCTCCGCCGGGTGTCCGCACCGCTGTGACTTCTGCTTCGAGCCCCGCCTCTATCCGAAGTACGACGCGAACCGCGCGGGCATCGTGTTGCGAGACATCGACGCGGCGCTCGGGACGTGGATCGTCCCGCGGTACGTCTCGTTCGTGGACCCGTTGTTCGGCCACGACTCGAGACAGGCCGCGCCGCTGCTCGAGGGACTGCGCGACCGAGGCGTCCGGTACAGCCTGTACACCCGGGTCGACACACTCGGCCCCGAGCTGTTCGAGCGCATGGCGGGGCACTGCGCGCTGATCTTCATCGGACTCGAGGCGTTCACCGGGGACGTGCTCACGTACATGAAGAAGACACGGAGCCCGGCGCGGTACGAGGACGCGATGCGGCGCACCGCGCGTCTGGCCTTCGAGCACGGAGTGACGCCCCAGATCGGCGTGATCCCGAACTACCCGCTCAACCGGCGCGCCGACGTGGAGCGGATCTTCCGTTTCTTCGACGAGCTCGCCGAGCTCCACGAGTCGGTGTGTCCGCGTGACGGCCCCGGGTTCCTCGTGACGGTCTTCGGATACACGATCTGGCACGGTCTCCCGCACGCGCGCGACCTCGCGGACCTCGAAGCGCGCGGCATGACGTGGGCGCCCGGGTTCCCGGCGGACTATCACGGCGAGCCCGTGGCCGTCGATCTCCGGCGCGACGTGCGGGATGCGTCGCCGGACTACACGTACCAGGAATTCGTCGAGGACCGACAGCGGCTGTACGGCAAGGCGCTGGCGACGGAGCGCGCTCGCGCGCACCAGGCCGACTGCTACACGCTCGGCTTCATGAACAGCGCGACGTCCACGTTCGTCCGCCTGGACGGGGAGCCGCTCGTCTGGACCGACGGCGACCACGATGTGCTCGACGTCAAGGCCATGTACGACGCGCGGATCAGGGCAGGCGGATCATGACTCCACCACCTTCTCGAGTCGCGCCACGAGCGCCGGGATCTCCCGAGTGACCGTGTCCCACACCATGTCGTCATCGACGGCCAGGTAATCGTGCACCACCTTCTGACGCATTCCGACGATCGCGCGCCACGGGATTTCCGGGTGTGTCGAACGGAATGACTGGGAGACATGACCGGCGGCCTCTCCGATCACCTGGACCATGTGGGTGAGCGCCAGACGAAGGATCTCGTCCGAGTCGAAGTCGGCTCGAGTCCTCGTCTTCACGACAGTCACGATCTTGCGTGTCATGTCCAGCATGTGTCCGACATACACAAGGTCATCCTTGGGCATACTGGACCTCAGCACTGGCCACCACGCTTTCGCGTATCCTGCTGTTGAGGGACTTGCACGTCACGAGATCGACTTTTCTACCATCGAGAAGAGCAGACAGCTCTTCCTCCATCTCGAACACAGCAAGGAACCCTGGCACCCGTCCCGCCTCGAACTCCACCAACACATCGACATCGCTGTCTGCGTGGAAATCGTCTCGCAGCACGGACCCGAACAGGGAGAGCTTCTGGATGGCGTGGCGCCGACAGAAAGCAGCTATCCGTTCACGGTCCACTCGGATACGAGCACTCATGGTGACGGATCGTACACCACCACTCCGGAGCCTTCCAGCGGGGGGTGGAAACAGGTCCTGAACGGGATCGAGCGCGTCAACCCGGACGCGCTCCTACTCACCGTCCTTTTCCGGCTCCTCGTCGCGGGGCCGGCGGACCTTGCCCAGCTCCTTGTTGATGAGCCGCAGCCCGGCCAGAAGCCCCGAGCGCATGTCCTTCCCCACCCTCTCGGCACCCTCGACGAAGCCCTGGGTAGCCTTGCCGGTACGGACCTCTTCGGCGAAGCTCCGCATCTCCTTGTTCGCGGTATGGACTCCCTTGACGAACTCGCGCTCGATCTTCTTGCGCTCGTCGCTGTTCCAGACGTCCAGGAGCGCCGCGCCGAAGTTCTGACCGAGCAGCGAGACCTCCTTGAGGATGTCCACCTCCTGGTCGCTCCCGGTCTCGGGCTCCCGGCCTTCCTTCGCATCCGACGTCTCGGGCTCGCCGCTGGCCTTCTTTTCTTCGTCTGACATGGTCCCGCTCCTTTGTCCTCTCGTTGGGAAACGACGACCGTCCTACCGCCGGCCTCCCCGGCAGCAGCAGGCAGGCTCGCACTGGCAGACCTCGGTCGGGATGTGCGTCTCCTGGTTGTACACGAGGCGGCACTGCCGCCTGACGTTGGCGCAGTCGCAGTGCCGCCGCGCTGGGGCTGGCGACGGTGCCTCCGCGGGCTGGTCGATCCCCGGCTCCGGCGGCGCCGGCTCGGCCGGCGGCGCGGACGCGGCCTCGGGTGGCGGCTCGACCGGCGGTGGGGCGGCCTCGGCCGGCGGAGGCTCGACCGGCGGTGGCGCGGCATCGCCGGGCGGCGCGACCTCGACCGACGGCGGCGCGGCATCCGCGCCCAATGCAGTGCCCGCGGGGAGCGCGGGTGCTGGGACAGTGGGCGGTGGAGTTGCGACGGCCTCGGTGGGAGCCGGGAGCGGCGGCGCCACGGCCCCCTCCGGCGGGGGCGGCGGGGGCTCCGCGGCCTCGTTGCCCAGGAGACGGTCGATGGTGTCGCATCCCGGCGTGACCAGGGCGACGATCGCCGCGACGACCGCGACGGCCTCGAGCCGGCGAGCTCTCTTCGGCTTCGGCCTTGCGCATTCAAGGCGTGGCATCACTTGTCCACGATGCCGAGGACGTCGCTCTCGCGCAGGATCACGTAGGTCTCCCCCTGGAGCTTGATCTCCGTCCCCGCGTACTTGCCGAACAGGATGCGGTGGCCCTCCTCGATCTCGAGGCGTTGGACCTTGCCGCTGTCCATCAACCGGCCGCTGCCGACGGCGACGACCTTGCCCTCGATCGGCTTTTCCTTGGCCGTGTCCGGGATGATGATGCCGCCCCTCGTGGTCTCCTCCTGGTCCAGCCGCTGGATGAGGACCCGGTCGCGGAGTGGTCGGAACTTCATGGCCTTGACCTCCCTGTGTGCTGAAACACCGTCCCGGGCACCGGTTCGCGTCGGGTGCGCCGAACGTGGCGGCTAGATTAGTCACGCGTGTGCGGGAGTCAACTGAGCGATAAAGCGCTCACGCCCACGGCGGAGTTGTCCTCGGTCGTGGTAGAGTGCGGGCTCTCGGACGAGGAGCAGCGTGTCCAGGGTCGAGGGAGCAAGCGTCGAGGAAGCGCTCGATCACCTGGTGAACCAGTTCGCCGATCCCCTCTCGTTCCTCCGGGAGCTGATCCAGAACTCCATCGACGCCGGGAGCCAGCACATCGACGTGCGGTTCGAGAAGCAGCCCGGCCAGGACGGCGAGTGCGTGATGGTCATCCACGTGGACGACTTCGGCGAGGGGATGGACCGCGAGATCATCGACTCTCGGCTCACCCGGCTGTTCAGCTCGGGCAAGGACGGGGACCTGACCAAGATCGGAAAGTTCGGCATCGGCTTCTCCTCGGTCTTCGCGATCCAGCCCGACGCCGTGTGCGTCGATACCACGAGGGGCGGCGAGAACTGGCGCGTGCTCTTCCGCAAGGACCGCTCGTTCGTCCGGATCGAGCGCGACGAGCCGATCGAAGGGACGAAGATCCGTCTCATCAAGGCCGTGCCGGAGGCCGCGTTCGAGGACTACCGCACGCGCGCCGAGTCGGTCGTGCGGTACTGGTGCAAGCACGTCGAGGTCGAGGTGACCTTCGACGGCGAGGTCATCAACGAGCCCTTCGACCTCGACCTCCGCGTCAAGGTCTTCCACCACGAGCCGGGCACCGACATCGTCGCCGGCTACGCCCGCGGAGAGGCCACGTTCCGCGGGTTCTACAACAAGGGGCTCACGCTGCTCGAATCGGACGACAGCGGGGTCCCGCGCGTCTCGTTCAAGGTGAGCTCCCGCTACCTGGAGCACACCCTCACGAGGGACCGGGTCATCGAGGACGCCAACTACCGCAAGGCCATGAGCCTCGTCGATGGGCTGATCGCGGGCCCGCTGATCGAGCGCCTGTTCGAGCTGCTCGACGAGGCGGTGCGGACGGAGGGGGAGAACCTGTCGCGAGCCCGGTACCTCCAGGAGCTTGCAGCCTGGCACCTGGCGCGCGGCACCGATCTGCCGGCGTCGGTCGGCGACCGCGCCGTGCTCAGGTCGGTGGACGGCGCGCCCCTCGGCCTCGCGGCATGTCGGCGGGCCGCGGCCGCTTCGCGGCTCCTGGTCGAGTCCGGGGTGTCGCCGCTCACCGACGCGCTCGCGGCCCTGGGGTACGTCATCGTTTCGCAGATGTCCGACGGAGGCGGGCTGCTCCGCACCCTGTGCGGCGGCGAGCCGCCGCACGCGCGACACCGTTTCTGCCTCCCGCTGCCCGTCGCGTCGGAGGACGAGACGCTGCGATGGGTCCCGCTACGCGATGCAGCGGCGGACCTGCTCGGGAAGTCGGACGTGCGGATCGCGTCACTCGAGCTCGGCCGCCTCGCATACGAGGGGTCCGGGGTCGGGTCGTGGCCCGTCGTCACGGTGCGGCGCCTCGGCGAGGTCACACCGCTCGCCGAGGCCCTGACGCTCGGGACGTCGCTGTTGTCGAAGAAGCGGGTGCTCGTGGTGAGCTCGGACCACCCGACGGTGCAGGGGCTCATCGGCATGGCCCGGACCGAGCCCGAGCTCGCGGCCCTCGTCCTGGCGAAGCTGGTGCTCCTCATGACGAAGCACGGACCGGCCGTCGATGCGGAGCTCGCGTCCCCGGCCCTGAACGCGACGCTCGGGAAGCTCGCGGTGGAGCGGAGATGCACGCGGCTCGGGTTCTGAGGGCGTCGGCGCGGGAGGACCAGTGAACGCCGCCGACGACCTGATCCGGATTCTGGCGAGCGACGGCCGCACCGACTCGGAGGGGGCATTCACCCTGGACCGCGAGAAGGCGCGGGACAAGATGCGGCTGTTCCAGCTCGCCGACCCGGTGCGCTACGTGCTCGAGCTGGTCCAGGCCGCCGTGCTCAAGGGGGCGTCGCGGATCCGCTTCGACATCGATGCGGACGACATGCTGATGCGGTGCGACGGCGCGCCGTTCACGGTCGAGGACTTCGAGGACGTCTACGGCTCGCTGCTCTCGAAGACCGAGTCGCCCGTGGTCGAGGCTCGACGCGAGCTCTGCCTCGGGCTCAACGCGGCCATGGCGCTCAACCCGCGGTTCATCCGGGTGGAGAGCGGCAGGGCGTTCCTCCTGATGCGGCCGGGGAAGGACGACGAGTACGGCGCGCTCGAGGCCGAGGTGGCCGGGACGAGCGTCCACGTCAAGCAGCGGTTCCGCGCGGGCCTGCTCGTCGAGTTCTTCAAGAACCTCTCGGGCCGGCTCGCGGAGGAGCACCTCCTGCGGGAACGGTGCGTCTTCTGTCCCGTGCCCGTCGACCTCGAGGGCGAGGTCATCTCGCGTGGGCTCGAGCTCCCCCGCGCGCTGGCGACCGCGAGGTTCGAGATCGAGGGTGTGCGCGGCGTGATCGGCCTCTCACCCACGCTGCTCAGTCGGAAGATCAAGTCGATCGAAGAAGTAGCGAGGCGGGTCCACATCGTCGTGGACGGCGTGGTCATCGTCACCCACGACCTGCCCGAGCTGCTGCCCGGCACGCTCGCGGTGGTCGTGGGCTCGCGGCTCCGAAAGGACGTCTCACAGTCGGACATCGTCCGCGACGAGGAGTACGACCGCCTCGTCGCCGCGCTCCGCGACACCCGGCTCCGCCTCCTCGAGGCGCTCTGCGACGCGTGCCGCGACGCGCGGGGCGAGGAGCTGCACGAGCTGCTCGAGACGCTCCTGCGCTGGACCGTCGTGAACCAGGCCCTGTCGGTCGAGACGCTCCTGGCGGTGCTCTCCCGGCCCGAGGACGACCCCGGCCGGCGCCTGCTCCGCGTGCCGTTGTGGACCTCGATCCGCGACGAGCGCCTCTCGCTCGAAGATGTTCTGCGGGACTTCCGGAAGCACGGCGACGTCGCCGTCGGACGGTCGCATGTCGACGACTTTCCGCGCGGGAGGCGCGACGCCGTGGTGCTGATCGAGGGCGACGCCGACCGCGTGCCCATCGATCGGCTCTTTCCGGGGCACGTCGAGGACTGGACCGACGCGATCGACCTCCACGTCCGGCGGGTGCGGAACAAGCGAGCCTGGCTGGTGCGGCCCATGAGCGCCCGTCTGCCCGAGGGCTCGGTCCTCGCACGCAGGCCGATCGACACACCGAGCGGCAGGGGCGAGGTCGGCGTCAGGACTCTGAATATCGAGTCCCTCCGCCTCGCGCTCATCGCCAACGGATGCCTGCTCGTCGAGCACGACGTCCCGTTCCCGGTGCTCGGGATCAGCGCCGTGATCGAGGCGGACTTCGAGCCGAACGACACGTTCGATGACGTCGAGCACGACGAGTCTCACGCACGGGCCATGCTCGCGCTGCTCGAAGCGCTCGTCCCGCTCCTCCACGACCTCGCCGCCACGCAGTCCCGGGAGCCGTGGGTCGTGGCGTGCCTGCTCAGCTTCCTCGACACGTTGAGCGCGCGGGTCCCGATCTGGAACGCGCTCGTCAAGCTCGGCGTCACGGCCGACCTCGCCCGTGCGATCGCCCCGAGGCCGGCGCGGATCTGGAACATCCGCACGATGCTGGGCGCGGGCCGCGGCGCCCGCACCGGAGAGGGCCACGCGATCCGCTTCGTCCCGCTCCTGCCGACCTGGAACGGTCCGGTGGTGAGCCCCGAGGCCGTGAGGCAGGACCTCGAGACCCACGGCCACGTCCGGACCGTGACCGAGGGCCTCCCTGTCCCGGTCCTGATCCCCGGGTCGATCCCGCAAGGGACGTGGGACCGGGCCGCAGCGCTGGCGTACGCCGCGACCCCGGACATCGGCGGGGCGTCTCGCGGCTGGGACAGGCCCGTGCTGCGCATGACGAAGGTCACACGGAGGGTCCTCGATGCGCTGGACCTCAAGTGGACGGGCGTCTGCTTCGACGGGGCGTGCGATCACGTCGTACATGCGGCGGAGTTCTTCGAGCGATCCACATCCTCGACCCTGATCCCGGTCCCGACCGTGGCGTCGGTCATGTTCCAGCACGGGTCGGTCGAGGGAGAGGTCGGGCTGCTCCCCGTCGAAGGAGACCTGGAAGGCGAGGGCCGGGCGACCCTGCTGTGGCACTACCGCAGGCTGGGGAGCCTGCAGCTCGGGATGCCGTTCAGCGGCCTGACCGCCGTGGTCGCGTCCGCTGACATCCAGCCCGACGACGCCTGGACAGGGGCTGTCGAGGACGAGGCGACCGGCGAGGTTCGCAAGGCGCTCGCCCGCGCCGTCGTGCAGCTCGTGCGGGACGTCGCAGGGATGAAACGGGCACGGCAGGACCCGGCACCGACCGCGTCGTGGCTGCTGGCGACCGCGGCCGCTGCCGCTTTCCCCGAGCCCGTGTACCGGGAGCTGTACGATGCGCTCGTCGCGAACCGCGCGCGAGAGGTCGCCGAGGAGGAGTATCGCGCCGTCCTCGACCTCGCCACGGCCACGTCGTACTCGACCGTCGCGCGGACGCTCAGGACGACGAGCTGGACGGACGGGGGACCCGATGTCGAGACGATCATCCAGGCCGTGCTGCCGAGCTCTCCGCCCCCACCCGGCGCGACGGTGGTCAGGACGCGGGTCGTCCCGCCCCCTGGCGCGATGGCGTGGCTCGACGAGCTCTATCCGGTCGAGCCCGACCACACCACGCCGTCTCTCGCGGAGCGGGTCCTCGATCCGATCCACGAGATCGCCTCGCTCGAGTGGTTCGAGACGGTCCGCGGGGACCGCCTGTCGATCGGCGACGTCGTCGATCTCTTCCGCGAGAACGGCCCGGTACAGTACGTCGGCAGTCTCCCACCCGGCGCCTTCGAGTCCGACCGGACGCGACTCCTCGTGGCTGACGACGAGACCAAGGGGCTGCTGCACCGGTTGTTCGGCCGGACCGGCGTGGTCGAGGACACGGCCTGGCTCGAAGAACAGCGGCAGCGGTGGCTGGTGTCGCAGCTCCCCCGCCACGACGATCTCCGGCTCCCCCCGGGCAGCGCCATCGTGACGGCCGAGATCGCGACCCAGGGCCTCGCCGGGGAGGTGGGGCTCGACGCGTCGCACCCCGTCTCGTCACATGCTGGGATCGGGCTTTGTATATGCGAAGTCGTCATCTGCAAGGACCGCGTCGAGATCGGCCGGGACTCGGTGGTCTCACCCATCGCGCTGACAGCCATCATCGACGATGAGGGTCTGGTGATGAGTCCGACCTGGGACAAGATCGCCACGGACCCCATGGCGCCCCGACGCCGCAATGCCTGCCTCGAGAAGCTCCCCGAGCTCGCGGGGAAGCTGGCGGCGGTGTGGCCCCGGACCGCCGGTGCGCTCCGCGCGGCGGCCGCCGCTCACGCCCTGGACCTGCTGACGACCACGGGCGAGGCCTCGCTCCGGGGCTCGGGGCCCGACGGGGAGGCCGCATGGCAGGCGCTCGCCGAGCTCCCCCTGTTCCGGACGGTGGACGGGGGCTTCCGCTCGCTCCGGGGCCTGCTCCGGCTCCGGGAGGAGCGGAAGGAACCGGTGCGGTACCTGCCCGACGCACCCCTGTCGCCCCGCGGGAAGCCCCTGGAAAACCGCGTCGTGCTTGTCCTGACGGAGCGCGAGGTCCAGCGGCTGCGCCTGCTCGCCACCCTCGAGTGTTCTGACTACTCCGCGGCCTGGAGGGAAGAGCGGGCGATGCTCGCGTGGATGGCAAGCGCGCCGCCGCTGCCGCTGATCGGAGAGCTCGAGGCCGTCCACCGATCGAGCGAGGGCCTGCCGCCGGGGACCGAGGGAGAGCTCGTCATCCCTCGGCGCGCCCTGGATCAGAGGCGGCTCGACGACCTCCCGACGATCGCGTTCGGCGTTCACGGCCGCCTCGTCGAGCGGCGGTCGTTCTCGGAGCACCTGCCCTGCTCGGGGACGATCACCGGGACCGCCGTCACGACGTCCGCCGACCGGACGAGGGTCAGGCTCGACATCCGGTTTCGAGAGGCGTTCTCCGGTGCCATCGTGAAGCTCTACTCCGGGCTCTGCGAGCGGTTCGAGCGCGGGGAGATCACGGATCCCGGGGACCTGGAGGTCGCACGGAGCTTCCTCGGCGCGGCCGTGGTCCTGCTCGTCCGTGCGAGGAAGCACCGGATCGCCAGGTACCGGGGTTTGTTCGAGAGGCTGGCGAAGCTCCCCGTGCTGCTCATGTCCAGCGGGCGGGCCGTGACCTACGAGGTGGCCCAGGAGCAGAGACCGAGGGACCTCGGCTCCCTCGGCCTCTGGAACGACTCGGTCGATCTCGTGGAACGCGAGGGCCTCGCCCTGAGCGACGACACGCCCGGGACGTGGACCATGCCGCCCCGGGGCGCGCCGGACTCGGCGCCGGAGCTGTCGCTCACCGCACCGGACGCTGCGCCCGAGCCGCAGTCCGCGCCCCTGATTCCTCCCGGACCTGTGCCCGGAGGGTGCGCTCCGGAGGTCGCTCCAGTCAGACCCTCGCGGGAGGAGCTCTTGCTCGAGGCGGTCCGCGACGAGCTGCGCGTCGTGCGCGAGCGGAACGAGCGCCTGCTGAGCGAGGTCAACCTCGAGCAGCTCCGCCTCGGCGACGGGCCCCGGGATCGCGTCGTGGTCTGCGAGCCCGGCTCGATCACCGTCAACCGCCGGCACCCCGTCGCGAAGGTCGCCCTGGACCGTTTCGACCGGGACCCGACGTGGACGACCTTCCTGGTCATCGCGGTGTACGCGGCGCTCAACTCCTGGCTCGAGGACATCACCGACGAGGACGAGCAGCGATTCCTCCACCTCCTGGTCGAGCACGTATCGACCGGGCTTCCGGTCGCTCGCGACGTGCCGGGCGGACCCGGAAACGGCGACGCGCCCTCGGGACCCGAGCACACCGGCCCTGTCGCGGCGACGACGACGTTCGCGCCGCCGGAGGAATGAAGCATGACGCCGCCCCTGCGCCTCTGTGCGCTGCTGCTCTCGATGATGGCCGGCTGCGCCGCGCCGGAGGTATCACCCCGCGCGGCGGAGGCACTGGCACCGGTCGTGCCCGTCCCTCCGCTGCCGCATCCCGTCGCCCCGCCTGATCCGGACGGCTGGGAGCTCGTCTTCATGGACAACTTCGAGGGGGTCCAGGGCGCCCCACCGGGGTTCGGGCTGAATGAGGGGCTCGAGCAACGTCAGTCCGGCACGCTCGGTCGATCGACGTACTCGATCCGGGCCGGGGACTGGGTCGACGGCTCCGAGCCGATGCCCGGGACCTGCCACGTCGGCGATGCCGAGGCCGGCGCGGGGCGGCTGTCGATCCACGGGATCGAGGGCCGGCCCTACGGCGCGGCGGTCCAGCTCGACAGACCTCTCCCGATCGGCAGCGACGAGGGTTTGCGGGTCTCGGTGAGGTTCGATCCCGTGATCCGCGACCAGGAGAGCCTCGGCTGGGCCTCGGTGATGCTGATCCCCGAGCCCGGCGCGGCCGGCTGGCCCACCCGGTCCGAGAACCTCCTGGGAGTCCTGGTCCGTTCGAACGGCGAGCTCCAGGTGCTGAGCCGCGGGCACGAGGTCGAGGAGCGCTTCGAGGGGGCGCTCCCCGGCCCTGCCGAGAGCTACTCCCTCGAGCTCCGGGTCCACCTGGTCAGGGAGGGCCAGCAACCAGCCCTCGTCCTCGACGGGTCGTTCCAGGGCGTCCGTTTCTCGGCGGCACTCGAGCAGGGGCCCGGGGCCGCGCTCCCGGAGCGCGTCTTCCTGTACCTCGGGACCCACTTCCACCTCGAGATGTGCCCGAGCCGCGCGACGTGGTTCGATGACCTGCGGATCGAGTCGTTCAGCCCGATCCGCCGCGATTGAGCCCGTCGGGCAGTCGAGCTCCCTCCACGGCGAGAAAACATGACGTTTCACGTTAGCCCGTCCGACTTAACAGATGATTGAATTCTCGGTCCCGGATATCGGGCCCGGTTCGGACGGCAGCGGGTAAACCAAGGGAATGGAGAGATGACATGAGCTCATCGATGCAGAGTTGTATTCGAGCCTTCCTGTTCGTCGGTCTGGCGGCGCTCCTGTCGCTGGTCGTGCTCGGGTGCGAGGACGACCCGGTGTGCGGGAACGAGGTCGTCGAATCGGGCGAGGAATGCGACGACGGGAACGAGGTGGACACCGACGACTGCACCGTGAGCTGCCGGATGGCCTCGTGCGGCGACGGGCTCGTCCGGGAAGGGGTCGAGGAGTGCGACGACGGGAACGACATCGACTTCGACGACTGCACGACGGCGTGCCGGCTCCCGCGCTGCGGCGACGGGATCCTCCAGGGGGAGGAGCAATGCGACGACGGCAACCCCGATGATACCGACGCGTGCCCGTCGACGTGCGAGCCGGCCAGGTGCGGCGACGGCTTCGTGCGGCAGGGGGTCGAGGCCTGCGACGACGGCAATGACGTGGACGAGGATGACTGCACGAGCGCGTGCGCGCTGCCGACGTGCGGCGACGGCTTCGTCCAGGACGGCGAGGAGTGCGACGACGGAAACCTCAGCAACGCGGACGAATGCCTGACGACCTGCCTCGCGGCGAGCTGCGGCGACGGCTTCGTCCAGGGCGACGAGGAGTGCGACGACGGCAACCGCGACGACACCGACGCGTGCTCGTCGACCTGCGAGACTGCCCGGTGCGGCGACGGCTTGGTGAGGACCGGGATCGAGGCGTGCGACGACGGCAACGACGTGGACGAGGACGAGTGCACCAGCGACTGCGCGCTGCCGACGTGCGGCGACGGCTTCGTCCAGGACGGCGAGGAGTGCGACGACGGCAACGTCAGCAACGCGGACGAGTGCCTGACCACCTGCCTCGAGGCGACCTGCGGCGACGGCTTCGTCCAGGGTGACGAGGAGTGCGACGACGGCAACCGCGACGACACCGACGCGTGCCTGAGCACCTGCGTGCTTGCGACCTGCGGCGACGGCATCGTCCGGGTCGGCGTCGAGGAGTGCGACGACGGCAACGACATCGACACCGACGCGTGCCTGAGCACCTGCGTCGCGGCGTCGTGCGGCGACGGGGTCGTGCAGGAAGGGGTCGAGGAGTGCGACGACGGCAACGCGAGCAACTCCGACGAGTGCCTCACGACCTGCATGACGGCCGCTTGCGGCGACGGGTTCGTGCTCGAGGGCGTCGAGGCGTGCGACGACGGCAACATGGACGACACCGACCGCTGCCTGAGCACGTGCGAGGCCGCGACGTGTGGCGACGGCTTCGTCCGCGCGGGGGTCGAGGCGTGCGACGACGGCAACGACGTCGACACCGACGCCTGCACGAACACCTGCCGCCTGCCCACCTGCGGTGACGGCGTCGTGCTCGCGGGCCTCGAGGAGTGCGACGACGGGAACCTCGACGACACCGACGCGTGCCTGAGCACCTGCGTCGCGGCCTCGTGCGGCGACGGCTTCGTCCAGGAAGGCGTCGAGGAGTGCGACGACGGGAATACCGCTTCCGGGGACTGGTGCAGCGCGACCTGCGAGCGCGAGTGCTTCCTGGGTGTCGAGGCCGCCATGCACGAGGGACACTGTTACATGGGATTCGCCAGCCTGGTGACCTGGGAGGGAGCGGCGGCGACCTGCGACCTGATGGGAGCGCACCTCGCCAGCATCTCCTCGGCCGCCGAGAACGCGGCCGTGGGGGCGGTCGTCGTCGAGGTCGCCACCACCGCGTGGATCGGGCTGACCGACCAGTGGAGCGAGCGGACCTTCATCTGGTACGAGGGGCCGGGCTCGGTGCGCGCGCCGGTCTACACCAACTGGGCGGCGGGACAGCCCGACGACGCACCCTCGGCCAACGCAGATTGCGCGTTGTTCACCGGCGCGACGGCCACGTGGTCCGATCAGGTATGCGCAGAGGTCCACGCATTCGTGTGCGAGCACGAGTGGGATTAGGCAAGACGATGAGCCGGTACGCTTCGCGGTTGTCCGCGCTGATGGCCCTCGTGGCGCTCGCCCCCGCTTGCACGGAGGAAGAAGGGACCTGCGGCGACGGCGTGGTCCAGTCGGGCGAGGAGTGCGACGACGGGAACGAGGTCGATACCGATTCCTGCACGTCGACGTGTCGGCACCAGCGGTGCGGCGACGGCGTGGTCCAGCCGGGCGAGGAGTGCGACGACGGAAACGATGTCGATTTCGACGCATGCAGCAACACGTGTCGCGGCGCCGTCTGCGGCGACGGAGTGCTCCAGACCGGGGAGGCGTGCGACGACGGCAACCGAGACGACGCCGACGCCTGCCCGACCACGTGCGAGGTCGCGCGGTGCGGCGACGGTTTCGTCCGCGCGGGCGTCGAGGCGTGCGACGATGGAAACGATATCGATGACGACGGGTGCACGAATACTTGCCGCCTGCCGACCTGCGGCGACGGTGTGGTCCAGACCGGCGAGGAGTGCGACGACGGCAACGTCAGCAACGCAGACGACTGCCTGACCACCTGCCTCGACGCGACATGCGGAGACGGGTTCGTCCACGCCGGCGTCGAGGAGTGCGACGACGGCAACCGCGACGACCTCGATGCCTGCCCGACCACCTGCGAGGTCGCGCGGTGCGGCGACGGTTTCGTCCGAGCTGGCGTCGAGGCGTGCGACGATGGAAACGACATCGATGACGACGGATGCACGAATACCTGCCGCCTGCCGACCTGCGGCGACGGCCTGGTCCAGACCGGCGAGGAGTGTGACGACGGAAACGTCAGCGACGCGGACGGCTGCCTGACCACCTGCCTCGACGCGACCTGCGGCGACGGGTTCGTGCGGGAAGGGGTCGAGGCGTGCGACGACGGCAACCGCGACGACCACGACGCGTGCCTGAGCTCCTGCGTGGCCGCGACCTGCGGCGACGGCATCCTCCGGATCGGTGTGGAGGCGTGCGACGACGGCAACGACGTGGATGACGACGCCTGCTCGAACGCCTGCCGACTGCCCACCTGCGGCGACGGCGTGGTCCAGGCCGGTGAAGCGTGCGACGACGGGAACGACGTGGACACCGACTCGTGCCTGTCGTCGTGCCTCGCCGCGCGGTGTGGCGACGGCCACGTCTGGCTCGGCGTCGAGGCGTGCGACGACGGCAACAGCGTCGACGACGACGAATGCAGCACCGACTGCGGCCTCCCCGGCTGCGGCGACGGCGTGATCGGCCCGGGCGAGGAGTGCGACGACGGCGACGGCGACGACGGCGACGAGTGCCCGGGGACGTGCCGCGCCGCCGTGTGCGGCGACGGATACGTGCGCCGCGGCGGCGAGGCGTGCGACGACGGCAACGACACCGAAACCGACTCCTGCACATCGGCGTGCGAACCAGCGCGCTGCGGCGACGGGATCCGGTGGTCGGGCGTGGAGGCGTGCGACGACGGCAACGACGTGGAAACCGACGCCTGCGACTCGTCGTGCATTCCGGCAGGATGCGGCGACGGAGTGGTCTGGGACGGCGAGGAGGAGTGCGACGACGAGAACCTCGACAACACCGACGGCTGCCTCATGAACTGTCTGGAATACGACTGGTGCGAGAGCTTCTACATCATGAACGTGGTGCCCGAGGTCGCGTGCGTCGGCGCCGTGCCGTCCACACTCTCGCTCCAGGGCGCCGGGTTCGCCATCGTCGAGGGCCGGATGCCGTCGGTGACCATGGACGGCAGACCAGTCACCGTGGTCCGCACAGAGGGATGCGAACGCCTCGATCACGTCTTCGTCGAGGCCCAGGTGTGCACCACCCTCGTGATCGGAGTACCGGCCGGCCTCGGGCTCGGCGGGCACGAGATCGTGGTCGAGCTGCCGGTCACGATGGGTTGTCATGACGCGGTCGTCTTCAGCGTCGGGCCGCGCCCGACCGTCACCGACGTCGAGCCCGACGTCGTGTGCGAGGGCGATGCGGAGCTCCTCGTGACCGGGACCGGTTTCGTGCCCACGACCCGCGTCCTGCTCGACCGCATCCCGGCCACGCGGACCCGGTTCATCGACGACCGTCACATCGCGGCGACGTTCGAGGACCTCAGGCCCGGAGTGTACGACGTCACCGTGAGCAACGGGGCCGGCTGCGAGAGCACGCTGGCGGACGCGGTCACCGTGGTGCCCAACCCGAGGATCTACTTCGTCGATCCCCCCGTGCTCTACTCCGACATCTCCGTGCAGGTCACCATCTACGTGGCCAACATCAACGGTGGCGACGTGAGCTTCGTCGGCATCCGTCCGTCGGGCACGGCCCTGGAATTCATGGAGCTCGAGCACACCTACGATCGTTCTCGCCCCGGACGGGTACAGGCTGTCGTCCCGTCGGGGCTCGAGGCGGGCGAGTACGAGGTCTACGTCGAGGACGCGCTCGGGTGCTCGGCCACGCTGATGGAGGGCTTCGTCGAGACGGACACGCTCACCCTCGACCTCGAGTCCATCGATCCTCCGTTCGGCTGGACCGGAGAGCGAACCGGGGTGACGCTCTTCGCGTCCGATCCTCCCGGCGCCGGGATGGAGGGCTTCAGGAGCCTGCCGCGCGTCTACCTCAACCCGGCGAGCCCGGGGCCTGACGACGTCGCCACCGTCCTGTCCGCGGTCGGGTTCGTGGACGCGTCCGAGATCACGTCGGTCGTGCCCGGCGGGCTCGCGTCGGGTGCCTACGACGTCATCGTCGTCAATCCGGACGGCGCGGTGGGCGTGCTCGAGGACGGGTTCCTGGTCACCCGCGACCACGCGCCGGTGATCGACGCCATCTCGCCCGCCTCGGTGCCGAACTCGGCGCCCGCGACGGTCCGGATCTACGGCGCCTTCTTCAACAGGCCGGCAGTGGACCTCGACTGCCGCGACCTCGCCGGTGCCATGGAGCACTTCGTGGCACGGGTCGATTCGTGGACGGCGGACGTCGTGACGACCACCGTACCCGCCGCCACGCTCGACGAGGGCATGGTGTGCGTGGTCCGGGTCACCAACACCGACGAGAGCTACGCCGAGTATTCGGCGCTCGGCGTGACCAACCCGTCGGAGAACATCCAACCGACGGAGGAAGTGTCGAGGATCGGCACCGCACGGCGCGCTCCGGTCGCCGTGGTCGGACGCGCCACACGCGCCGCCGTGTTCCTCTACGTGATCGGAGGCGACGGCGGATCGACCGCCACGGCATTCAACACGATCGAGGGCGCTCCGCTGAATCGCTTCGGCGACCTGGGAGACTGGCGGACTCTCCCCTCGAGGCTCCCCGAGAACCGGACCCTCGCCGCGGCGCAGGTCGTCGGCAGGCACATCTTCCTCGTGGGCGGGAACACGGGCGGCGGCCCGACCGCGTCGGTCCGGCGTGCGGAGATCCTCGACCCGGCCGACGCGCCGACGATCCGCGACCTCGAGTTCACGTCCGCCGCGCGAGGCGTCGCGGAGGGCGTGTGGTACTACCGGGTGTCGGCGGTCATGGGAGCCGCCGATCTGGACAACCCCGCGGGAGAGACCCTGCCGAGCGACCCGCAACCCATCCGCATCCCGGCCGGGCTCGCGGAACCGCTCCAGGTGACGATCCACTGGACGGCGGTGGCCGGCGCAGCCGAGTACCGGGTCTACCGGAGCCCGGACCCCGACCTCGCGGCGGGCCTCGAGGAGCTGCTGGCCACGGTCCGGACGCCCGCAACGTCGTACACCGACACCGGGAGCGCCACCGACCCGACCCGGGTCCCCCTCGTCGTCGGCGACCTCGGAGTGTGGAAGGCCATGCCGTCGCTGACGCGCGCCCGCGAGGGCCTCGGCCTGGGCCTCGGCCTGGACCCGGCGACGGGCCTCACGTGGTACCTGTATGCGATCGCCGGCCGCGGAGCCGGGAGCGCGGTCCTCGCTACATACGAGGTCCTTTCGGTCGCTGACGCCACGTCGCACCCGCCGGCCGGCGCGGTGTGGCGCGAGGACGTGACGAACCCCCTCGCCGCGGCGCGCTGGACCCTCGGCGCGTTCAGCGTCGACCGGACCGCCACGACGCGCATCACGCCTGGCGACACGTGGATCTACGCGGGGCCAGGCGCGAACACAGCCGGCGGGACGATCCGCGACGTCGACGCCGCACGTGTCACGAGCGGCGGGACCCTCGAGAGGTGGACCAGCGTCGACAGCGTCGGCGGGGGCGGGTACTCGGGTTACGCCTTCGCGGCCGCGGCCAACCAGCTCTTCGTGTTCGGCGGCCAGGGCGGCGTGGCCTCGGACGGCTGCATCACAGCCGAGATCTGCGGCATCGGCCTCGCGTGCGGCGGCGGCCCGGCGGACCCGCCGGACCTCAGGAACTGGAACGCGCTGGGCTTCTCGCTCGTCGTTCCGCGGCACCTGCCGGGCAGCGCGACGGGCGCCGCCCACTTCTACGTGATCGGCGGCCTCACCGACACCGGCCGTCCCACCGCCTCCATCGAGACGTCGATCTGGTAGGGAGTAGTCCTCAGCGCTCGGGGTCCACGCTCTCGACCTCCCGGCGTGCTCTCTCGAGCAGGTCCGAGACGTTCAGGGTCACTGCCCAGAGATCCAGATATCCATGATCGAGGGCCGTGCCCTGGACCTCGAGGACACCCAGCACGTCACGCCACTGGCGCTCCGAGACTCCCCCGCCGAGCCGGAACCACACGAGCTTGTGTAGCAGGGTGTCCTCGGGGCTGGCGAGATCGAGCACGACCTTGTTGCCTCCGACATCGAGCTCGATGGCTCGTGTGCGCCCCAGCTCCTCCCTGGCCCACGGATCGCGGCCAGCGATGAAGACATCGACCTTGAACATCGTGGCGAGGTGGATCACGTTGAAGCAGGAACCGCGCGAGACGGCGTCGCGGATCATGCCTTCGTCCACGTAGAATTCGCCGCGGAGCGCGGACACGAACGCATCGACATCCTTCAGCCCAAGACTCGCGACGAGGTCCGCGTCGTGCGTGGACCGAGGAACTCCGTAGACGGAGCTCGCCAGCGATCCGCCGATGGCGTAGGGAACATCGAGGGCGTCGAGCACGGACACCACACGCGAGACCACGAACAGGGGCTCGTCGAGCATCAGGTCCGCTCCAGCGCCGGGTCCCAGCCGAAAGCACTGCGCATGGTGGCGGCGTCGAGCCACCGCGACGCGAGCCGCATCGAGATCTCACGCTCGCCGGCACCCGGGTATCGCCGCCGGATGTCCGCGAGCGCGAGCTCCCGGACCGTGCGGCAGAGCGCGCTCACCCGCTCGAGCTTCTGGGCTGGCGTCATTCGACGGTAGCCCTCGATGAGGATGGCGTGCGCAGCCGGGTGGGTGTCGTTCATATGTTCAGCGTACACCATCGAAGATCGTGGCGGGAACTCCAGATTCCCGCGTACACGGGAATCGGAGAGACGACTCGCGTCGGGAAGGCCGTCGACACCGTCCGAGTCCGCGGCGTTCATCCTGTCGTTCATCGGCCGGCGGGGGGCTTACGGCGCCACCGCGCGCCGCGACCCCGGCCCACGAGCTCGAGCTCGGGATGCGCGGCCAGATCGCGCTCCGCCTGCTGGCGGGAGACCGCATGATCGACGGCCTCGAGGTACCGCGCCATCGTGACCTCGTCCCCCCGCTCGATCATCCTGTCCAGGATGCGGAGCCGGGTCTGGCGGTCGTAGCGGCCCACGATGCGCTTCGTGGTCACGTCCGCTACCGGCCGCTCGACCCCGATGAAGCCCCACCTCGCGTAGGGACGGAGATTCCGCCCCAGCCTGCGGGCTGCGATGCGGCTCTCCGGCCGCTCGACCTCGATGAAGAACCGCTCCGGGGGGTCCACCCGGGACCACCCCGCGGTCAGGTAGCCCAGGAGGAGATGGACCTCCTCGTCGCGCGTGGCCTCGCGTGCGAACTCCGCCACGACCGCGAGGGCCTGAGGCCAGCGCATGCCGCGCATCTCCAGCCGCAGCGCGAGAGGGTTCAGCTCTCGCCAGTGCTCGAGCACCCACTGGAGCAGGATGGACAGCAGGCGCGGGTCGAACCGGAGCATCTCGCCGGCCAGAGCCAGCAGCTCCTCCGTGGTCCGGGGGTGGTAGGGCCAGGGGCTCCGGCGGCCCACGGACGGTGCCCCGAGCCGCGCGAGCTCGTGGTAGAGGCGCTCGAGGTGACGCTCCGTCGGCACTCCGTTGAGCAGGCCCCGTGTCACGGCTCGGCCTCGTCCCGCAGGTCGTCGAAGTAGTCGGCCGCGCGGCGCGCCTTCGGGTACCCGCGATCCATGAGGCTGGAGATCTGGCGGTCGACGATGCCGAGATCGCCGGCGAGACGCAGCAGGAGCCGCGCATGAGCGCGGTCCTTGTCGCGTCCGGCGAAGCACTTCATCAAGCCGCCACCATCGCGGCGCCGCCGCCGATGATCAGGTGAGCACCGGCCGGGACGAGCGCATCGAGACGCTCGAATGCCTGCGTGAGGGTCGCCGCATCGAGGATACGATGGACCATGCACATCAAATGACTCACAAATGTATCATTGTCAATGAGTTTCCCTGGAATGGGACCTGGGGACGGAGGCCATGGGTGGGCGGATGGGACCCGGCACTGCCGGGTTGGGTGATCTGGCTAATTCTTGAAGACCACCATTATGAGTCGAGGATCCTGGCTCCGTGAATCACGCACAGCACATCTATTTGGTCAGGTTTGATGTGGTACATGATGCGGAACGGCCCTTCGATGACTTCTCGAATTTGCTCGAGGTCGTATTCTGGGACTCTTCGGCCAGAGAAGGGGAACTCTGTAATCTGCTGTGATCTTCGAGTAAGCCGGTCGACGATACGTCGGGCGTACACCGGAGAATCGAGGGCAAGGTGAGCGGTGATGGCCGCCAGATGCTCCAATGCCGTGTCGGTCCAGTGGACTTTCATTCCGGCAAGCCGTACTTGGCGCGCACTTCCTTGACATCTTTGGTTCGTCCGGCCTGGCTGTCCGCCAATCCGCGCTGAATTGTCTGTCGAACGTAGATCTGGTGCATCAGGTCATCCCACGTTGCCTCTGGTGGCAGACGCTCGATGATCTTGTGAGCCTCTTCACGCTCCATCACCTCGGCCATGACTCCT
>Ga0233425_10005223_pt1 | contig 20737 bp, 23 predicted proteins | sample Watercolumn_Towu_2_FD_181712 | JGI IMG/M metagenome (GOLD analysis project Ga0233425, IMG submission 181712) | Freshwater microbial communities from Lake Towuti, South Sulawesi, Indonesia - Watercolumn_Towuti2014_140_MG | ecosystem: Environmental > Aquatic > Freshwater > Lake | place...
CTCTTCTAGCGAATCAATGGCGTACATTGCCAGCATTCGCCGCATGTTGAAACTGGCTGTAAATTGACTTAAGAAACGCTCTCTAAGGCATCCATCAGACCACCTTCCCGCATTCAGCCAACTGCCGCCGCTTCATGGTGATGCGTCCGCGCTGGGTCCAATAATGGGAAACCCCGCCGAGCGAACACCTCCAGCCCATCCCGCGATGGCGGGAAGAGAGGGACGGGTCCGCGCATACCTCCGCCTTGCAGACGGGACAGCGGGCTGGGATAACGGGATAGAACCCGAAGGGCGGACGCTCCGTGCGCTGACCGCCGCGCTGAAGATATTCGCGCACAATTGCAACGGCGGGACACTGCCTGCCGAGATAGCAGGTGCATTCGCCGTTGATGCCCACGCGGTGCTGATGTCCATCGAGGGCGAGGGCGTAGAAATAACCGGTCACCATCACATCCGCTGTTGGGTTGGATAATGTTGTAGTTTGGGGATTATTCATTGGAATCTCCGGATCACGCACACAAAGGACAGCTGTCACTGTGCCTGTCATTGACTTGCACGGGTGTACGCCAGCCATCTTTCCACTCGGCACTTGCCAGATCGCAATTCCAGGTTTCGTGAATGTAAGCCTCGATGCGATTGGCGCTCATCCAGCCTAAAGCGACGGAATCAAATTGCAAAGTAGTAGAATCCGGTGTAACGCGAATCACCGCATATTCCTGTGCGCCATCTTCACTGAATGCATCATTGAGATACAGGGTGTCTCCAACCCGCCAGCCTGAACACAGAGTCCAGGAACGGGTATGTTGAAAGTCCGCGATCATCTCGTCCGCGGAGCAGGTCTTGATATTGAAAACTCGATCCTTGTGGATCATGTGAATACCTCCATGGGAAAAATAAAGCAGACCGCTGCACTGAAATGCAAAACGGTCTGCTTGGAATTGGAACAACTGATAAACCTTAATGGCTAAATGCCTTGTGCCATCTTCCGGATCACTTGCAGCGTGGCGAGGCAATCTCCCACAGCGGAATGATCCCCGCCCTCAAGTTTTGGCCACTTGAAGTTCTGATGGTATTCATTCCAATTGCCCACGTAATCGGCATACTGCAACATCGCGCACTCGACGCGGGCGGGAGTGAAAGGCAGCGGCGCGCTAAAACGCGCGAGGGATTGGCGGATCAAGCGCAGGTCATACGCCTTGTTGTAGATCACCACCACGCGCCCATCAGCGATGCGCGCCAGATCCCGATAGATGTCAAAGAAGCTTGGCGCATCCTCCACCATCTCATTGGTGATGTGGTGAACAGCAGTCGCTTCGGATGGGATGGAGATGGACGGCTTGCACAACAAGTTGTTCATCAGGATGTTTCCCGCACCATCCGTCAGCCCGACCTGGATCACCTCGGCATCCTGATCGAGTCCGGTTGTCTCCGTATCGAGCAGGCACCACTTTGCGGGCGGGATGGCAAGAGTCTTTTGTGCCCACTGCCTGGCATGCTCGTGTGCTTGCGTCTTGAATTGCGTGAATGCCTTGGTGCCCGCGCGCAAGTATGCAGTCTGAAGGTTAGCCATACAGCGCCTCCTGACCGCGTCCATTTCGGATCATTTCAGCCAGCAGGGCTTCATCCTCTGCGGACATGGCTTCATCCCATGCCGTGCGATCCACGCCGGATTTTTCAGCGAGCAGATTCAGCACGGCAGTTCGCAGCGCGGTGTGAACGAGTTCCATGAAACCTGCTTCCTGGATATTGTTCACGATCGCAAGCGCAAGGTCCTCGGGATCAAGACTCGCCGTCCCTTCGCGCACATCGAGCGCGGCAAACTCCCGCATGACATCCTCACAGGTAACGATATATTCACAGCCGAATTTTTGCAGTTCGGCCGCAAGGTGTTGTTCAAAGATTTGTTGATTCATACATACCTCGTTGGGTAATAGATTTGCGATCAAAAGAACAGACCGCAGCGCTTGTTCTGAACTGTGATGTTCAACCCATGCGGCGCGAACTGTTCCAATAAAAAAACAGAGAGTCCGTGTGGGACTCTCTGCCATATTCATCTGCGATGCTTGCGCGTTGGTGGCGCGCTCACATCGCCAAAAAGGGAAAGCTGAACCGCCTTCCCGAATTCATACAACGCCTGCAGGCGTTTGATCTCCGCGCCGATCTCTTCCAGCGCTTCGCTCGATACCGGCAGAGCAGTGGGCGCTTCAAAGCGCGCCAGCAGATCGGGATCAGCCATCAATGCCTGCAAGGCAAGCATTGATTCGATCACCTCGCGCGATGCGACGCCGTTCAGGCTTTTTGAAATTGTCTTTGCCGCCGGGTCGGACATCATCTGCTGTACTTGGGCAACGATCTCCTCCTTCTCGGAGGCGCTGCCCGCCGGGCGAAGCTTCTTCGACTTGGGCGCGGTGGAGCCCAGCATCAACTCCGCTTCCAGCGCGAACAACTCATCCTCGAAAGATTTGAACTTTGCCTCATGCTCCCAGGGCTTTTGCAGTTCAACTTCATAAGCCGCCAGATCACGCTCCCAGGCGGCGATGACCGCCTCACACTCTGCGAGAACCTTGTCCATGTTCTTCATGGCAAGATCCATACTGCGCGTGATGCCCACCTCATCATTGCCGCCGAAGGACAGCCACTTGCCGTGGATTTCGAAATACAAATACGGCTGCGGCTCTTCTGCCGAGCGGTTGTCCAGCGAGCCGAAGATCACGTGCCCGCGATACCTGCCGAGCGGAATAGAGAGACTGCCGCGCGCAACTTTCAATGCGGCTTGGGCTGCGAGAACTTTCAGGCGTTTGCCCGCCTCCTCACGTTTGGTGAAGACTTCCTGACCTGTGCCAAAGATTTCGTTCAGCATAATGCTAAATTCATCAGTGGTAGCTTCATCTCGGATTTGCACCGCTTCGCGGAACACCCGCGCTTTTTCCTGCTCGCCTGCGAGACCGCTTTGCTTGAAACGCATATCGGCTTTGAGCGAGAAGACCGTGCTGTGCCAGGCATCGCGCAGCGACTTCATGCGCTGCCACTCTGCTTCGAGGGTGATCTTGCGCATGATCTTCGGATTGCCCGAAGCCAGCGCCTTGATCTCCGAGAAGGTCAGGACCGTGTCGCCAATATCATCCACCTCGCGGTCGGTCAAAGAGCCCGACATGATCTGCGAAATGAAAGCGGCTTTGTTCTCCAGCAATTGCCAGGTGTATCCATCAAAGGAACCTGACAGTACATGCACGAACTGGAAAGCGAGCGTGAACAAGTTGCCCTGCCGCAGCATGCGTCCAAGCTGCTGCTCGAGATCGCCGGGACGCCACGGGGGCGTCACATGATGCACAGCGACCAATCTTTCCTGCACATTCAAACCGGTGCCCATCTTTTCATTGGAGCCGATCAGGATGCGGACCTGGCCGCTGTTCACGGCATTAAACAAATCTGCGCACCCTTTCTCATTGCGCGCATCGTGAATGAAAGCGATCTCATCAAGAGGCACACCCAAACGGGCAAGCCTCACCTTGATCTCGCTGTATAGATTGTCAGTCAAGCGTGCCTCTTCTGCTGTATCCACTGATGTTTCTTCGGGGTCACTTGACACGTCAACACTGGCGCACGCCTTCGCCTTCGGCACCGCCAGATCACAGAAGATCAACTGCGCCCCTTTGACGGGATTGGTCGTGTCGCGGATCAACTGCACCAGCGAAACCAAGCCATCGATCTTCGGCATCTCCGCGTTGGGCGCGGCGGGCACAACCAGACTCAGATCAGCGGCGGCTTTGCGACCGTCGCTCGTGATCATCAGCATGTTATCTTTTTCGGGTCTGACCTTGCCGCTGCGAACTTTTTCCGCGCGGCTGGCAAGGGAGGAAACAAAATCCTGCAGTTCCTTGCCTGCGAAGGACACCACCTTGACCGGCTTGCCGCGATACAACTGCGGACGCTCGATCTCGGCCGGGTCCACACGGCGCATGTCTGCGGCTTGCAGCCAGAGCTGCATCAGCTCGGTCATGTTCACGAACTTCCTAAAGCGGGTATTCATGCGAAAGCCCGCGCCGTCGGGAGTCATCTCAAGACCCGGCTCTGCCAGCGCGAACTGGCGCGCCCAGGCATCGAACTGCGCGAGTCCCAACTGCTTCAGCGCATCCATCTGGAAATACCTCTGCATCGTGAACATCTCGGCGATCGTGTTGGTGACGGGCGTGCCGGTCAGTCCCACGAACTTGCCGCGGTTTGCGAGCAGCCATTTGGATTTGATGAACATATCGAAGGCGCGCTGGCTGTCAGTGTTGGTCAGCCCCGCAATGCGGGTCATGCGCGAGTTGAAATACAAATTTTTGAACGAGTGGAATTCATCCACGCACAGGAAATCCACGCCCAACTCCTCGAAGGTGATCGTTTTCTCGCTGTCCTTGTCGAACAGATCGAGGTCTTTCATCTTCTTGTCGAAGCGTTTGAGCGCCTTTTCGATCTCCTTCTGCGCGCGGGTCTTGCCCCTATTTTTCGCCTTCTCTTCATATAGATACTCCTCCAGCTCGGCGATCTGTTCCAGATAGAAATCACGCCGGGCTTGCGAAGAGATGGGCAGGAGCTTGAAACTTGAAAACGGGATGAGGATCAGGTCCCAGTCATTGGCCGCCACGCGGCTGAGGAACTCCCCGCGCTTCTCCTTCGAGAGCTTATCCGCTGAAGGGATGAGCATGTTCGCGCCGGGATAGGCGATCTGCATGACCGCCTGCCAGTTCACGAGGGTGTGATTGGGAACCACGATCATTGCCTTGCGCGTGAAGCCCAGTCTTTTGGATTCCAGCGCCGCCACGATCGCGGTCAGGGTCTTGCCCATGCCCACTTCGTGCCCGATCAGGGTCGCCTGATTTTGAATAATGCGCCAGGCGGCATCGCGCTGATTCGAGCGCAGCTTGATGGAAGAGGCGAGACCGGGTGTGGATAAATGCGAACCGTCATAACGGGCGATGCGCACCGAGTTGAATTTCTCGTTGTATGCCTCGGATAACAAAGAGGCGCGCTGCGGATCGCTCCACAACCAGCGTTCGAACTCCTCCTTGATCTCCAGCAGTTTCGCCTGCGCCGCCACGGTCTCGATTTGATTGACCGCGCGGTCTTCCCCCAAGCCATCGTAGATCACAACTTCATGCGAGTTCAGTCCGTGCGTAACCAGCGTCACCGTATTGGCGCGCGCCGTGCCCCATTTCTGGTTGATCAACTGCTTGGAAACGAAGTACATATTCTCCGCCTCCACTTCCCATGCCGCAAGCGGCTCGATGTACGCGACCTTGTACCTGCCGTCTTTGAGCAGGTGCAAAAGAAACTCAACAATGGTCTCTGCGGGAATCCAGCCTGCTCCGAGCGGAGCGCGAATGTCCTTGATCTGGACCGTGAGGGGGAGGGCGCTTTCGAGCGCGGCGACGTTCTCCTGAAACCGCGCGTCATACGCTGCTGCGGCTCTTGCCTGGCGCAGCTTCTCGCGCACGTTGCCGGAGAGATATTGTTCGGATGTCCGCCACTGTTGCGACTGCGGATCGAGATACACCGCGCCGCGTAATTGCTCGGCGGCTTCGTGTTCGCTGATCCTGGCTGTGATGGCGATGAAATGCATGTCCACTTTGCCGCTGCGATCCAAAGAAAGCAATAACGCGTCCGACGCGCTCACAGATGAAACTTGTGAGGCGGTGCGAACCGTGGACTTGAAGAAGATGTCCGCCTTGGTTGGGATGCCAGTGAAGGGATCCACTTTCTCTAGGGCTTTCAGGAAGGGCAGCTCCGCGCCGTTCTTCAACAGGCGCAGATTGCTCGTGTCATTGAGCGCGCCATGTTGAAAGACAAAAGCATCATACAAACGATTCAAAGTGTCGCGCAGCGTAGCGGCGTTTGCATCCCCACGCGTTTCGGCGCGGATCAGTTTCTTCGCCGCATCATGGATCTCTATCAATTCCTTCGTGATGAGCGACTCAGCGGGCTGTGTCGAGAGCGCGGTGTCATCGGAAAACAAAACAGACACAGGCGCAGTCTTTGTCACCGGCGCAAATTCCAACGCGGGCGTCAGAGAAAAAATATGAGCCAATTCTGCCGGAATATCCCTGCCTGCGGTGTGGACGGTATATCCGTCACTGCGATATTGTGTGCCATCGAGCGCGGGAATGCCGATGATGGCTTCGGGGTGTTCATTGAAGTATTGATTGACATGCACTTCATGGCTGCCAAACTTCTGAACGGCGGTGTTTACCCAATTGACTTTCTTTGCATCCTGCAAAGTCTCACGCTTGCGCATGAGCAGGATGTCGGTGATGACCTGCGTGCCTGCATTCTCGAGGAAGGCAGTTTCAGGCAGGCGCACGGCGGATAATAAATCAAATCTTGCCGCCAGCCATTCGCGAAAGCGCGGGGACTCCTTGTCTAGGGTGTAGCGAGAGGTGATATAGAACAACACACCGCCCGGTTTCAACAAAGACCAGGTATTGGCAAAAAAGAAATCGTGAATGGGATGGGTCAGACTGCGCGGCAGCTTTTTCGATGAGATGCCGTAGTCTCCAAAGGGGACATTGGTGATGGCGAGATCGAAGTACCCATCCGGCAGATTGGCGCTTTCAAAACCTTCGGTGAAGATCTTCGAGGAAGGGTGCAGCGCTTTCAGGATGGATGCGGTCAGGCGGTCAAGTTCGATCTCGGTCCACTCGATCCGGTCTCGAAGAGAGGCGGGTGTGAGCGACTTGAAATGACCGATGCCTGCCGCAGGGTCGAGGACACGCAGGCGGGAAGAGAAACCAAGTCTCTCCACTGCGCTCCACATCGCGCGGACAACGTCCAGCGAGGTGTAATGGGCATTGAGGGAGGATGCGCTCGCGAGGCGCATTTCTTCCTCGGTGAGGGTGTCTTTGAGTTCGCGCACGCGGGCGGAGAGACGGGAATCTCCCCAGCCTACATAGCGCGCAAGCAGTTCCTGTTCTTCGGGAGTGGCGGCGCGATTGCTCGCGGTCAGTTCCTTTGCAAGCAGGATGGCTTGTTTGTTGTTCTCAAAGCGGATGGATGGTGACCCGAAGTTAAATTGATATCCTTCGGGAAAATAGAATTCTTGTGACATGACGTCATGCCTCCATATGGAAATTGGCGGAGAATCAAATCCGCCCTCCTGCTGACTTCACGGAGAAATCAGCAGGGGGGCAGGACTTGATAAAAAAACACAGGCCAGAAGAGATTCTGGTCTGTGTAATTCAAGGCGGTTTGCCTTATGGAGTTACTTCATCCACGCGGAAAGAAAGGGCGTGAGCATATCCTTGAAGTACAGCATCTCGGATGTATACGGGGATGGGTTGTGTTTCTGGAAAGTGATCAACTTCATCTCCCATAAGCCCTCGATGGAAATGGTTGTGCCGCCGATGTAATCAGACTCGGAGGACTCTTCATACCTTTCCTCCACAACCTGCGGACCCAGGATGCCGAGCGGGGTTTCCCTGCCGCAATTGCAATCCCCGACGCAGCCGCACTTGGCGTCCAGCCAGTCAATGCTGACATCGAAGAAGCCCAATTCATAATTGAGCAGGTCTTTGTTCAACCAGGCTGCGATACGCCAAGTGAGAATGTGCCGCAGGATGCGCCAGAGTAACGGGAGAGTGATCAGCACACTCGCGCGCGTGGGAGTGGTGGTGTAATCATCCTGGTTGTTCAGGATGACCACGTATCTGAGTTGTTGTTGATTGAATTTCATTCATACCTCCATAAGAAAAGATGAGACAAAAAGAACTGGAGAGCGGTCACCCTCCAGTTGTGTAATCACGAAAACCCGACGCCAGTCTCTTTCAGGGACTTCCACGAAGCCCCGATGATGAGATGGTCGAGGATTTCAATATCCAATATCTTTCCAACCTTCACCGCTTCGCGGGTCACGGCGATATCTTCGGGACTCGGAGTTGGGTCACCGGTGGGATGATTGTGGATCAGAATGATCGAGGAAGCATTCCTGCGGATGGCAGGATTGAACACCTCGCCCAATCTCACTTGTGCGCTCGAGACCGAACCGACATAGATCTCTTCAATCGAAATCACGCGGTTGCGGCGGTCGAGCAGGATGGTGCGCAGGTGTTCCTTTTCAAGCAGGGACATCTCCGCCTGCACCAACACGGCGGCGTCCGCAGGCGAATTGATCACCGCGCGTTCGCTCGTCATGCTCATGGCCAGCGAGAGCGAGAAGGCTGCCTTGATCTTCAAGGCGGTTTGATGACCGATACCTTTCACATCAGCCAGTTCATCCACGCTGGCGCGATAGACATTCACCAGCTCGCCATCGAAACTGGCTAGCAATTGCTCAGCTGTTTCCAGTTGATATTGCCCGCCGATCAGGACCGACAATAATTCGATGGCGCTGCACACGCGCGGATTGCTCGACAAACGGTATGCGGGCGTAAATTCCTCAGCCAGAAGTTTCAAGCGCGGAACGGGTTTGGAACATACAGGGAGTGGTTGCATGGCACACCTCGCCTCACAGCAATGTTGGCTGGAGATTTTTGAAGGGCGACTCTTTCATCTCGTGCGCGAGCGGCATGGCCAGCGCCTGCGCCTGCCCCTTGAAGAAGAGCGGCTCACGCTCGGTCTTTGGAAATGAGATCGTGACATGCCCGTTGGCGGCGCACGCCTTGACCACATCACTCAGGGTCGAAACCTGAAATGCCATCAGGGGGCTTTCCTCTTTGACCTCGAGGGGCATGGACTCGATGCTCCTGCCCATTTCCTCGCTCTGGATCAGAAACCAGAAACAGCCGCCGGTGACCTGAAAGTACACATTACCGCCGATGCTCTTCATGAGTTTGAGCATTCTCTCGAAGGCGGAGGTGGGCAGGTCAATCGTTAGTGACTGCGGGATCTTCAGCAACTGCTTATACTCCACGAACTGATCGGTGACGGTTGGTACATGCATCGTCACCAGGGCTTTGGCGCGCTGCGCAGTGATGGTCAGTCCCGACTTCTCGATGCCGAGCTGGATGACTTCATCATCGATGGGTTTGAGCGCGCGCTTGATGCGGTTGATGGCTGGAGCGGAATACACCGCGCCTTTGGCGTCTTTCGACTGTTCGGATTGGATCGCCGCGTGCGAGAGCACAAAGCCATCGGCTGCGGCAGTCTCCAATTCACCGGCGTGCGGGGCAATGAATACGCCCTGCAAATTCGGACGGCTGAAGTCATCGGACGCCGCCTCGGTGATGGTCGCCATCACGTTCAGGTCTTTGCCTTTGATGACGGCATTGCACTTCCCAAACTTCACCGCTTCGGGCGAAGTCCACAGGGACGCAAGGCGCAGCTCCGCGTGCGAGCGGGTATATGAAAGTTTCAGCGCAGTGGAGTCAAAGTCCGCGCTGATGGACTCGCCATCATTGGTCAGGGCGATCAGATCGCGCAGGGTGATCCCGTCCACAGCCAGCCAATCGCGGTCTGCGGCTTCCTGCTCCAATGGCAGCGAAACCAGCACACTGCCGCCTTGAATATTTTCAGAGGCGAAGAGTTTGAGATGACCGGCGCGAATGGACAGGCACAGGGCGGGGGACTTGGAAGTGATGTACGGCGTCACGAACGCGAGCAGGCTCGTGAGTTCGGATTTGTTGAAGTCGATGCTCATGATGAGATACCTCGATATGAAAGATGTGAATCGGCAAAGCCGCTTCTGCACACCGGCATCGGGAGATGTCAGCATGCAGAAACGGCTTTGTGAAAAAGCTGTGATGTGTTTGGGCTTATACTATTGTTCGGAGAAAGAAGCCCATGACATGGTTCAAAGACTTGACCGGATTTGAAGAAACATCCCCAAGCCAGGTGCGGGAGAATATGCTTGTTGAACGGGATAAATTGATCTCACGGGTGAATGGTTGTGAATATCAATTTGGCTCATTGGAAACTCTGTCCCTGGCTGAGTTGCGAGGGCGGGTTCGAAGTTGCGTACACTCCCCGGAAAAGATTTCTGTAAATGAAGTCGTTGCTGATATTCAGGATTTACACTCCAACCCGCCTCAGGCAGGCGCGCTGTTTCAGGTGGCATCGCAGTTTAATCTGTTGGAAATGGTCACACAGGATGTCACGCCCGAGGAAGGCGTGGGGAGATATGAGAATGACCGCACGCAGGGACCCGCGTGTGCCATTGCCTGCGGCGCGGGCACGATCTATCGCAATTACTTTGCGAGCATAAATGGGCGGGTGGGGCAGAGTCGGGACAACCAGATTGACTGCCTGGTGGATCTGGGCGCTGTATTAGGTAATTCGGGAAATCGCTTATGGAAAATGAAAAATGGCTACACCCTGGCATCTCATAATGGGTTGGTTGAAACTTCGGAGAAACTGAAAACAGCCAGCGAGGAAGAAAGGGACGAATTGCGCAAATTATTGCGAATCGGAATCCAGTGGAATACACAGGTGACGATCCGCTCCTCAAAACATACAGTAACGCAAGCCTATTGTTCCGCCTTACCTGTATCATATAGCCGCCATCCGACGGAACTTTGGGAGGACTTTGCGCGGCTGGTGCTGGAAGCTTCGTATGAAGCGACCTTGTGCGCCGCAATTTTGAACTCGCTCAACACCGGGAACAACCATGTGTACCTGACGCTTCTAGGCGGCGGAGCATTTGGCAATGATACGGATTGGATTCTCGATGGATTGAATCGCGCGTTGAAACTTTACAAACAATGGGATTTGAATATTGCGATCGTCAGCTACGGATCATCAAAGTCTTACTTGAAACAACTGGCTGCCGAATATCCGGGACGGTCATGAAAAATGTTGTTTGCTATAATCCTGCGCTTGGGGCTGGGGCTCACATCAACTTCTGCAATGGTGCAGCACGAACCCCAGTTATGGTTATAAGCCTACTTCAATTTCTTCCAATCTTTTTTCTTCCCCAATTCTGCCGCCTCCGTTTTCTCAAAACGCTGGATGTGTTCCGGTTCCGCCGGTTCATAGTCATCCTTTTGAAAAGCTTTTGCCTCAACAAAGAACTCTGTGATTTCCGGCTCGGCGGGCGGCTCATGCTGCCAATGGATTTGCTTGATCGTGAGGATCACGGAATCTGAAATGGGTGAAATATATTTGTCGGTGATGCGCGCAACACACTCATAGACCCTGGGGGCGAGGGAAGAGTAATAATAGGAACCCACTTGGGGCGCATTGAGAAAAATGGATTGCAAGCCGGTCAGGGTATCTTTGTTCATACTGATTTTCCTTTTCTAAAAATAAGTGAAGCGGGTGAGGTCCGTATAAATACCCCACCCGCCATAAGTTCACCTTTTGGCGAACTGCTCGAGCCGCTGAACCAGTTTGTATTCTTCGCTGCAGGCGTACACAATGGCGCGCCCATATACAAAAACGAAAAACACGGCGGTCAGCGTCAAAGCAATGGCTAATGCGGTCATGGCTGCACCTTTTGTCCGGTTGGGTTAGAGGCTGACGGGTGACGCTGCCTCCCCTCGATGGAGCAGCGCGTGCTCAGCCGAAGGGAGGCAGCGGAATGATCCGCCGCCAAAACCGGATCCGCACAGATACACTATGCGGAATAAAAGCGCTGACAAAACCACAAGTGAAACTGGGTTATAAAATACAGACCTCACCCGCAGTCGCCACCTCCGGGAATCGGACCCGGACTCCTGCAACTCCAGTTGCAGAAGGAAACCATTCGGAGCGAAGGTTGGGCGTGTTTTGTAACACGCCCGTATTGTGGAACTACGCAGGCTCGCCCTCGAGTTCGGGTTCATCTTGTAATTCCTGCCCATCCCAATGGAAGGGCTCGATCGAATTAGCCCAGATGGAGAAGCTCTGATGCTTCGACCCATCCTTGCCATCCCATTCATCCATCTTGAACGCGCCTTTCACGGTGAAAGTATCGCCCTTTTGCAATTGGGTGATCGCCTCCACCACAGGCGTGGCAGTGTCATCTTTCGAGACATGCACCACTTCCACAAAGAAAGGCGGCTTGTACTCGCCGTTCGCATCCTTGCCGGTGGACAGCATCGCGGAGACCTTCCCGCGCGCCTCGCCGGTGGATGTGAAATCCATGGCGCCGCCTTCCTTGATCGCTTTCAAGGTCAGCATGACAAAGTCGGAAGCCTTCTCCTCTTTGGCGAGAGGTTCAACCGAAGAAGCGATGACTTCCAGCTTTTCCTTCGTAGCGCCATTGCTCTCATACTTGCGATAGCCGAGACGGCCCTTGACTGTCACGCGCGCTTTGGGTTTCAAGTCAGCGACGCGCTGAACGAGCTGGGTCACGTTCTTGTCCCTGCCGAAAGCCTTCAGGTCAAAGAAGGGAGCGGGCTCATCTTTCTTGCCGGTGAACATAAAGCCGCGCGCAGTGGAAAATGCCTTGCCGGTGCTGGTGAGGGAGTCGCTGAGGGCGCCGCCGTTTCCGACGATACCCAGGGTGAAGACAACGAAATTCGATGGACGATTGGTTTGATTTTTTGTAGCCATGTTGGCATACCTCCGTAAAATAAGTTGATCGAATGTCCGCAAAGACATTCTTGACGCGCATGCAGGAATCGAACCTGCCCGCCGGTTGCGCGTTGAAAAACAAAGATTGCCCCATCGCATCAACGACGGGGCAACGAGTGAAGGCATTATGCGCCTTCGGATTCCAAAACTTGTTCCGCCACTTGTCCAACCGGACCGCCATGCAGCTCTTCGCAGAAGGTACGCACGGCGCAGAAATTGCACTTCCAGACTTCCTCCGCATCCGCGAGGATGGGCGGGAGGTCCGGATCCGTCAAGGCTGCGAGACGTTCCTTCAGGAAAGACAGCGCACGTTCACGATCCAGTTCCACATCACAGCGCACCGGCTTGTCATCGGGTAGGTACACGATCTGCGTTCCGGCAAACTTTGCGTTCGCCTGCGGGATCTGTTTCTTAATAAGCGCCATGTTCTTCTCAATCAACAGGGCATACAGATTGACCTGCATCACGTGCGATGAGCGCGGCTGCGGCGGCATGTACATTCGCTCGAGCTGGATGGACTTCAACTCGATCTGGCAGTGGTCACAAAAATACCTGCGCTCCGTGACCTTCGACACGGCGTCTCCGCAGTGTGGACAGATCATGACGCGGCGCGCAAAGGGCGGCTTGCCGGTGATCTTGTAGTCCACGATAGCGAACCCATTGTCGTGCCATTCGACCAAGTCGGGCGTGCCGATCAGCAGGATGGACTTGTTGCGATAGGTGAACTTCCATGTCAAAGTCTGCTCCTCGATGATGGACGTGCCTTGGGCTTTCAACGCCGCAGCAGATGCGGAGAGGATGGCGTGATACCCTGTGCCGCGATTCATGCGGTACATCGCGGAGGGCTTTTCATACCAGGGATGTTCCGCTTTCAAGCGTGTTTGGCGCGGGCAGGAGATCAACTCCGTCACGGAGAAACCAATCTCAGCGCCAGCCTGGCGTGCCAGATTGAGCGAATAATCCGCTGAGCGGATGGAACTGATGGAGGCGTGGATCACGGTTGGGAGCATAGGGCAACCGGTGGGATTGCCTTGTGAGCAGGTCAGACAGTCATGGAAGGGGATGGGCTTGGCGGTGACTTCACACAGGAAGCCGGACAGCCCTTTGGGGTTGTTGTTTGTCATGGAGACATACCTCGCTGGGGTTGAAAGATCAATTTATGTTTGAAAGGGTGTTAGCGATCTGAACAACTTCCGCCATGCTGAGCTGCTCGATGATCTTTGCATCCAGCAGGGATTGGGTTACCTGATGCACAAGCGCATCCAAGTTGTGTTCGTCGCCACAAGCAACGGTGAAGCTACCGCCTTCGAAGACGATGCCAGCGACACCGCTGATGAGAGAGATGAAAAAGCGTCCGGATTGAATGGGTTGAGACATGGACATACCTCCAAATGAAATGAAGCGAAGTAACTTCTCTCGCTTCACAAAACCATGCGATACATGGGCTTGCAAAGCGAGAGAAGCGGGTGTGCCTCTCTCGAAAAAGCGTTATGCGCTTTTCGCGGCGCGGGCAATCCGTACCTTTTCACGATCCCGGGCTTGGTGCATGCGCAGCGCGCGCTCGACTCGTTTGGCGGGCAGGGCATACAACAGGCGCAGCATCAAGATCAGCAGAGCGGTCCAGGATGGATATCCACGCTCTGTGAGCCAGACGCCGCAAAACAGCGCTGCGACGACAAGCAGGATGGTGAAAGCCTTGAAGATGAAATGGAGAACTTGAAGTTGCTCGACTTCATCCTGCGGCAGGACGAGGGTGCTTCCGCGCTTGAAGGTCTTCACTACCAGTGCAAAGAACTTCTTGGACAAAAGATTGATGGTCTGCATGACGTGCCTCCGTATGATGGGTGTGGAAGGGCAAAAAGCCGCTTCCCGAAAACCATAATGGAATGTGATCTTGGGGAAGGGGCTTTTGAAAGGGAGTTATGTTGGGCACTCCAGGGATTGATTCAATTTCTCGATCTAAGCGCGCGTTCATCCAAGTTCAAGCAGGGCCTCTGAATGTGGAATACCATTCCCAATAGCCGCGCGGCGGTTTGACAACTCCCAGCCGCTTGCAGCGTTTCTCGATGCACATCAAAAGACACGGCAACGGAAGCGACGGGGGCGGTCCAGACGGCAAGCAGGAGTTCATTGGGTCCGACTTCGAATTTGCGCTGCCACTTCACTCGGCAGGGAACGGAACAGGTTGCGCGCTTTCGCGCATGGGACTCGCTGATCTGGATCGGGGTTCTGCAGATGGAGCAGTGCAGGATGACGGACATGCGAACCTCTTTTCGGGTGGAAATAAAAAAGCCGCTTCTGCATGACACAGAAATGGCTTTTGAATACAGGGCAGGTTTAAAGCAAACGAATCTGGCGGGGGATTAGATTTTCATGGAAAACAATTCTCTACCGTACACGGGAATCCTAAAGGTCTCCTTTTCCTTCGCAATTTTCCGATTCGCCGAAAAGACCTTTAGGTTTCTTTGCGAGAAAAATGTACGGTAGTGAAGAAAACAATAAAAGGTAGCCTTCAAAATCGGTGTAAAATATACTTCGTACAATTTGACTTGGACGAAGTGAAATACAAGTTGCGTCTCTAGGCTGAAGTCGAAAAACATCCTCTAACCCTGTAAATTTACTTCGCAAAACACCAAAAGCCCTTTTAATTCCAACGATGAGATGGAGAAAATACCATGAGTCTATTACCCAAATTCCAGAAATATCTCGAAGAAAATAACAGCCCCGCCTCAGTGCGCGGGTATGTCAGCGACATCAAGGTCTTTCTTGCATGGTTTGAAACAAGCAAAGGAAGTGAATTGACTGAAACACGTTTGAAGCGCGAGCCGCATATTCTCAATAAGGCAGTCATCGAGGCTTTCATCAAATCCCTGCATAACGAGAAAAAAGCACTAACCACGATCAACCGCTATACAGCCAGCCTGCGGGTCTTTGGTACATTTCTTGTCCAGGAAGGATTTGTTCCAGTCAACCCGGCAGGTAAGGTTACGATCAAGAAATTGCCCCTGCCAGCTCCGCGCGGATTGAGCGATGACGAACGCTATAAGCTTGAATATGTTTTTCGGGATGCATGGGAACGACAAAATAATAAGGCTGAAAGAACACGCCAGCTTGTGCTTGCGCCAAAACTGATCGTGCGTGACCGTGCCATCTTTCTCACGTTGCTGTATACCGGCGTGCGTGTGAGTGAACTGGTTGCCCTCGATGTGGAGGATGTGGAGATTCATCCCCGTTCGGGGAAATTACTGGTGCGGGCGGGGAAGGGTGGACAGCCGCGCGAGGTGGGACTGCCCAAGCAGGTGCGCGAGGCATTGAGTGAATGGCTCAAATTGCGCAAGGTATTTGCTATGCAAGACCATGCCTTGTTCGTGGATATAAAGCGCACCTTCACCCGGCTGACAGATCGAACGATTCAAAATATTCTTGCTGAAGCCTCGCAGCGTTCAGGTGTTCAGGTAACGCCGCATATTCTGCGCCACACCTACGCCTACATGCTGCGCAGAAATGGGATCCAACCTGAAGTGCGCGCGCGCTTGATGGGACATTCGATCGAGATGGCGCTGCGCTATGGCTCACCAAAAGAAGAGGAGCTGAATAAGGCGGTGGAGAGTTTGGATGGCGAGACGAGTTTTTGAATTACACTTTGAAGTATTTACTGCCATAGTTTTCGTTACAGCATAGATTGACAGCCTCCTGTTTGATGGGTATCATAGTTATGAGAAATCAGGAAATCAGATTTTATAAAGAGCGAGGAACCCATGTCAGAATATTTACAAGTCCGCAGCAATGGTCAGATTACCCTGCCAGCGCCCACCCGGCGAAAAGCCAAGTTGAATGAAGGTGACCTGCTTGAAGTGATCGTGGAACAAGATGGTTCCATCCGCCTTGTTCCCAAACTGCCGATTGACCGCGCGCTGGCAGAGAAGTACCAGCTCGCCGATATTAAATGGGCGGTCAAGCAAAAGGGCAAAAAGAAATGACCCGTATCATTGTGAGCGACACAGGACCGCTCCTGCATTTAAGTGAGGCGGGGGCGGTTGATTTGCTGTCCCAAGCGGGCGAGGTTCTGATCCCTGCAGTGGTGGCAGTTGAGTTCGAAGCAAATGCGCAGGGTTGGAGTCCGCCACAATGGGCGAGGATCATCGAACTGGAAAAGCCCGCCCGGCAGAAAGCGGATAAATGGGTAAGAGCTGAGCAGGTTGACCGAGGTGAAGCGGAAGCCATTGCGTTAGCCTTGCAGGAACAAGCTGACTGGCTGCTTACGGATGATGCCCAGGCGCGTCAATTTGCGGAAGCCAATGGGCTGGAGGTGCATGGATCCATTGGCGTCCTCTTGTGGAGCATTGTCTCCGGAAATGTCCATGCTAGAGAAACAGCACATCAATTGCTGGATAATCTTGCAGGTTCCACTTTATGGATATCGAAACAAGTATTGCGGGAAGCGCAAAAAGCAATTGATGCCTTATTTGAATAAATGGTTGAATGAAAAAAAGAGACGGACTTTGCATCCGCCTCTTTTGATTCTATGAAAACCCGAAGGTGAGTACACAAGTCAGGAGGCGCATTCGCGCCTCCTGAAGCAGGAAGGTATCCTGCTACTGAGTTGGAGTACGGTTCAAATAACCGGCGATCATTCCATCCACTTCGAGACGGGCGGCACGAGTCAAGTTTTCAGACTCGCCAGCCAGCACGCGTCGCACCTGACTGGCAGCGCTGCGCGAAAGGAAGGGCAGGATCACCTGCATCATCGTCGTGGACTCTTCCTCTTGCATGGAAGTGGATTGGATCGCGGAAACCTGCCGCGCTCCGGAAACAAAAGTTGAAGCGGCCATTGCATACCTCTTTAGCCGAGGAAGCAATGGCAATTCCATTTCGCCGCTCCCTCAGCCCATAAAATGGGATTGGGAACGGATCGAACATCAGGCGGGATCGCCTGTTATTCACAAAAGACATACATGACAAACAAAAAATCCCGCCAGCCCTTGTAGCTGGATGTGCAGCGTTCACTGCCAACAGGATTTGAATTGAGAAATCGAAGCTGGATTAGGGGGTATTCTCCACGGACTTGATATGGTCGGGAAAGATATTCCAGATTGCTCCATCACTCGTATTGCACCCGCGCCCCTGGAAGGATTGATCCTTGCCATTGTGTGTTACCCAGGCATAGAGCCAGTAACAGCCAAGCGGAAGATTGAGGGATTGAACTTCAGTCTGGGAATCCAACTGCACACTATTTGAGCCGCATTGCCCATACGGACTGGGTTCCAGATAATAGGAAAGGATGATCTCTGAACCTTTCTTGTTCACCACCTGTACCGGCGCACGCGGACCTTTCGTGAGGGAAGTAATCGTGCCGGTGCAGTCGGGTCCTGCGCTTTCTTCCGTCGCTGCAGGCTGAATGACTGTCACTGGCTGGGTCGGGATTTCTGGAACGGGAAGCACAACCTGGGGCGCTTCCTGTACAGATGGAGCCGACTCGATCACTGGTTCAGGTGAAGCCGTGATGATTGGCAAAGGCGTGGGAGGAATAATCGTTGGCGATGGAGGCGGCTGGGTTGGGATTTGCTGGGCGGCAAGGGTTTGGGCAGCCACAGACTGTGCGGTCATCTGCAATTCCTGCAGGGAAGGCGTGGGGGAGGCGCTCAACGCGTTGCAGCCCGAAGCGATCAACGCGGCAATGACCAGCACCGCGGCGATGCGCGGCATGGCTTTCTTCGAACGAAACATATTTCTGGTTCTCCTTGAAATTTTGAATTTGTGAATAGGAAGGCGGAAAGCCGGTCCCACTCACAGTGGAAAAGATCAACGAGTGTGGCGGTTAGCCGAAGCTCAGGATAAAGGGAAGCAATGAATGAATTGGAAATGAGAATATGGAAGTCCAGGTGACATCCCAAACTCGCTTCCTCCTGATTCACTTTCACCATATCCTTGTATTTCCGTTTTTTTTGGACAATACAGTCATCCTGTCAGGGATCGAACCTGATGCACCCACCCCTGCGGAAGGATCAGGGGCTGTTCAGGATGAAGGGTGAGGAGACAGGGTATGTCTCCTCGAAGCCAGCGCTTCGCCGCCAAAGTCCGTCGGGAACGTTGTATTGAATGGAATGGAACATCACTCAACACACCCCAGAGCAAACGGCGAAGCGCTTTTGTATCGCACTCGTGCCCATGCTCGAGGCACGCAACCAAGGGGGAAAAGGAGGAGAAGAGAGTTGGCTCTGATCCTCTCGCGGGTCACGAACCCGCCGGGCACGCCGAAGCTGCCGGAGAGGGAATCTATCTGCTATACACCACCATTCCCTGGGCGGTGACATGCAGGCTTTCATGCGTGGCGGAGATCTGCTGCAAGAGTTCGGGATTCTTCAAACGGTTCATTGCCGCCACAATCTGCGAACTGCCGAGCGTGTTCAACCGTTCGCGCAGGGTGACTGGTCTGCCGCCATCCACCAATTGCCCGCGCACCCGCAGTCTTTGCTTTGGCTTCAGCGCAACCGCCGCGCCGTTGGATGTCCTGCCGCCCGCGAAGCGGATATTGATGTAGTGCGGCAGGCGCACAACACGTCCGAAATTGCGCGTGCCTTCCCCCTGCGGCGCGTGCTCGTCGTAACAGGCGATGCGGATGAAGACATCCGTCTCTTGCGCGCGCGGATACTCCCAGGACTTCGCGATCACCCCTTCCAAATCCACGAAGTTGACTGGCGTTGGGTCAGCGATATCCAGTTTCAACACATTCACCAGCGCATTCTGACGCCTGAAGGTGATCGAACGCCAGAACTCCAGATCATCGGGAGGAACCTGATCTTCGAAGAAGCGCTTCTCGCCAGCGGCATCCAGAAAACGGCGCAGGGATTCGGCATACGCCAAATGGGCAAGGTATCCCTCGATGCGCACCGTGTCGCCTTCCTGCAGGGTGACCAGTTCTCCGCCGATCATCCCTTCGGGAATGCGCAGAGTAACATGTGTGGATTGCTGTCCAACCCGCAAGCGTGCGAAGACATCGCCGCTGCGCCCCCATAGTTTCGTGATTGTGCCCGCGGCTTTCACCGCGTTCAGATCAAATTGCTCGGCGCTCATTTTCACCGCGCCACTCTTTTGTGACTGCATAACAACACCTCCAAAGTCATGAGACAGGGAGCGCAGGAACTAAAACTCGCACACTATCCCGACACTTCCGGGGAGTGTTGATCTGGCGCATTTTTCGCGCCATTCGTTTTATTCGGAAAATTCGCGTTAAGTTTTTTTAGTTCCTGCGTTCCCAAGTTGAATTCAATGAATCTCCTGCAGCGGTGTTCAACAAAAAAACATGACGATAACTTTGCCTTATAAACCGCGAAGACACGTTTCTTTCTCCATGCCTCCGCGGCTCATTTCTGTTCAGAAATTAAACACGAAGTCCAAAGTCTTATCTTTTGGTGGCTTGGTGTTATAAAGAAGTATTTTCCGACAGGCTCTTGGTTTCAACTGTTGCAGGAGGATATATGATACCTACGATTGAGAGTTGCGCTTTCCAACTTCTGAAAAAGTGCAACTCTCAACCGAGTGCGGTATAAACACATGGCAGACCACAGCCTCTCAAGGCTGCGCCTAAATGGGAACTCGATTTCTCAATTGTTAATGTGCAAGACTTCGGAAACAGACAACCTGCGTCTGGTGACCTGCAAAAGTTGGGAGAGAGAAATCTCTCCCAACCCAATTCGCAGAACCTGCTATGCCGGAAGGGCGTGACCGTTGGAACGGATCTTCAACAGGGACCTGGCGGCGGATTGAAGGGCGCTCTGCTCGGCGTTTGAGGCGCGCATCTCGTTGGCATACCAACTCAAGACTTTCAAGTCCTGGTCGCCCAAGACCTGCCCCTTGCGGTTGCCGATCGGGATCACATAACGTGCGTGATCGGTGGCAGGCGTGACCGCAGGCTCGTCATCTACGATCTCGTCGTTGGCAGGGACCGGCTTCTTTGCGGGAGGCGCAGGCTTGGACACGGGTTTCTTCGCGCCCGCTGTAGCCGCCGGGTCATACCTGCCGTCCACGTTCTTGTGGGAACGGGCGCCAAGATAGACCGACTTCTGGAAGCCGATGTTGCTGACTGCCTTGCCGATCGCATTCGTCACGGCGCCTGCCACCGCATATCCCAACACATCGTTCAGGCTGCCGCCCGAAGAGGGGATCTCTGCGATGGAAGTCTCGCCGCTGGCATCCGACAGCTTGTACCAGAAGATCAACTTCTTCACGATCGCGCTGTTGGTTGTGCCGTTGCCGCGTTTTATCAGGT
>Ga0233425_10005224_pt1 | contig 20735 bp, 16 predicted proteins | sample Watercolumn_Towu_2_FD_181712 | JGI IMG/M metagenome (GOLD analysis project Ga0233425, IMG submission 181712) | Freshwater microbial communities from Lake Towuti, South Sulawesi, Indonesia - Watercolumn_Towuti2014_140_MG | ecosystem: Environmental > Aquatic > Freshwater > Lake | place...
TCGGCTTCGTCGCCCACATCAAGAACAAGAAAAGCCACGACATCATCCGGCAGGGGCTGCGCATCCTGGACAACCTCACCCATCGCGGCGCCACCGGCTACGACCCGCTGCTGGGCGACGGCGCCGGCATCCTCATCCAGATGCCTGATGAATTCCTTCGCGAGGAAGCTGCCAGGCTGGGCCTCATGCTGCCTGCCCCGGGTGATTACGCCTGCGGCATGGTGTTCCTGCCCCAGTCCGCCAATGGCCGTCAGGCCTGCGAATCCGTGGTGGCTCGTTTGATCCACGCAGAAGGCCAGCATTTCCTGGGCTGGCGCGACGTACCCCGGGACAATTCCGGATTGGCAGAAGCGGCCCGGACCGAGGAGCCCGTCGTGCGCCAGGTGTTCATCGGTCGCGGCGCACACTGTGCCGACCAGGGAGCCTTCGAGCGCAAGCTCTACGTCATCCGCCGCCGCGTCGAGCATGAGGTGGCCCGCCTCAACCTGGCGGACGTGGGCCACTTCTACATTCCATCCCTGTCCTCCCGCACCCTGGCCTACAAGGGCATGCTGCTCGCACACCAGGTGGGCGAGTACTACCTGGACCTGAAGGACGAGCGCCTAACTTCCGCCCTGGCCCTGGTGCACCAGCGCTTTTCCACCAATACCTTTCCCAAGTGGGACCTGGCCCATCCCTTCCGCATGATCGCCCACAACGGAGAGATCAACACTCTACGTGGCAACATCAACTGGATGGCGGCACGACAAAAGGTCATGTCCTCCACCGTGCTCGGAGATGACCTCAACAAGTTGTGGCCGCTGATCGACGAAGGCCAATCCGACTCGGCCTGCTTCGACAACGCTCTGGAACTGCTGGTGATGGGCGGCTACTCCATGGCCCACGCCATGATGATGCTGATCCCCGAGGCCTGGAGCGGCAATCCGCTGATGGACGATGACCGGCGTGCCTTCTATGAATTTCACGCGCCCATCATGGAGCCCTGGGACGGACCCGCTGCCGTGGCCTTTACCGACGGCCGCCAGATCGGCGCCACCCTGGACCGCAATGGCCTCAGACCCGCCCGCTATCTGGTCACCGAGGACGATATCGTGCTCATGGCCTCAGAAATGGGCGTGCTCACCTTTCCTGAGGAAAAGATCGTCAAGAAGTGGCGTCTGCAGCCCGGCAAGATGTTCCTCATCGACCTGGAGCAGGGCCGCATCATCGACAACGCCGAGCTGAAGCAGACCCTGGCCACCGCCGAGCCCTACCGGCAATGGATCGACGAATCCCGCGTCTACCTCTCCGAGCTGCCCGCCGTCGAGGCCAAGACCGCGCTCAAGACCAACCTGCTCGACACCCAGCAGGCCTTCGGCTACACACAGGAGGACGTCAAGGTCATCCTCTTCCCTATGGCGAAAAATGGCGAGGAACCCACCGGCTCCATGGGCAACGATGTGGCCCTGCCGGTGCTCTCCGACAAGAGCAAGCCCCTGTACAACTACTTCAAGCAGTTGTTCGCTCAGGTGACGAACCCGCCCATCGACCCCATCCGGGAGGAGATCGTCATGTCGCTCACCTCCTTCATCGGACCTAAACCCAACCTGCTGGGCCTCACCGATCCCGACGAGGCGCTGACGCCGCGCCTGGAAGTAACCCAGCCGGTGCTGATGCAGGACGACCTGGCCCGCTTGGTGAGCATCGCCGATCTCACCCAGGGACGCTTCAAGTCGCTGGTACTGGACATCACCTATCCAGCCGGCGACGGTGCCGTCGGCTGTGAAGCTGCCATGAGCCGCCTGGAGGCCGCTGCAGAGCAGTCCGTGGCCGACGGCTACAACATCCTCATCCTGTCCGACCGTGACGTGGATGCCGGGCGGGTCGCCATCCCCGCGCTGCTGGCCTGTGCCGGCGTGCACCACGCCTTGGTGCGCAAGGGCCTGCGCACCAGCACCGGCCTGGTGGTGGACAGCGGCTCCGTGCGCGAGACCCACCACTTCGCCCTGCTGGCCGGCTACGGCGCCGAGGCGGTGTGCCCCTGGCTGGCTCTGGCGACCATCAAGGACTTCTCCGGCGAGGACTACAAGGACGCCCAGAAGAAATACGTCAAGGCGGTGGGCAAGGGCCTCAACAAGGTCATGTCCAAGATGGGCATCTCCACCTACCAGTCCTACTGCGGCGCCCAGATCTTCGAGGCGGTGGGCCTCAACAGCGACTTCATCCGCCGCTACTTCACCGGCACCGCCTCCCAGGTGGAGGGCGTGGGCCTGAGGGAAGTGGCCGAGGAGGCCGTGCGCGTCCACGCCGGCGCCTTCTCCGACGATCCCGTGCTGGCCACCATGCTGGACGCCGGCGGCGAATATGCCTTCCGCATCCGGGGCGAGGAGCACATGTGGACGCCGGACGCCATCGCCAAGCTCCAGCACGCCACCCGGGGCAACCAGTATTCCACCTACAAGGAATACGCCGCCCTCATCAACGACCAGAGCAAGCGCATGATGACCCTGCGCGGCCTGTTCGAGATCCGGCCCGCCGGCCCCCCCGTGCCCCTGGAGGAGGTGGAGTCGGCCAAGGAGATCGTCAAGCGCTTCGCCACCGGCGCCATGTCCCTGGGCTCCATCTCCACCGAGGCCCATTCCACCCTGGCCATCGCCATGAACCGCATCGGCGGCAAGTCCAACACCGGCGAAGGCGGCGAGGATCCCATGCGCTTCAAGCCGGTCAAGGACGGCCAGAAACTGTCCGAGTTGATCGGCAGCTCCCGGATCGAACGCGATTACCAACTGAAGGAAGGCGACAGCCTGCGTTCGGCCATCAAGCAGGTGGCCTCGGGCCGCTTCGGCGTCACCACGGAGTACCTGGCCAACGCCGACCAGATCCAGATCAAGATGGCCCAGGGCGCCAAGCCCGGCGAGGGCGGCCAGCTGCCCGGCCACAAGGTGTCCGAGTACATCGGCTTCCTGCGCCATTCCGTGCCGGGTGTCGGCCTGATCTCGCCGCCGCCCCACCACGACATCTATTCCATCGAGGATCTGGCCCAGCTCATCCACGACCTGAAGAACGCCAACCCGGCTGCCGACGTTTCCGTCAAGCTGGTGTCGGAAGTGGGTGTGGGCACCGTCGCGGCCGGCGTGGCCAAGGCCAAGGCCGACCATGTGCTGATCTCCGGCTATGACGGCGGCACCGGCGCATCGCCCCTGTCCTCTGTCATGCATGCCGGCACCCCCTGGGAACTGGGTCTGGCCGAGACCCAGCAGACCCTGGTGCTGAACCGCCTGCGCGGCCGCGTCCGGGTCCAGACTGACGGCCAGCTCAAGACCGGACGCGATGTGTTGGTGGGTGCCCTGCTCGGCGCCGACGAGTTCGGTTTCTCCACCGCCCCCCTGGTGGTGGAAGGCTGCATCATGATGCGCAAGTGCCACCTGAACACCTGCCCGGTGGGCGTGGCCACCCAGGATCCCGTCCTGCGCAAGCGCTTCACCGGCCAGCCCGAGCATGTCGTGAACTACTTCTTCTTCGTCGCCGAGGAAGTTCGCGAACTCATGGCCACGATGGGCATCCGCAAGTTCGACGACCTCATCGGCCGTGCCGACCTGCTGGACATGCGCCACGGCATCGAGCACTGGAAAGCCAGGGGACTGGACTTCTCCCGGATCTTCTACATGCCGCCGGTGCCCGGCGACGTGGCCTGCTGCCACCGGGAAACCCAGGACCATGGCCTGGACGGCGCCCTGGACCACCGCCTCATCGAGCAGGCCCGGGCAGCCCTGGAAAAGGGCGGGAAGGTGGTCATCGACACCCCCATCACCAACGTCAATCGTACCTGCGGCACCATGCTCTCCCATGAGGTGGCCAAGCGCTACGGCCACGCCGGCCTGCCCGACGACAGCATCCACGTGAACCTGTCAGGTACCGCCGGCCAGAGCTTCGGCGCCTTCCTGGCCCGGGGCATCACCCTGGAGCTCACCGGCGAGGGCAACGACTACGTGGGCAAGGGCCTCTCCGGCGGCCGCATCATCGTCAAGCCGCCCGTGGCCTTCCGGGGCGTTCCTCAGGACAACATCATCGTCGGCAACACCGTGCTCTACGGCGCCATTGCCGGCGAGGTGTTCTTCCGCGGCGTGGCCGGCGAGCGATTCTGCGTGCGCAACTCCGGCGCCACCGCGGTGGTGGAAGGCGCGGGCGATCACGGTTGCGAATACATGACCAGCGGCACCGTGGTGGTGCTGGGCCAGACCGGCCGCAACTTTGCCGCCGGCATGTCGGGCGGCATCGCCTACGTGCTGGACGCCGACGGCCTGTTCGACAAGCGCTGCAACCTGTCCATGGTCACCCTGGAAAAGGTGCAGCCCGCCGAGCAGCAGCCGGACGACGGCACCCGCCACAAGCACAGCGCCGACGAGGTCCTGCTCAAGGAGCTGATCCAGAAACACCTGGACGCCACCGGCAGCGCCGTGGCCCGGGACATCCTGGACAACTGGAGCACCTACCGGGAGCGTTTCGTGAAGGTCTTCCCCAATGAATATCGCCGGGCGCTGAAGGAAATCGCCGCCGGCCAACTGAAAGAGGCCGCCTGATGGGCAAGATGACTGGCTTCCTCGAGTTCGATCGCCAACCCGAGGTCTACGCGCCGGTGGAGCAGCGGCTCCACAACTACCAGGAGTTCGTCGCCACCCTCACGGATGACGCCGCCAAGACCCAGGGCGCCCGCTGCATGGACTGCGGCATCCCCTTCTGCAACAACGGCTGCCCGGTGAACAACGTCATTCCCGACTGGAACGACCTCACCTACCGGGGCCAGTGGAAACAGGCCTTGGAGGTGCTGCACTCCACCAACAACTTCCCCGAGTTCACCGGACGCATCTGCCCCGCGCCCTGCGAGGCCGCCTGCACCCTGGGCATCAACGCCGAGCCCGTGGGCATCAAGTCCATCGAGCACTTCATCATCGACAAGGGCTGGGAGATGGGCTGGGTCCAGCCCCAGCAGCCCAAGCGCAAGACCGGCCGCAAGGTGGCCGTGGTCGGTTCCGGCCCGGCGGGCCTGGCCGCCGCCCAGCAGCTCGCCCGGGCGGGCCACGATGTCACCGTGTTCGAGAAGTCCAGCCGCATCGGCGGCCTGCTGCGCTACGGCATCCCCGACTTCAAGATGGACAAGGGCCTCATCGACCGCCGTATGAAGCAGATGAAAGCGGAGGGCGTCACCTTCCGTACCGGCTGCCTGGTGGGCGCCGAGACGACCCCCGCCGGCATCGTCAACGACGCCAGGGAAATCCTCCCCGCCGCCAAGCTCATGGCCGAATTCGACGCCGTTGTCCTGGCCGGCGGCTCGGAAGTGCCTCGGGACCTGCCGGTGCCCGGACGGGAACTGAAGGGCGTCCACTTCGCCCTGGATTTCCTCATTCCCCAGAACAAGGCGGTGGCCGGAGGCGGCCCCAATCCCATCGATGCCAAGGGCAAGCACGTCCTGGTCATTGGCGGCGGAGACACCGGCTCCGACTGCGTGGGCACCTCCAACCGCCATGGCGCCGCCGGCATCACCCAGATCGAGTTGATGCCGCGCCCCCCCGAGCAGGAGGACAAGCCCCTGGTGTGGCCCTACTGGCCCCTGAAGCTGCGCACCTCCTCCTCCCACGAGGAAGGCTGCGGCCGGGACTGGTCCATCGTCACCAAGGCCTTCGTCGACGACGGCCAGGGCAACGTGAAGGCCGTCAAGGCCGCCCGCCTGGAGTGGAAGGACGGCAGGATGGCCGAGGTGCCCGGCAGCGAGTTCGAGATCAAGGCCGATCTGGTCTTCCTCGCCATGGGCTTCACCAACCCCCTGGCCCCCGTGCTGGAAGCCTTCGGCGTGGAGAAGGACGCCCGGGGCAACGCCAAGGCCACCACCGACGGGGCCGGCTGTTACGCCACCAATGTCGCCAAGGTCTATGCCGCCGGAGACATGCGCCGTGGCCAGTCCCTGGTGGTCTGGGCCATCCGCGAAGGCCGCCAGTGCGCCCGGGAGGTGGATGCCTTTCTCATGGGCAGGTCCGATCTGCCCCGTTGAAGCGCAGCCCGTCCCTGGAAAAGCCGGCCTCGCGCCGGCTTTTTGCTGTTTCCCTGGCTGTGCGGGGAGCGTGTCAGGATGGCTCTCCATCTCCGCCAATCCAATCCGCCCCCCCCGCAATTCTTGATGCCGCTCAAAGAGTTTGCGGAATGGGTTTGATAAACAGAGCACCTTATCCATAGAGCGTGAGGGGACAACGATGCTACGACGCGACTTTCTGATCATGACGGCCGCCACATTGCTCGCCGGTTGTGCCGGCCAGGGTGGCACCACGAGTTCGGATACCTCCGGGATGAGGTTCTCGGATAAGGAGCGCGGCATCATCGAGGCTTTTTACGGCAAGCCCACCGGTCCCCTTCCCGCACAACGCGCCAGTGCTGGCGACGTGCTGGATTCCGGCCAACGGCCCATGCCCTTGCCCAGCGACCTGAACGCCAGGCTGCCGTACCTGCCCTCGCCGTATACCCGCTATATCGTCGGGTCGGATGTGGTTCTGGTGAACCGGGATACCCACGCGATTCTGGATGTGGTCCCGCAGATCGTGCGCTGACACCCGGCGCTGAAGCCCCTCATGCCCCGGCGTTCCGCCACCCGCGAGAAGGTGGACGGTGCAGGGGTGTTCATGGTGGCCCGGAGGGTGTGAGCTTTCCCCTCCGTCATGCCGCACGCCTGGCCTTCCTCGCCGCGCCCCAGAGTTCTTCCAGGTTGTAGTGCAGGCGCACCGCCGGATGCATGACGTGCACCACCAGCCCGCCGGCATCCACAAGCACCCACTCCCCTACCTGCTCGCCCTCGACGCCGATGATCTCGGCGCCCGCCTCCTTCAGCTTCTTCTGGACGTTGTCGGCCAGCGATCTCACCTGTCGGTTGGAATCGCCGCTGGCGATGATCAGGGTCTCGAACAGGGAGGATAGGTGGGCCACATCGATCACGGTGATGTCCTTGCCCTTGATGTCTTCCAGGGCGGAGACGGCGATGTGGGTCAGTTGTTCGGTGGACAGGGGGTCAGGCATAGAGGTGGTACTCGGTGATGTAGTCGATGAGGGCATCGGGGAGCAGGTAGCGCAGGCTCTTGCCACGCAAGGCGTAATCGCGTATCTGGCTTGCGGAGATGTCGAGCTGGGTGATGGCGTGCAGACAGATGCGGCCGGCTGGGGCTTCGGCCAGTTCGGCGGGCTGGGCGGTCAGGCGCTTGGAAAGTTGCCGGCGCAACGCGTCGGGCAGAGCATCCTCCCACAGGGCCGGGGAGAATCCGGGCCGGTGGGCGACGGCGATGTGGGCCAGCTCGAACAACCGTCGCCATTCGTGCCAGCTGGTGAGTCCCAGGAAGGCGTCGCTGCCCATGAACAGCACCAGGGGTGTGTCCACGGGTAGCTCGGCGCGCAGGTCGGTGAGGGTGTCGACGCTGTAGCTGGGCCGTACCCGCACGATCTCCCGATCGTCGAGGACAAAGCGGGGATTGCCAGCCACCGCCACCCGCGCCATCTCCAGGCGGTGGCGGGCTTCTGCACGGGGCTGGCCGCGGTGGGGCGGACTGCCGGCGGGGATGAAGCGGACCTGGTCGACATCCAGGGCCTCCGCCAGTTCCTCGGCCATGCGCAGGTGGCCGTAATGGATGGGATCGAAGGTGCCGCCAAGGATGCCGATGGGACTGACAGTCCGGTATGGCGACCTGGCGGCCCTTTTCGCACCCGGCATCTCAGCCCCGAACGTGGCCGTCGCCCAGCACCACCCACTTCTGGCTGGTGAGGCCTTCCAGGCCCACCGGGCCGCGGGCGTGAATCTTGTCGGTGGAGATGCCGATCTCGGCGCCCAGGCCATACTCAAAGCCGTCAGCGAAACGGGTGGAGGCGTTGACCATGACCGAGCTGGAATCCACCTCGCGGATGAACTTCATGGCGTTTGGGTGGTTGGTGGTGAGGATGGCATCGGTGTGATGGGAGCTGTACTTGTTGATGTGCTCGATGGCCTCGTCGACGCTGCCGACCAGCTTCACGCTGATGATGGGTGCCAGGTACTCGGTGTACCAATCTTCCTCGGTCGCGTCTGTCACCTTGGCATTGGCCACTCCGGCAAGGATGGCCTTGGATCCGGCGTCGCAGCGCATTTCCACGCCTTTGGCGGCGAAGATGGCGCCGATTCTAGGCAGAAAGCTGGCGGCGGCCTTTTCGTGTACCAGCAGGGATTCCGTAGCATTGCATGGGCTGTATTTCTGGGTCTTGGCGTTTTCGGTCACGATCAGCGCCTTGTCCATGTCGAACTCGGCGTCGACATAGGTGTGGCAGTTGCCGTCCAGGTGCTTGATGACCGGCACCTTGGCCTCGTTACTGATGCGTTCGATGAGACCCTTGCCGCCCCGGGGGATGATGACATCCACAAAGGCGGGCATGGCGATGAGTTCGCCGACGGCAGCACGGTCAGTGGTTTCCACCAGCTGCACGGCGTTACCGGGCAGACCGGCGGATTCCAGGGCCTGGCGCACCAGCTGCCATAGGGCCAGGTTTGACTGGATGGCCTCTGAGCCACCACGCAGGATGCAGGCGTTGCCGCTCTTGATGGCCAGCGAGGCGGCTTCGATGGTGACGTTGGGCCGGCTCTCGTAAATCATCCCGAACACGCCCAGCGGCACGCGCATCTGGCCGACACTGATGCCGGTGGGGCGGCGCTTGACGCCGGTGATCTCGCCCACGGGGTCGGGCATGGCGGCAAGCTGGTCGCAGCCTTCGGCCATGGTTTCGATGACTTTTTCTGTCAGGCGCAAGCGATCCACCATCGGAGCGGACAGACCCGCCGCCTCGGCGGCGGCGATGTCCCTGGTGTTGGCCTCGCCCAGGGGCGCACCGGCGGTGCGCAACAGGCTGGCGAGTTCCGAGAGCGCATCGTTCTTGGCCTTCGTTGAGGCGCGGGCCATTGCGGCGGAGGCCATCCGGGCTTGTTCGCCGAGGGTCTGCATGTAGGTCTTGATGTCCATCGCGTGCTCCGTGAATCAGGGAGGCGGTCCAGGCGGCGGACGCCGCGCCTTGCCGTCTCCGCAGGCTAGATCTCCGTAAATGCCGGCGCCTGCCCCCGGTGCATGAGGGCCAGCCCCAACTGCTTCAATTCGTCCCAGGCATCTTCCTTCAACAGGCCCTTCGCTGCCCGGTCCAGGCGGGACAAAGCCCCCATGGCCCAGGCCAGCCTATCCGGGCCGGCCCGCTTCAGTGCCCGCTCCACCAGACCCTGGCGGCTGTCCCAGACACGGGCTTCCTGCATCAGGCTGGCAAGGCGTTCGCCCCGAGCCAGGCCGGATGCGAGGCGGTAGAGGGTACGTATTTCGTTGCCCACCACCGCCAAGACCAGGGGCAAGCCTTCGCCTTCCGCCTTGAGGCCGTCCAGTATGCGGCAATAGCGAACGGCATCGGCCTTGAGGAAGGCTTCGGATAGATCACCCACATCGTAGCGCGCCACATCCACAACGGCGGCCCGGGCGCTGTCCATGCCCAAAGGGCCGGGCGGCAACAGCAAGGCGAGCTTTTCGATCTCTTGGTGCGCCGCCAGCAAGTTGCCCTCCACCCGGCCTGCCAGCCAGACCAGGGTGTCACGATCAGCCTTGAGCCCATGCCGGGCGAGCCGCACACCGATCCAGTCCGGCAGCCTGTCCAGGGTGGGCGGCATGGTTTGCAGAAAGACGCCGGCCTTCTCCAGGGCTGATGCCCACTTGCTGGACTGCACGACTTTATCCAGTCGGGGCGTGATGACCATCAGGAGGGTGTCGGCAGGCGGATTCACCGCCCAGGTTTCCAGGGTCCTGCCACCTTCAATGCCGGGTTTTCCGGTGGGCAGGCGCAATTCCACTACGCGACGGCTGGCGAACAGGGAAAGGCAATCGAAGCTGGCCAGCCAGCCACGCCAGTCGAAACCGGTTTCCGCCTGGAATGACTGACGCTCATCGAAACCCCGGGCCTGCGCGGCCTCCCGAATGCGGGCGACGGCTTCGTCCACCAGCAGGGGCTCGTCACCGGTAATCAGCCAGATCGGGGCGAGACTCTTGCCCAGGACGCCATCGAGTTGCTCACCACGCAGTTTCATCAACGCTTGATATAGGACAGGCGGCGCAAGGCCTGGCGCAGGGCGTCCTGCTCCATGGCTCGGTTCAGTGTGGCTTCTTCCGCGCCCTTGGCCAGGATTTCCGCGTCACTGAAGGAATAATCACGTGTCAGGAGAATCTCCGTTGGTGTGCCGAGCTCCTTGCCGCTGTCGTCTACAACCGCCATGATCACCCGGTAGGTCAAGCGGTATTCCCGCACTTTGCCGCCGCCAGACAGGGCCAGGATGCTTTTCGTACGGCTCTCCTCGGCCAGCAGGATGCGCACCGCCGCAGCATCCGCACGCGCCGCGAGCTTGTTCTGGCTCGATAGGGTGTCATGCAGGAGGGGAGCGAGAACCGAACCCGGCAGGGCTTCCACATGCGCGGAATCGAATGGCAGCTGGGACACACCTCGTAATTGAAAGCCACATCCCGCGAGGGCGGTCAGAAATAGCAAGCCGGCCAGGATAGTCAATGCCAAGCGCTTCAACGCTTTCTCCTCGTTCAGACGACCACGTTGACCAGACGGCCGGGCACCACCACCACCTTCTTGGCCGGCTTGCCTTCCATGAACTTCTGCACCTCCGGACTTGCCAGCGCGGCCGCCTCGATGGCGTCCTTGGCAGCATCCACCGCGACGCACACCTTACCGCGCAGCTTGCCGTTTACCTGGAGCATGAGTTCGATCTCGTCCCGCACCAGAGCGGCTTCATCCGCCAACGGCCAAGGCGAGCCCACCATGCATGTGCCGGGCTTCAGGGCCTTGATGAGGGTGCGGCAGATGTGAGGCACGATGGGAGAGAGCATAAGCACCACCACTTCCAGGGCCTCCTGCTTGACCGCTCGGGTGGCTGTGCCCGTGCCTTCCAGCCTTGCCAGTGCGTTCATGAGTTCCATGATGGCGGCAATGGCGGTGTTGAACTGCTTGCGCCGCTCGATGTCGTCGCTGACCTTGGCGATGGTCTGGTGCAACTGGCGGCGGAAGTCCTTTGCGGAAGCATCGAGTTCGCCGCCGGCATAGGCCGCCACGATGCCGGCTTCAACATGCTCGTAAACCGTCTTCCATAAGCGGCGCAGAAAGCGGTTGGCGCCCTCGACGCCCGCGTCGGACCATTCCAGGGACTGTTCCGGCGGTGCCGCGAACATCATGAACAGACGGGCGGTATCGGCACCATACTGGTCGATGAGGGCCTGGGGGTCGACGCCGTTGTTCTTGGACTTGGACATCTTCTCGGTGCCGCCGATCTGCACCAGCTTGCCGTCGGCCTTGAGCACCGAGACGCCATCGACCACTTCCACGTCGGCGGGGTTGATCCACTGCTTCTTGCCTTCGCCGAGATCGCGGTAATAGGTGTCGGCGACGACCATGCCCTGGGTGAGCAGGTTGGCGAAGGGCTCATTGCTGGAAACGAGTCCCACGTCGCGCATGAGTTTGTGGAAGAAACGGGCATAGAGCAGGTGCAGGATGGCGTGCTCGATGCCGCCGATGTACTGGTCCACCGGCAGCCAGTGGTTGGCGCGTTCATCCAGCATGGCCGAGGCATTGTCCGGGCAGGCGTAGCGGGCGTAGTACCAGGACGACTCCACGAAGGTGTCCATGGTGTCGGTTTCCCGTTCCGCCTTGCCGCCGCATTTCGGGCAGGTGGTCTCAAAGAACGACGGCATCTTCTTGATGGGGGAGCCGATGTCGATCTTCACATCCTCGGGCAGCACCACGGGAAGCTGGTCGTCCGGCACCGGCACGTCGCCGCAGGTCGGGCAGTGGATGATGGGGATGGGGCAGCCCCAGTAGCGCTGTCGGGAAATGCCCCAGTCGCGCAGGCGCCAAGTGGTGCGTTTTTCGCCCAGCTTCAGGTTCTTGAGAACGAGGGCGATCTTGTCAATGGCGTCTTCGGAGGTACGGCCGGAGAAGTCGCCGGAGTCGAACAGCACGCCGAGCTCGGTGTAGGCGTTGAGAAGGGGTAAGGGCAGTTCAGTATCCGCAGGCTTAATAACCGGCTTGATCGGCAACCCATATTTCAGTGCAAAGGCGAAATCCCTTTCGTCGTGGGCCGGCACCGCCATCACCGCGCCCTCGCCGTAGCCCATGAGCACGTAGTTGGCGACGAAGACGGGAATGGGCTCGTTGGTGAAGGGGTGGTAGACCTTGAGGCCCGTGTCCATGCCCTTTTTTTCCATGGTCGCCATGTCCGCCTCGGCCACGCTGCCGCGCTTGCATTCGGCGATGAACTCGGCCAGGGCCGGATTGAACTCGGCGGCCTTCTGGGCCAGTGGGTGCTCGGCGGCCACGGCCACGTAGGTGACGCCGAACAGGGTGTCGGCGCGGGTGGTGAACACCTTCAGCACATCCTGACCAGGTTCATGGCGCTCGTTCAGCGGGAAATGGATCTCCACACCGAAGCTCTTGCCGATCCAGTTGCGTTGCATGGTCTTCACCCGCTCGGGCCAGCCGGGAAGGTTGTCGAGTTCGTTCAGCAGTTCCTCTGCATAGGCGGTGATACGGAAGAAGTACATGGGGATGTCGCGCTTCTCCACCAGGGCGCCGGAACGCCAGCCGCGCCCGTCAATGACCTGTTCGTTGGCGAGCACGGTGCAGTCCACCGGGTCCCAGTTCACCGTGGCCATCTTTTTGTAGATGAGGCCCTTCTCGAACAGGCGGGTGAACAGCCACTGCTCCCAGCGGTAGTAGTCGGGCTTGCAGGTGGCCAGTTCCCGGGACCAGTCGATGGCCAGGCCGAGGCGCTTCAGCTGGCCGCGCATGTAGTCGATGTTGGCGTAGGTCCAACCAGCGGGCGCCACGTTGTTGGCGATGGCGGCGTTCTCGGCGGGCAGGCCGAAGGCGTCCCAGCCCATGGGTTGCAGGACGTTGAAACCCTTCATACGGTGGTAGCGGGCCAGGACGTCGCCGATGGTGTAATTGCGCACGTGGCCCATGTGCAGCTTGCCTGAGGGGTAGGGGAACATGGACAGGCAGTAGTATTTGGGCTTCGCCGAGTCTTCCACGGCCTGGAAAATCTGTTTTTCTTCCCAGTGCTGTTGTGCTTCCGGCTCGATGATCTCCGGGCGGTAGTGGACGTCCATGTCGTGCTCTGACTTCTCGGATGTGCTTGATAGAAGGGCGGATTATACCCGCCGCTCGGGTGACAGGCCGGGGGGCGGCGTTTATACTCAACGACCGTTTCGCCGAAGTGAAACGTGAGCTGGAAGGCGCGTCCTGCTTTGCTGCAACCGCACATTTCACGTTTCACTTCTGCTGTTTCACTGGTTTTTTCTAGGGGGAATTTCCATGTCCAAGAAGCATCCCGTCGTGGTTGTCACCGGTTCGTCCGGCGCCGGCACCACCACCGTCAAGCGCGCCTTCGAGCATATCTTCACCCGCGAGAAGTTGTCGGCCGCCGTCGTCGAGGGCGACAGCATGCACAGCCTGGGCCGGGTGGAATTCAAGGAGGCCATGAAGAAGGCCGAGGCCGCCGGCAACAACCATTTCAGCCATTTCGGCCCCGAGGCCAACGACTTCGAAGGTCTGGCGAATATCTTCAAGGCCTATGGCGAGACCGGCATGGGCAAGAAGCGGTACTACATCCACAGCGACGAGGAAGCCGCTCAACTCAACGCCCGCCTGGGCACCAGCCTGAAGCCCGGTGAGTTCACCCCCTGGGAGGACATGCCCGCCAAGACCGACCTGCTTTTCTACGAAGGCCTGCACGGCATGGTGGTGACCGAGAAGGTGGACATGGCAAAGCATGTCGACTTGGCCGTGGGCGTGGTACCCGTGGTGAACCTGGAATGGATCCAGAAGATCCACCGCGACGCCGCAGAGCGGGGCTATTCCGCCGAGGCCATCGTCGACACCATCCTGCGCCGCATGCCGGACTACGTTAACTACATCACCCCCCAGTTCTCACGTACCGACATCAATTTCCAACGCGTGCCCTTGGTGGATACCTCCAATCCCTTCATCGCCCGAGATATCCCGACGCCGGACGAGTCCCTGGTGGTGGTGCGCTTCCGCAATCCCAAGGGCGTGGATTTTCCCTACTTCCTCTCCATGATTCCTGGTTCCTTCATGTCACGGCCCAATAACCTGGTGGTACCCGGCGGCAAGATGGGTTTCGCCATGGAAGTCATCCTGGAGCCCATCATCGAGCGCATGGTGCAGAACAGCCGCCAGGCGTGACCGTCGCCAGCAGAGCGGCAGAGCCGGGCGCGTCAGCGCCCGGCTTTTTTATTGCCGTTGCCGCCGCTAGGAAACATAGGCTTTCCTCAAGGAGTTTTCGCCATGGAAATCTTCAATCGCTTCTTTCTCGAGTCCGCGCGCCGGCTTCCCAGCCTGCCCGATGATCATCCTTGTTCGCGCCTGCATGGTCATTCATTCGAGGTGGAAGTCCACGTTGCCGGGCTCCTCGACCCTGAACGGGGCTGGGTGCTCGACTTCGCCGATATCCAGCGGGCCTGGCAGCCCATCCATGCCACCCTTGACCACCGTTGCCTCAACGATATCGCCGGATTGGAGAACCCCACCAGCGAGCATCTGGCGCGCTGGATCTGGTCTAGGCTCAAGCCGGTGCTTCCAGGACTCAGCCAGTTGGTGGTGATGGAGACGCGCGCCTCGGGATGCATCTATCGCGGGGAGTAGAGTTGGATTCGCCGTCACCGCGCACGGACCGGACCCTGCCGAGGTCTGCCGGCGCCGGGACCGGAAAATTAAATTAATCAATGGATTGTCCGATATTGGTGCACAATCGCGTCCTCTTCGGAATCAATGGTAGATAACTACCAGGCCATGCAATCAGGTCGTAATCGATCAGCGGTAGATTGGCAACCTGGCCCGAGCCAGGATGAACAGATAAATAGGATGGATGGAGACGACATGGAAACCCAGGTAATGCCGCGCATGGCCGAGATGCGCGTGGAGCGACGCCGCAACCAAGTGCTGCGGGAGCGGTTCAATGCCGCAGAAACGCTGCTAAGACCTTTGTTGGGAACGCCCGAGTCACAGAATGGCGCGGCCTTCTTTCGGGCGATGAACCGGCTCCACACCGCCTACCCGGATCTTACGCCCAGTGAGATCGAAGCCTTGGTGGCGGCGGTGGTACGCAGCTTCCAAAGCCGTTCTGGCGGCTGAGAAATCAACCGGCGCATCAGGCGCGGAGGTCCTTACAGGTCCAACCCTTCCTGCCAGATCAGGGCGTTGACGTGGGCCATATTGACCGATTCCGCGCTCAGCGCCAATTCCCCTGCCAGCCGCCCGATCGTGACCTGATCGAAGCGTTCGCAGGCTTTTACAAGATCGAGGTATGGCCCATAGGGGCCATCGCCACGCAGCAGGGCGTCGACAATGGGTTGCGCCAAGTGTAATGCGGCGATGGCCTGTGCCATGGGCAGGTTCAGCAAGGCATCCAGCAGTGAAAGGATGCCGGTGATGAACAGGCCGCCGCGCAGCTCGGCGGGCATGCTTTCCTCGCCCAGGGCTTCCGCGAAGCGGGCGCGTACCAGGGCATGCCTGAGCAGGGCTTGGCTGCGCCCATCGGATCCCGAGTGAGCGAAGAGCAGCAGGGTCAGCCATCGATAGAGTTGGTCGTGGCCCAGCATCAGCAGGACGTGGTTGATGGAGCGGATCGGGTAGCGCAAGCCCACGGCGGGGGAGTTGATGTAGCGCAGCAGCTTGTAGCTCAGGCCCGCGTCCAGTTTGAACTGCGCCTCCAACTCGGCGTATTCCGCGTGCCGCAGCACCATGTTGAGCAGCTTCATGATGACCAGACGGCTGCCGTCGATGTCCTTCCCGGGCGACCCTCCGGGCTGGGTGAGGAAGTCTCCCTGATAGAGATCGAAGGACAGTTTTCGGCATGCGGCGAATGACTCCTCCGAGGGCACGTTGTACGCGATGAGACGCGGCCCCTTGATGCCCTGGATGCGCGCCAGCCGGTCGCACAACCCCATCAAGTCACTGTCGCCCACATCCAGGCGCAGATAGCCGCACTCCCTGGCCAGCGGTGCGATGCCCGGCGATAGGGAGGACTCCTCCAGGGACAGGGTGAAGCCCAGTCGAGCCAGGGCCTGGCAACGGGCCACCAGGTTGGGGCTGGCGGGCCGGGGCGGCACGGCGAGTATGGTGCTCTCCGGCGGTAGGTGTTCCAGCAGCGGACTGTCCAGGGATTCGAGCCTTAGCATGGTGAGTTTGCGACAGAGTGCGCCACGGTAGTGCTCGTCGATGACGCTCGCCAGCAGGCATTCGTCCCGGATTTGGCTCGGGGACGTGGCGCCTGGCAAGACCGGCAGGGGCACCCGTTCATTGACGCCGAGCTCATAGCCGATCACGCGGTATTCCCCGTCCAGGAGGGGGTGTCGCGTCAGAAACCGCGGCAGCGAAGCGGCTTCTTCACTGCTTTCCGTGGCAGGAAGGGAGGTCGCACGGGGGTTGAGGAGGGCGGGCATGATCTTGGGTCCTTTATGCGATCTTCTTGCCTTGGCTTGGGATTTTGGTGGCCAATGCCGAGGGTGGTGCCAGGCGCCGGGCGCTGCCTTGCCTCAGCCGATCGGCCAATTCCGCCGCGTTCAATGACAACGCGCGTTTACCTTGGCGGTTGGTCAGCAGAAACAGCTTGTTGCCGGCACTGACCCAGGCCACTTTCAGTTCCATACGGGTGCCACCCGTTTCGATGATTTCGATCCAGTCTCCGGTGGCCAGGCTGTCGAGTCCGACATCGCCATGATCATCGGCATCGCGGGAGGGGGCTTCCTCCGGTGGGGGTGAATCCGCCGATGCCGGCACGGATTCCGGCGAGCCGACGCCGGCGACCAGGCCGGCCAGCGTGACCAGCTTGAGATGGTATTTGGCCAGGCTGGCGAAGAAGGGCGCGCGCGCGTCCTCCGCTGTTCCCAGGCGGTCCAGCCCCTCGCCCAGGCGCCTCACCAGGTCCGGCAGGGTGCGCACCAATCGATCGCGCTCCTCCCGCGCGGTGCGCACCGACAGGCTCCAGGCCAGATCGTCCATGGTGCGCAGCGCCCGATCCCATTCGGGGCTGTTGGGCCCATGGTCCTGATGGAGCCTGGCCAGCAGCAGCTGCCAAGGGCCGGAAAGGAATGCCGCGATCGACCTTGGCAGGCGCCCACCCGCGATGCAATGCTCTACGGCCGTCTGGGCGGCCTCCATGGCATGTGTATCGATCGGCGCAGGCCCGGCGGCCTCGATCCCGTCGGGCGGCGGGGGGGCTGGTGGGGTGGAATCGCCGACGTTATCACGGAGAAAAGGCTGTTCCGGGATGGACACTGCCCGGAGTTGAGGCGTGATGGCAAAGGAGGTGTCGAGATGGGCGCGCAAATCCCGGTAGACGCGGTCGATGGGCTCGGGAAAATGCCGGCACAGGGCGCGGGCCACGCGCTGCTTGGTTTCGATGCGCGAGAACTGGCCGTTGAGGGCATCGGCGAGGGCGCGGGCGACGGTTTTCGGGCCGGGGGGAATGTCACCCGGCTGCAGATCCCGGTCGTCCAGCAGATCACGGAATGACTTGGCCAGTTCGTGAAGCGACCCAGCGCAGCGGTTGCGGATTGCTTCTGCCAGCATGGAAGGATCCAGAGTCTCCTCCAACAAGTCGTGGGATACGATCCGCAACTGGCTGACGTCGAAATCCAGGGCATAACCAGTCATCAGCGTTGATGTCGGCCGGCAGGCGCGTGCGTAGCGCCGCTCGAAATGCTTGCGGAAGTCGTCTGCCAGGCTGCGCTGGCGGGTTTGTGCGAATTGGGCGGCATCCAACAATGCCGCCTGCTCCAGGGTGGCCGCGGCCTGGGTACCCTGGGCTGACAACTGCGCGGCTGTCTGGGACAGGGCCTCAGCCAAGGCGGCGCTGAAACGCAGACAGGCGATTTCCCCGGCATCCCGCAAGGGGCCAGCCAGGGCGGCCCACTCGTTGGTGGCGTCGGTTTGGCGGTCGTTGTCTGGGCGGCTGCCCGGGAGTCCCATGGTCCTATCCTTGTTGCGCTATCCGGCGGGGATGGCGTTCGGATGGAAGGCCGAACCCCGGCGCCGGAAGACCCGCGGAGCGACACATCTGGAAGGAAACGCAAGAAATGCGGAACGCGAATGCATCCGCTTTGCCTGGAAATCCCGCTGTCCTGGGGCAGATGCCCGTTAGACCGGTGACTTTGCGTCCCCACCTTTCGATGGGTTTGCCCTGTTCAGGTCACGTTACGTATAACTACTCAACGCGTTTATCGGACGTGTCTGAGAAAACTTTAGGGCATGGGCCGGCCGCATTGCTGGTACTCAAGTTCCGCAGAATGTCCTGAACTCCGCCATGAACCCGCCCGGTGCCGGCTCGGCGTAGCGGGCCAGCACCGGATTCTCGTCGAAGGGGCGGCGCAGGGCGTTGAGCAATTGCTCGAAGGGCCCCAGGTCGCCCTCGTCGGAGGCGGCGGCCAGGGCCTCCTCCACCCGGTGGTTGCGGGGAATGATCCAGGGGTTCACCCGGCGCATGACCTGGGCGCGAGCGGCCCCGGTGCCGACGCCCGCCTCCTCCGCGGCGCAGCGTTCGCGCCAGCGTTGCAGCCACCGGTCCAAGCCCGGCTGCCCGGCGAACAAGGCCCGCAACGGGGCCTCATCGCCCTGAGCGGCGTTCGCCAGCCGGCGCCAGGCCAGGGTGAAGTCCACCTGCTGGGCGTGCAGCAGGTCCAGCCAGCTTTCCCCCAGGGCGGTGTCTACGGCATCGCCGTCGGGCACTTCGCCGGAAAGCCCCAGCTTGGCGCGCAGGCCGGCCAGCCAGTGGCGTCGCTGGCGTTCGTGGAGAGACTCGATCACCTCCGTGGCTAGGGCGATGGCGTGGCCCTCGTCGTCGGCGAAGAGGGGTAGCAGGGTCTCCGCCAGCCGGGCCAGGTTCCAGCGGGCGATGCGCGGCTGCTCGCCGTAGGCGTAGCGCCCCATCTCGTCGATGGAACTGAACACGGCCCCGGGGTTGTAGGTCTCCATGAAGGCGCAGGGACCGAAGTCGATGGTCTCGCCGGGAATGCCCATGTTATCGGTGTTCATCACCCCATGAATGAAGCCCACATGCAGCCACTGGGCGATCAGCGCGGCCTGGCTCTCGGCCACGGCGGCCAGGAAGGCCAGGTAGCGGCTCTCAGCGCCGGCCAGTTCCGGGTAGTGCCGGGCGATGGCGTAGTCGGCCAGTTGCCGCACCTGCTCGAGGGAGCCGTGGGCCGAGAAGTACTGGAAGGTGCCCACCCGGATGTGACTGGCGGCAATGCGGGTCAGGATAGCGCCGGGCAAGGCGCGCTCCCGAAACACCGGGGCGCCGGTGGCTACCACCGCCAGGGCACGGGTGGTGGGAATGCCCAGGGCGTACATGGCCTCGCCGATCAGCACTTCCCGCAACATGGGACCCACCGCCGCCTTGCCGTCCCCGCGGCGGGAAAAGGGCGTGCGCCCCGAACCCTTGAGGGCGATGTCCCGGCGCTGGTCGAGGCGGTCGATGACCTCGCCGATCAGCAGCGCCCGACCGTCCCCGAGCTGGGGATTGAACTGGCCGAACTGGTGTCCGGCGTAGGCCTGGGCGATGGGATGGGCGCCCTCGGGCAAAGTGTTGCCGGAGAAGAGGTCGGCCAGCGCCATATCGTCCAGTCCGTCCAGGCCCAGCCGCAATTCCTCCGCCAGGCCCCGGTTGAAAAAAAGCAGCACCGGGGCCGGCGCATGCTCGGGCTGGCACGGCACGTAGAAGCCGGGCAGGTCGCGGGCGTAGGTGTTGTCGAAAGAGATAACGGCGGTCGGCATGGGGGACGCGTTCGGTCGCGGGCGAGCACTTGGCTGATGGGAGGGAACTTAGGGCCGACAGCGCGGAAATTCCACCCCGTCAGCACCAGGGAATAACCACCTTGCTCGTCATTCTCGCGAAGGCGGCGATCCAGACACCACAACCCAACCATGGCTTGCACATGCCATCCGCCAGGCACATACTAGACATGTCCTTATTCCTGTACATAAAGCATGGAAGCCATCACCTACACCGATGCGCGCAATAACCTGGCGCGAACCATGGACAAGGTCAACGATGACCATGCGCCCATTATCATCACCCGACAAAACGGCCAGCCCGTGGTCATGATGTCCCTGGAGGATTTCGAGGCTTGGCAGGAAACGGACTATCTGTTGCGCAGCCCCCTCAACGCCCAGCGGCTGCTGGAATCCGTGGAGCAGGACCGTAAAGGCCGGGCCAAACCGCGTAAGCTCACCGACCCGGAATGAGCCGGCAGCGCGTTTGCTTCACGCCCAACGCCTGGGAGGAATACACGGCCTGGCTGGCAGAAGACCGTGTGATGCTGAAGCGCATCAATCAACTCATCGAGGCCGTCGGCCGCGACCCTTTCGCCGGCATCGGCAAGCCGGAGCCACTGAAACACCAGCTATCTGGATTCTGGTCCCGGCGGATCAATGAAGAGCACCGGCTGGTTTACCGGGTGGAAGGCGAAACCCTGGTTATCGTGCAGTGCAGGTATCACTATTGAGCCTACGGACCTGAGCTACGGAAACCGTGGTCTGTCCCTCATGGCGCTAAGTTAAGCCCCCCAGAGGCGAACCGAAGACGCGAGTTTCGAGGATACGGATTCTTGCCAGGCGCCTTGGCACGGTGAGCCAAGGAATGTTCTTGGGTC
>Ga0233425_10005225_pt1 | contig 20734 bp, 12 predicted proteins | sample Watercolumn_Towu_2_FD_181712 | JGI IMG/M metagenome (GOLD analysis project Ga0233425, IMG submission 181712) | Freshwater microbial communities from Lake Towuti, South Sulawesi, Indonesia - Watercolumn_Towuti2014_140_MG | ecosystem: Environmental > Aquatic > Freshwater > Lake | place...
GCACGATGCGGGTCAGCACCCGAAGGAGCTGCACATCGGGCCGTGGCCGGGGCTCGGCGAGGCGCCGGTGCTGTCGCTAACCCATCTGTTGGGCGACCGGCCGGGGGAGGCGGTCGAGGTCGGGTATGACAGCGTCGTGGGCGTCTTCCACGGCGACTGGTACGACGCGGCAGCGATCTACAAGGCGTGGGCCACGCAGCAGTGGTGGTGCGAGAGGAAGCTCTGGGATCGGGACCTCGCCGACTGGCTGCGCGAGGGCGTGGGCGGCGTGGTCCAGATGTCGAACTACCACGTCCCCCGCCTCGACCTGAACCACTCCCTGGCCCAGATCGCGGAGACGGTGAACCGCCTCTCGGCCGAAGCCGGGGTCCCGCTGCTCGCGCTGCTGTTCAACTGGGAGGGCGGCGGGGCATGGACGGGGCCGAAGGGCTTCTTCCCCCCGCGCGAAGGCGAGGCCGCCTTCCGGGACGCGATGAACCGCCTCCGGGAGGCGGGCAACCGGGGCTTCGTGTACATCACCGGGAACAACTGGTATGTGAAGATCGGTTACGACCCGGTCTGGGACAGCTGGCCCGAGTTCCGCGCGGAAGGGGAGGCGCTCGCCCTGCGCCGCCTCGACGGCGAGTACACGGTGATGAGCTGGTACGGGAACTGGGAGGTGGTCCGGCTCTGCCCCGAGCCCCCAGCGGCGCTGGAACTGCACGCGGACATCGTGCTCCGCTGCCTGGACTCGGGCTGTATCGTGGTGCAGATCGACAACTTCCCGTGCGGCGGCAGCGAGGCGTGCCATGACCCGACGCATGGGCACCCACTCGGGCACGGGCCGTGGTGGTCGGAGGCGTGCGGCCGGATGCTGGCGGAGATTCGGCGACGCGCGAAGGCCCGTGACCCTGAATGCGCCCTCAGCACCGAGGGAATCGCCGAGAACTTCATCCCGTGGCTCGATCTATATGACCAACGCGCCGGGAACATGGAGTACTTCGGCCACTACATGCGCGGAATGCCGATGGGCGGCGAGACGGTGCCGCTGTTCGCGATGATCTACAACGAGTACATCGGCGCGTACTACGCCGCGATGCCGGAGTGCAACCGGCCGGAGGTGCTCTACTGGACCCGCGGCCTGGGGAAGGCCATCTGCCAGGGGGTGTTGCCGACCGCCGGGAGGTACTTCCCCGATCCGCCCGACCACAACCCGGTGACGGTGGAGTTCTTCCGGCGAGTTCTGCGCGTGACGGGAGGTGAGCTGTACCCGTACCTCATGTTCGGTGAGATGCTGCGGCCGCCGAGCATCGACGTCCCGACGATCACCGCCCAGTACTGCAAGTTCCTCTACGACGCCGAAGGCTATCGGCACCACATGGACCCGCAGCAGCGGCACGAGGTGGTCGACCGCGCCGTACAGCACGCCGCCTACCGCGGCCGCGATGGGAGCGCGTGCCTCGTCTTCGCGAATGTGTCCCGGGAGCCGGTGGAGTTCCCGGTCGAGCTGCCCGCGTACCGGTTCCTGGGGCCGGTGGACGTCCGGCGCCTCACGAACAGCGAAGTCGTTGACACGCTGAGCGGCGTCTCGCTGCCGCACACGGTGACGCTGACGATGGATCCCCTATCGGTTACGCTGCTCACCATGCGGGAGGTCTCGGCATGACGGCGAGAGAGCGGTTCATGCGGACGCTCACCTTCGAGCCGGTGGACCGTGTCACCAACATGGAGATCACCGTGTGGGCTCAGACGCGCGAGGCCTGGCTCGCGGAGGGGATGCCCGCGGACCTGAACACCTCCTTCATGCAGGTCGGCGAGCCGCGGTTGGGGCTGGAGGGCTACGACGCCCTGGCGCTGAACGCGACCGGGCCCGTGCCGGCCTGCGAGGAGCGCGTCCTGGAGGAGACGGAGGAGCACCTGCTGTTCCTCGACGGCTTCGGTCGCACTCGCCGCGCGCGCAAGAGCGGCACCGTCGGCGGCACGCGCCTGAGCATGGACACGTACCTGGACTTCCCGGTGAAGGACCTCGCCTCGTTCCGCGAGTACCAGGTCCGCTACGAGGGACCCATCGAGGAGCGTTACCCGGCCGACTGGGAGGCTGAGAAGCAGCGCCTGCTCGCGAGCCAGTGCCCCCTGACGCTGATGAACCCGCTCGGCGGGACGTTCGGGTTCTACTCGATGCTGCGCAACTGGATCGGCACCGAGAGCCTGTCGCTGCTCTGGTATGATGACCCCGTACTCCTGCACGAGTGCCTCGACTTCCTAAGCGACTTCGCGCAGCGGCTGCTGACACCCGCGCTGAGCCAGATCCCCTTCGGCTTCGTCATCATCCATGAGGACATGGCGGGCAAGGGCGGACCGCTCATGGGGCCGAAGCTCTTCGCCGAGTTCCTGCTGCCCCACTACCGGCGCTACATCGAGTTCCTGCGCAGCCACGCCGTGCGGCTGGTGCTGGTCGATACCGACGGCGACCATCGCGCGCTGATCCCGCGATTTCTGGAGGCCGACGTCGACGGCTTCTGCCCGCTGGAGCGCGCGGCGGGAATGGACCCGGTGGAGGTCCGGCGCGAGTACGGGGGAGCGGTCTGCATGATCGGCGGCGTCGACAAGCGCGAGATTGCCAAGGGCCCGGCGGCTATCGAGGCGGAGTTGGCTCGCCTCGCTCCCGTGATCGAGAGCGGCGGCTACATTCCCACCATCGATCACGCCATCCCGCCGGACGTGTCGTACGCGGACTTCCTGTACTACCTGGAGGCGAAGCGGAGGATCCTCGGGTCCTGAGCCAGAGGGAGCGTGGACATGTCAGCCGGTGCGCCGTACGCCCCAGCGCGCGTGAACCCGGTGATGATGCACCCCCAGGAGCGGCGCCTCGCGCTTCGCGACCACTGGCGCTTCCGGCTCGACCCGGAGGACCGCGGGGTCGAGGAGGGCTGGTTCAGGCAGGCGGACAGCATCGTCGAGCCGATCCAGGTGCCCGGCAGCTGGCAGGGACAGGGGTTCGGACACGAGGGCGAGGACGAGGTGTGGGACTTCCGGCTCAGGGCGCGGGTGTTCCGGGCGACCTACCGGGGCACGGGCTGGTATGCGTGCACCTTCCGGCGGCCGGACGCGTGGCACGGGCGGCGGGCGTGGCTCAACCTCGGCGGCGCGCACCCGAGTGCCGAGGTGTGGCTGAACGGCGAGCCCCTCGGCGGCCACGACCTCCCCTTCGTACCCTTCGGCTTCGAGGTCACCGGTCGGCTCGGGGTGGACAACGACCTCGTTGTTCGCATCCATGAGCGCAACCGGCTCTACGGCCTCGCGTACAGCTGGCAGGGCCACTGGTCGGGCCTCTACCGCGACGTGGAGCTCACGGCGACGGGCGCGGCGCCGCTGGAGGAGCTGCACCTGCTACCGGACGTGGAGTCCGAGACGCTGCGCGTCCGCGCGTGGGCGAACGAGGCTCCGCCGGGCGCGGTGCTGCGGCTGTCCATCGCGCCTGCGGACGGGTCAGGACGAGTGGTGATGGCGGAGCTGCCGGTGATCGACGGTCTCATCGACGGCGCGGTCCGGGTGCCGGGCCCACGGCTCTGGAGCCCGGATGACCCGCAGCTGTACCGTGTCGAGGCGGAGCTGGCATGCGGCGGTGAGACCCTCGACGCGCGCGCCGAACGCACCGGGTTCGTGCAGCTCTCGGCGGAGGGGAGTCAGTTCCTCATCAACGGCGAGCCGTACTTCATCCGGGGAACGGGGGACTTCCTCAGCTGCCCGGAGACGGGCTGCCCGGACACCGACCGCGACCGGTGGCGGCGGAAGCTGCGAGCGCTGCGCGAGTACGGCTACAACCAGGTGCGGTGCCAGTCGTACGTCTACGCACCGGAGTACTTCGACGCGGCGGATGAGATGGGGCTGCTGATCCAGAGCGAGATGGGGATGCTCGGCGCCTGGGGCGGGCACACCCACGAGCACGTGTACGCCTGGCCTGCGCCGACGCCAGACCATGCGCCGACCCTGAAGCGCCAGTGGGACCTCGTGGTCCGGCGGGACGTGAACCACCCCTCGGCGGCGATCTACTGCATGAGCAACGAACTCGGCGCGAGCACCCTCTTCCCCCGAACCGCGTGGCGCTGCTACCACGACACGAAGGCTGTGAAGCCGCACGCGATGGTGATCTGGACCGATGGCGGGCACAACCCGGACCTGCCGGGGGACTTCGTCAACACGACTTGGCCAGACGGCCAGCCGCCGCCGGGGAAACCCGTCATCGAGCATGAGTTCCGCTGGTGGAGTTCCTTCCCGGATGTGCGGATCACGGCGAAGTACAGCGGCGCGGTGCGCCCCTACGCCGCCGAACTCGCGCGCGAGGCAGCGCGACGCCGGGGGCAGGAGCACCTCCTGGAGGTCTATGCTGAGAACAGCCAACGGTTGCAGCTGCTGGAGGCGAAGACGCGGATGGAGGAATGCCGACGCGACCGCGGGTTCCTGGCCGGCATCTCGCACTTCAACGCGATGGACGCGAACCCCTCACCCCAAGGGGTGATCGACGAGTTCTACGAGCGGAAGCTGGTGGACGCGGAGACTTGGCGACAGACGAACGGTGACACGGTCATCCTCTCAGGCCTCGGCTTCGAGAACCGCGTCCTGCAGGGCGGCGAGACGCTGCGCTGCCCGCTGTACGTGTCCGACTTCTCACATCCACCCTTCGTGGGAGCGACGTTGAGGTGGATCGTGGAGCTGGACGGCGAGGCAGTCGCGACGGGCGAGTGCCCCACTCACCACGCGCCCTACACCAGCTGCTGCGTGGGAGAGGTGGAGTGCGCACTGCCCTCGGTGAAGAAGCCCCGGCGAGTGGAGCTGCGGACGGCGCTGACCGACGGGACGCGAACGGTCACGAACGCGTGGCCGCTGTGGGTCTTCCCGGAGGCAACGCCGCGGGACGCCGTTCGCTACGGCGCGCCGGAACACACGTGGCTTGCGGCCTGGCAGGAGCTGCCGATCGTCGGCGCGGCTGAGCTGCCGTTGGGGAGTGCCGTTCTGACCGAGAGCCTCGATGAGGCGCTGCTGGCCCACCTGGAAGGTGGAGGGACGGTGATCCTGGCCGCCGGGGAGGAACTGGTGCGGCCGCATCCGCCGAACTTCGGATATGTGCGGTACTTCCTCACACCGCCGGCGAACTACGGGCCGTTCGAGGATGGGCAGAACGGCACCGTGATCCGGGAGCACCCGCTGCTGGGCGACTTCCCCCACCAGGGTTGGGCCGGTCTGCCCTTCTTCCGGACGATGGAGAACGCCCCGCCCCTGGCGTTGGAGCCGCTAGGGCTGGACGACGAGGCCCCGATCATCCGGGTCATCCATCGGTACCCGGTGCTACACCCGCTGGGGTACCTGGTCGAGCGTCGGTGCGGAGCCGGGCGGCTGATCGTCTGCGCGCTCGACCTGCAACCATCCTGGCCCGAGGCGCGGTACTCGCTGGACTGCCTCTGTCGACGCGCCGGACAGGCGCCCGCGCGGCCGTACGACGCACAACGGTTGAGCGCGCTGGTGTAGACCTACCGCGCGAAGGGCTCGATGGCTTCCCCTGGCGCCTCTAGCGCACGCAGCTCCTCCACCAGCCTGTCGTGGAGGTCGTCGGCGACCTCCGGCGCCTCCGCAAGCACATCGCGCTCCGCGTACGGATCGGTGGGCAGGCGGTACAGCTCCCGCGCGCCTCCCGCGCCGATGGGGACGTAGGCCCACTCGGGCGTGTAGACGACCGGGGTCACGGCGCAGGGCGGGGCCGGAGCGCCGCGAAGGAAGCTGGCGGTGATCGCGATCTCGCGGATCGGGGTGGCGTCCTCCCCCCGCAGGTGCGCGGCGAAGGAGCGCCCGTGGAGGGGCTCGGGTAGCGTAGGAATGAGGCCGGCGAGGTCGCCGAGGGTGGGGACGATGTCCGCCGGCTGGGCGAGCGCGTGGACCTCCCGCCCGCCCGACAGACCCGGGGCCGCGATCATGAAAGGAATGTGCGCCACCTCCGGGTAGATGGGCCAGTAGCGATCGTCCCCGTCGTTGATGTTGCTCTTCCCCGTCCGGTTGTGCTCGCCGAGGCTCATGCCGTGATCGGTGGTGAAGATCACGATGGAGTTGTCCCAGAGCCCCAGGTCGTCGATCTTCTGCAGCACGCGGCCGGCCCAGCGGTCCACCAGCTCCGCTTCCGCGCAGTAGTGTGCCCGCAGGTTCCGCAGCTCCTCGGGGGTGTAGTCGCTCGCCCGCCCGTAGTTCGGGTGCAACATCGGCGTGCCGGTGTAGTCGGGGTCATACCGGCGGACCAGGTACTCGGGCGCATCCCACGGTTCGTGCGGATCGAAGAAGTCGACCCACAGGAAGAAGGGGCTGAACTCGTGGTTCTCCTCGAGGAACTCGACCGCGGTCGCGGCCGTACGTGGCGGGAAGCAGTCGGTCTCCAGCCGCCAGTTGCGGTTGGTCCACCGGTGCAGGTCCACCAGCGTGCGGCCCTGGAAGTGATGGCCCTTCCGCGTCTTCGCGCGGGGCATCATCTCCAGGATCTCGTGGTTCATCCGCAGGAGGGGCGTGTCGCCCTCCTGACCCCGCACGGCCACGGCCGCATCGAACGTCTTCTGAAAGCCGCCGTTGAACAGGTGCGGGCAGTCGCAGATGAGTTGCGACACGTACCCGTGAGCGCCGAGCAGTCGCGGCAGGGCGTTGGCGGTGCTGGCGGCGAGGTCTTGCCAGCCGTGCCACGGCCAGCCTGTGCGGCCCGAGGTGAGATCGGTGCGTTGGGGGATGGTGGGGAAGCTCCCGGTGTAGAACTGGGTCATGCTCACGGCGCGCTCGGCGAAGGCGTCCAGGTTCGGGGTTCGCACCGGCATGGCCGCGCGACCGTGGAGGTTGTCATACCGGAACGTATCGGAGATGAGGAGGATGATGTTCATTGGGCGAAGCTCCTGGCGCCGGATGGCGGAGATGCCCGGCAGTTCGCCCTCGGGGAGCGGAGGCCTTCCCGACGAGAGGAGTGGCAATGGCACGGACGGAGCTGCGCGAGGGTTGGCGCCTGCAGAGCTCGTTCGTGGACCGGCGAGACGGGGAGAAGCTCTCGACGGCAGGTGCGCCGGTGGCGGCCTGGCACACGGTGGAGGCGCCCAGTACGGTGCTCTGCGCCCTGATCAGGGATGGGACGTACCCGGACGTGCGCGTGTGGCCGAACGCCTTCCTCGTGCCCGACTCGTCGGACGCGTTCAACGCGGAGCACGACCTGGACCAGTACAGCCATCTCCCCGGTCGGCGGAATCCCTGGCGCGATCCGTGGTGGTACCGCACGGAGTTCGTGCTCGACCCCCTTGAGCCTGGGCAGCGCGTGTGGCTGGCCCTCGACGCGCTGAACTACCGGGCGGACGTGTGGGTGAACGGCGTGCGTATCGCCGACCGCGAGCAGATTGCGGGGATGTTCCAGCGCTTCCGGCTCGATCTCACGGAGCACGCGCGCGAGGGGGCCAACGCTCTGGCCATCCTCATCCACCCGGTCGATCACCCCGGCGACCCGAACGCGCAGCTGGAGGTCTACGGCCCGGTCCGCAACTTCCACACCGACCTGTGCAACGATGTGACCGAGGTCATGTCGGTGGGCTACGACTGCTTCCCCACCGTACCCGACCGGAACCTGGGCCTGATTCAGGAAGTGTGGCTGGACACCACCGGCCCGGTCGATGTGCGGCAGCCCTTCGTGCGAAGCCGGCTGGATCTGCCCGAGCTGAACCCGGCGCACCTGACGGTCTCCGCCGAGCTGGTGAACACGTCGGCCGCGACCGTGCGCGGGACGCTCGAAGGCATCGTCGAGGACCCTTCGAGACACCCGGTCGCGCGGTTCACGCGCCCGGTGACGCTGCTGAGCCACGAGACGCGGGAGGTGACGGTCAGTTCCATCGACGCTCCGGAGCTGTCCCTTGCCGACCCGCAGCTCTGGTGGCCGAACACCTACGGCGATCAGCCGCTCTACACTCTGACCCTGACGTTCCGGCCCGAAGGCGCGGCTTGGACGGAAGTGCGGACGCGCTTCGGCCTTCGGCGCATCGACCGGGAGCTGCACGAGGTCGATGGCGCGCACGGGTTCCGGCTGCTGGTGAACGGCCGCCGCGTCTTCCAGCGCGGGGGGTATGTGCAGCCGGAGATGATGTTCGACTGGGACCGCGACCGCGTGTCCGTCGAGTTACGGTACCTGGCCCACGCGAACCTGAACTACATTGCCTTCGAGGACATCCCAAACCCTCCCGACTGGTACCTGGACCTGTGCGATGAGCTCGGCCTGCTCTTCTGGAACTGCTACTACGACTGTTACTGGCTGCAGTACAACCGGCCCTGGGACATCGACGTCGCGCTGCTGGAAGACTGCACGGTGGACATCGCGAAGCGCTACCGCAACCACCCGTCGCTCATCATCAACATGGCGCAGAACGAGGGGGAGACGCGGGAGGATGTCTATGAGATGTGGCGGCGGACGGTGCTGCAGCACGATCCCGACCGGATCCTGATCCCCTCGGGCTCCTTCCCGTGGTACCGGCAGGACACGCCGCCGTGGTTCGACCGCGACCTGCCGGTCGGCTGCAACGACTACATGCCGAAAACGTACGGCTGGCAGCTTCCGGCGGCCTACTACCAGCTGGTCCGCGACCATCGGAACTGGATGTTCATGATCGAGAGCGGCGCGGCGTCGGTGCCGCCGGTGGAGAGCCTCCTCGAGTTCATGCCGCACCTGGCACACTTGGGCGGGAACCCCGGGGACAACCCGACCTGGCCGCTGGACGCCGCCTGGGCGCACTACGGGGCGAACAGCTACTACGAGTGGTTCGATCGGGGCCTCCGGCTGCTCTACGGCGAGCCGCGGGACTTGCGGGACTACGTGTGGAAGGCCCACCTGACCACCTACGATCAACACCGGGGGTTCTTCGAGGCGGTCCACCACCGGATGTGGGACTTGACCAGCGGCTTTGGCGAGTGGAAGCTCAACAGCGCCTTCCCCGACATCCAGTGGCAGCTCTACGACTGGTACCTCCGGCCGATGGTCAGCCTCTACGCCATCCGCAAGGCGTGCGCCGCCTTCGCCGTGCAGCTGTCGCCGCTGGACCGACGGGTCACGGTGGTCAGCAGTACCGAGAGCCCGACCCCGGGCGCACGGGTGCGCGCGGTGGCGTACGATCTCAGCCTGCAGGTCCTCGCCGAGCAGACAACGGAAGCCGACCTGCCCCCGAGCAGCGCGACGGAACTGCTGCAGCTGCAGCTACCGGCGGCGGCTACGGAGTTGCCCGTCCACTTCGTGAAGCTCGAGCTGCGCGACGCGGAGGGCTTGCTCCTCGCCGACAACTTCTACTGGCTCTCTACGCGACTGGAGAACGTGGAGGTGCACCTCGACCCGGCCGAGGCCCACACCTGGCCCGCCAACCAGCCCATCATGACACCCCGGCAGACGCCCTGCATGGCGGAGCTCTCCGACCTGCCGACAGCGCGGCTGGAGCTCATCGCCCACCGGGAAGGCTCGAACATCGTGGTTCACGTGCGCAACCCCGGCCCGCACCTCGCCTTCTTCATCCGGGCGCGCGTGCTGGGGAAGGGACGCGAGGTGCTTCCCGCGTACTGGAGCGACAACTACTTCTCGCTGCTGCCAGGGGAGAAGAAGGCGTTGGCGGTCGAGGCGCCGGCGGCGGACGGACCGCTGACCGTGGCGCTGGACGGCTGGAACATCGAGCCCGTGAGCGTCGAGGTGGGCGACCGATGAGCATGAAGGCTACGCTGACGACGGTGCGGCCAACACTGCTGGTGCCGCGGACCGAGGACGGCCCGCGGCAGCTGGTGAGCGTGACGAGCGCCAACGGAGGCGCGGCGACGCAAGGGCAGGTGGTGATCGAGTGGCCCGGCGGCCGCGAGGAGGCGCTGATCGACCTCCCAGCCGGGGAGTCTGTCCACGAGCTGCTCCTCGCCGCGCCGGAGGAGCCGCGCGACGCGGTCGCCCGGCTGGTCGTGAACGGCGAGAGGGTGGCCCGGCGGGAGTTCGCCTGGCAACCGCCGCGATGCCTGCGGGTGCACCTGGTCCAGCACTCGCACCATGATGTGGGCTACACGAACCTCCCCTCGACGGTGCTGCGGGAGCACTGCGCGTTCCTCGACGCGGTCATCGACATGGTGGCGGACACCGCGCGGTATCCGGAGGAGGCGCGGTTCCGGCTGGTGATCGAGCAAGCCTGGTCGCTGCAGGAGTTCGTACGCCGGGCCTCGCCGGAGCGCGTGGCGAGGATGGGCGACTTGCTGCGGAGCGGCGACGTCGAGCTGACCGCGCTCTTCGGCAACCTGACGACGGAGATCTGCGGGCCGGAGGAGCTGATCCGCGCCCTGTACCCGTCGGCCCGGCTGGCGCGGCGGTTCGGGGCGCCTCTGCTGAGCGCCGAGCACAACGATGTGCCTGGGATGAGCTGGGGGCTGGCGGAGGCGCTGAGCGGGATCGGCATCCGCCTCTTCTGCCCGCAGTTGCCGCGCTACTGGAGCTGGTGCGACCCGGCCATGCGGGGCTTCTGGGACGAGAGTGTCCTCTTCCCGCAAGGCCGACCGGGCGGGTTCTGGTGGGAAGCGCCCTCGGGCCGACGAGTGCTGCTCTGGGACGCCCACGGGGCCGGAGGCGATGTCGACCCGACGCTCCCGGGTCTCGCCGAGCGCTTGCAGGCGTTGGTGGACGGCGGCTACCCGTACGGGACGGTCTACTGGCGCGTGGGCGGCGGAGCGCGGGACAACTCGCCGTACATCGCCGACTTCTGCGAGACCGCTCGCGACTGGAACACGCGCTGGGCCTCCCCGCAGTTGATCGTCAGCACCAACGCGCGCTTCGAGGCCGAGCTCCGGCACGAGTTGCCCGCCGACCTGCCCGTGTTCCGGGGCGAACTCCCAGGGCAGGACTACCCGGTGGGGGCGATGTCGACCGCCGCGGCGACGGCCGTGAACCGTAACAACCATGCGCAGCTGCTGGTGGCCGAGCAGCTGGCGACGCTCGCGGCGGAGACGACCGACCACGCGTACCCCGCCGACGCGCTGGAGGCGGCCTACGAGGACGCGCTCTGGTTCGATGAGCACACGTGGGGGCACCACTTCCCGGCGGGTCCGGCGGCGGAGGCCTCGTCGTTGGAGAAGCAGACCCACGCCTACCGCGCGGCGGCGCTGGCGCACGACGTGACGACCCAGGCGCTGGCGCGCCTCGCCGATCACATCGCGCTGCCCGACGACGGGCTGCACCTCGTGGTCTACAACCCCCTGCCGCATCCGCGCACCGCGCCGGTTGTGACCCCGCTCAGAGAGCTCGAGAACTGCGGGAGCACGATGGCGCGAGTCGCCGATCCGGAGCATCCGGAGTCCCCCGGCACGCTGCGGGGCGTGGCGCTGACGGACCGCTGGCACCTGCACCCGGCCGCCGAGATCGTGGCCGGGCGCTTCGAGCTCGTGGACCTTGCCACGGGTGAGCGCGTGGACTTCGAGGTGACCGACCTCGCAGCCGATTCGCCCCAGCCTCACGCACCGCAGCGGTTCGGGCTGGCCCGGGGGGGCAAGCGGTACGGCTTCTTCGAGCAGCCCTCGGGGCTCAGCTGCGACCTGTGCTTCGTGGCCCGGGACCTTCCCGCGTGCGGGTACCGGACCTATGCGCTGAGACTGCGTCCCTCGGCCAGCCCAACCAAGGTGGCGCGCTCCGACCGGGTGATCGAGAACGAGCACTACCGTGTCGAGGCCGACCGGGAGACCGGGCGCGTGATCAGCCTGATCGATCGCGAGGCCGGCCGCGAGCTGCTCGATCCTGACGCGCCGCACGGGTTCGCGGAGCTGGTGGTGCGGGACCCCGAAGGGGTCCTCGCCGCGCCCGCCGCCACGGCGCCGACGCTGGCCGAGACGGGCCCGCTGCTGCGGAGGCTCGCGGGCGAGTTCTCGGCGCCGGGGCACCCGCAGGTGCGCTGGACGCTGACGCTACACGAGGGCCGGAGGCGCGTGGACCTGGGGCTGCGCGTGCTGAAGGATCCGACACCGCTGCTGGACGCTCACTTGGCGTTTCCCTTCGCCCTCGATCAGCCGAGCTTCCGTTACGAGAGCCTCCTCGCCCTGCAGACGCCGCCGAGTGACTTCCTGCCCGGCGCGTACTGGGATGAGGTCGCGGTGCGGAACTGGGTGCGAGTCGGCGACGACGGGCTCAGCGTGCTCTGGTCCAGCCTCGATGCGCCGATGGTCTCGCTGGGTCGGCTGATGCCCGGGTACACGTCCCCGGCCCACCGTTGCCGGATCCCCGACGACATGGAGCACCCACCCGGGACCGAGGAGCAACTCCGGCACGGCTGGCTGTACTCGCTCCTGTGCGCGAACAACTTCGGCACGAACTTCGCCGTGAGCCAGACGGGCAGCCTCCTGTTCCGGTACCGGATCACGACCCGGGCCGGGTCGATGGCGGATACCGAGGCCGTGCGCTCGGGGTGGGAGGCGGTCACGCCTCCGGAGACGATCTTCACCGAGCGCCGTAGGCCCGGTCACCTGGCGCCGACGGGATCGTTGCTGGCGATCGAGGGCGATCCGCTCGTGCTGCTGGCCTGCAAGCGCGCTGAGGACGGGGCCGGGCTGATCCTGCGCCTGTGGAACCCCGTGGACCGCCCGGGGGAGAGCACGGTGCGACTGGGGTTCGGGAAGGCGCTGCGCATTCGGCACGTGTCCCTCGTCGAGGAGGATGGCGGCGAGGGCGAGATGGCGCTCACCGACGAGCGTGCCTTCGCCGTGCCGGTCGCCCCGCGGAGCGTGGCGACGGTGAGAGTGGAACTCCAGAACGCGACGAGCCGGTGAGCGATGGAGTGCATCTTCCTCACCGACGTGCTGACCAAGCGGCAGCGGGTCGAGGCGGCCCTGGACCTGCAGCCCGTGGACCGCGTCCCGATCCTGGAGCAACTGTCCTACAACCCCCGCGTCATCGCCGATTGGACGGGGAAGGCGATCGAGGGCTTCGACTACACGCTCGACGACATCTGCGCCGTCATCCGCCTCGCGAGCGATCTCATCATGCCGCCCCTCGCGCCGCGCGGCCGCGGGCGGTACACGACGGCCGACGGGTTCGTCTACCAGGACGACGAGTGGACGACGTGGCGCGTCAGCCGACCCTTCTGCACGGTCGAGGGCGCGCGGAAATGGCTCGAGCGGCGTACCGAGGCCCTCGAAGCCGCGGCACCCGATCCCGCGGCGGCGCGCGCCGCGCATCGGGCCGAACTGACCGACCTCCAGGGGCAGATCGGCGAGACCGTCATCCTCAAGTACCACGACGTGGGTTTCTGCGCGGCGTATGACAGCCTCGGGCTGGAGTTGTTCTCGTACCTGGTCCATGACCATCCCGAGGTCTTCGCGCGGTACATGGCCATCAGCGGCGCGCGCGCCCTGGAATGGGTGGAGGCCGTGGCGGACCCGGCGCTGTCACCGGTCATCCTCATCGCCGAGGACTTCGCCACGAAGCAGGGCCCGCTGTTTCCACCCGACTTCTTGGCGCGGCACCACTACCCGCGCGTGGAGGCTTGCGTGGCGGCGTGGCACACGGCGGGGGTGAAGGTGCTGTACCATAGCGATGGCAACTACCGGAAGGCGATCCCGGACCTGATGGCGTGTGGCGTGGACGGCTTCTACTGCCTGGAGCCGGGCGTGGGCATGGACCTCGTCGAGCTGAAGCAGACGTGGCCCGAGATGGTCTGGTCCGGAGGAATCGACGGCGTGGACCTGATGGAACGCGGCACGCCGGGGCAGGTGCGCGCCGAAGTGCTGCGGCACATCCGCGAGACCGATGCGCTGCGGACGGGCGGGATGTTCGTCGCCACCTCCAGCGAGATCAACCCGCCGATCCCGCCGGAGAACTTCCGCGCGATGGTCGCCGCCGTCGGCGAGCTGAGGAACACCGACCTCGACCCGCGAGGCGCCTGATGACCTCCCGCGAACGCATCCTGGCCGCGCTCAGCGGGCAGCCTGCCGATCGCACGCCGCTGACCACATGGTGCTTCGGGCTCCCGGCGCCGGACGCGCTCAAGTGGGAGCGCGACGGCGTGCCGCGCGACTACTGGTACTCGCTCCGCATGGAGCACCTGCACACGACGACCGTCCCCTGGACGCTCGAGGACGACTTCCGCCGCGTGCAGACCTGGGCTGCCTTGGGCGTCGATGACCTGCTGGAGGTCTCGATCCCGTGGAGCACGCACCCCGAGGTGACCTGGGCCGACTCGGTCATTCCGGCGGGCGAAGATGGTCCGTACCCCGTGCTCATGCGCGAGTACGAGACGCCCGAGGGGCCGCTGCGCCACCTCGTGCGGCAGACCGACCCCGAGCCGCCGGGCTGGCCCGTGCAGCCGGACCACGTGCCGCTCTTCGAGGACTTCAACATCCCGCGCGCGCTCGAGCACTTGGTGACGCGGGCGGCTGATGTCGTGCCGGTCCCGTACCTCTACGCGCCGCCGGACGACGACGCCCGCGAGTGGTTCACGGACCGGATGGCGCGGGTCGCGCCCTTCGCTCGCGAGCAGGGCGTGGCGGTGCAGGCCTGGTCGGTCTTCGGGATGGACGCGGTGGTCTGGCTGACCGGGGTCGAGGGCGCCGTCATGCTCGCGCTGGACGAACCCGCGGCCTTCGGGCAGCTCGTCGAGAGCATCGCCGCGACCGACTACGCGCGGACGGAGCTTGCGCTCTCCTCGCCCGAGGTAGACGTCGTCGTCCAGCGCGGCTGGTACTCGTCGACGGACTTCTGGTCGCCCGCGCTCTTTGACGAGTACGTCTTCCCGCACCTGCAGGCGCTCGCGGCGCTGGTGCACCGGCACGAGCGGAAGCTCGCGTACGTGATGACGACCGGCGTCCAGAGGCTCGGTCCGCGACTCGCCGACGCCGGGGTCGATCTGCTCTACTTCGTGGACCCGCTGCAGGATGCGGTGGACCTGCGCTGGGCGCGGGAGGCGTTGGCCTCGCGCATGACGCTGGTCGGCGGCACGAACGCCCTGACTGTCGGGAGCGGCGATCCTCAGCGCATTCAAGCCGAGGTGCGCGCCGCGCTGGAGGCCCTCGGCGACACGGATCGGTTCATCCTGCATCCCGTGGACGCGCTCTTTCCGGACACGCCGTGGGACGGTGTCGAAGCGCTCATCGCCGCCTGGCAGGAGGCACGGTGAGCGCCACTCCCCGGGGGAGAGCAGCCCGATGGTCACCCGCTGCGCCTGGGTGCCGCTGAAGGACGAGCTCTACGTCGAGTACCACGACCGCGAGTGGGGCGTGCCCGTCTACGACGACCGGGCGCTCTTCGAGGCGCTCGTCCTCGACGGCGCGCAGGCCGGCCTGAGCTGGGCCACGATCCTCCACAAGCGCGAAGCCTACCGCGCCGCCTTCGACGGCTTCGACATGGCCCGCGTCGCCCGCTACGACGACGCCAAGCTCGCCGAGCTCCTCGCGAACCCCGGCATCGTCCGCAACCGGGGCAAGCTCACTTCCGCCATCGCCAACGCCCGCGCGGCCCTCGCCCTCGTCGAGGAGTGCGGCAGCCTCTCCGCCGCGCTCTGGCAGTTCGTCGGCGGCACGCCGAAGCGCAACGCGTGGCAGACCGTCAGTGAACTCCCCGCCAAGACCCCCGAATCCGAAGCGATGAGCGACTTCCTCCGCCGGCGCGGCTTCCGCTTCGTCGGCCCGACCATCTGCTACGCCCTCATGCAGGCCGTCGGCATGGTCAACGACCACACCACCGACTGCTTCCGGTACGGGGAGGTGTGAACCCAGGGCTGGTGGCGCGCCACTTACCCCTGCCCCTGCACCGGCACGAAGATCCTCACCGGTTCGGTCCCCTCGTGGCAGCCGGGGGTGAAGTGCTCGAAGCAGGGGGCGGTGTGGTCGATCTCGTGGCCGGCGGAGGGGGCCCATTCGCCGAAGACGGCGGCCCAGGTGGCGCCGATGTCCTGCATCGTGCACTCGAAGACCGCGTAGTGCCCCGCCGGGACTTCGCGGAGGACGAGGCCTTCCGGGGGCGCGGTGTCGGGCGGGACGGCCATGCCCCCGAACACGTCCACGAGGCCCTCCTGGTCGGTCGGGAAGTAGACGCCGTAGCCATCGGGCCCGGTGACGAGCGACCGTAGCTCCGGCTCGCGCGCCATGAAACGGCTCCAGAACGCCTGGTAGTCCATGGACATCGGGTCCGCGCGCTCCTGGATGCCGAGGACCCAGAAGGCGTCGCGGCTGGTGAAGGCGGACCGGAGCATGGTGGGACTCCTTTCCGAGAGCCGGGTTGCCGGTCTACGGCGTCACCTGCAGGCGCAGCTCGTCGAGCACAATGGCCTGATCGGTCTGGCCATAGGGGTCATCGCTGCCGATGTGGCTGACGATCAGGATCGTGCCATCGTCGAGCTGCACCGCGTGGGGGTAGTAGGCTGAGCCGGGGCAGTCAAGCGGCGTCCAGGTCGCGCCCGCGTCGGCGGTCCAGGCGAGGCCGGGTTGGGCGATGTGGAGGATCGGTCCCTCGCGGGTCGGGAGCAGCTCAGGGAAACCGGAGTGCGGGAAGGGCGCGGGGGCGATGGGCCCCGGCTCCCAGGTCTCGCCGCGCTTCGCGAGGAGCGTCTGGCGGCGCTCCTGGCTCACGGTGTTACCGGCCTCATCGTACGTCGCGGTGCGCAGGACGGCGAAGAGGTCGCCGTTGTCCAGCTCCGCGAGGTCCCACTCCTCCCCGGCGTAGTTCACCCCTTCGGGCGCGAGGTAGAGCGGTTCGCTCCACGCGCGGCAGTCGGCGTCGCGGCTGACCCAGAGGCACGGGCGGATTCCGGGCAGCTGCGGCATCCAGCTCCAGGTCTCAGGATCATACGGCCCGGCGCCGCCGGTGAGCACCGTGCGCCCATCCCTCAGCCGCCGCACGCGCGCCGGGAACGTCTGCAGGTTCGGATCGGGGGAGAGGTACTCCGGCGGACCCCAGGTGAGCGCGCCGTCGGTGGAGCGCTGCACGAAGCCGACGTCGGGGAGGTCGCCGTAGGTGAGCGACTGCCCCCAGGCGACGCGGAGGATCGTCCCATCCGCGAGGGCCGCGACCCCTCCGCCGCACATCCCGTTGAGACAGGTGCTGAACGGATCGGCGCTGACGCGGGTCCATGTCTGCCCGGCGTCCATCGAGCGCAAGTAGACGTTGTGCTGGGCGAGGCCGGTGAAGTCGTAGGCCGGGTTCTCCTGCTGCGCGGTCGGCATCCGGCGGAGGACGTCCAGCGGCGCGCGTGGGCGCCAGTTGCCGAGGGCTCCGGTGACCTCGGTGAAACAGATCATCACGCTGCCGTCGGGCATCCGCCAGATCCCCGACCAGCACGTGTACCCCGGGGTTTGGGCCGAGTGGTAGAGGGTGCGGCGGGCGTGATGGGAGACGGTGACCTGCATGGCGAGCGCCCCCTCGACCGAAGATAGCAGGGCTGCCGCCACGAGACTGCGGCCGACGAAGGGCAGCATGGGGGTCTCCTGCTCCGGTCAGTTGATGAAGCCGATGTACCCACCCAGAGCTGTCGCGGCGACGTTCGCCTCGACCGGCCCCTTCACCTGCCGCAGAATCTAGTAACAGGAACTGATCATGATGAGAGTTAGACACCTAAGATGGATGACTAGAAACTAGTAACCGGAACTAATTATACTGCTCTAACTTCAGCACTATTGGCATCCAGTAGCATGGCAAATAATCAGTTCCAGTTACTAGTTTCTGGTACGGCACGGATTCTCCCGCAAGGCGCGCGACCCGGAGAGGTCCGGGGCGGCTGCCGGATGTTGGTGAGGTGAGGAGGCACTGCCATGCGCAAGCGTCCCGCCCTACTCATGTCTGCTGCCCTTTGTGCGTCTGCGGCCGCCGGTGCCGGGAGCGCCACCGCCCAGGGACAGCGGCATTGGGTCACCCTCCTCGTCTCGAGTCGCCTTCACGGCCAGCCTTTGCCCAACGCCATTGTGAGGATCCAGGGCCCCGACGTGGCCGCGCTCGACTACCCGCCGCAGGCACTCGTCTCGGACCTGACTGGCACGGACGGTGTCCGGACCGACGAGACCGGGCGGGTGAGGGTCCTCTTGGGCGCGGGTGAGTACCACTTCACCGTCAGCCATGCGGCCCATCGTACGGTCTCGGTGGCGGTTCAGGTGCCCCCGCCGGGCCATGAGGAGCAGTCCGACCTTGAGTTCCGGACCCGCATGAACCCGCGCCGGGGGATTCCGGAGGGCAGCGCGGCCCAAGCCCGCCTCGTCGTGCTAGTGGTCGCGGCCCAGGGCGACGCTCCGATCGCCGACGCCACCTTTGAGCTAGGCCTCCTCGGCGGGGACGTCATCGGCCGCGGGCTGACCGGCCCGGACGGGAAGACCCAGCCAATTGCCGTACCGTCCGTCGGACCGACAGGACCGACCGCGGCGCCTCGGCTGCGGCTGAAGGTGCGCCATCCGCTGTACGAGGAGAAGTGGGGCGACATTCCGACCGAGCTGTTGCCGCCGGGTGAGGAGCCGCGGGACTACGCGGTGCGGATGGACAAGGCCGCTCAGCCCGGGCCGCGCGCGAGCTGGACGGCCTGCGAGCGGCTGGCGTTCGAGGCGCTCGAAGGGTGGGCCAGGACGAAGGCAGGCGATCGCGTCGTCGTCTCTGATGACGAGATCTCGGCCACCTGGACGGAGCAGCGCGAGGTCGACGGGCGGGCCGTGCAGTGGGAGGGCCACGTGCTGGTCTCGCGCCTCAATACGGTGAGTGACGCCGCGGCGCAGCGGTCCTTGGTTGCGGCAATGCCGGGTCGGGTACCGACCACGATTCGGGGCAAGGAGGCCTGGCAGGAGCAGCGGCACTTCTGGTGGTTCGGCGGGTTGTTCCTGGCGCACGTGCGGTACTCGTCGGAGCGCAACGACGTCCCCACTCCGGACGAGGCCAGGGCGCTGGCGGAGGAGGTGGCGGGCTTGCTGGGCGACTGCGAGCCGCCGGTGGAGGAGGATGAGGAGATCTGAGGTCGCGTGGGCGACCGGAAGGAGGCGGGCATGGGAGCGCATCGGATGGCGGCAGGTCTGGCCCTGCTCTTGGGGCTTGCGACAGCGGCGGCAGCCCAACCGACTGAGCCGCCGGACGACGACATCGACCGCGAGCCTCTCATCTACTACGGTCCGCCCGTGCCGCCAGGGGTTGACCCGTTCGCGAATGCGCAGGGCCTCCCGGCTGGGGTAACGGTGCGCGACCCCGCGGCGCCCGGGACGCCGGCGCCTCCGACCGCTCCCCCCGCCGACCCCGAGCCGCCGCGGCCCGTCGGTCCGCTGGGCGAGGGCGGCACGCTGGCGACGGAGGCCCTCGCGGCGACGCTCGGCGATGAGCTGGACGCCGACCAACACCCGGTGGCCGCCAAGGCCGTGTTCCCCGCCGACACGAAGATGGTGCACCTTCTGCTCGACATCCGCGCCGAGCCTCCTGGCGGCATGGTGCTGCTGACGTGGTACCGGGAGACCGAGGTCGTCGAGCGGCAGGCGGCTCCCATGGCCGCCGGCGAGGTGTTCCTGTTCACCTGCTTCAGCGGGACGCAGGAGCACCTGCCGACAGGCAGATGGCGCGTCACCATCGAGGCTGGTCGCACCCCCCTGGGCACGCTTCCCTTCACGATCGGACCCTGACCCGGCCTGCAGGAGCCGAGGGGCCTGCGCGGGAAACAGGGCGGACTGGCGCGATGCCGAGGACGGCTTCGCCGGGGAGTCACCTCTTGCCACGTCCGCCCCGCATCCTTCTGGTTGCACCTGAGGCCTCCAGTGACGCCGCCGCGGCGGTGCTCGCCGAGCGCCTCCGCGCGCGGCACGAAGTGGAGCTCACCGCCGCCGGGCGGTCGGCGCTGGAGGCGGCGGGGGCGCAGATCGTCTGCGATACCTCGCCCTTGGGGCAAGTGGGTCTTGCCGCGGTCGTAGTGAGTCTGCCCACTTGGTGGCGCGTGGCCCATCACTTGCCTGCGGTGGTGCGGGATCAGCAGATCGACGCGGTGGTGCCCTTCGCGTGCCGGCAGTTCTCCCTGATGCTCCTGAAGCGCATCCGCTCGACCGGTTCCCGCATCGCCTGGGTCTACCCACCGGGGGACTGGGTGCAGGGCGACGACCCCGACGAGCCGGTGATGCGTGCCGCCGACCTATACGTGTGCGCCTTCGACTGGCAGGCCGCTCGCTACGAGCGCCACGGGGCGCGGGTCCTGCGGGTGCCGCACCACTCGGTGCTCTCGGCTTCCGCGTCGCTCGATCCAGCGGCGAGGGCCACTCCGCGCCCCGGCCCGCAGGCCGGGCCGGTGGTGGCGCTGCTGCCGGGGAGTCGCCCGGATGAGGTTGGGCGGCTGATGCCCATCATGGCCCAGGCCCTGCGGCCTCTTGTAGCAACACACCCGGGGCTCCACGCGGTGGTCAGCCGGGCTCCCGGTGTGCCGGAGACGCAGCTTGCCCGGCATCTCACCGACCTGCCGTGCACCCACGCGGTTGTCTCCCTGCCGGTGCAGGCGCTCGTGGCGCAGGCGGACGCGGCCGTCGTGTGCTGCGGCACGGCGACTACCGAGACCGCCGTGGCCGACTGCCCACAGGTCATCGTGTACAAGCCCGCCTGGCTGACCGCGAAGGTCATGCAGCAGTTGGGCAGGCGCAAGGACATCCGCTATCTGAGCATGATCAACCTCGGGCTGAACCGCCGCGCCGTGCCCGAGCTGCTCCATGCGGACTGCACGCCGGACCGAATCGCCGCGGAGGTCACGGCCCTGCTCGACGGCCCGGCGGC
>Ga0233425_10005226_pt1 | contig 20733 bp, 20 predicted proteins | sample Watercolumn_Towu_2_FD_181712 | JGI IMG/M metagenome (GOLD analysis project Ga0233425, IMG submission 181712) | Freshwater microbial communities from Lake Towuti, South Sulawesi, Indonesia - Watercolumn_Towuti2014_140_MG | ecosystem: Environmental > Aquatic > Freshwater > Lake | place...
AACCAATACCTTTTATTATACCACGCTCGACGGCGAGATCGTGGAATCGAAGCAGCAGTAGGCGTTGTATAAGAGCAACGAAAAGCCCCGATTATTTATAACAGAACAAACACACCCCCGGCTCCTCTTGATAGAGGGGAGAAGGGCCATCTATCCAACACAGGCGCTATGAGCAAAAAGAATATCTGGTTACTCATCATGTGCATCGTGTATGTGGGCGCAGGAATCAACCATTTCCTCAATCCTGCGTTCTACCTGAAGATCATGCCCTGGTATCTGCCGTATCACCTGGAATTGATCTACCTCAGCGGTGTATGTGAAATTCTGCTGGGCCTGGGAGTATTGCCCTTAAAAACACGAAAGGCTTCTTCATTGCTGATTATCGCTATGCTGTCCGTATTCCTGGTTCTGCATGTGCAAATGCTCATCGACACATCTGTTGCGGGAGGCCTGCTCTTCTGGATCGCGGTGTTCCGTCTTCCATTACAGTTCGTGTTGATCCGCTGGTCGTGGCTGGTGTATAAAAAATACAACAAGCCCTTTCATTTTAAGAAGCCGGCTGCCGGGTAATAAGAATCGTTAAAAAACGAATGCTACAAATCGTAGCCAAAGGACGCTTCAAAAACAGGTAACTTAGAGAACTGTTTTTGTCCTATGAAAACTTCCGAATCCCGCATTCATGAAAAGCTTGGCATCCTGGCCGATGCCGCCAAATACGACGTGTCCTGCGCCTCGAGCGGCAGCAAGCGCAGAAACGACAATAAAGGCCTGGGAGACGCCAGCGGGATGGGGATCTGCCACAGCTATACCGAAGACGGGCGCTGCGTGTCCTTATTGAAGATCCTGCTTACCAATTATTGTATATTTGACTGCGCCTACTGCGTATCGCGCAAGAGCAATGATATCAAGCGCGCCGCTTTTACCATTGAGGAAGTGGTGGAGCTCACCATTAATTTCTACCGCCGCAATTACATCGAAGGGCTTTTCCTGAGCTCAGGCATTTTTAAGAATGCTGATTTTACGATGGAGCGCCTGGTGACCATCGCTAAAAAACTCCGGACGGAACAGAAGTTCAACGGCTACATTCACCTGAAGACCATCCCGGGAGCGAGTGAGGAGCTGATGAAAGAGGCGGGCCTGTATGCCGACCGCCTGAGCGTAAACATTGAGCTTCCCACAGAAAGCTCTTTAAAGACCCTGGCACCGGATAAGAACTATGAAGAGATCTTTACGCCGATGAGCTACCTCAGCGAAGCGATCTCGGAGTATAAGGCCGAAAAAGCGCTTATCAGGTCCGCGCCTGTTTTTGCACCTGCCGGGCAAAGCACGCAGATGGTGATCGGCGCCACACCCGAAAGCGACAAGGACATCATGTTCCAGGCCCACACGCTCTATAAGCAGTTCAACATGAAGCGGGTGTACTATTCGGGCTATATTCCCATTGGCGGCGATGAGCGGCTGCCGGGGATCGGGACGCCGCCTCCGCTGATCCGCGAGCATCGCCTGTACCAAACCGATTGGCTCATGCGCTTTTATGGCTTTGGGGTGAATGAGATCGTCAGCGATGAAAATCCGAACCTCGATGTGGACGTAGACCCGAAGCTGAGCTGGGCTTTGCGCAACCTGCATGAATTTCCGGTGGACATTAACACCGCAGACTATGCGAAGATCTTACGCGTGCCGGGGATCGGCGTGGGTTCCGCGCAGAAGATCGTGGCGGCGCGGCGCTTCGGGAAGCTCGACTGGTACCAGCTGAAAAAGATCGGTGTGGCCATGAACCGTGTGAAGCACTTTGTGGTATGCTCGAAACAGGATGTGCTCTTCGGAGACGCCACGCCGGGCGCGATCCGGCACCATATCCTGGCCATGGGAAAAAGTAAATACACCGCCAGCTATTCGCCGCAGCTCAGTTTGTTTTAAGTTTTATCGTATCGTTGACTTCGAGAGCCTCAGTCAACGGATGGTGGTTGAGGCTCTCGAAACCACCATCCGAACACATGACCCAATTCATCTACGACGGAACCTACGCTGGCTTGTTCAGCGCTATTTTTGAGGTATATGAGCGCCGCTGCGAAGATGCGACCATCATCAGGCAACAAAATTTCCAGGCACTCGTATTTTCCGAAAACATAGAAGTGTACACTGATTCCGCGAAAGCGGAGCGCGTGCTGAAAGGCCTGAGAAAAAAAGTATCGCCCGAATGCTTTGCCAATATTTACAGCTGTTACCTCTCAGAGCTCAAAGGCATAGAGAATACCATCCTGCAGTTTGTACAGTATGTGTTTGCGAACCGGAAGAACGTGGAGGACAATTACGGGAACGCCTCGGTGCTCGACATCTCGCAGACTGCCCGGAAAGTAGGACGGGAGAAGCACCGCTTCGAAGCCTTTGTGCGTTTCGAGAACATCGGCAACCGCTTGTTTTATGCACCCATCGATCCTGATTACAATGTGCTTCCCCTCATCGTTCCACATTTCAGGCGCCGCTATGCCGACCAGGATTGGATCATCTACGATACCAGGCGAAAATATGGAGTGCACTACGATCAGGCCACAGGGCAGGTGCATGAAGCAGTGATCGATGTTACAACAGGAAGCACAGACCTGGCACCCACAGGCATTTCTTTCGATCCGGATGAAACCCTTTACCAGGAGCTCTGGAAGAATTATTTCAGGAGCACCAACATCCCCATGCGCCGGAACATGAAGCTGCATTTGCAGCATGTGCCGAAGCGCTACTGGAAATACCTGGTGGAGAAAAAGTAATCACGGGAGGTGCTCCCGGATAAAGGCCTCGCAATAGTCCTTAATCAGGTTTCGTGTTTTCTCAAATGCCTCATGCAGCTCTTCTTCCGTGCCTTTTAGCGTGGAAGGATCCGGGAAGTTCTGATGAAAGCGGAGCGCTTTGCCCGGAAAGAAGGGGCAATGCTCCTGCGCATGATCGCATACCGTAATGACGTAGTCAAACAGCATGCCGGCAAACTCGTCCACATGGGTTGAGCGGTGCCCCGAAATATCAATACCATCCTCTTTCATAATAGCTACCGCCCGGGGGTTAAGGCCATGCGTTTTGATGCCGGCGCTGAACACCTCCGCCCTGCTGTTTGCAAAGAAGCGCAGGTAGCCCTCCGCCATTTGGCTGCGGCAGCTGTTGCCGGTACAGAGTACAAGGATCTTTTTCATACCAGAAGCCAGATAAGGTTAATGATGACAAATTTGGGGTCGAAGCCAAAGAGAACGCTGAGGATGGCAACGGAGGAAGTAATGATGAGCGGCTTCCGGTAACGCAGGATGTTTTCTCTCATGATCAGCAGCATTTACCAGGCTCACAGCAGCTCTGCGTTTTCCGGCCCAGCTCCGATAAGCTTATTTTTTGTTTGTCCGCGGGGACGCCGCAGTTGTCCTTCGCCAGGCAATCGGTTTGTTTGGCGAGCAGCAGGAAGTCCGCTCCGTCGAATCCCAGATCGTATTTGCCGATGGTCTGTGACTGGTATTCCACTTCGATCTCAAGGTCTTCCATGCCCAGCACCTTTTCAGAAAGGGCAATGATGTGCATCAGCTTTTGAGGCTTTAGCCGGTGTTCCGTATCGTTGGCATTCCAGAGCTGGAAGTTGGCAACTTTTTCCCGGCGTTCCGTACCGCCGCAATCGATGAAGTGCTTGTCCACCACACCGACCTCTGTTACGTGGAAATGCTCCGGAACGAAGGAGCCATCCGGCAAGCGGAAGTTAAGGCTTTCTGCTCCCGTCAAATGGGTTTTAAGTTCTGATAGTTTCATGGGATTGGATGTTAGAAGTTTATTTTTTATCGTTATATAGCGATTGATGTGGGTAAATTTTTTTTGTCAGCAGTTAGTGGTCAGCAGCATTTGGTTGTTGCCGTATAGGTGGTAAACAGGGAGTTCAGATAGCCACGGGCCGTTTCCCATTCTTTCTCATCGATGCAGTAACAGATCCTGACGCCGTCGATATCGCCCTTGATGAGGCCGGCTTCCTTGAGCTCCTTCAGATGCTGCGATACTGTGCTTTGCGATAAGGGAAGCTCATCGACAATATCGCCGCAGATGCAGGCCTGTTTTTTGATCAGCAGCTCCAGGATAGCAATCCGGGCCGGGTGGCCGAGTGCCTTGGCATATTTAGCGATCTTATTCTGCTTAACCGTAAATTCTTCTGTTTTCGAAAGGCCCATGTTATCTTTTGGCTTACGGTAAGTTGTAATACCGGTACAAATATATCGTAATAAAACGATGAATGCAAATTATTATTACGAAGCCCTTATCCAATATGCATCAGGTCTCAGGGTGCTCATGGCACCGGCTGACAGGATCGTGCAGGCACCCGGAAACGGGCACCGGCTGAACTTACCTGTTATGCAAAGCCCATTCTTTGGCAAAATAGCTCAGGATCACAGAAGCCCCGGCGCGCTTCATGCTCAGTAAAACCTCATCGCGCACGCGTACCCCGTCGATCCAGCCTTTGGCGGCTGCCGCTTTCACCATAGAGTATTCGCCGCTTACGTTATACGCTGCAATCGGAAGATCAAAATGATTGCTGAGGTCGCTGATGATATCGAGGTAGCTTAGGGCAGGCTTTACCATTAGAAAATCAGCGCCCTCCTCTGTGTCCAGCTGCGCTTCGATCAGCGCTTCACGCCTGTTGGCAGGGTTCATCTGGTAGGTCTTTTTATCGCCGAATTTCGGAGCGCTGTCCAGGGCATCACGGAAAGGATTGTAAAAGCCGCTGGCATATTTGGCAGTATAGCTCATGATCGATACCTCTTCATGGCCCGCATCATCCAGTGCTTCGCGGATAAAGCCCACGCGCCCGTCCATCATATCGCTGGGGCCGATGATGTCGATGCCGCAGTCGGCCTGTGCCACCGCCATTTTGGCGAGGATCTCCAACGTCTTGTCATTGACGATCTTTCCATTCTCTACAAGGCCATCGTGGCCGTCACTGCTGTAAGGGTCCATCGCCACATCCGTCATGATGCAGGCCTCCGGAAATTTCTTTTTGATGAGCGCCAGCGTTTTCAGGTAAACCCCTTTGGGGTTGAGGCTTTCCGTCGCTGTTTTATCCTTCAGCTTGTCGGCAATGCTCGGGAACACGTCAAAGGCAGTAATGCCAAGCTTCATGCAGCTTTCGATCTCTTTGAGGATCAGATCGGGGCTCCAGCGGAAAATGCCTGGCATGGATTTTACCTCGCTTTTTTTATTCTTTCCGTCTATGAGGAACAGAGGATAAATAAAGTCGTTGACCGAAAGGTGGTTTTCCTGTACCAGGTTGCGGATGGCTGCCGATTTGCGGTTTCTGCGAGGGCGGTGTGTGATCATAATCGTATTGGTTTAGCCTGCAGATTCCGCAGATCAGCGCGGATTGGTGCAGGTGTTTTAAATTGGGTTCTCTTATATCCGCGTTTATCTGCGCGATCCGCGGGAAATTATTCCTTATTATCTTTCATCCTTCACTCCCCGGTACATCACGTACACGCCAAGGCACATGATGATGTGGCTGAGGTCCATGTGATTGAACCAGACGGAGCAGGCCAGCTTGAAAATATGCACCAGCACCGCCAGCACGGCAATGCCCACGCCTATGAGCATGTTCCTGCTGAGGAAGGATTTCGTTTTTGTATAGTGAATACTTTCAAGAACGGTGACCATGGCAAGGAGCCCGAAAGCCGAATGCACCTCAACCACGACAAAAGTAAGAAATACAGGCGTCAACGCCAACGCAGCGATCACTTCCGCATAATTGATGTAAAGCAAGGCGTTGAAGGTCGTTTCACGGATCGATGGCCTGGTATGGTACAAGGCAGCGAAGGCGGCGAAAGAGGCTCCGGCCACATTGGCTTCCCAGGCAATGACCTTGGCGCCAAAACCGAAGCGATAGAGGAAGGCGTGGCCAATGATGGCAGAGATGAGCGTGGAAATCCCTGTTCCTAAAAAGAACCAGCGGTACAGGTTCGGCCCTTTGAGGTGGCGCTGCTCCTTGGTGTTGAAATAGGCAAAAAGGCAAAGGGCGGCAAACAGAAAATCCGTCAGCGTCGTGACCGGCTCATCAATGCGAAGGCCGCCGATGGATATGCTGGGATTTTGAAAAGGAACCATGTGGCCGTTTTTGGATTGGTGTTAACTTATAAAGTATGCAGGATCGCCCGGAACAGGCCCAGATCATCAAAGGCATAAGGCTTGTGGATCTGCTCCACCTTCACGCCGGCTTTCAGCAAGGACTTTTCGGTAGACTCGCCCATGGCAATGATCTTCTGATGCGGATGTACCCTGTTCTTTTCGAGGAACGATTCGGCATTGCTGGGGCTGGTGAATACTAAGATATCCGTTTTAGGTGATACCTCGTAAGGCACCTTCAGGGTTGCATAGACCGGAAGATCGATCACATTTTGCGGTTTCGCAAACTGCCACTGAATGGTGCGCATGCTGTCGCGCGCAATCGGGAACACCACTTTGCCGGGACCTACGCGGGCAGCAAACTGCTTGCCTACCAGTTTGGTATCGGTGCTGGTGCCGATAAAATCGGCGCGCTTGCCAAACTCACGCAGGGCCTGCGAGGTGCCTTTTCCCATACAACCGATCCTGGTGTTACCGATGTCAGGATTCTGCATGAAGAAAAATTCCACGGCATGCTTGCTGCTGAAAAATAACCAGTCGCTTTTCGGTAGTTCTTTGATCGTGAGCTTTTTCAGATCGATCAGGCTTTTATTTTCCACGTTAAAGCCCAGCTTCTCCAGCCAGGCGTTGAGGTGATTGTTCTCAAACGCTTCCCGCGAAATGAAGACCGACTTTCCGCTGATGCGGCGGATGTGCTCCACGATCTTTTCCGGAAGGTCTTCCGTATTCGTCGTTTCGTAATACAATTGTTTGGGCTGTGTGTTCCAGGCATCGGCCACGGCTACCGACACTTTAAACAATTTGCGGTCGTGCTCGTTCATCTCCACATCGCAGTAAGCGCCAAGCGGGAGCTGGCAGCCACCGTCGAGCAGGTTCAGGATGCGGCGCTCGATGTTGATGTTCACCAACACATCGTAATCGCAGATCGCATCAAAAATATCCGTCAGTTTGTAATCGTCTTCGCGGATCTGCCAGGCCAATACGCCTTGCGCGGGGGCAGGAATAAATTCGGTGGGCTCCAGTTGCTCCACATGAAAATCGGAAAGGTCGAGCTCCAGGCGCTCGAGGCCCGCTGCCGCCAGTAAAATAGCATCGTACTGTCCTTCCCGCAATTTGTTGATACGAGTTGGCACGTTGCCTCTCAGGTCGGTAATTTCCACATCCGGTCTGAAAGCGAGCAGCTGTGACTTACGGCGAGCCGAAGAAGTACCTACTTTGGCATTTTCCTTCAACGAGAATTTTTTGGATTCGTCCATGCACTCTTCGCGCATCACCAGCCAGTCGGCAGGATTTTCGCGTGAGGAGACACCGGCAATGATCAACCCGTCCGGGTTCTCGGTGGGCAGGTCTTTGTGCGAATGTACGGCCACGTCAATAGTTCCCGCGAGCAATTCTTCCTCGAGCTCTTTCGTAAAAAAGCCTTTGCCTTCCAGCTTGTCGAAGCTGGTATTCCATTGCTGGGAAGCATCGCCTTTGGTGGCGATGATCTTTATCTGAACCTCGTGGCCTTGTTTTTCCAAAAGCCCTTTTGTGTAATTAGCCTGCCAGAGAGCCAGTTCGCTGCCGCGTGTACCAATCGTTATCATACGAATTCAGAATAAAAATTAGAGGCTCCAAGATAAGCTATTTTTCGCAATCTTTTTGGCATTTAACCGCAAAGGGCGCAAAGTTTTGCTCACAGAGGGCGCAAAGAAATAGAGAGGCCTAAAAACAGGATACACAAAATCAGAAATGCCGGGGAAGTCTTTGCGATCTCCGAGTTTTTTTCTCCGCGATTTTTGCGTTACATGGTATTCTTATGAGTCTTGGGCTTAGCTTAAGGATTCTCTTCCAGAAATACTTTTTTCGCGGTTTTGATGGTAAGCGCGTTGTATTTTTTCTCTATGTAGCTCAGCACTTTCTCCAGAACCTCTTTGCTCTCGGAATCAAGCTGGTTAAGGTCTTTGGCAAATACTTCGTTGATGGCCGTTTCCTTAATGGATTTGATCTGCTTTGGAATTTCACCGAAAGCCAGTTCAATTTTACGTTCTTGAAACAACTGCTTGAACTCTTCCACCTTGGCATTGATGATGGCTTTGCAGGCATCGATCTCCCCTTCGCGTTTCAGCAGGTTTTCTACCGCCTGTTTTTTCAGCGATTCAATATCAATATAGAACAAGTCATGTTTGCTAAGGATGGCAGCATCCACGTCGGCCGGCAGCGCCAGGTCGATCACCACTTTTTTGGAAGTGCTGTTGTTTAGCAGCGATGTATAAATAGCTTCCGTAATCACAGGCTCCTGGGAAGCCGTGCAGGTGATCAGCACATCGAAGCCTTCTTTAAAATCCGAGATGGCTGACAGCTCAAAGGCTTTCCCATTGAGCTCTTTTGCCAGCTTCTCCGCATTGCTCAAGCTACGGTTAAATACCGTGAAGTTGGCATACTCATGCTTCTTCAGGTATTTGGCCATGTTGGCGTTGGTTTCGCCGGCCCCCACAAACACAATGCGGGCATTGTTCTTAATGCCGAGGTTGCGCAGCTGCCTGTAGGCAAGCGAAACGATCGATACCGGGTTTTTGGCGATGTTGGTTTCCGTATATACTTTCTTGGCGGTTTCAATGGTGTGCTTCACCGCCAGGCGGATCGTATCGCCTGTAATGCCGAGGCTGTTGCAGAACTCGTAAGCTTTGCGCACCTGCGTAATAATCTCGCGTTCTCCAACCACCAGCGAGTCGAGGGAGGCGGATACGTTGAACAAATGCCTCATGGCATGCTCTCCGTGATGAACGTTGATCTTATCTAAAAGGGAGTCTAGCTCTGCGGTCGAGAGCTTTGGATTAACAGATAATAAAAGCTCTGATAAAAAATCGCGGTCTGTTTCAGCGGTCGTATTCACCACCAGCTCCACGCGGTTGCAGGTGCTTAAAAAAAGCAATTCCTTCAGGGCCATTTTTTGTTTGATGGCGTCGAGAGATGCTGCCTGGTGAACCTCATCCAAATGTAACTTACCGATCAATTCAAGGGGGGCTGATTTATGGGTAAGGGATATAATTTTAAAGGACTCCATAATACGGATACAAAGTACGGGATAAGCGCGTGTGTGTGTGTCATAGTAGTGTCATAGTCTGATATTTATATAAATTCTAAATAAGAGCAGTTACATTTTAGTATTTTTACAGGATGAAGCTGCCCCGCATTTCCGGTTTTTGGCTTACGGCTTGTCTGCTCGTGACGAGCTTGCTGCTGCGCGCGCAGGAAAGAACGATCGACAGTTTATACCAGGACTATTTTAAAACCGTTAAAGCGCCTGATAGAATAGACAAAGCCACCTCCCTGGTTCTGTTTTTGGGAAACCACCGGGAGCTGCAGAAAGCAGATGCCGTGATCAATGATCTTGCCCGGGTTAAGGTGCCAGCAAAGGACGAGGCTTTTAGGAAAGGCATGGTTCTGTTCTGCAAAGCCCTTTTGTACCGCACCAGCGATAGCATGGCCAAAAGCATGCAATATGTGAAGCAGTCGCTCCCGCTTTTAAAAAGCAATGCCCGTTACCTGGCGGAAGCGCATGGCCTGATCGTGATGAATTATTACCAGCTCAACGAGTTCGATTCCTGTATCATCATCGGGAACCGGGTGCTGGCCTCTGTAAGGGAAGGCAGGAATGCCAATGCCGAGCTGGAAATACTCATGACGATGGGTAGGAGCTATGACTTTATCGGCAACCGCCGCAAGGGGATCGAGGTTTCCCTGAAAGGCATCGAACTGGCCAGGCAGGAGCAGAAGCTTGTCAGGCTTGCGGAGCTGTACATCAGCATGTCGATCATCTACAAGGGCGAAGACCTTAAAACAGCGAAGAAATATGCCCTGATGGCCCTGAAGGTTCTGGGCGACAAGCCCGATCCTGAAGAGTACATGGTGCTGGACGCTGCTTACCTGATGCTGGGCAATGTGTACTTCGACGACAAAGACCTCGACAGCGCCATGTACTATTACGACCTTTGTAAAAACTCAGCGCTGAAAAACAACGACCAGCGCAACTATATGTCGGCGCTCGGCAACATAGGCAACGTGGCCTATAACCTCAAGCAATACGACAAGGCGCTCGAATATAACTTCATGACCCTGGCCGAATACCGGAAGGACAATGTGAAGAGCGAAATCGCTGTGGCCTACGGCTCCCTGGCCGACATCTACAGGGATATGAAAAACTATCCGAAAGCCATTTTATATTATGATAGTGCCTTGAAGGTGACGGAAGAGATCCAGTCGGCCGACGATTTTATTTATAACTACAAGGGCCTGAGCGAAACCTACGAGAGGATGGGCAAAGACAGGGAGGCGTTTAACTATTTCAAGCTGTACAAGCAGTGGAACGATTCCATCAACAATAACCAGAACTCCAAAAAGATCGCGCAGCTGGAGCTGGATTATAAATACCGTACGGAGCAAAAGGAAAAAGACCTGATCCAGCAGAACAAGGACCTCATCACGCAGGAAAAGCTGAGCCGCCAGAAGTACATTATCTGGACCGGCATCCTGGGAACCGTTCTTCTGCTGGGCTTTCTGGGCCTGACCATCAAAACCAGCATCAACCGGAAAAAGATCAATGCGCAGCTGCAGGCCTTTAATGATGAAGTGACGCGGCAAAAGAACATTATCGAAGAGAAGAACCACGAGATCACCGATAGCATTACCTATGCCAGCAGGATCCAGCAGGGAGTGATTCCCGACGACCAGGAAATGACGAAGCTCTTTCCTGCGCACTTTGTGTTTTTCAAGCCGAGGGACATTGTGAGCGGCGATTTTTACTGGGCAAACAGGGTAGGGAACACGGCAAGGGCGCTGATTGCCGTGGCCGATTGCACAGGACACGGGGTGCCGGGCGCCTTCATGAGCCTGGTAGGAAATACGCTTCTCAACCAGACGCTCAACCAGCCTACTGTTACAAGTCCGGCGGAGGCCCTGGATTATATCAATCAGCAGCTGCCCAAAACCATCAAAAGCAAAAGCAGCACGGGCACGATCAAAGACGGGATGGAAATCGCCATGTGCGAACTGGATCCCGACACCCTGACAATGAGCTTTGCCGGTGCCAACAGCAATATTTACCTGGTGCGCAAGGGCACGATCCGGATCTACAAGGGAGATAAGCAACCGATAGGGGAAAGCCTCTCGGGGGAAATCCGGAGGTATACGAACCATCACATCGACTTACAGAAAGGGGATTGCATTTACATGATCACCGATGGTTTTGCCGACCAATTTGGGGGAGAAAAGGGCAAAAAGTTCAAATATAAGCCCCTGGAAGACCTTTTTTGTGCTGTTTCGGGAAAAAATCCCCGGGAGCAAAAAGACATTATTTCCGACACTTTTAACAATTGGAAATTAAACCATGAGCAGGTGGATGACGTCTTAGTGATCGGAATTAAGGTATAGGTCTATAAAAAAACAAGTTTAGGCACAATACTTGTTTCCTGTAAAGAAAAGGTCATTTTAACAAATCGGATGCGTTCGCTTTTTAAATTTTATTATATTAGTTTACTTAAAATCTAATAACAACAGAATGAAAACAAAAGGTTTATTGTTTGGGATCTCCGGTCTTTTACTGGCGTCAGTCCTCACGTTTACGGCATGTAAAAAGAAACAGGAATTCAAAAAAGAAGACGGGCAGGCATCGGCGGATAACCGCACGGTACAAAGCGAGAACGACGCCGCTGTCAACGATGTGAATACCGAGATCGGTAATAACACCTTCCTTCACGGAAGAACGTCCGGCACGGCCAGCATCAAAAACGCGCTGGGCATTACAGCGACAGGCTATACGATTGATACAACAGGCGCCCACTTGGGAACCATTAAAATAAACTATGATGGCACCACCATCAACAACCGCACAAGAACAGGGTCCATCCGCCTGACCATCCAGAATTATGCCGCCGGCAAACGCTGGAAACAAGCAGGCTGCGTCTTACAGGTCGACTACCTGTCTTATAAGGTCACCCGTGCCTCCGACAGCAAAAGCGTTCAGTTTGACGGTACCCAGCTCCTGACCAACGAGACCGGTGGAAGCTGGTGGGAGCTGCTTATCCTGAAAACACAGTCGAGCCTGGCCACTTCCGTAACAGGAACCAACCTCAACGTGTTGTTTGAAGACGGCAAAACAGCGGTATACAATATCAACCGCCGCTTTACCTATACCTTCCCTAACAATATCCTGACCTGTACCGGCGAAGGCATCGGCTCTTCCAACAACCTCAGCAGCCTGGAAAACTATGGCACTACCCGCGATGGAGATGTTTTCACCAGCCAGGTATCTACCCCGATCGTTTGGAATTTTACCTGCGGATGGTGGGCACCGATCCAGGGAGAAGCCGTTATTAAAGTAGACAGTAAAGATTTTTCACTGGACTGCACCTTTGGTGTGGACGCCAGCGGCAACCCGGTAAACGTAGGGGCCAACCAGTGCCCTTACGGCTGGAAAGTGGAGTGGAGCTATAAAAACAAGACCAGCAAAAAGATTTTCGGGTATAGCTAATTACTCAGAACCCCCTCGCGAAAAGTCCTGCTTGTTGTTATAACAGGCAGGATTTTTTATTTACGACTCCTTGGCTGAGAAGCGCATTTTGCTTACGGTGAACCGCGCCAGCGATTGAAGCGGAAATCCTTTTGCCGGCGCTAAGCTGTTTCCGGGCTTATCCACGATGAACAGATTCGGGCGATGAAACAGATAAGCAAAAAACGGCAAAAGATTGCAGCGGAAAGCGCGCCCGGGCGCCATCATGTACCGCATAAAAAATCCCATTATACAGAAGTATAACGGGATTTCTGAAATGGAAAAAGAAAATTAGTTAAACGCGTTGAATCCGGTGACATCCATGCCCGTGATCAGCAAGTGGATATCGTGGGTTCCTTCATAGGTAATCACCGATTCCAGGTTCATCATGTGGCGCATGATCGGGTATTCGCCTGTAATGCCCATGCCGCCGTGGATCTGGCGTGCCTCACGGGCGATCTGTAAAGCCATGTTCACGTTGTTGCGCTTGGCCATGCTGATCTGTGCCGGCGTAGCGCGGTTCTCGTTTTTCAGAACGCCGAGCCTCCAGGTCAGGAGCTGGGCTTTGGTGATCTCGGTGATCATCTCTGCCAGTTTCTTCTGCGTGAGCTGGAAAGCGCCGATCGGCTTGCCGAACTGGATCCGCTCCTTGCTGTAACGCAGTGCGCTGTCGTAGCAATCCATGGCCGCGCCGATCACACCCCAGGAGATGCCGAAGCGGGCGCTGTTGAGGCAGCCCAAAGGACCTTTTAAGCCTTTGATGTTCGGGAAAATATTTTCTTTCGGAACTTTGACATTGTCGAACACCAGCTCGCCGGTAGCGCTGGCGCGTAAGCTCCATTTGCCGTGGGTTTCAGGCGTGGTGAAGCCTTCCATGCCTCTTTCCACCACCAGGCCCCTGATGTCGCCGGCTTCGTCCTTAGCCCATACCACGGCGATGTCCGCGAAAGGAGCGTTGCTGATCCACATTTTGGCGCCGTTCAGGATCACATGCTTGCCGTCGCCCGCATCCTTGAAATTGGTGAGCATGCCGGCAGGGTTGCTGCCATGATCCGGCTCTGTGAGGCCGAAGCAGCCCATGAGCTCGCCGGCAGCCAGCTTCGGTAAATATTTCTTTTTTTGCTCTTCGCTGCCGTAAGAGTAAATCGGGTACATCACCAGGGAGCTTTGTACAGATGCCGTAGAACGCAGGCCGCTGTCGCCGCGCTCCAGCTCCTGCATAATGAGGCCGTAAGAGATCTGGTCGAGGCCGGGACCACCGTACTCTACAGGAATATAGGGACCGAAGGCGCCGATCTCGGCCAATCCTTTGATCCATTGTTTAGGGAAAGTGGTTGTCTGGCAAGCCTCTTCCACAATCGGAGTCACTTCTTTTTTTACCCAGGCGCGGGCGGTTTCGCGGATCAATTTCTGTTCGTCGGTCAGCAATTCATCCATTAAATAATAATCGTGAGCCTGAAAGTTATCTGTAGCCATAGTCGTTGTGTTTTAAAGCCTGTAATATTACAAAAAATCCCTTGCTTTCCGAAACTAAATATTCAGATTCACGTCCTTCGGATTTGTGGGATAACACAGGAATGTGCCGATGCAGGCGCTTATTCCGGAGGAGCCGGCGATCAAAGGTGGCTTCGACTGGGCTCAGCCACCAGACTTCGGGTCACTTCCCGACATGATTAGTTACCGGACCGAAGCCATCCTATTAAGATCAGTCTCCTTTGCTCTGACAATTAACCATTAAACCGGTAGTTCAGTGCAGTCGAAGTCCCGGGCACAAAAAAAGCCTTCACATCGTGAAGGCTTTGTATATCATCAGAGTTAAATCTGATTAATGGTGTGCTTCTGCGGCGTGTGCCTCTGCTTTTACCGTGGTGTCGGCTGTTGCCGCTGTAGAGTCTGCCACGGCAGGAGCTGCTGCATGAGCTGCTTCCTCGTGTTTTGTGGCATGCTCCTCATGGCCTCCTGTTTCGTGGCCACCATGTTCACCATGTCCGCCGGCTTCCTGTTCGCATTTAGCGCCGTCCTCGCAGCAGTGGTCTTTCTTATCGCAGGTGCTTACGGCCAGCATAATGATCAGCATCGTCACTAAGCCCATAATCAAAGGCGTACGGAAAGAAACGGTTTTTGGTTCTTTGGAATGGTTGTCGTGGTGGTCGTGACCTGAGCTCATGAGATAGTTTTAAAAAATTAATGGGGTAAAAATAAATGATTTCTTGATTATAAAAAATTATTGTATCGAAATTTTTAAGGACTGCCTGCCGGTTTTACCGGAGACGTTTAATATATAAAGCCCCCTGGCCAGGCCCGACACGTTTAGCTTATGCTGGTTCACAGGTCCGCTGCCTTCGGCGCTCATCTGCCTGACACGCTTCCCCTGCAGGTCGGTGATCTCTATCGAAAGCGTTTCCTGCTGAGCGGTGGTAATGGTGAGCTCATCTACCGCTGGATTGGGAAATACGGAAATCACAGGGTTGAAGGACTCCTCAGGCATGGCTGTGATGACGCGGGCCACGTCGCGGTACCTCACCTGGGTAGGTGTGAAATTTCCGGCCACCACATTGCCCATCACTTCCAGATAAGGGATCTTTTCGCTGGTGGTGAGCCATTGGTAGCTTCTCATATAGTTGGGAAAGCCAAATTTGTTGAACCCTGCCGGTAACGCGGAGATCGTGATGGTATCCATGGAGTACTGTGTGGTGACCACCCTCAGGCAGGAAGCGGTGCCATAGGGCGTGGTGATGGTTCCCCAGCCGTCGGCCTCGGTAATGCGATAGCCCTGTTTTTTGTAGGTGAAGGGGATCATCGTATTCGTTGGCGTAGACAGCTTGAATGTTGTGGAGTCCCTGTTGCCGTAGGCTAAGGGGAATTTATAGAGCTCGTCCTCATCGCTGTAGGTGGCGCCGATAGGAACGCCGGACATGGTAAGCCCCAGGCCCTCGGAATTGAAGGAGGACGGTGTCGTCACCTTTTTGTAAAAGCTGTAGATGTTGCGGATGCTGATGGGATTTCCGGGGATGTTGGTAATAGGCAGGGAGTCGAGGATCTTTTCGCCGTATTTCGGGAACAGAAAGTAAAAGAAATAAGGGGTTTGTGCCGATGCCTGGAACCGGCGAATGTCCTGCCCGGTAGGGGTCATGGAAAAGCTCCAGCTGAAATTGGTGCCGGTGGCGCTATAGTTGCCAACCGCCGACACATTGGCTGTGCTGTAGCGGCAGGTGTCGCCCGATACAGGCATGCCGGCTGCCGTAATGCTGATCTGGGCATTTACACACAAGGGAAGAAAAGCGACAAGGGAGAGTAATCGTTTTTTCATAGGATGTATATTTTGAATATTAAATATACAATAATTTCTTTTAATCGAAATTTTACTCAAATGATGCGGGCTATCCGTTTGCCGCTTCGGGTGCCGGCCGTTTATTCTTTTCGGCAGGTGTATCGGAAGTGTTTCGATAGCGTTTCTTCCGGGGCGTTCCCGATACTCAAGCCGGGCGTGATTGCAAAGGAACGCGCAAACCTGCTAAAAGATTAATAATTACCAGCTGCCGCCGGAGCCGCCACCGCCGCCACGTCCTCCGCCGAAGCCACCGAAGCCGCCGCCACCCGGGAACCCGCCTCCTCCGCCACCGAAGCCTCTTCCAAAGCCGCTGCCGAAATAAGTGATGCCGCCAAGGCCCCCGCCGCCACCCGTGCGGAAGATCAGGTACACGGCCAGGATCACCAGGATCAGAAAGATGATGGGATGCTCCTGCACCCAGTTGGTTTCCGGCTGCCTGTGGCGTTTCTTCCCGGTATTGTACTCGCCTTTGGCAGCCTGCATGAGCGACTGCACGCCATAGAGGAGGCCTTCGTAGTATTGGCCTTTTTGAAAATACGGAACGATGTCGTTTTCGCGGATGTGTTTGGTTTGAAGGTCAGTGATGGCCCCTTCGAGGCCGTAGCCTACGGAAATGAAGAGCTTGCGCTGTCCTTCGCCGCCCGTGGGCTTCACGAGGATCACCACGCCGTTGTTATTCTGGCGGCTGCCGATTCCCCAGTCGTTGAGGATCTTCGTGGCAAAGCTGGCCTCATCCATTCCGTTGAGGTCGTCTACGATCACGATGCAGATCTGGTTGGAGGTTTCCTCGCTGAAATCCCGGAGTGTGCGCTCGAGGCTTTGCTCCTGCTGCTGCGACAAAAAGCCGGGCTGCTGCCTGGAAAGGTTATTGACGAGCTTCGGCGGCGAAGGCCGCGGCGGGATCTGCGCCAGGGAATCTGTGAAGAGGAAGCCCGCGATCAGCGCGATGATCCACAACCTCCGGCTCAGGCTAATACGAGATCTGGTTCGGAAGCTCATCGGTATCGTCATGCTGTAAAGGGAAATGCTGTTTCAGTTGCTCACCGCAGAGCCCGATGGATTTTTCGAGCCCGGTGATGTAATCGCCCTGTTTGAAATATTCGATGGCACGGTCGGTGATGCTTTTCCAGAACTCGTCCTTCACAATTTCATGGATGCCCTCGTCACCCCACACGGCAAAGGATTTGGATTTATAGGCCAGGTAAAAGAGGATAGCATTCCGCTGCCTGGTGTTCTGCATGTTGAGCTCGTGGAACTTGGCCACGCAGGCGGTGACGGCGTCCTCCCGGCTTTCTTTCTCGATATGCACGCGGATCTCGCCCGAGGTTTGCTGTTCGGCAAGCTCTATGGCTTTGATGAGCCGGGCCTCTTCCTCTTTCGAGAGTAACTTCTTATCGAACAGCATGATTATTTGATATTGATATCAAATTTAGGGGCTTTCTCGGCGCCGGCTTCGGCCTCGAAATAGACGGCTTCTTTATAACCCCAGGCAAAGAAGCTTCCCGGAATCTTTTTGATGCTGACGTTGAAGGCCTTCACCGTTTCGTTGTATTTCATGCGCTCCACGGCAATGCGGTTCTCGCAGCCTTCGAGCTCTACGCGAAGCTCGCTGAAGGCCTGGCTGGATTTGAGGCTTGGATAATTTTCGGAAACCACGAGGAGCTTGGAAATGGCAGACGACAGCTCGCCCTGTGCCTGCTTGAAGCGCTGCATATTTTCCTCCGTCATATTCGTAGGATCGATGGTGACCTGTGTGGCTTTGGCCCTGGCTTCCACCACGGCGATCAGCGTCGACTTTTCGAAGTTGGCTTCCGCTTCCACGGTTTTTACGATAGAGGGGATGAGGTCGGCACGGCGCTGGTACTGGCTTTCCACCTGGTGCAGCTGCGAGGCGACTTCCTCGTTGAGCATCACGAACGAGTTTCGCTTACTGCAGCCATAACCGAGCAGGATGACAAGGAAAAGGGCGATTCCGGCAATGATGATAATGCGCTTCATAGGATTTGTTGTTTTAACGGCACTCAGGTCGGCCATAGTTTGTATTTTTGTGATGGTTCATTTTAAGCTGCGTCCCGCAATATATCGGCAATGATCGCGTTTTGCGGGGACTGCAAAATTATTTAGTGAAAGTAAAAAATAATTACCTTAGAAGAAGGCTTATTGATAAAAAAATTAACATATTTTCTTCTTTTCCTTGGCTGCTGCAGCTCCGCGTTGGTGGCTCAGGAAGGCTACCGGCTTCATATCATCGGCACCGATAGCCAGAAGGTATTCAAAAAGATAACGTATAAAAAGCTGTTTGCCAGCAAGGAGTTCCTGCAAAAGGAGGTGAACCAGGTGTATGTGGCTCTCGTGAACGAAGGCTTTATCACGGCGGCCATCGACAGCCTCGTGTGCGATTCGGTGGGCTGTAAGGCATACATGGTTGCCGGGCAGCGCTACAAATGGGTAAAGCTGGACTATGACAGGAAAGACCAGGCCATCGTGAGCAGGCTGGGCTACAACGAGCACTTTTTCAGCAACCGGCCCTTTAAGTACCACGAGCTTTCGGGCTTTATGGAAAAGCTGATCGTGTATTACGAAAATCACGGCTATCCGTTTGCCACCGCCAGGCTCGACAGTGTGCGGGCGGGCGAAGGCATGCTGCAGGCACGGCTGGTGATCGATAAGAAGGAGTTCCTGAAGCTCGACAGCCTTCTCACGGAAGGGGAAGGAAAGGTGAACCGGAAATTCCTGATGCGCTACCTGGGTATCAGGAACGGCATGCCCTATAACGAAGCGGCTTTCCGCTCGGTGTCCGATAAGATCAGGCAGCTGCCTTTTGTGACGGAGAGCAGGCCTCCGGTGATGCGTCTGACAGATAAGCAGAACAAGCTTTACCTGTTCCTTGACAAGAAGAACGCCTCGCAGTTCGACGGCATTGTCGGTATCCTGCCGGGCGACAATGGCAAGACCATTTTTACGGGGGATGTGAAGATCAGGCTGGTGAACACGATCTTCAAAAGCGGGGAAACCTTCGACATCAACTGGCGCCGCCTGCAGTCGCAAACGCAGGACCTCAGGGCGCAGGTGGTGTACCCCTATATTGCCGGCCTGCCGCTGGGCGTGGACTATAACATCAAGCTCTATAAAAAAGACAGCACCTTCATTGATGTGACCAATGGCCTGGGCCTTAACTATTATTTCAGCGGGCTTAATTTTTTCAAGGTGTTCTATAAGCAGCGCAACGCCAACCTCATCGCCACCTCTTACCTGGCCAATGCCACGGTGCTGCCCGACTATGCCGATGTGGTGACGAAGTCGTACGGCGTGGGCGCTTTCATTGAAAAGTTCGATTATAAGTTCAACCCCAGGAAAGGCTTTCATATCAACCTGCAGGGCTCTGTCGGGAACCGTGAGATCAAAAAAAATCCAAAGATCAACGATGCGGTGTATACCACCGTGCAGCTGAAGAGCACGCAGTACCAGGTAGACGGCGATGTGGCGGGCTATATCCACCTGGTAAAGAACCACGTGCTTAAGCTTTCGGCGCAGGCCGGCAGCGTGTTCGGTAATGTGATCTACCGGAACGAGCTGTTCCGGATCGGCGGCCTGCGCACCCTGCGCGGCTTTGACGAGGAAAGCATTTATGCGTCTTCCTACGTGATCCCGACGGTGGAATACCGCTTCCTCTTCGAGAAGAACTCCAACATCTTTGTATTTGCCGAAGGAGCCTGGTACGAAAGCAGCAGCGTCAGCGGCTACCTTACCGATACGCCGCTCAGCGTGGGTGCGGGGATCAACTTCGAGACCAAAGCCGGGATTTTTAACCTGAGCTACGGGCTCGGCCGGCAGATGGGGAACTCCTTCGACCTCCGCACGGGTAAAATACATGCCGGCCTCACCGCTTTATTTTAGACGAAAGCCGACGGATTATCTAAATTTTTAGCTAAACTTGTATGTACTATTTTGCCTGTGAAGTTAAAACTCTACATTTCTTTATTATGGATTATGACGTTTGGAGGTTACGCTCAAAAAGTGAACCTGCAAAAGTTCTCTGTGAAAGACGGACTGGTACAGTCTACCGTAAAGTATATTGAGCAGGATAATTACGGGAACCTCTGGCTGGCCACCAATAACGGCCTTTCCGGCTTCAACGGCAAATCGTTTACAACGCTCACCACGTCAAACGGGCTGCCTGTCAACGAGATCAACACGCTCCTGTTTGCCAACGACCAGTTATTTATCGGGACCAAAAAAGGCTTTTGCAGCTACAATGGCCGGCAGGTAGACCTCAACCCGCTGTACAAACATATCAGGGGTAGCGTGAAAAGGATCCTGCGCAAAAAGAACGTGATACACGTGATCACCAGCCATGGGTATTATTTGCTGGATATTTCCAATAAGACCTATCAGCTGGATTCGGTGGCAATTCCTAACATCGCCTCGCAGAACCCGACAGATGCGGAGTTTGATGAGGACGGCAATTTGTGGGTGTCTACGTCGCGCCGTGGCCTGTTCTTTTTTGAGACCACGAGCTCCACCAAGATCCCACGCTTTGTACTGATTCAGAATTCCGCCTCGTCTACAACGATCAACAACAAGCTGGTAAGGATCGCCAACTTCAGCTCAAAGAACCTTCTGAAAGGCGATGCGGTGTTTAGCATCGAGTTCGACCGTCAGAACAACCTCCTGGTGAGCGATTGGGGTAATGGCGTGGCGAGGCTTAAGTTCGATTTTCTCAACAACAGCGGCTTCTCGGTGAACT
>Ga0233425_10005227_pt1 | contig 20730 bp, 21 predicted proteins | sample Watercolumn_Towu_2_FD_181712 | JGI IMG/M metagenome (GOLD analysis project Ga0233425, IMG submission 181712) | Freshwater microbial communities from Lake Towuti, South Sulawesi, Indonesia - Watercolumn_Towuti2014_140_MG | ecosystem: Environmental > Aquatic > Freshwater > Lake | place...
GGCCGGGAGGGGCATGAAAAAGCCCCGGCGCGGAGGCAACGGGGCGGGAGATCGGTCAAGAAAGAGAGGCGCGTCCTCAGAAGTAGCCGCGGGTTCCGGCCTGCGCGTCGTCGATCAGGGTCTGCTTGGCACGCACCGCAACGGTCGCGGCAACAGCGATGCCAGTCACGGTGAGCAGAGCGAGGGCGACGATCATGATACCAACCTGCCTATCGAAGCAGGAACTCGGATGCAATTGATCCGTTCCGCCGATCCATCAGACGAGGGGTCGGCTTATGCTTGGCTATAGCTTCGCAGTTGCGAAAGCTGCGCCGCCGCAACGGCGCTGCCGCATGGCGGCAGAGATGGCGGCAGCGATTACGCGTCCGGGTGCTTGAGCACCAGCGTAGCGTTCGTCCCGCCGAATCCGAACGAGTTCGACATGACGTGGCCGAGCTGCGCCCCGTCCCGGCGCTGGCGCAGGATCGGCATGTCGGCGAAGGCCGGGTCGAGCTCGTCGATATGCGCGCTCTCGCAGATGAAGCCGTTGTTCATCATCAGCAGCGAGTAGATCGCCTCCTGAACGCCGGTCGCGCCGAGGGAATGTCCGGTCAGCGACTTGGTTGCCGAGATCGGCGGGCAGGCGTCACCGGCACCGAACACCTCACGGATCGCCTCGATCTCCTTGTCGTCACCGACAGGCGTCGAGGTCGCGTGCGGATTGATGTAGTCGATCCGGGCGCCCTTCAGGTCTTCCATGGCCTGGCGCATGCAGCGCACAGCGCCCTCGCCGGAGGGAGCGACCATGTCGTGGCCGTCGGAGGTGGCGCCGTAACCGGCAACCTCGCCGTAGATCCGAGCGCCGCGGGCCTTGGCGTGCTCGTACTCCTCCAGCACCAGCACGCCGGCGCCGCCCGCGATGACGAAGCCGTCGCGGTTGACGTCGTAGGCGCGCGACGCCCGCGCCGGGGTGTCGTTGTAGCGCGAGGACATCGCGCCCATGGCGTCGAACAGGACGGAGAGGGTCCAGTCCAGCTCCTCGCAGCCACCGGCGAAGATCACGTCCTGCCGGCCGCCGCGGATGATCTCGGCGGCGTTGCCGATGCAGTGGTTCGACGTCGCGCAGGCCGAGGAGATCGAGTAGTTCACGCCGCGGATCTTGAACCACGTGGCGAGCGTGGCCGAGGCGGTCGAGGACATCGCCTTCGGCACCGCGAACGGGCCGACGCGCTTGGGGCCCTTCTCGCGGGCGATGGCGGCGGATTCGACGATGGTGCGGGTCGAGGGGCCGCCCGAGCCCATGATGATGCCGGTGCGGTCGTTGGAGATCTCCCGCTCCTCCAAGCCGGCATCGCGGATCGCCTGATCCATGGCGATGTGGTTCCAGGCGGTGCCGCCGCCATGGAAGCGCATGGCGCGGCGGTCGACGACGCCCTCCGGATCGATCGTCGGCGCGCCCGCCACCTGGCTGCGGAAGCCGTGCTCGGCCTGCGCGTCGGAGCGCGCGATCCCGGAGCGGGCCTCGCGCAGGGAGGCCAGAACCTCCTGGGTATTGTTGCCGATGGACGAGACGATGCCCATCCCGGTGATGACGACACGCCGCATGATGGCTCGTGCTGCTTGGCGCCGCGGCTGATGCGGCGTTTCCTCGGGAAGGTCAGTTAGGATGATGCGCGGTCAATCTCAACCGCGCTTCGATGGCTCATCGCCGAACCGGCCGCCGGTTCGTCACGAAAAGGCCTTCCGAACCGGGGCGACGGTTTCAGGCGCGGAACAGGGCCACGCGCAGGTCGCTCGCCTCGTAGATGCGTCGGCCGTCGGCCTCCAGCCAGCCATCGGCGATGCCGAGCACGAGCTTGCCCTGGCGCACCCGCTTGATGTCGATGCCGTAGACGACCTGCTTGACCGTCGGAAGCACCTGATCGGTGAACTTCACCTCGCCGACACCCAGCGCCCGGCCGCGGCCCGGAGCGCCCAGCCAGCCGAGATGGAAGCCGACGAGCTGCCAGAGGGCGTCGAGCCCGAGGCAGCCGGGCATCACCGGATCGTTCTTGAAGTGGCAGGGGAAGAACCAGAGGTCGGGCCGGATGTCGAATTCCGCGAGCACGTGACCCTTGCCGTGGGCCCCGCCCTCGGTCCCGATCGAGGTAATGCGATCGAACATCAGCATCGGCGGGAGCGGAAGCTGGGCATTGCCCGGTCCGAACAGCTCACCGCGCCCGCAGGCCAGGAGATCCTCGTAAGAGAAGCTCGAAGCGCGCTGCGGAGAAGCGCCGTCGGATTGCTGGTCGAGAGAGGCCATGGATGACGTACGGGTCCTCAGTGACGGACGGGTCCGATGCCGGAGAGCGGACGGGGCGTGCTGGAATGGGCGCCTCGTTAGCACAGCCTTCCCGCGCTCACAAAGCGGCACCGACAGGGTGCCGCGATTGTTTAACGCGCGCCGGCTCGGGATGAGCCGGAGGAAGAGCCATGCGTCTTCCACCTATCGAATCCGACTTGGGAGCTGCACGGGTTGCCGCAGGGCTTCATGATCCGTATAATTTCCTTGCTATACTCATTCTAAATAAGTGGGAATCGTTCCCAGCGATGTCCGATCTGATGCCTCTCCAGGCCGTGCTGAACGCCCGGTCCCTCTCGCCGGTCGATGGCGCCGGTCGCCGGGGCTGCCCGCTCTCCGACCTGCGCGACCGCCTGCGCCGGGCGGGCCTACGCCCGACTCGCCAGCGCCTGTCGTTGGGCTGGCTCCTGTTCGGCCGCGGCGATCGCCACCTGACGGCGGAAATGCTCTACGACGAGGCGATGCGCGCCAAGGTGCCGGTCTCGCTGGCGACGGTCTACAATACGCTGCATCAGTTCACCGAGGCGGGCCTGCTTCGCCAGCTCGCGCTCGACGGGTCGAAGGCCTATTTCGACACCAATCCGAGCGAGCACCACCACTTCTTCCTCGAGGAGGAGGGCGAGGTCCTCGACATGCCGGAATGCGGCATCTCGGTCGATTCGCTCCCCGAGGCGCCGGAGGGGATGGAGATCGCGGGCGTCGAGGTGATCGTTCGCCTGCGCCGCCGCAAAGTGTCGGGCCGCGCCTGATTCGGCCTTGATGGCTGTGAAAACGAAAACGGGCCCGGATTTCCGGGCCCGTTTTCGTTGACGGCTCCGTGGCCTATTCGACCCGCTCGTCGGGATAGACGCCCCACAGCCGGCTCTGGCGGATATAGCCGTCCACGTCGCCGCGCTTGTCCGGGAGCGGCACGACGAGGCGGCACCACGTGCCGGTGCAGCTCTTCACGCTGCCGATCACGCCCGGCTGCAGCCGCGCCTGCTCGCCCGATTGTTCGTCCGCGCGGGCGTTGAGCGGCACGGTGGCCTTGGCCGCGTCGGCACGCTCCCCGGAAGGCGGGATCACCACGGCGGTGCGGCGGCCCGACAGCAGGGAGTGCAGCACCCAGCCCTCCGTGCCCTCGGAATCGCGGATGCGGCGCCAGGTCTCGAACTCGGCGACGATCTCGACCGGGAGGCCCTCGCGCTGAAACACCCATAGCGTACGGTGGTCCTTCGAAGGTCCTTCGCGCAAGTTGACGCGATTGGTCTTCAGGCTGGCGTAGCGCGGCAGCGGCAGCTTCGTCACCGGCCCCTTGCCGACCTCCGGGGAGGCGGCGGGGGGCGGAGCAGCCTCGGCGGTCAGGGGCACCAGCAGGGCGAACAGGGCTGCGAGCAGCGCGAGGCGGGTGGGGTTCATCGGCGGCAGTTCAGGCGGGCGCATCGTGCCTCGTCTCCGATCCGTGGCTCCAAAGTCGTTCGTCTGATGACGTTTCGGCATGACGCCGGAAACATCGGTGAGTCGGCGCACGGTCGGCTCTCCGGCACTGATCCATCGGGGTCTGGGCCGCATTGTGTTCGCCGACCTCTCTGCTAGAGAGGCCAGACGTCCTGCGGCGATCCGGATGCCCGGTCCGCCTCCGCTCCATCTGGCCGCGCCATGGTTAAGGGAGCGTAAGCCGGCTCTTCGCGGCACAGTCCGGGAAGGCTTCCAGCGCAGGCACGGGAAAGCGGTCCGGCGTCGTCGGGAGGGAACATGTCGTCGTTGAAGCGCAAGCCGCTGGTGGTCGTCACCCGGCGCCTGCCGGACGCGGTCGAGACGCGCATGCGCGAGTTGTTCGACACACGCCTCAACCATGATGACGCGCCGCTCTCGCAGGAGGCGCTCGCCGCCGCGATCCGCGAGGCGGACGTGCTGGTGCCGACGGTGACCGACGAAATCAACTCCGGCCTCCTCGCCCAGGCCGGGCCGAACCTGCGGCTCATCGCCAATTTCGGCAACGGCGTGGATCACATCGACGTCGCCGCGGCGCTGGAGCGGGGGATCACCGTCACCAACACGCCCGGCGTGCTGACCGAGGACACCGCCGACATGACCATGGCCCTGATCCTGGCGGTGGCCCGCCGGATCGCCGAGGGCGCCCGCATCATCCCCGACGATGATTGGACGACCGGTTGGTCGCCGACCTGGATGCTCGGCCGGCGCATCACGGGCAAGCGCCTCGGCATCGTCGGCATGGGCCGGATCGGCCAGGCCCTTGCCCGCCGGGCCAAGGCCTTCGGCCTGTCGATCCACTATCACAATCGCCGCAGGGTCCCGACGCATATCGAGGAATCGCTCGATGCGACCTACTGGGAATCCCTCGACCAGATGCTGGCGCGGGTGGACATCGTCTCGGTCAACTGCCCGCACACGCCGGCAACCTACCACCTGCTCTCGGCCCGCCGCCTCAAGCTGCTCAAGCCCGAGGCGATCGTCGTCAACACCGCCCGCGGCGAGGTGATCGACGAGAATGCGCTCGCGCGCCTGATCGAGGGCGGCGAGATCTCGGCGGCCGGCCTCGACGTGTTCGAGCAGGAGCCGGCGGTGAGCCCGCGCCTCGTGCGGCTCGCCCGTACCGGCAAGGTTGTGCTCCTGCCGCATATGGGCTCGGCGACCCACGAGAGCCGCACCGACATGGGCGAGAAGGTCATCATCAACATCAAGACCTTCATGGATGGCCACCGCCCGCCGGACCGGATCCTGCCGAGCATGCTCTGAGGGCTGCGCGCGGGACCGGCACCGGATCAAATGCGGCGCCGGCGGGGACGCTACCCCTCCGGTGATTGCGGCTGTGACGGTGCTCAGCTCAGCATCGACGGCACGCGGTCCGACTTGATCGCTGCCCGGGCCCGTGCCGAATCGATATCCATCTGCGCGATCAGGGCCTCGGCGCTGGAGAATCGCTCCTCGCCGCGCAGGTAGGAGAGAATCTCGACGGCCACCTCCTGACCGTAGAGGTCGCCCGCGAAGTCGAAGAGGTGCACTTCGAGGAGCGGCGCCCCGTCGTCGAAGGTCGGGCGGCGGCCGTAGCTCGCCACGCCGTCGTACAGGCGGCCGTCGGCGAGGCGCACCCGCACCGCATAGATGCCGTGGGCGAGCCCGCAGGCCTCGAGCGCGAGGTTGGCGGTGGGATAGCCCAGCGTGCGTCCGCGCTTGTCGCCGTGGCGCACCTGCGCCAGCACGAACCAGCGATAGCCGAGAAGCCCGTTGGCGCGTGCGATGTCGCCAGAGGCGAGGGCTGCGCGGATCGCGCTCGACGAGATCGGCGCGTCGCCGGGTTCGGCCGAGACCGCCGGAACGATACGGCAGGACAGGCCGGCCTCGGCGCAGAGTTCGGCCAGGATCCCCGGCGAGCCCTCCCGCCCGCGGCCGAAGTGGAAGTCGTGGCCGATCACCACGCCGGACAGGCCCAGTTCGTCGCGCAGCCAGCCCTCCACGAAATCGCGCGCGCCGGTGCCGGCGAGCCGCGCGTCGAAGCGCCGGACGATCAGGCCGTCGAGCCCGAGCCGCGCGAACACGATCTCCTTTGCCCGCGGGCCGGTGAGCCGGAACATCGGCTGGTCGGGCGCGAAGAAGGCGCGCGGATGCGGTTCGAAGGTCAGCACGGCGGCGGGATGCGATCCGGCCTCCTCGCGCACCGCCTCGATCAGCGTCCGGTGGCCGCGATGCACGCCGTCGAAATTACCGAGCGCGGCGACGGCGCCGGCCAGGGCCGGAGGCACCGGGTCATCCTCACGGCAGACCGTGAAGGGCTTCGGGGCGGGGCCGGTCCCAACGGGCGGCACGGCGTTCTCGTCGCCTGAGGGCATCGGCTCCTGCGATCGGATGTCTTTTGTCGGGTCCGACGGGTCTGCCGAGAGGGAGGTCCCGACGGGGGCGCCGGCGCGGCCGGCATGGTTCGCCTCCACCGCGCGGGGCCGGAGACTTGGCGAAATCAGTCTGCCCGGTCAAGCGAATCGGATGCGCGCCCGGATTAACCGCTTCGCAATGCGGGCTGTCTATTGTTCGTCGGACGGAAGGCAGCTCCGCTCGCACGCGTCGATGCGACGTTGATCGCTCGAGAGGGCCGCGCGCCGCCAGTATCGATCAGGGACACACGGAGCAGACGTCACATGGCCCTCGACCTCAGCATGCCTATCCTGGTGGTCGACGACTACCAGACCATGGTTCGCATCATCCGCAACCTCCTCAAGCAGCTCGGCTTCGAGGACGTGGATGACGCGTCCGACGGCACCGCCGCCCTGGCGCGGCTGAAGGGCCGCAAGTACGGCCTCGTCATCTCGGACTGGAACATGGAGCCGATGACCGGCTACGAGCTTCTGCGCCATGTCCGCGCCGACGAGGGTCTGCGGACCACGCCGTTCATCATGGTCACCGCCGAGTCGAAGACCGAGAACGTCATCGCCGCCAAGAAGGCCGGCGTGAACAACTACATCGTCAAGCCCTTCAACGCCGCGACCTTGAAGTCGAAGATCGAGGCGGTCTGCGGCGCCTGATCGCTCCAGCCGCCGACCCCGAACGCGATGCCGTCGGGGTCGGCCGCCGCAGGAGCGGATGCCCCTGCGAGCGGCTGGCCTCCAACGGGTCGAAAGCGGAACGTCGCGAGACATCGCCTTAGAGATCGACCATGGGAATGACGCTCACGGCACGCGACGGCCGGTCGCAGACTTCGAACCCCTCGGCGATGGTGAAGGAACTCCTCGACATCGCCGACTACATCGCCAGCTTGCGGGACGCGATCGCGCTCCTTCGGGCCAACGAGCTGACGCGCGACCGTCTGCCGATGGTTCACGAGGAGTTGAGCGAGGTGGTCGCCGCAACGGCGGGCGCAACCAACTCGATCATGAACACGGCCGAAGCCATCCTCGCCTTGCCCGAAGGCAAGGGCTACCGCGACGCGGTCGAGGCCAAGATCTACGACATCTTCGAGGCCTGCACCTTCCAGGACATCACCGGCCAGCGCATCGCCAAGGTGGCGGAGGCGATGAGCCAGCTCGAAGGCCGTCTCGCCCGCTTCACCGCCGCCGTGAAGGCTCGCGACGCTGCCGGCATCGACGAGACGGAATCCGACCGTCGCAAGCGGAACGAGGCGCTGCTGCTCAACGGCCCGCAGATGGGCGGACCGGCAACGGCGCAGGACGCGATCGACGCGCTGTTCGCCTGAGCCGACCCGCGCCGGAGCGGCGCGGAACCGGGTGGACTCGACCGGGAGACGTCCGCGTCCGCGCTCGTCGCGACGGCTGGCACCACCTTGCGCTTACGGCCAAGCTGCCTTGATCCGAACATCGCGCCTGCGAAAAGCTGTCAAGGTCCTCCTCGAAGAAGGACGCGGAACCCGCATCGGGAACTTCGCAGGGGCTGGACCATGGCGACTTTCGATCTGCCGCCGGATCGCGCATCCGGTGATGCCCTCGACCGCGCCCGCGCACAGGGGCAGCTGCATCATTCCATCGCGACGACGCTGCTGGTGATCGCCGCCGCACGCGCCGAGCGCGAGGCGCCGCCGGTCTCCGCGGCGCGTCGGCGCCTCGCCCAGGTCTACGGTGCCACGCGCCTGCGCAAGCGGCTGGAGCGCGAGGCCGCCAAGGCCTGATGTTCGAGGTCTGATCCTCACTTCGCCGGCGTCGTCAGACTGAAACGCCCGACCTTCGATCTCACCCGGCCCGGCGCAGGAAATCCCGGAAGGGCCGGCGCTGCGGCGGCGGACTCGAGGGCGGATCGGGGGAGGGCGGCGGTGGAGGCGGCGCTGCGTCGGGCGCGGCCGTGAGCACCTCCGCCCGCACGGCGCGGGGCGCGGCGAACACGTTGCCCTGCGCCAGCGGCACGTCCAGATCGATGAGGTCGGGCACCTCCGTCTCGGCCTCGACCCCGGTCGCGACGAGCCGGATGCCGACGCGGGCCAGGGAGGCGACAAGGTCCTCCAGCGCGATGTCGGGCATCGCCTCGCGGTCGAGCGGGCGCAGCAGAAGGGCTGCGGCGACCTTGACCTGGGCGATGCCGCGCTCGGCCAGAGCGTTCGGATCGAAGCGCAAATCGATCGGGCGATCCATCACGAAGCCGATCCGTCCGCGCAGTCCAGCCAGGAGGGCCGCCTGCTCGGCATCGAGGCTGCGCCAGCTTGCCTGCGGTAGAGCGATCACGACCCGGCCCGCGAGTTCCGGCCCCTCGCTGACGAGCCGTCCGAGGGAGCGCAGAAAGCCGGGCTCGAACAGCGAGTGCGGGGTAAGGCTGTAGCTGACGGAGGCCGGGCTGCCGCGCCCCTGGAGATGGCGCGCGATGGTGGCGACGCGCTGGAGCATGCGCCGGTCGAGAGCCGTGGTGCGTCCGTGGCGCTCCAGCACCGGCAGGAAGGTTTCCGGCGCGTAGACCGCGTCGCCGACCTTGAGCCGCGCCAGTGCCTCGTAGGCCACGACCTTGCGCTGCGGCAGGGTGACGACGGGCTGCAGATATACTTCCAATCCCTCGCCGTCGAACGCGTCGATCAGCGCCGTCTCGTCACCGGCCGCCGCGAAGGGATCGGCGGGGCGGGCAGGGGGAGGGGTCGTCCGCGGAACGAGCCGCATCGGCGCTGCCACAGGCTCCGGGTCGGGCAGGACGGCCGCGGCGGGTGCCGGGCTCGGCTGGATCGTCTCCGCTGCGCGTGAACGCGGTGGCGCCTCCGGCGGCTGAGCCTTCAGGCGGGCGATGTCGCCGTCCTGTGCCGACACCACGGCCGCGAGTTCCCGCACGATACCGCTGAGGATACCGATCTCGGCGGTCACCTCCTCGATGCCGGAGACGAGGCGCGCATCGAGAGCCTTGATCGCGTCCTCGTTCGACGGAGCCGACGGTTCCGCGGAGCTGGCCGCCTGCATCCGTGTCTGGACGAGAGCCGCGGCGACGGCCTCCAGCTTCACCAGCCGCTGCGACAGGACGCCGATCTCCTTCGAGACGACCTCCTGCGCGGTGGAGAGGGCGCTCAACCGCCGCCACAGCAGGGCGCCGCCGACGATGGCCAGACCAGATACGGCGGCGACCGCGGCGAGCGGCACGAGAAGCGCCAGCGGAACGAGGATCAGGACGCCGACGAGGCCAAGGATCCAGGGGGTGCCGCCGGGGCGGATCGTACGGGATTTCGGTGTTCTCACCGTCGATCGACGCGCTTCTTGTCTGGCGGCCGCGGCCGGGCTTCTCTTTCACGGCGCGGGACGGATTCCCGCAGGACGTGTGGCTGACACGCGCCGGCTGAAGTGGCGCGACGCGTCCGGCCCGTCGTAACCCTAATGTCGCCGAGGCGGTGCTCCGCCGCAAGGCGGCACGCCGGTTTCTCCCAGACATTCGGCCCGCCGGCGCGGCGCGCTTGCCGAGGGCGCTCGCGGAACCACATCTGCGAGGACCGAGAGGCGGCCGAACGGCAGGCAGGATGGGTGCGATGGATCAGAGCCCGATCGAACTGACGATGCGCGTGGAGGGCATGACCTGCGAGGGCTGCGCCGAGGCCGTGCGCCGCACGATCCGCCGCCTCGACCCGCAGGCGCAGGTCGCGGTCGATGTCGATCACGGCCGGGTCACGGCATTGACCGTTGCCCAGAGCCTCGACGTGGCGCAGGCGCTGACCCAGGCAGGCTATACTGCCACGGCGATGACAGGTTGAGGATCGGCTGGACATTCGCCTTTCCCCCTGAAGAAACTTAACGGCCGGTATCAAAAAAAACCGAGACGCTTTTCACCGCTGTTTCGCTCACACTGCGACAATCGGTTTATCGTGGCTGTTTCGTCCGCTACCACGGGGACGCGTGGGCCGACTACGCGCCGGGCGGCGGCTCGGCACGCCACGAGCCCAGGCCACAAGAAACGACGGTGAGAGAAATGCCCTCAGATATCGAGATCGCCCGCGCGGCGACGCTGAAGCCCATTGCGCAGGTCGCCGAGCGGATCGGCGTTCCCGATGAGGCGCTGCACAATTACGGCAAGCACATCGCCAAGATCGACCACGGCTTCATCAAGTCGCTGGAAGGCAAGCCGGAAGGCAAGCTGGTGCTCGTCACCGCGATCTCGCCGACGCCCGCGGGCGAGGGCAAGACCACGACGACGGTCGGCCTCGGCGACGCGCTGAACCGGATCGGCAAGCGGGCGGTGATGTGCCTGCGCGAGCCCTCGCTCGGCCCGTGCTTCGGCATGAAGGGCGGTGCGGCCGGCGGCGGCAAGGCTCAGGTCGTGCCGATGGAGCAGATCAACCTGCACTTCACCGGCGACTTCCACGCCATCACCTCGGCGCACTCGCTGGCCGCGGCCCTGATCGACAACCACGTCTACTGGGCCAACGAGCTCAACATCGACGTGCGCCGCATCCACTGGCGCCGCGTGGTCGATATGAACGACCGGGCCCTGCGCGCCATCAATCAATCGCTCGGCGGCGTCGCCAACGGGTTCCCGCGCGAGGACGGGTTCGACATCACGGTCGCGTCCGAAGTGATGGCGGTGTTCTGCCTCGCCAAGGATCTCGCCGATCTCGAGGAGCGCCTCGGCCGCATCGTCATTGCCGAGACCCGCGACCGCAAGCCGGTGACGCTGGCCGACGTGAAGGCCACCGGTGCCATGACGGTGCTCCTGAAGGACGCGCTGCAGCCGAATCTCGTGCAGACGCTGGAGGGCAATCCGGCCCTGATCCATGGCGGCCCGTTCGCCAACATCGCCCATGGCTGCAACTCGGTGATCGCCACGCAGACCGGCCTGCGGCTCGCCGACTACGTCGTCACCGAGGCCGGCTTCGGTGCCGATCTCGGCGCGGAGAAGTTCATCGACATCAAGTGCCGCCAGACCGGCCTCAAGCCTTCGGCGGTGGTGATCGTCGCCACCGTCCGCGCGCTGAAGATGCATGGCGGCGTCAACAAGAAGGATCTTCAGGCTGAGAATCTCGACGCGCTGGAGAAGGGCTTCGCCAACCTCGAGCGTCACGTGAAGAACGTGCGCAGCTTCGGCCTGCCGGTGGTGGTCGGTGTGAACCACTTCTTCCAGGACACGGATGCCGAGCACGCCCGGCTGAAGGAGCTGTGCCGCGACCGGCTTCAGGTCGAGGCGATCACCTGCAAGCACTGGGCGGAGGGCGGCGCCGGCGCCGAGGCGCTGGCGCAGGCCGTGGTGAAGCTCGCCGAGGGCGAGCAGAAGCCGCTCACCTTCGCCTACGAGATCGAGACGAAGCTCACCGACAAGATCAAGGCGATCGCGACCAAGCTCTACGGCGCGGCCGACATCCAGATCGAGTCGAAGGCCGCGACCAAGCTCGCCGGGTTCGAGAAGGACGGCTACGGCCACCTGCCGATCTGCATGGCCAAGACGCAGTACTCGTTCTCGACCGATCCGACCCTGATGGGCGCGCCCTCCGGCCACCTCGTCTCGGTTCGCGACGTGCGCCTCTCGGCGGGCGCTGGCTTCGTCGTGGTGATCTGCGGTGAGATCATGACCATGCCGGGCCTGCCCAAGGTTCCGGCGGCGGACAACATCCGCCTGGACGCCAACGGGCAGATCGACGGGCTGTTCTAGTCCACCGCTCGAACCCTTCCCCCCTCCGCGGGGGAGGGCGCCTGCGGAGCAGGCGGGTGAGGGGAAGCGCGACGGTGCCGCTTTCGCCCGCGCTGGTCCCATGGAAACGGGTACTCCCCTCTCCCGCCCCTTTCGGGGGCCACCTTCCCCCGCAAGGGGGAGGGTTTTTTATGCCCTACGCTGCCAGCCCCCGCTTCTTCAGCAGCGGCTCGATGCTCGGCAGCCGTCCGCGGAACGCGGTGTAGGCCTCGCGCGGATCGCGCAGATTTCCCGCACCGTAGATCGTCCGGCGCAGGCGCCGCGCCGTTTCCGGATGGAAGATGTCGCCGGCCTCGCGGAAGGCGTCGAAGGCGTCGGCGTCGAGCACCTCCGACCAGAGGTAGCTGTAATAGCCGGCGGCATAGCCGTCGCCGGAGAAGATGTGCGCGAAGTGCGGCGCGCGGTGGCGCGCCGCGATCTCCGCCGGCATGGCGATGCGGCGCAGGGCGTCCGCCTCGAAGGCGACGACGTCGAGCCCGTCCTCTCCGGCTGCGGAGAGATGCAGCGTCATGTCGACGATGGCCGAGGCCGCGTACTCGACCGTGGCGAAGCCCTGGTTGAAGGTCGCCGCCGCCAGCAGGCGTTCGAGCAGCGCGTCGGGCATCGGCTCGCCGGTGGTCACGTGGCGGGCATGGGCGCGCAACACCTCCGGCTGCTGCAGCCAGTGCTCGTAGAGCTGCGAGGGCAGCTCCACGAAGTCCCGCGAGACGGCCGTGCCGGACAGGAGCGGGTAGGTCACGTCCGAGAGCAGGCCGTGCAGTCCGTGTCCGAATTCATGGAACAGGGTGCGGGCGTCGTCGAAGGACAGCAAGGTCGGCTCGCCGCGCGGCGCGCGGGCGAAGTTCATCACGTTGACGATGATCGGCTTGATGTCGCCGTTGAGACGCTCCTGCGAGCGGAAGGCGCTCATCCAGGCGCCGGAGCGCTTCGAGGGACGGGCGAAATAGTCGCCGAGGAACAGGCCGACCTCCGAGCCGTCGGCGTCGCGCACGAGCCAGGTGCGCACGTCCGGATGATAGCGCGGGACATCGAGGACTTCCTCGAAGCGGAGCCCGAACAGCTTCGAGGCCGTGTCGAAGGCCGCCTGGATCATGCCCTCCAGCGGCAGGTAAGGCTTGATCTCGGACTCGTCGAGGTCGTGCTCGGCCCGCCGCATCTTCTCGGAGTAGTGGCGCCAATCATGTGCTTCGAGGGCGAAATCTTGCCCTTCCGCGCGCACCAGGGCCTGGAGCCCCTCGCGCTCCTCCGCCGCGCGCTGAAGCGCGGGCTTCCAGACGTTGCGCAGGAGCTCCATCGCCGCGTCGGGCGAGCCGGCCATGGTGTCGTCGAGCTTGAGGTGGGCGAAGCTGTCGAAGCCGAGCAGCCGCGCCCGCTCGGCCCGCAGGCGCACGATCTCGGCGATGATGGCGCGGTTGTCCGTCGTCCCGCCGTTCTCGCCGCGCCGGGTCCAGGCCGCGTAGGCGAGCGCGCGCAGGTCGCGGCGGGTGGAGAAGACGAGGAACGGTTCGATCAGCGAGCGCGACAGGGTGATGACGTGGCCGTGCGTGCCGCCCCGCTCCTTCGCCGCTTCCGCGGCGGCATCGCGCAGGAAGGGCGGCAGACCCGCCAGATCGTCCGCGCCATCGAGCGGCAGAACGAAGTCGCGCTCGTCGGCGAGCACGTTCTGGGCGAACTGCGTGCCGAGTTCGGCCAGTCGGATCGCGATCTCGGCGATGCGGTCCTTGGCCTCCGGGGCGAGCCCGGCGCCGGCCCTTTGGAACCGGCTGCGGTAGCGGTCGAGCACGCGCCGCTCCTCCGCACCCAGACCCTCCGTGTCAGGGTCGATCGCCGAGAGCCGATCCCATAGCTGCGGGTTGAGGGTGATGGCGCTGGAATGCCGTGCGAGCTGCGGCGCGACCGCCCGCTCGATCGCCTGGAGTTCCGGGCTGGTGTTGCTGCCGGTCAGGTTGAAGAACACGTTGGCCACCCGGTCGAGCGCCGCGCCGGCCCGCTCCATCGCCGCCACCGTGTTGGCGAAGGTGGGGGGCTCCGCGCTCCCGGCGATCGACGCGATCTCGGCCTCGTGCGCCTTCAGGGCGTGCGCGAAGGCCGGCACGTAATGCTCCGGCCGGATCGCCTCGAAATCCGGCAGGCCGAAGGGTGTCGCCCAGTCCGACGCGTCGAACGGGTTCCCTGCCGCGGTGGCGCTGCCGGGCTCATTCACCTCGGACAGGTCGCGTGCGGTTTCGGCGTTCATGGACAAGAACCTTCGGAAAAAACGTCGTGCCGTGAGCCACTGAACATAGGTTTGTGGAGCGGGCGGCGCAAAGCCACATCCGCCGGTCCGCGGCGGCGACCGGATTTCGTCCAGCGTGGCGGTGGCGTCCTTGCCGGCCGCGGCCGGGCGACGGATGACAGGGCGACCACGCGGGCACGCGACCGGATGAGCAGGACATACGCGGCATGAAGCCTTTCACCGTCGCCTGCCTGCTCGCCACCGGTCTCCTCCTGCCGCTTGGCCCGGCACGATCCGATCCGCCTCCGCCCTCCGCGACGGTCCCGTTGCCGCCGCCCCAACCGCCGGCGCGTCCGGAGGGGATTGTGTCGCCCGCGCCCCAGATCACCCCGCTGCCGCCCGAGCGTCCGCCCGAACTCGCCGGCGCCTCGGGTAAAGACGCCGGAAACAAGGATGGCGGAAGCAAGGATGCCGGAAAGAGGACGGAGGAGCCGCCGCCCGATGCGAAGCCCGACGCGGCCAAGGGAGCACCGAAGGACGGCCCCGCTTCCCTGCCCGACGCGCCGCTGCCGCCGGAGCGTCCGCCGGAACTGTCCGGCGAGCAGGCGCTCGCCCTCAAGGTGTCGGCGCCCGACGACACCGCCTGCCTGCGGCGGCTGGAGCGGCTCGGCGCCCGCTTCGAGGCGCTGCCTCCGCTCGGCAACGGCCAGTGCAGCGCGCCGCGCCCGCTGAATGTCACCGCCCTCGCCGACGGCGTCGCGCTGGAGCCCGCCGCAACCCTGACCTGCCGGACGGCCGAGGCGCTGGCCCGCTGGACGACCGAGGTACAGGTCGCGGCTCAGAAGGAACTGGGTGACGGTCTCAAGAGCCTCGCGCTCGGGGGCACCTATGTCTGCCGCGGGCAGAACCACGACACGGATGCCAAGCTGAGCGAGCACAGCTTCGCCAATGCCATCGACGTGATGGGCTACGGCTTTGCCAAGCGCCCGAGCCTCAAGGTGACCGCGGCAGCGGGCGGCACACCGGAGGCGGCCTTCCTGGCCTCGGTGCGCACGAGTGCCTGCGGCTTCTTCCGCACGGTGCTGGGGCCGGGCAGCGATGCGGCGCACGGCAACCACCTGCATCTCGACCTGCGCGACCGCAATGCCGGGCACCGTCTCTGTCAGTAGGCGCCTCGCCCGTGCCGAAACGGACCGGCGCGCCATTCGCCGCGGGAACGCTGCGGCTTGGCTATCGCTTCTTGTCCGTCATGAGATGAGGAGCGCGGGCAGGCGATGGGACGGGCGTGGATTCGGGGAGCGCTGGCAGCGCTCGGCATGTGGTCGGCAGCCGCGCAGGCCGCCGAGTCCAAGGCACCGGACCTGACCCGCGAGGCTATCGAGAGCGCGACGTTCCGGGAGTCGGACGACGCGGCGAAGACGGGCAAGGCCTCCAAGCCGGCGAAGAAGCCGAGGGAGGCGGACAAGAAGCCCGATCCGCTCCTGGTGAAGGTGCAGGTGCTGCTCGACCGGGCTCGATTCTCACCCGGCGCCATCGACGGTCGCGACGGCGAGAACCTGCGCGGCGCGCTCGCGGCCTTCGCCGCGGCGCAGGGACTGCCCGCCGGCGACCGGCTCACCCGCGAGGTGTTTGATCGGCTCCAGGCGACGGGCAAGGACCCGGTCATGACGCAGTACACGATCACGGAAGAGGACGTGAAAGGCCCCTTCGTCGAGCGGATGCCGGCCAAGATGCAGGACCAGGCCGAGGTCGGGCCGATGCGCTACACCAACACCCGTGAGATGCTGGCCGAGCGCTTCCACATGCAGCGCGACCTGCTCTCCGCCCTCAACCCTGACGTGCCGCTCGACAAGGCGGGCGGTACGCTCGTCGTGGCGGCGGTGCCGCCGCTGGGGGAGGGCAAGGTCGAGGGTGCACCGGTCGCGCCGAAGGTCACCCGTATCGAGGTCGACAAGCGCACGAAGCGGGTGCGCGCCTTCGGGGGAGACGGGAAGCTGACGGCGGACTACCCTGCCTCCATCGGCAGTTCGGAGAAGCCGGCGCCGGACGGTTCGGCGAAGGTGACGGCGGTGGCCTTCGAACCCTGGTATACCTACAACCCGAAGTATCGCTTCGAGGGCGTGACGGCCAAGAAGAAGTTCTCGATCCATCCCGGCCCGAACAACCCCGTCGGCGTCGTCTGGATCGACCTCTCGATCCCCTCCTACGGCATCCACGGCACGCCGGATCCGGAAAAGGTCGGCAAGACCGAATCGCACGGCTGCATCCGCCTGACCAACTGGGACGCGCGCGATCTCGCGAGCCACACCGAGAAGGGCGCGAAGGTCGAATTCCTGGACAAGTAGCGTCGATCAAACGGCCTCCAGGCAGTGGTCCGGTTGGAGCCATCCGCCGATCGCGAGCAGCAGACCGTCGCCGAGGAACGCCAAGGCCGCGGTTGCCAGAGCACCCTGGAACATCGCCGCGATGTTCTGGTTCTGAAGCCCGGCGACGATGGGAGTGCCGAGGGTCGAGGCCCCGGCAAGCGCCCCGACCGCGGTGACCGAGACGGCGAGGATGAGCGCCGTGCGGAGCGTCTCGATCAGGCCGGGCGCGGCGAGGGGAAGCTCGACGTAGGCGAGGATCTGTGCCGGCGTGAGGCCGATGGCCTGCGCCGATTGTCTTGCTTCCACAGACACGGCGTCGAGCGCGCCGACCGTGCCGCGCAGGGTCGGCATGATCCCGTAGGCAGTGAGTGCCAGCAGGGTTGGCGGCCCTCCGAAGCCGAGGACCGGCAGCGCCAGCGCCACGACCACCACCGGCGGCACGGCCTGCGCAAAGGCCGCGAGCGTGTCGATGCTGCCGCGAAAGGGGGCGAACCGCGCCCGCGTGGCGACCAGGCCGAGCCCGACACCGAGCAGGGTGACCACGGCCAATCCGGTCGCGGCGAGCGTAACGTGATTCAGTGCCAGTTCGGCCAAGCGCCCGACCGTAAGGGGCCGGCTCGCACCTTCATGTCCGAAGAGGGCGGCGACGGCCGGATGGCTGGCCACGGCGAGCCCGAGGCCGAGTAGGAGCGGGCCGAGGCCCGGCGGGATGCGCCTCATCGCGGCCACCGTCGGCGCAACGCCGCTTCCAGCCGACCGAGGGCCGCCTCGACAGTGAGCGAGAGCAGGATGACGGGCAGCGCGCCGAGCAGGATCAGGTCGGGCGCGAACTGGGCCATGCCGTCGAAGACGAGGGTGCCGAGGCCGCCCGCCCCGACCAGCGCACCCAGGGTCGCGAGGCCGAGCGCCTGGACCGCGGCGACCCGTAGGCCGCCGAGAAGGTCGGGGGCGCCGAGAGGCAGGCGGATCGTCACCAGGATCTGGCGGCGGGTGAGCCCGAGGGCGCGCGCCGCATCGTGCTGGCCCGGGCCCGCGGCGCGGCGCGCCGCCTGTTGGCCGCGCCAGAGCGGCAGCAGCAGATAGGCCGCGATGCCGGTCACGGCGGGAGCGCTGCCGAGCGCCGAGAGGCCGTATCCGCGCAGAAGGGGCGCTGCCGAGAGCAGTGCCGAGACGGCGGCGACCAAGGCGCCGAGAAGAGCGACCGCCGGCACGACCTGCACGCCGCTCACGGTGAGTTCGACTACGCCGCGCCCGCGCCGCCACAGGGCCAACCCGCCGGTGAGGCCAGCCGCGAGGAGCAGCGCGCCGAGGGCGAGCACAAGGTGCTCGCCGATGGCTGCGCCCAACGTATCGGATCGCGCGCGCAACTCCACGGCGAGGGACAGCGCGTCCAGGGCGCCCGCCATCCACAGGCACTCGATTGCTCCCGCCACGACGGCGGCCGCGGTGACGCCGCCACCGGGCAGGCGAGTCCGTCGCGCGGCGACGGCGAGCGTCACGATCAGCACGAATCCGCCGGCCCAGGCGCCGGAGGCGAGCCGTGCCCGCGTCGGGAACGGCTTGCCGGCGATCAGGTCGGTGGCGTCGGCGCCGAGCCCGGCCAGCAGCAGCGCGAAGGCGCCGAGGCAGGCGAATCCCGCGAGACCGGCTGCCGTCCTTCCGCGGCTCGCAGCCAGCAGGCCGGGTCCGAGAGCGGCCAGTGCCACGGCCGGCCACAACCAGGCACCGAGGGCGTCGGCGGCCATGACCGGAGCGCCCGTCACAAGACGGTTGGGTGCCACGTTCAGCAAAGGCAGCAACAGCAGCACCGCCGGAAGCAGAACCGTGGCGGAGAGGCCGGCGAGCAGACGAGCGGTCACGGATGGCTTGCCTGCGCGGCGAACCATCCGGCGGCGACCGCGGCGGCGGTCCGTCCCTCGACGGTGATCGCGGCGTTGAGCCGTCGCAGGGTATCGGCGTCGAGGCGGACGAAGATCCGATCGAGGGCGCCGCGGATCTGCGGATGGCGGTCGAGCGTCGCCGCGCGGATCACGGGCGCCGGCTCGTAGACGATCTGCGCGCCGCGCGGATCGCTCATCACGGTGAGGTCGAGCGCCGCCAGCGCGCCGTCCGTGCCGTAGACCATGCCCGCATTGATTCCGCTGATGCCCTCCGCCGCGGCGCGCGCCGTCACCGCCGTGTCGCCGCCCGGCAGGCTGATGATGCGCGAGAGCGGCAGGCTGAACCCGTAGGCAGCCTCGAAGGACGGGAGGGCGGCAGGGCTTTCGACGAATTCGGTCGAGGCGGCGAGGCGGATCAGGCCACCCCGCACGGCGCCGGCGAAATCCAACATCGTCGCGAGCCCGTGCGTCCGGGCAAACTCCCCCCGAACCGCGATCAGCCAGGTATTGTTCGCGGGCGCCCGCGCGAGCCACACCAGTCTCCGCTCGGCGTCGAGCCGCGAAGCGAGATCGTAGGCGCGCTCCGCGGTCTTCCAGCCGGGATCGGTCTCGGTGCCCGAGAAGAAGGCGACGTTGCCGGTGTATTCGGGATACAGGTCGATTTCACCCGCGAGCAGGGCGGAACGGACGATCAGCGTCGGGCCGAGGCCGAGGCGGCGTTCCACCGACAAACCGAGCCCTTCGAGCGCAACGGAAATCAGGTTTCCGAGCAATGTGCCTTCGGTGTCGTTCTTCGACCCGACCACGATGGGGCGGGCGGGCGCCGCGTGACCGCGACCGGCGAGCGACAGCGCCGCTGTCGCTGCCAGAAGCCCGCGCCGACTCGCCGTCGAACCGAGCCTAAACGGCCTCTCCGGCGTCGCCCGGTTGCGACAATACGACATAAATGTTTCATGGAGTAACATGGGTCGGAAGAGCATAGCACGGCCGAGGCTTTCCGGCGCTTGACACGCTCAGCTTTACGGGCGACGGCTCGGGATGCCGGGCAGCGTTTTCCGGGTGGGGCATTCGCTTTCGAAGTGTAACGAGGGCCTCCTCCGGGACATTCGAAGCGCAACCGGCCCGCCACAGACAGCGTTCCGGATCGGGAACGGATCGATAGGGAAGACGACCCGGCGTGAGTGTGGATTCGAACGAGGATCGTCTGTCCGGCGCGCGGGTGCTGGTCGTCGAGGACGAGGCGGCAATCTCGATGCTTCTCGAGGATATGCTGCTCGATTTCGGTTGCGAGATCGTCGGGCCGGCGGCCCGGCTCGCCACCGCCCTTGAGATGGCCCGCAGCGAGAGCTTCACGGTCGCCATCCTCGACGTGAACGTGGCCGGCGAGCCGATTTATCCGGTGGCGGAGGCCATCGCCGAGCGCAATCTGCCCATCGTGTTCTCGACCGGCTACGGCGGCGCGGGCATCCGCGAGCCGTTCCGCGACCGGCCGGTGGTACAGAAGCCGTTCAGTCAGGCCGACCTCAAGCGCACCCTCGCCGCGGCGATCGCCGGCGCCGAGGGCTGACGCGGCCGGCGCCTCGCGCGCTCACAGGCCTTCGATCTCGAAAGCGTTCGGCAGGTGGCGCGGCCAGCGGCGCGGCGCCACAAAGACTGCATCCGCCCGCAGCGTCGCGTGCGCCGGCTGCGGATGGCGCGTGAGCCAAGCCCGCGCCGCTCGGGACAGGCGTGCCCGCTTGCGCGCGTCGATGGCGATCGCGGCGGCGTCCAGCGTCGCCCGCGCCTTGACCTCGACGAAGGCCACCGTTCTCCCGCGCCGCACGATCAGGTCGATCTCCCCGCCCGAGGCGGTGAAGCGGCGGGCGAGCGGCCGGTAGCCCTTCAGCATCAGGGCCAGCAGCGCCCACGCCTCGGCCGAAAGACCCCGTCCGTGGGTGGCGCGGCGGCGCGCGACCGGATCAGGCAGACGGCTCATCGTCCGCCCGGCGGGCGAGCGCCAGGGCGCGGGCGTAGACGACGCGCTTGGGCTGGCCGGTCTCGTCGGCGACGAGCGCCGCCGCATCCTTGATCGAGTGACGGGCCAGTGCCGCCTCGATCCGCGCGTCGAGCCCGGCATCGTTCTCCCGTGCGACCGCGTCCTCGGGAGCGGCGCCGATCACCACCACGACCTCGCCTTTGGGCGGACCCTCCCGAGAGAAGGCTTCGGCCAGACCTCCGAGGCTGTCGCGGCGGATCGTCTCGTAGAGCTTGGTCAGTTCGCGCGCCACAGCCGCCGGCCGTTCGGGCCCGAGGGTGGCCGCGGCATCCGCCAGCATCTCGGGGAGACGATGCGGCGACTCGAACACGACCAGGGTGCCGGGAATGGCC
>Ga0233425_10005228_pt1 | contig 20728 bp, 20 predicted proteins | sample Watercolumn_Towu_2_FD_181712 | JGI IMG/M metagenome (GOLD analysis project Ga0233425, IMG submission 181712) | Freshwater microbial communities from Lake Towuti, South Sulawesi, Indonesia - Watercolumn_Towuti2014_140_MG | ecosystem: Environmental > Aquatic > Freshwater > Lake | place...
GTCCGGCAATCCAATACGTCCGACTACGGATTGGGAGCCGGGGCGGGTGCCGGGGCCGGGGCCGGAGCGGGTTCGGGAGCAGGAGCCGGAGCTGGAGCCGGTTCGGGAGCAGGAGCCGGAGCCGGTTCTGGGGCCGGTGCGGGAGCCGGTTCGGGAGCCGGTTCGGGAGCCGGGGCCGGGGTTTCCGCAGGTGCTTCCGCCGGCGGAGTCTCGGCGCTCATCTCACCCGCCGGGGCTTCCGCAGGCGTTTCGGCCGGGGTCTCGGCTGGTGTTTCGGCGGGCGCTTCCGCCGGCACATCGGTGACCACTTCGCCGCCACCCGATGGACCCGTGCTGCTCGGGACACTGGTGTCCGGCGCGCAACCAACAAACCAGAGGCCAAAGGCCAGGAGCAAGCTTGACAGAGCCAGTTTCTTCATGATCGTTTCCCTTCCAAACTAAGGTCCAGCACATCCCTCGAGATGGCACACGCGGCCGCGGACTCCAGGTCCACGAAAAACCCACGATGTCTCCCAGCATGATCCCGCAACGGAACAAGATATTCCCGGACTCGCCGAAATCTTTGCATCCGTCCTCAGGAAGCCAGCCGCTTCTGGTCCGGGCTGTCGGATCGGGGCTTCGAAGCCGACCCCGCGACGCCGCACCTTTCGCTCGCTGCAAAATGTTCTATGATCATAGCTTACTGCCGTGGCGCCTGGTCACGGCAAAGTTTCCGCCCATTTGGCGGGAATAATCTGGCTGTTGCACGGTTCGAATCAGGAGATGAACCAGCTCATGGTTGATCCTGCGGTCAGGGCGGACGGTGATGCCGAGGGGTTTGGGCCCCCAGCGGAAGCCGGCTCGAACGGAGGGGCCATTCACCGGCTCGTCCTGGACCATTATCAGGCCGTATATCGCTATGCCTTCCGCCTGACAGGGTCAGTCTGTGACGCGGAGGACCTCACGCAAAATACGTTCCTGATTGCCCAGCAGAAATTGTATCAGCTGCGCGAACCGGAGAAGACCGACCGTTGGTTATTTGCGATTCTGCGAAGCTGCTACTTGAAGAACCGCCGCCGGCACCGCCCCGTGGCGGCGGTGAATTTGGAGCTCAACGTCGATGAGTTGCCGGAGGAGTCGGTTCGGCAGGCGGAACAGTCGGGGGTGGATGAGGAGCGACTGCAGCGGGCGTTGAACGAATTGGCTGACGAATTCAAGCTCATCCTGTTGATGTTCTATTTTGAGGATCTGTCGTACAAGGAAATCGCGGCCCGGTTGCAGGTCAAGATGGGCACAGTCATGAGTCGCCTGTCACGGGCCAAAGGCTGGTTGCGCAAGAGCCTGTTGTCGCTGGAAAGTGACTCCCTGGCGCGGCGCTCGGTGTCACGCCCGCTGGCGAGCCCGCGTGCTGGGAATTCTGGCGAGTAAGTCGTGTGGAGTGTCTGCGATGTCGGTCGATGATCCAAGACTGCGCGAACAATTGGATGCGTGTCGGCCGGACCCGCAGGATCGCTCTGTCGAGGACTTTCCGGAGCTGGCCGCGGAACTCCAGACGAACGCGACACTTCGCGACACGCTGGCTCGGTCTCGGCGCTGGGACGCGGCGCTGCAGGAAGTAATGCAACGCGTGCCGGTTCCGCAAGACCTGGCGATGCGCTTGTTGAGCGGTCTGCCGGACGGTCCAGCCGATGCGGGATTGCTGAACGTCGTTGCCGACGTAGCCGTTTCGTCGCCTGCGATACCGGCGTCCGGTGAGGCGACGCTGAGCCAGACGCGCCGGAGGACGTGGTTGATGACTGCTGGTGCGGCGCTGGCCGTCACCGCAGCGGTGGTCCTGGTATTGGCATACGTACTGCCGGACAACCGAACGGCTGTCACTCAACGTTCTTTGGAACGGGAAGTGCCCCGGTGGATGGCAAGCGTTGACCCGCAGCGGTGGCGATTGGCGGCTTCTCCCCCGCAGGCGTTTCCGGTCAGCCCTGTCCTGCCATTGGCCGCTCATCGTTGGCAAGCTTTGCCGCAAACGATCACGCAAGACCCCGTCGTCTGTTATGACCTCACGCCGCGCGGACAGCGTCCCGTGCTCCTCTTTGTGATGCGCACACCGCGTCGTGTCGATCTGCCGACGCGCCCGGCGCGCCCGACACTCGACACCCAGATGTTGTCCGTTGGTGTCTGGCGGGACCAGAATCGCAAGGACCTGGTTTACACTCTGGCGGTCGAGGGTAACGCTCAACGCTTTGAGCATCTGATTCGACCACAGATCGCTAGCGTCAGTGTTCCGCGACCATCCGTTCGCACCCAGAGCTTCGGCAAAACCTAGCCGTTGCTGCCGGGCGCCCTCCTTGCTTGCCGCCGAGGGCATCTCATGCCAGGGCGGCAGCGCGCTGTATTTCCCGGAAAAATCCCTACAGGTCGTTTTTCGCCTAATCTTCCGCGCAAAGTAGGTCCGAATCCGTACTAGGCGGAATACTGTCAATGGAGCGGACCAGCCAAGCACGCGAATGAAGGATGGGGACATGCCACGCGTTGCCGCATTCACACTCGGCCTGTTGTTGATCCCTGCCATGTGTCTGGGGCAGAACCCGGCTGCCAGGACGCCGGTCCAACCCCAGGCCTCGCAACCGCCGGCCCCACAGCCACCCGCGCTGCCCGTCATGGTGGCTCCTTGGCCGCAACCCGATGCCTACGAGAGCCGCATCGCGGATTCGCGCGAGCTGGTCTGTCGCAACGCCGCCTGGAAAGCCGAGCAGCGACGGCAAAGGATGGCGGGACTCGCTTGGTTGGGCTACTCGCCGCTCCGTCCACCGGCGTCGCCGGTTCCCTCGATGGGAACTTACTCGGGCTTCGTGGGCGTGGGCTCCTACTTCCCGTTTCCGACCTTCTATCATCCCGGCGGTCCCGTCATGGTTCTCGGACAAGCTGGGAGCGAGACAAGTCGCTAGCAGAGCGACCTTTCCTTCTACTCATGCAGTTTCGCGCACGCCGTGTTGACACCGGTCAGACCGTCGTGGTCACGGTTGGTGGCCATCAAATCACCGGCCTGGCTTCGATTCCACCGGCGGGTGACGAGCCGTGGGTGAGTCCGGGATTCGTTGACCTGCAGATCAACGGCTACGGCGGCCGGGAATTCAACGACGTCCAACTCACCACCGAACAGATCGAGTCCATCTGTCGCTCTTGTGCCGCGATGGGCGTGACTCGCTTCTGCCCCACCGTTACTACGCACACGTTCTCGGTGATGGCAGACGCGTTGCAGGCGATCGCGAAGGCTTGCCATGAGTCTCCGGTCGTGGCTTCTCGAGTCGCGGGTATCCATCTGGAGGGTCCTTACATTTCTCGAGAGGACGGCCCGCGCGGCGCTCATCCGGTGGGATATTGCCGGCCACCCGACTGGAACGAATTTCGTCAGCTGCAGGATGCCGCTGAAGGTCGCATTCGCCTGATCACGCTGTCGCCGGAATACCCCGGATCGGGCTCCTTCGTCGAGCACGCGGTAAGCAGCGGACTGGTGGTAGCGATCGGCCACACCAATGCCACGTCCGCGCAGATCCACGAAGCCGTGGAGGCCGGCGCCTCGTTGAGCACACATTTGGGGAACGGTGCTCACGCGATCATTCGCCGCCATCCCAACTACATCTGGGACCAATTGGCAGAAGACCGACTCGCCGCCACGTTAATCGCCGATGGCCATCACTTGCCGGCCGCCGTCGTGAAGTCCTTCCTACGTGCCAAGGGGCCGGAGCGATGCATACTTGTGTCCGACATTGTCGGGTTTGCGGGCATGTCGCCCGGCATCTATTCCAGCCGCAAGGCGGGCATGATTGAAGTCCTGGACGATGGCCGCATCGTCGTGGCTGGACAGCGGCAGTACTTGTTTGGAGCCGGTCGCGCAATCACGTACGGAATCGCGAACGTGATGCGATTTGCGGAACTCGACCTGGCCACCGCAGTGGAAATGGCCTGCGGCCGGCCGGCCACTGCGCTCGGCTTGTCCGGCTTTCGCCTGGAGGTCGGCGCGCCGGCCGACCTTGTGCTCTTTGATCTGCCGGCCACCGAAGAAGACCCGCTCCGGATTCGCGCGACTCTGCAGGCGGGCGCGCTGGCCTACGGATCACTACCCGCGGCACCCGCTTCTCGCCCCTCCTGAAGCGCCCGTTGGATGGCCTGCCGCACCCGAGGTTCGGACTCATCCGCCAGCGCGTCATGCAAAGCTGTTCGAGTTTCAGGTCGTTCGTACTTCCCCAGGGCCCAGGCACAAGCCTCCCGCACCAGAGGCTCACTGTCACGCAGCCCGCGCAGCAGCGCAGGAATGGCTTTCTGGGGGCGCCGGTTTCCCAGGATGACGGCGGCGGTTCGGAGGAGACCTCGGCGCTTGGCACGCCACAGCGCCGTCCGGCGGAAGCGCGCGCGGAACTGCTCATCGTCACAAGACAACAGCTCCACCAGGTCCAACGAGTCGTGCGCCGCTGCCGGAAAGAAAGAGGCCTCGTCGGAACGTGGCGTCGCGCGGTTCCAGGGACAGACGTCCTGACATACGTCGCAGCCAAAAACCCACTGGTTCAGACCGATCCGCTGCTCGGCCGGGATCTCGGCGCGCAGTTCAATCGTCAAGTAGCTGATGCAGCGTGTTGCATCCAGTACCCGCGGCTCGACAAAGGCCTGCGTGGGACACGCATCCAGGCAGGCCCGGCAGGTTCCACAGTGGTCCGCAGCGAAAGGACCATCGTACTCCAATTCCTGGTCGGTCAGCAGGGCGGCCAGAAAGAACCAACTCCCCAATTGTCGGTTGATTAGCAGGGTGTTCTTGCCAATCCAACCCAGTCCCGCCAGTTGAGCGAATTCGCGTTCCAGCAGCGGGGCGGTGTCCACAACACCGCGGGCTCGCGCTTGAGGACATAGCACCAACAAGCACTCGCTCAACTGCCGCAGGCGGTCGTGAATCAAATCGTGGTAGTCGCCAGGCCCCCAGGCATAGCGCGATACCCGGCCTTCGCACTTGCCCACTTCGGCCGGCTCTGCCGAACGGTAGTTCATCCCGAGCATGAGCAGGCTCTTGACTCCCGGCAGCACGGCGTTGGGGTGTTCATAAGCGGAGCAGCGGTCGGACATGAAATGCATCTGGCCGGCAAATCCGCGGGCCAGCCATTCACGCAGACGTAGTCCCCCTGGAGCGTTGACGGCCCGACAGGCTCCCGTCAGCTGAAATCCCAGACGATGCGCCGCGTTCTTTAACTCAGCCGTCAATTCCCGCTTGTTCATGTTTCTGATTGTATTCGGCGCGACCGGCAATTACCGTGGAAGCTAGCTGATTAACGCTTAGGCTCTCAGGTCGAGGACACGGTAATGAAACGCACGGGCTTGATGGTGGCAGTTCTGGTGATCTCGGCTGGCTGGGTTGTCTCCGATTGCCGCGCCTGGGATCCGGGCATGCCCTGGTTTGGCTATGGTTATAGCGGTTCGTTGTACGGATTGGGCTACCTGCCTGTGCCGCCCTATTTCGCGGTGCACCCACCCGTTCAATACAGCCACCCCGTTGGGTACCCCTACGGGCGCAGTCCGTATGCGCGCCGCTCGCATGAGTCGCAGATTGTCGTTCAGGTCCCTAGGCCGCAGGTCATCGTCAATCCTTTTGTGACCGTGGCAGCACCCTCGTCCGATGCACCACCGGCAGTATCGCCGATCATTACCAACCCGTACTATCAGCCCAAGCCCTAGACGACCACGTGATTCAGGGCCGGATGGCAGCGTCGCACTTTCGGGGAGGCGACGGGAAATCGGTCTTGGCCAGCCGGTGTGTTCCGGTTACCCTACCCCCCTTATCGGTGCGCGTCGTTGGCGGGACGAACGGTGAGCGGGTATAGCACACCCGTTCACACTCGCGATCTCGCAAAGCAGTGGCGGAAAGGAGTCTTCCATGAAGGAATCTGCCGCATCGGTTATGGCGCTGATTCTGTTGGTCGGCTGCAATGCACCGCCGCCGATGAATCTGGCGTCACCGTACGGTGCTACTCGCGTTCCGCCGCCAGGGACAGGCAGTTTCGCTCGGCCGGACAGCTACTATCAACCTTCGTCGCGGCCGGGTCTCTCCGGAGAAGGAACCGGTGCACAATACGCCGGCGGTGAACTCCCGAAGTCACCTGCCTCCGGCGTTTCGGTGGCGCCAGCACCGCAAAATGGCCAGAACACATCAGCCGGAAGCGGCGTGCGTCTCGCGTCAATGGAAGATACGGTGAGCACAACCGGCTCTTCTTCGACTGGTAGGACAACGAAACCCGTCAATGTGACCTCGTCCGAACCAGCCATTCGCATTGTGGAATCTCCTGCCGCTGCGCGGACGAGTTCTCCGCAACTGAAGGGTATGGCTGTCAGCGACGCGACGCGACCGGCGGAACCCAGGGCCTTCCAGCCGTCCAGCCAAATGAAGGATCTGTCGCAGTACCCGCTTACCGCCGCGGCTCCCAGTATGGCGGGCACATCCCAGGCAGCGCCCACCACTTCGGCTCCTCCTGCCAACGGTTCGGATGCATCCAGCTGGAAGAACCGTGAGAACGGCTCCGCGAGCGCTGTGACGGGGCGCTGAGGAGCCGCCGTGCAAGCATTCTTCGCCAGTCTTCAAACGGCGCGGCACGTGGCGGAACGCATACCGTGGCGGATGTTGTGGCGACGCCACGCCTGGCAGCTCCTGCGAGTGCAGTCCCACGAATGCACGCTGCGCTCGGCAGGCAACGACGAACTGCGGCGGCGCAGTCTTTCGTTGCAGTATCAGGTGTCGAGCGGCGAGTCGCGCGACCGACTGCTTCCCGAAGCGTTTGCCCTGGTACGGGAGGCGGCGCGCCGGCAGTTGGGATTGCGCCCGCACGACGTCCAGGTCCTGGGCGGGATCGCCATGCATTACGGCTGCGTGGCGGAAATGCAAACCGGTGAGGGGAAGACCCTCGCTGCCACGATGCCGTTGTACCTGGCAGCACTGGGTGGCCAGGGGGCTCATCTGGCGACCGCCAACGACTATCTGGCGGCGCGCGATGCCGACTTGATGCGGCCGGCGTTTGAATCACTCGGCCTGAGCGTGGGGGTGGTGCAGGCATCCAGTTCGCGCGCTCAGCGTCGCGCCGCCTACAACTGCGATATCACCTACGCCGCAGCTCGCGAGTTCGGTTTCGATTTCCTTCGGGACCGGCTGGAGTGCGCTGGCCCGATCGCACCCGACCAGCAGAGACTCGCCGCATTTCTGGGAGAGATACCTGAGCGGGATCGCGGCACCTCTATGCAGCGGCAACTTCATTTTGCGCTGGTCGACGAGGCGGACAGCATTCTGATCGACGAGGCTCGAACGCCACTGATTGTCAGTTCGCTGCCGAGTGATTCCGCGGCGCGCAGCGTGGACCTTTATCGATGGTCGATGCGTGTGGCTGGGAGTTTCTCCGAAGACGTCGACTACCGTCATGACGTGCAGCGACGAGAGTTGTCGCTCACGCTGCACGGGCGCCGCAAGGTGCGTGAACTGCAGAAACCTGGGGGAATTGCCGACGTTCCGGTGATCGACCTCTACACACACGTGGAACGAGCGCTGCGGGCGCAACGCGAGTTTCTGCGGGACCGGCACTACGTCGTTCGCAACGGTGAAGTGGTGATTGTCGATGAGTACACCGGACGACTGGCGGAGGGGCGACGGTGGCGGGATGGTTTGCACCAGGCTATCGAAGCGAAAGAGAACCTCGACATCAGCCTGCCGACCGCGGAAGCCGCTCGAATAACCGTGCAGGAGTTCTATCTGCTCTATCAGCGTTTGGCTGGCATGACCGGCACGGCCGTCAGCTCCCGGAGGGAATTCCGCCGAATTTACCGCCTCGCCGTGCGCGCCGTTCCCACGCATCGCCGCGAGCGCCGCGTTCGCTGGACCGATCGAGTGTTCCACCATTCCGAGCAGAAATGGGACGCGATCGTGGAAGAAATCGGCGCTTTGCATCGCCTGGGGCGTCCGGTGCTGGTCGGAACACGGTCCATTGACCGATCTGAGGCACTGTCGCAGCGTCTGTCCGCTGCGGGCATTCCGCACGCGGTGCTCAATGCGCGCCATCACGCCGAAGAGGCACTCATTGTCGCGCAGGCCGGACAGCCGGGAAGAGTCACCGTGGCGACGAATATGGCTGGCCGAGGCACCGACATCCAACTGGCGGCTGACGTCGCCGAGCGCGGAGGGTTGCACGTCATCTGCACGGAGTTGCACGAATCCGCGCGCATCGACCGGCAACTCATCGGCCGCTGTGCTCGGCAGGGTGACCAGGGTTCGTACCGCCAGTTCATGGCGCTGGATGACGAACTGCTTCGGTTGGGGAGTCCGCTGCGCACCGTCGATCTTCTGCAACGCCGGTACGCCGGCGCGGTGCAACTGCCGCCGCGAATCGCACGTATCTTCCGCAGAGCCCAAGCGCACATCGAACGGCAGCACTACCGTCAGCGCAGGCTGCTGCTCTATCGCGAAAGAGAGCGCCGCACGCTGCAGCGCGAGATGGGGCAGGATCCGTATCTGGATTCGGCAGAGTGAAACCGCGGTCGCATTTGTTGCCGGAAGAATCAGCGCCCGACACGAATCTCTTTGAGTACGGACTTCGTCGCCGGCAAGAGATTGGGCTCGGCGGGAGGAGTAGGTACCACGGGGGCCAACGGCGCGGTATCACTCGGGGCCACGCGTGGCGCCTCGTTGGGATTGACGGGCTCCGTCGCTGAAGCTTGCCGCACGCCATCGCTCTGTGCCGGGGCAGCCGGGTTGGTCCGTGAATCGATGAGCGTAGAGACAATCGTTGCCGGATTGGCAGTGGGCCCTACTACCGCCAAGGCGTAGTCGGCAATCTGTTCGTTGTACCGCAGTACGGCATCGGCAAAAGCGTCTGTCTGTTCGCGCCGCTGCCCAATCGCCAACAGCAATTCACGCAACGCTGCCTGACCGCTGGCATACGCCGCCGCTGTTTGCCGCACGGCCACGCTGCCCGTGTTGGCTGCGGCCGCGCATCCTTCGAGTGTATCGAGCGTGGTAGGCAGAAGTTTGTGGATCCGCAGGAGCGAGATGGGGGCCGTACGCCCGGCGAACAACAAATCGAAGTTCGTGCGATATCTTCCCATCAAGGGCATATCCGCGGGCCACGGCAGGCGGTCGGCCAGGGAACCGAACGCCCGTTCCGCCAGTTCGTATTGGCCGGTAGTTATGGCGAGCTGCAACTGCTGTTGCCGAGCCAGGGCCGCAGCTCGCGCCGCATCCAACAGGGCCCGCTCGTGGGCAGCTTGAGGTTCCGTCGCCTGACCGAGTACGGTGGCTTCTTCTTCAGCAAACTTGAATCGTACAATCGCGGTTGCGAGTCGCCAGTAAGCTTTGACGACGGACGATTGAGCAGACGTATCGGCGGTCGCCGGAAACGACTCCAGCAGCGACTTCTTCTCTGCCTGAAATGCGGCAGGATCCAGCGACTCGACGGCAGACCGCCAAAGCAACTCCGGGCTGGCAATGTCCGCCGGTGCGGAAGTCGAGGTGTCCGGAGTGGCAGGCGGCGCCTGCATGGAGGGGACAGCGGGCGCTGTCGTATCGACGGCCGCCGGTGATTCACTTCCCGCCGGCACCACCGCCGCTGCCTCCGCGGTCGCTGGAGAGGCAGGCTGCAAAATCGACGGCAAATCGGGCGAATTCGCGGGCGCTAGCGCCGCTGGGGCAGGCTGGAGCGGAACGCCGACGGGCGCTGGCGCCAACTCCGTTGGAGGCGGTACTTGGGAAAGGACCATCATTGCCAACGACAAGTGAATAGCGCTCATCATGCTTTCCCCGAACAATCCGCTGACCGGAACGCAGATCCGAATGCCATAAGGTGCCAGTTTCACTGACTTGCGTCAATTGGAATCGGGAACTTACCATTGTGGAGTCGCGCCGCAGAATGCCCGTTCCACCGTCGCCCGGCGTTTACCACAAGAACGCTGCACTTGCCATGGATCGAAATGGAATAACACCTTCGATGCCTGCTACCATCCGCCACTTGCGGCCGTTGAGAATCGGGCCACTGCTGGTGAATCCTCCCGTGCTGCAAGCTCCGATGGCCGGATTCACGAACTATGCCTTGCGCCAAGTCGTACGCGAATGGGGTGGCGTCGGCCTTCAAGCCACGGAAATGGTCAGCGCCCGCAGTTTTCACTGGATGGACGACAACGACATCGAACATCCCGATCGGCTCTGGGGCGTGCGGGATGAACCGCGGCCGCTGGCTGTTCAGATCTGGGATAACGACCCGGTCACGCTAGCACGCGTCGGCGCCCGACTTGTGCAGGAGTACCAGGTCAGCGTTGTGGACATCAACTTCGGCTGTCCCGTTCGCCAAGTCACCGAGAAGGCACACAGCGGTTCGTATTTGCTGCGCTCACCGGAACGCGTGGGGGATATCGTGCGGCGAGTGGTGGACGCCTGCCATCCAATTCCCGTCACGGCGAAGATCCGACTCGGCTGCACGCGTGATTCCATCAACGCCATGGCAGTTGCTCAACGCATCGAGGATGCCGGGGCAGCGGCACTGACAGTCCATGGGCGGACTGCCGACCAGTTCTTCAAGGGAACCGCAGACTGGACACAGATCGCTCGCCTCAAACAATCGCTGACCCGGATCCCGCTGATCGGCAATGGCGATATCGACTCCCCGGAGCGCGCGGTCGAGGCCTTTGAGCGATATGGAGTTGACGGGATCATGATCGCTCGCGCGGCACTGGGCCGTCCCTGGCTCTTTCGACAGATCCAGGCGGCCTTGGACGGACAGCCGGTTCCGCCCGACCCACAACCGGAGGAGGAACGCGAGTGTCTGCTCCGGCACTTTGAGCTCGTCATCGCCCGCTTCGGCGAGGAAAAAGGGACGATGCTGATGCGAAAATATGCTTGCCGCTACGCCCAGTGTCGACCGGGGGCGCGTCGATTCCGCGCCAGGATTGCGCAAGCATTTTCTGCCAAAGAGTTTCGGGAAATCGTGCAGTCAATCTTCCCGCAGCAAGCGTAGCCTCGGCAATCATCGTGTCCCTTCTCGCCGACGGTGCATAGTCCGATCATAGACACCCATACAACCTTCGGTTGGCCATGCGCACGTTTTTCAAATATCTGATTGTCAAAAATGTCAGAACAACATAGGATGTTGATGCTCGAGGAACGACGAGTTTGGTTTTCGAGAGGCGTCGGATGGAGAACGAATTTGTTGCTTCGGATGCGGCGATCCTCGATTTGCTGCTGGAGCGCGAGTCGGCCAGTGTCAGCGAGCTGGCGCTTTCCATGCAGGTGACGGCGACGGCGATCCGCCAGCGGCTCATGCGGCTCATGGCACAGGGTCTCGTGGCGCGTTCCGCCAATCGGGCGAAGCGGGGGCGCCCCAGCCATCGTTACGCGTTAACGGCGGAAGGACGCCGCAAGACGGGCGTCAACTTTGCGGACTTGGCCATCGCCCTGTGGCGAGAAATCGGCAGTCTCAACGACCTGAAAGTCAAACGTGCGCTCCTCGAGGGGCTCTCGCGGCGGTTGGCAGGAATGTATGCCGGCAATGTTCGTGGCGACTCGTTGCAGGAACGGATGCAGTCGCTCGCCGGGCTGTTTCACGAGCGGCGAATTCCGTTTACGGTGGACGTGCAGGAGTGCGCCAGCGGTCCGAAACTGAATGTCTTGGCCTGTCCCTATCCGGAACTGGCGGAGCAGGACCGCACGGTGTGTGCGGTCGAGAGGGAGATGTTCACGGAGGTCTTGGGAGCCAACGTGCGTCTGGATCGATGTCGTCTGGACGGCGCGCAGTGTTGCCAATTTGCGTCGGCAGCGAGCGTTCTGAATTAGCGGCCAACGGCAGGATTCCAGCCGGCGGTCAGTGTTTTGCGTCCGTCCCCTTTTGATTTGGGGCCGCGGTGGGCACAATCAGGCAATTCGGGGCCAGTGGAAGTCATCCGTGCTTGACAGGTGGGACCTATGACAGAGCCTTGGCTTGAGGGACGGTTCGAGGAGAACTTTGCGTTGACCACGGTTGAGCAGGCGATCAACTGGGCGCGGCAATCCAGCATCTGGCCGATGACATTCGGCATCGCCTGTTGTGCGATTGAGATGATGGCGGCGGGGGCCAGCCGCTACGACATGGACCGATTCGGGGCGGGCGCCTTTCGAGCGACGCCACGACAGGCCGACCTGATGATCGTGGCGGGCACGGTCACCTACAAAATGGCCAGCCGCATTCAACGGCTCTACAACATGATGCCTGATCCCAAGTTCGTGATCGCGATGGGGGCGTGCACCATTGGTGGCGGTCCGTATTTCAAGTGGGGCTATCACGTGTGCAAGGGCGTGGATCTGATCGTTCCCGTGGACGTTTACATACCCGGATGCCCGCCCCGCCCGGAGGCGCTTCTCGAAGGCTTGATGCGCATCCAGGACAAGATCCTTGGACACCGGATCGCCAAGCGCAAGGACGGCGAGAGCACCGGATTTCTGTGCCGCGGGGAGAAGGTGCCAGACGAACTCCCGTTGCCGCACCACAGCGGCTACGTGCAGGCGCCGGACGATATAGCACCGCTGCGGCACCACCAGAAAGTGAGTCAAAGCTAGTTGCGATCCGACAGCCCTTCGTCGCACAACCCACGGGTCTTGTACTCCGTGGGCCGCCCGATCGCTCGTATTACGCGTCTTGTACCTTCAGAAATGACCGAATCCCATGGTTGACACACTCACCATCAAGAACCTGCACGTGCAGGTCGAAGGCAAACTGATCCTCCGCGGCGTCGATCTGCAAATCCGGCGGGGCGAAACCCACGCCCTGATGGGGCCCAACGGTTCCGGCAAGAGCACGCTGGGCCTGGCCATCATGGGGCACCCGAAATACGAAGTCCTCGAAGGGACCATGGAGCTCAACGGAGCCGACGTGCACGACATGTCCCCCGACGAGCGCGCCCGCAGCGGCATCTTCATGGCGTTTCAGCGCCCCGTGGCGATTCCCGGCGTGAAGCTGGCGGACTTCCTCCGCCACGCCACGACGAATGTACGCCGGCCTGAACGCAAGGAGGGCGAGGAACTCCTGCCCATGCGCGAGTTCCGCAAGGAATTGCGCGCCAAGATGGAGCAGCTGCACATGAACATGGAGTTCGCGCGGCGCTACGTCAACGACGGCTTTTCGGGTGGCGAAATGAAGCGGGCAGAAATCCTGCAGATGGCCATGCTGGCTCCGAAGTTCGCGATCCTGGATGAAACCGACAGCGGCCTGGATGCGGATGCCGTGCGGCTGGCCAGCGAGAGCATCGCGGAAATCGGTCGCGAAAAGATGGGACTCTTGATCATTACGCATCACGACAAACTGCTCGTGCATAATCCGCCCGATTTCACCCACGTGATGCTGGGGGGGCGAATTGTGGAAACCGGGGGAATCGAACTGGCGGACGAGTTGCATCACCATGGCTATGAACGGATCCGCAACGCGTATCCGCAGGCGGACGCCGCCAATCGAGAGATGGTGCAGAAAGAAGAGGTTCACGAAGCCGTCTGATTCGCCGCGATACGGGGCGGCGTCAGGCGCACGCCGGCTGCAGTGCGGCCCGCACGCGTTATCTCCTTGTCCGTGGGAAGTTGTCCGATCTTTCGTACCGTTGGAGTGTGTAATGCCTACTGAATTGAGTGCGCCACAGGCAGGTCGCGAGCAGATCGGCGACTTCAACAAGTACGATTTCCAGACGCAGACCCAGGCCATCTTCAAAGCCGAGAAGGGACTGTCGCCGCGCCTGGTGTCCCAGATTTCAGAAATGAAGGAGGAGCCGGAATGGATGCGCGATTTCCGCCTCAAGAGCCTGGAGATTTTTGAAGCGAAGCCGATGCCCAAGTGGGGCGGCGACATTCGCGTGAACTTCCAGGACATCTACTACTACTTGAAACCCACCGACAGGCAGGGACAGACGTGGGACGAAGTCCCCAAGGAAATCAAGGAGACCTTCGAGAAGCTGGGGATTCCCGAAGCGGAAAAGAAGTTCCTCGCCGGCGTCAAGGCCCAGTTCGAAAGTGAAGTCGTCTACGGTTCGCTGAAGGAAGATCTGGGCAAGCAGGGGGTGATCTTCACGGACACGGACTCGGCCGTCCGCCAGCACCCGGACCTGGTGCGTGAATATTTCGCGTCGATCATTCCGCCCAGCGACAACAAGTTTGCCGCGCTGAATTCCGCGGTCTGGTCGGGCGGCTCGTTCATCTACGTGCCGCCGGGCGTGAAGATCGACTTTCCCTTGCAGGCCTATTTCCGGATCAACGCCGAGAGCATGGGACAGTTCGAACGGACGCTGATCATCGTGGATGAAGGGGCCGAAGTGCACTACGTGGAAGGCTGCACGGCGCCCATGTACACCACCGAGAGCCTTCACTCCGCCGTCGTGGAGATCATCGTCAAACGCGGCGCGCGATGCCGTTACACGACGATCCAGAACTGGGCGAACAACATCTACAATCTGGTGACCAAGCGAGCTGCAGCCTACGGTGGTGCCACGATGGAATGGATCGATGGCAACTTAGGCAGCCGCCTCACCATGAAGTACCCCGCCGTGTACATGCTCGAACCGGGCGCGCGCGGCGAGATCCTGTCCATTGCTTTCGCGGGCGCCGGCCAGCACCAGGATGCCGGCGCGAAGCTCGTGCATTGCGCTCCCGACACCACGGGACAGATCATCTCCAAGTCCATCTCCAAGAACGGCGGCCGCAGCAGCTACCGCGGACTCGTGCGCGTCGAGAAAGGGGCGAAGAACGCCAAGTGCAAAGTCGTCTGCGATGCCTTGATCCTCGATCCGCGCAGCCGGAGCGATACCTATCCGTACATCGAGGTTGCCGAACAAGATGTCTCCGTCGGCCATGAGGCCAGCGTCTCACGGATCGGCGAAGAACAGCTCTTCTATCTGACCAGCCGCGGACTGACAGAAGCCGAGGCCAGCACGATGATCGTCAACGGGTTCATCGAACCGCTGGTGAAGGAACTGCCCATGGAATACGCCGTGGAAATGAACCGTCTGATCCAGCTCCAGATGGAAGGATCCGTCGGGTAGCGGGCACGGAGGACTCGATTTCCTGAAGCGCTCCCTGCTCCTGCCGCCAACCAGAAGACGCCATCCGCCCTTGCAAGCCGCATTAGCCAATCATGCCCACAACCGCCCTCCCAGGATTCGATCAGGAAACATTCGACGCTTTCGTGCTTGCGCGTGACGAACCCGCATGGGTGCAGCGGCAACGACGGTCCGCCTGGGAAGCGTTTAACAGCCTGGACTGGCCCGCGCGGGATCACGAAGAATGGCGACGCACGGACATCCGCCTGTTCCGGCTCGACAAGTACCCGCTCGGTGCGCGGCAACCGCTGCCTGCCGTCCCTGACCACGCACTGTTAGATGTCGGCGTTCCATTGGGCGGGCAGTCGCGGGCTGTGAACGGTGTCCCGCAGATGAGCCAGTTGCACGCCAAATGGTCAGCACAGGGCGTGGTATTCGGCAGTCTTGACACGTTGGTTCGTGAACACGGTGACCTGATCGAATCGCATCTGTTTCGGCAGGCCGTAAACCGGACCGGCGACAAGTTCGCGGCACTGCACGCCGCCTGCTGGTCGGGTGGCCATTTCCTGTACGTGCCGCGCGGCGTGGCGGTGAATGAACCTCTGCATGCGTTGTCCGTGCTGGGTGATGGATGCTCGGATCTGGGACACACGCTCGTGGTCCTGGACGAGGGCGCGGAAGCGACGCTGATGTGCGAAACAGCCAGTCTCGCTGAGACGGGCAGCGGCTTGCACGCGGGGGGTATGGAGCTGATCCTCGCCCCCCGCGCCCATCTGCGGTATGTCAGCCTGCAGAACTGGGGACAGGGAGTGTGGCATTTCGCCCAGCAACATGCCGCCGTGGGCCAGGATGCCACGCTGCAGTGGACCAGCAGCGCGATGGGTGGCAGACTGGCCAAAGTCAACCAGCATGTAACGCTGGTGGGCAGCGGAGCCTCGTGTCAAGTCAACGGCGTGATGTTCACCGAAGGCAAACAGCACTTCGCCTACCACACGCTGCAACATCACGTCGCGCGCAACACGCACAGTGATTTCCTGTACAAAGCAGCCCTGCAGGATAAATCGCGGACCGTATGGCGGGGCATGATCAAGGTGGATCCCGCGGCTCAGAAAACAAATGGTTATCAGCGCAACGACAACCTCCTGCTCTCTTCGGAGGCGCGTGCCGATTCCATTCCCGGCCTGGAGATCGAAGCCGACGACGTGCGGTGCACTCACGGTTCGACTTCCGGACGGGTGGATGAGGAAATGATCTTCTACGCCGGCTGCCGCGGGTATACGCGCATGGAGGCCGTGCAGATGATCGTGACCGGCTTCTTCCAACAGGTCTTCGATCGCATTACCATCGACAGCGTGCGCGAAGCGCTGAGCCGCGCCATCGCCCGCCGAGTCAGAGACTACGAGTAACCTATGGCTGACTTCATCAAGGTGGCCCGCGTTTCCGAGCTCGCCTCACCCGGCAAACGCGTGATCGACTTGGATGACCGGCTGGTCGTCCTGGTACGCATCGGCGATCAGTTCTACTGTATCGATGACGTCTGCACCCATGACGGCGGCCCCTTGGGTGAAGGTCAAATGACCGGACATTCACTGGCCTGCCCGCGCCACGGCGCACAATTCGATGTTCGTTCCGGCAAGGCCTTGACGATGCCGGCCACTGTGGACACAGTGGCTCACGAGGTCAAGGTCGTGGACGGTGACGTTTATATCCGATTACGCGAGGACTGACCGCGTCCTGGAAGTCACGCTGGGGAATCGTAGAATGACGTTGAACGAAGACCTCATCCGCGAAGAACTCAAGCAAGTCATCGATCCGGAGTTGTTTGTCAACATCGTGGACCTCGGACTGATTTATGGCGTCGAAATCAGCAGCGGTCCCGAGGGGAAGTTCAACATCAGGATCGACATGACTATGACCAGCCCGATGTGCCCTGCCGGTCCGCAGCTCATCGCACAGAGCCGGCAAGTGCTGTCCCGCCTGGAACAGATCGGCGAGGTCGAGGTCAAGATCGTGTTCGATCCTCCCTGGGGACCGGAACGCATGACGGAAGAGGCTCGCGACCAGCTCGGGATTTTCTGACGGGCTGCCGTGAAGCAGGGCTGCTGACGGCTACGCTGCGATGCGGGTGCTGCTCTACGAATTTGTGACCGGCGGCGGGACCTGGTCCTGGCAGACTTCGCCATGCGCATGCCCTTCACTGCTGCGCGAAGGCGCAGCCATGTCGCGCGCGTTGGCGCAGGACCTCCTGCAGCTGCCCGACACGGAAGTCATCATGCTGAGAGACGCACGGCTCGAAGCATGCCCCATTCCGCGCGTGGCCGCCTCTACGATCTCAAGTGCCGGGCAGGAACGCGAACTGCTGGAGTCGTGGGGATCGCGAGCCGACTGGACGCTCCTCATCGCACCCGAAATCGGCAACGCGCTCGTTGACCGCTGCCGATGGGTCGAAGCAGCGGGCGGACGATTGCTGGGACCAGACTCCCGGCTTGTGGCACTTGCCTCCGACAAGCAAGCCACGGCGGAGCATCTCGCCGACGCCGGATTGCCCGTGCCGCGGGGTGTTCGCCTGCTGCCGGGCGAACGACCGCCGCCAGATCTCCCCTATCCAGCCGTGCTGAAACCCTGCGACGGGGCCGGATCGCACGGCGTCCGATGGATCGCCGACGTTTCCGACCGTGCGATCTTCGAACGCGGCCGGGAGGTAATGCGACTCGAACAATGGCACCCGGGGATGGCGGCGAGCGTCGCGCTGCTCTGTGGTCCGCGCGAGGTGGTGGTCCTTGAACCATGCGGGCAGCGACTGTCGGAGGACGGCCAATTCCGGTACCTGGGCGGTTTCCTGCCGCTCCCCGGATCGCTGGCCGATCGCGCGCGAGATCTGGGCAGAAAGGCGGCCCGTGCCTTGTCGCCCTCCTCCGGCTTCCTGGGCATCGACCTGGTGCTCGGCAACGACGGAGCCGCATCCGACGTGATTATCGAGGTCAATCCGCGCATGACCACTTCCTACCTGGGGCTGCGGCGCGCGGCACACGGTAATCTGGGCGCAGCCATGATGGCCCTGGCCGCAGGACAGCGCTGCGATTTGTCGTTCGGCACCCAGCGGGTAGAATTCGCTCCCGACGAGTATCGCGCGCGCGAAACGGCGTGCCACGCTCCCTGAATCGGAAAGGACGCGCAGATGCCCTGGTTGGGAATTGACATCGGCGGCGCCAATATCAAGTTGGCAGACGGACAGGGTTTTGCGGATGTGCGGCCGTTCGCCCTGTGGAAGGAACCGCAACGGCTGGCATTCGAGTTGCGGACATGCATTGCCCACGCGCCGGATTGTGACCACTTGGCCGTCACAATGACCGCCGAATTGGCGGATTGCTTCGCCAACAAGGCCGAAGGAGTGAAGTTCCTGCTGCAGGCGCTGGCCGACGCGTCCGACCGACGGCACACACGCGTGTATCTGCGGACCGGAGTCTTCGTGGCTCCGCAAGTCGCCATCGCGCGTCCTGCCGACGCGGCAGCAGCAAATTGGCACGCGCTGGCGCGGTTCGCGGCACGCTATGTGGAGGACGAGCCGGCAATCGTATTGGATATTGGCTCGACGACCACCGACATCGTGCCGCTGGTTCGGGGGCAGGTCACCGCCAAAGGAACCTCGGATACGGAACGGCTGCTGGCCGGCGAATTGGTTTACACGGGTGTGGAACGAAGTCCCGTGTGCGCCCTGGTGGAGACCGTGCCTTTTCGCGATCAGGTCTGCCCGGTCGCGCAGGAGTTGTTTGCCACGATGCAGGACGTGTATGTCATTCTGGGTGACATGGACGAGAGCACCTCGGCGGAGTTCAGTGCCGACGGTCGGCCACGGTTGAAAGTCTGGGCGCGGGCGCGATTGGCGCGCATGATCTGTGCGGATGTCGAAACATTCAGCTACCGTGACGCCGTGGCGATGTCGCAGGCCGTCGCTGCCGCACAGGTCCGCAGAATCGCTGCGGGGATGAAGCAAGTGATGGCCGCGCAAGCAGAAGCTCCTCGCGTCTGTATTCTGTCGGGACACGGGGAGTTCCTCGCGCGCCGCGTGCTGCAGTCGCTGCCCTGGACGGGAAAGGTCATTTCCCTGGAGAAGGAACTGGGGTCGCGCGCGTCGCGCTGCGCACCGGCGCACGCGGTCGCCGTACTGGCACATGAGGCCGCAAGTCCATGAAGCCGGTGCCGGTGAGCGTCGTGAAGGTTGGCGGCAGCCTCTTCGATCTGCCGGATCTCCCGGCCGCGCTCGATCGCTGGCTCACGCGCCAGCCCGGCGCCGTCTACGTGCTCGTCGGCGGTGGCGGGCCCTTCGCGGAACAGGTTCGCCGCGATGCGGGTCGCTTTGCGATTTCTCCGGAGGCAGCCCATTGGATCTGCGTTGACCTGCTGACCGCCACCGCGCGGCTGCTCGCAGAAATCCTCCCGTCAGCGGAATGGGTGCGGGACTATGACCGTCTGCTGCTGACCCTGAGCGGGTCTGAAATGAAATGCGTCGTTTTCGCAGTGAGGGACTTTCTCGAACGCGTGGAACCCGGATTGCCCGGAGCCGTTTTGCCTCACGCCTGGAGTGTCACGAGTGACTCGATTGCGGCCCGACTCGCAGACGCATTGGGAGCGCAGGAGCTCGTATTACTGAAGTCGATTGATGCGCCCGCTCGCGTCGACGCCGCCTCGGCGGCAGCGGCGGGACTTGTGGACGACTTCTTCCCGACAGCCGCCAAGACGTTGCCGGCGGTGCGCTGGGTCAATCTGCGCGACGCAGCGGCCACAGAGACTAACCTGTCCGTTGGATGAGAGTCCTGTTCCTTCCAACGCACAAGAAGCCCAGTGCGCCATCGCTACCGGGATTTCTCGTGCTGTTGCGTGGACAATGTGAGGATCGACTCACTGCCACCAGAGCGACTTGCTGTTCGGCGTGGCCTTGCTGCGGGCCGCGGCAACTTGCGTGGAGGTCTCGACCTGACTCGCGACCTGCCAGGGGGTGAGTTGCACACCGCCGGATGCCGTGACGATCCAGGCTTTGCTGACTTTGACGAAGCTCACTTCGGGTGGAACCGCTTTCGGTGCGTTCCAGACGTCGAGCTTCCAGGGGCTCTGCGGGTCACACAGCACGGGTGCGCTCAATCCGGCCTTGTCCCACAGTCCTTCCTTTTCGAGCAATGCTCCGATGACGCACAGGTCCATCAGATTGCGCAGTTCGGCGAAGACGGAGATTTTGCCCGACACGTCATCGTACTTTTCGGTGAGCAAATCGGCCCATTTCTGAGCCATGGGACTGGCCTTGCCGGTTCCTTCGACGCGGCCGCCGTCACTCACGACCTCATCTTCGGTCAGGGCCTTCACCGCCGGACCGCGAAGTTCCCAGGCCAGTCGATCATCGCTGGCGGCGAGGGGCTCGTAGTTGCAGGCCAGCCACCAGCGCGGGTTCGCATTGTTCACCGCGCGGGCACTGGCTTTGGAAATCATCTGCACGTAGCTCGGCAGTCCCGCGACCGGCGAACGTTCGAGTTCCATGGCCAGACGCTTCATGCGGTAGTCCGACGCGACCAACACGCGCGCGAAATGACTGGTCGCGGGCACACCGGTGATCGACACCAGCTGGTTGCCGAATTCGCGTTTGATGTCCATTTCCAGGGCCCTGGTGTTCATACCGCCAGCGCGGGCCACGTCGCGCTGT
>Ga0233425_10005229_pt1 | contig 20726 bp, 20 predicted proteins | sample Watercolumn_Towu_2_FD_181712 | JGI IMG/M metagenome (GOLD analysis project Ga0233425, IMG submission 181712) | Freshwater microbial communities from Lake Towuti, South Sulawesi, Indonesia - Watercolumn_Towuti2014_140_MG | ecosystem: Environmental > Aquatic > Freshwater > Lake | place...
TGGCCCTTGGCGAGGTCGGCGGCGTGGGCGGCGATCTTGTAGGTGATGACGCCGTCCTTGACGTCCTGGCGGTCGGGCAGGCCGAGGTGCTCCTTGGGCGTGACGTAGCAGAGCATGGCGGTGCCGAACCAGCCGATCATGGCCGCGCCGATGGCTGAGGTGATGTGGTCGTAGCCGGGGGCGATGTCGGTGGTGAGCGGCCCGAGGGTGTAGAAGGGCGCCTCGTGGCAGTGCTTCAGCTGCTCGTCCATGTTGGCCTTGATCTTGTGCATCGGCACGTGGCCGGGGCCCTCGATCATCACCTGGCAGCCGTGGTCCCAGGCGACCTTCGTCAGCTCGCCCAGCGTGCGCAGCTCGGCGAACTGGGCCGCGTCGTTGGCGTCGGCGATGGAGCCGGGGCGCAGGCCGTCGCCGAGGCTGAAGCTGACGTCATAGGCCCGCATGATCTCGCAGATCTCGGCGAAGCGCTCGTAGAGGAAGGACTCCCTGTGGTGGGCCAGGCACCACTTGGCCATGATCGAGCCGCCGCGCGAGACGATGCCGGTGACGCGGCTGGCGGTCAGCGGCACGAAGGGCAGGCGCACGCCGGCGTGGATGGTGAAGTAGTCGACGCCCTGCTCGGCCTGTTCGATCAGGGTGTCGCGGAACACCTCCCAGGTCAGGTCCTCGGCCACGCCGCCGACCTTCTCCAGCGCCTGGTAGATGGGCACGGTGCCGATCGGGACCGGGCTGTTGCGCACGATCCAGTCGCGGATGTTGTGGATGTTGCGGCCGGTCGACAGGTCCATGACCGTGTCGGCGCCCCAGCGGGTGGCCCAGACCAGCTTGTCGACCTCGTCGGCGACGTTCGACAGGACCGCCGAGTTGCCGATGTTGGCGTTGATCTTGACCAGGAAGTTGCGGCCGATGGCCATCGGCTCGACTTCGCGGTGGTTGATGTTGGCCGGGATGATGGCGCGGCCGCGGGCGACCTCGTCGCGGACGAACTCGGGGGTGATGAAGTCGGGGATCGCGGCGCCGAAGGATTCGCCGTCGCGGGGGGATGGGGGATGAGGGATGGGGGATGAGGGGGTCGGGACCGTCGTGCCGTCGGCGAGGGTGACGACGCCGCCGGGGCTCATCCCTCTTCCCTCATCCCTCATCCCTCTTCCCTCATCCCGCGCCTGCTCGCGGCGCAGGTTCTCGCGGATGGCGACGAACTCCATCTCCGGGGTGACGATGCCGGCGCGGGCGTATTCGAGCTGGGTGACGGGGCGGCCCTTCACGCCCTTGAAGACGCGGTGGCGGCTGACGTCGAAGGCGGGGGCGAGGTGCTTGCCCGAGGCGTGGCCGTTGTCCTCGGGCCTGACCTCGCGCGGCGAGGTCTCGGGGGCGATGTCGCCGCGGGCGAGGCGCCAGTCGGGGGCGATGACCTCGGCCAGGCCCCTGTGGATGTCGATGGTCGCGTCGGGGTCGGTGTAGGGGCCCGAGGGGTCGTAGACGGTCACCGGCGGCTCGTTGGCGCTGGGGTGGACGGCGATCTCGGCGAAGGGCACGCGGATGTCGGGGTGGAGCACGCCGGCCTGGTAGACCTTGCGCCGGCCGGGGCGGGGGCCGGTGGGGACGGCGCCGGTGGCGGTCTCCACGCGCTTCTTCGCCTCGGACAGGGCGAGATCGCCGGTCCGGCTATCGCTCGCGACGCGGTCGCTCGCTGCTTGAGCCGGATCAGCGTGGGGATCGGTGACGTGGACGTTCATGGCGGCCTCTGCGTGCAGAGGGTCCGCCGGCGACGGGCGCGCAGTCCCCCGCTCGCGCGGGGAGGGCGACGATCTCATCCCTTCGCCGGCATGACCCGGATCAGGTTCGACGGGTCAGGGGATCACCCCAATCTCAGCCGCTCAGGCGCGGCCCCCCGGAGAACGCGCCGACCCTAGGCGCAAGGGACGGCGGGTTCAACCGCCGGCGGCGCGGGGCGGATCAGGGCTCGGACCAGCCGGCGACGGCGATCTCGGCGCGGCCGCGGGGGTCGGCGTCGAACACCAGGGTGACGCGCTCGCGGCCGTGGGCGGGGACGTAGTCGAGGGTGGCCGTGGCGGTCGCCGCGCCGAGGCGGCCCTCGACCTCGACCGCGGCGGCGGTCTCGTCGCCGCTGTTGCGCACCTCGACCTCGGCCAGCCAGCGGCCGCCGGCGGGGCGGACCGAGTCGAGCCGGGCCGAGACCTCCGCGGGGTCGCGCGGGCCCCGGGCCTCGACCACGATCACCGCCAGGGCGGCCAGCACGATCAGCCCGCCCAGCCCGCCGGCGGCCCATTCGAGCAGGGCGGGGGCCGGGGGCGGCCCGGGGGCCTTGTTCTTCCGCGGCGCCATCAGACGAGCAGCCGGGCGGCGGCGGCGCCGAGCGCCCCCGGGAAGCCGAGCACGACCATGGCGTCGACGGTCTCGGGCAGGCCGTGGCCGTCGGTGCGGCCGAACACCCACAGCACATAGAGGCTGGTCAGCAGCACCAGGCCGTAGCCGGGCAGGGTGTAGTGGAAGAAGGCGGTCAGCGGCCGGCCCTGCTCCTCCTGCCCGGCGAAGCCGACGCCGTAGACGACAGCGTGCATCAGCAGCAGGGAGACGACCAGCAGGGCGGCGACGTGGCCGGCGGTCATCCGGTAGGCGATCAGGATCATCTCCTCGGTCGGGGCCATGTTGAGGGCGAGGAACAGGGCGCCGGCGACCATCAGGAACAGCTCGCCCGGCCAGGTCGCCTGGGCCTCGTCGCCGACCTCGTCCTCGCCGGCGCTGAGCTGCCGGCCGGCCAGCAGGGCGCCCATGGCGCCGGCCACCGCCTGCAGGGTGAGCTGGCCGACGAGCTGGCGCGGCGGGGCGCCGGGCTGGAACACGCCGAACAGGCTGAGCACGGCGGCGGCGGTGAGGAAGCCCACCGCCAGGGCGACGAGGGTGTCGAGCAGGGCGTGGCCGAGGCCCCGGTGCCGGGCGCTGAAGCCGGCGTAGAAGGCCAGGCCGAGCAGCAGGGGCAGGGCGGCGAGCAGGAAGACGGCGAGGCGGAACGGCTCGAGGATGAAGCCGAACCACCACATCTCCATGGTCATCAGCAGCGGCAGGCTGAACAGCAGGGCCCCGCCGAAGGCCCGGGCCAGGTCGCGGGCGTAGCGGCGCTCGCGCCGGGCGTCGAAGGCGAGGCTGACGATCATGCAACGGCAACGCTGGAGCGGCGCTTTCGCTCCCGCGGCGGCGGTCAGTCGGGGAAGACGGCGAGCAGGCGGTCGAGGGCGGCGGCGACGCGGCTCCAGCCTGAGTCGTCGAGCGGCAGGCCGCCCACGGCGGCCCCGTCGGCGAGGGCGAGCTGCTGCACGGCGGCGAGGAGCACGGCGTTGATGGCCACCGGATCGCCCTCGGGCGGCACGCGCAGCCGGGGCCGGCGCTCGCGCATCCACGCCTGCAGCAGGGCGGCGCGCTCGGCCTCGATCCGGTCGAGCAGGGGCGAGCGCTCCACGAGGGCCCAAGCCATAAGGCGCAGGCTCAGCGGACTGGACCTCAGCGCCGCCAGCCAGGCGGCGAGGCTGGCGCGGGCGAAGGCGCGCAGGCTGTCGCCGGCGGCGGGCGGGGCGGCATCGAGCGCCCGCACCAGCTCGGCGGCGGCCCGGGCCGCGAGCCGGACCACGACGCCGTCGGCCCCGTCGAAGTAGCGATAGACCAGCTTGCGGTCGCACCGCGCCTCAGCGGCGAGGGTCTGGACGTTCAGGCCCGGAAAGCCGTCGCGCAGCAGGATGCGCTCGCCGGCGTCGACGATGGCCGCCTCGGTGGCGGCGCGGTCGCGCAGGCGCGTCGGCGAAGGGGCGGGCGATTCGGCCATGCGACAGCATCCCGCCGCATGCGCGGAGGGGCAAGCGAGGGATGAGGGATGAGGGATGAGGGACGAGGGAAGAGGGAAGAGGGAAGAGGGAAGAGGGAAGAGGGAAGAGGGAAGAGGGGCGGGCGGCCGGGACGGGGAGGGACTCTCATCCCTCATCCCTCATCCCTCATCCCTGTCTCCAGACAAGGTGCGGCCCCGGTCTGCGTCGGGGGGCGTGGCAGAGACCGGGGCCGCTTTAGGACACTGTCGAGCGCGCATCGCCGCAAGGTCCGGGCAATAAACTGCGGTCCCCGGCTTCGGTTCCGCGCCTGTGAAGCGCTTTTTCCCCCCGGTCTGCGCCGCCATGGGCAGGGAACTGTGCGGGACCGGACACATCCCCGATGAATCAACGACTTCTGTGGAGTGTGCGACGGTCGCGCGCTAGCTTGCGATTCGCCCACGGAGGGATGGATGCCCGGCCAGATCGACCGCCTTGTCTACCATAGCACGGCGACGCGACCGACGGACGTGCTGGTCTCCCTGGCGGAGCTGCTGGGCGAGTCGCGGCGCAACAACGCCCGCGCCGGCCTGACCGGGGCGCTGGCGGTGCACAACGGGCGATTCCTGCAGGTGCTGGAGGGCGACCCGGGCCAGATCGACATGCTGCAGCGGCGGCTGGCGAAGGACCCGCGCCACCGGGACATCGTCATCATCGACCGCTGGCGGGTGGAGGCCCGGCTGTTCAACGACTGGACCATGGCCAGCGCCCGCATCACCCCGTCGCTGGCGCCGGAGCTGGACGCGCTGATGGCCGAGGTGCGGCCCTCGGGGGCTCGCCTCGTGGGCCTGATGCTCGAGGCCGTGGCGCGCAGCTGAGGCTCACAGCCCGAAGGGCCAGGTGTCCGGCGCACGGCCTTGGTCCGGCGGGCCGGCGGCGAGCGGGGTAAGGGCGCGGGTCCGGTCGATCCACACGAAGCCGTCGAACGGGTCGGGCAGCCGCGCCCCGGCGTAGTGGCTCGCCCGTTCCGTCTCCGGCCGGGGTTCCCGCCGGCTTCGCGCGCCCGGCGATCGGGGCTAGAGGAGGCGCGTCACCGGAGATCCGCCATGCACCTCGCCCGCTTCCCCCGCGTCCGCCTCGCCCATCTGCCGACCCCGCTGGAGCCGCTGCCGCGGCTGTCGGAGGAACTGGGCGTCGACCTGTGGATCAAGCGCGACGACTGCACCGGCCTGGCCGGCGGCGGCAACAAGACGCGCAAGCTGGAATTCCTGCTGGGCGAGGCCTTCGAGCAGGAGGCCGACACCCTGGTGACCCAGGGGGCGGTGCAGTCCAACCACGTGCGCCAGACGGCGGCGGCGGCGGCGGCCCACGGCCTGGCCTGCGAGGTGATCCTGGAAGAGCGGACCGGGTCGAAGGCGCACGACTATGTCGCCAACGGCAATGTGCTGCTGGACCGGCTGCTGGGGGCGAGGCACCGCTTCGTTCCGGGCGGCTCGGACATGGCCGCCGAGCTGGAGAAGACGGCGGCCGAGGTCCGGGCGCGCGGCGGGCGGCCCTATGTGATCCCGGGCGGCGGGTCGAACGCGGTCGGGGCGCTGGGCTACGTCGACTGCGCCCGCGAGATCGTGGTCGGCGCCGACGAACTGGACCTGAGGATCGACCGGATCGTCACCGCCACGGGCAGCGCCGGCACCCACGCCGGCCTGGTGGCCGGGCTGGCGGTGATGGGGGCGGACATTCCGGTGCTGGGCATCGGCGTGCGGGCGCCGAAGCCGAAGCAGGAGGAGAACGTCCTCAAGCTGGCGCGCGAGACGGCGGCCCTGCTGGGGCGGCCCGAGGCGGTGACGGCGGAGATGGTGGTCGCGGATTGCGACTACGTCGGCGAGGGCTACGGCCTGGTCGACGAGGGCGTCATCGAGGCGCTGAAGCTGGCCGCGCGGACCGACGGCATCCTGCTGGATCCGGTCTACACCGGCAAGGCGATGAAGGGGCTGATCGCCCTGGCGCGGGCCGGCCGATTCAAGGGCGAGACGGTGGTGTTCCTGCACACCGGCGGGGCGCAGGGGCTGTTCGGCTATGAGAGCGTGGTGGGGGCGGGGCTGTAGGGGGTCGGGTTCCGACCCGTTGCGGACAGGGGGATGTCGGCTCATCCTACCGCGATGAGAACAAGGGTCCTCCTCTTCGCGTTCACGCTGTCGGCCTTTGCATCGTCGGCGCACGCGCTTTGCAGCTACAAGGGCGAGCTCTATGCCCGGACGACCGTAAGTCAGGAGTTTCGGGACTCCCGGTGGGTCATAAAGGCCAAGGTGCTTGCGGCGACCGAACACTTTGTCGAAGGCGAAGAACCCTGGACCGAGTATCAGCTTGAAGTGCAGCATGCCTACAAGGGTAGCCCGCCGAGCAGGCTGAGGTTCTTCACTCTCCGAAACAGCGGAGGGTTCTATTTGGATCGCGGCCGGGAACATGACCTTGGCGGCGAATATCTTCTCTTCCTGAACCCCACGACCAACTCTCCCGGCATCCCCGCGGCTGCTAGCGGGACGTTTTCCGTGAACTACAGTTGTGGAGCCTCCGGGGCTTGGAGCAGCGTGACGACAGCGTCACGAGAAGAGCTAATCCGGCTCAGCCGCTAAGGGCCGCTCCCCACCCATTGCAGACATCCGCCTCGTCCGCGGAACGCCCGCGGCGTCCCGCCTGTTTTCCTGCGGACAGCCAGCAGGAGCCGCCGATGACTGATGCCCAACGCCCGACCTCCGACGCCCCCTCCGAACCGCTGGACGAACAGCTTGAGCGCGTCGAGGCGGACGCCGAGGCCATGGAGCGGCCCGACCGCGCCATCCCCCTGCCCGACGAGAGCGGGGAGGAGGACGAGGGCGTGGGCGAGATCACCGGGCTGGCGCCCTGAGGCTTACCCCGCCCCCGCCGCGATCTGCATCATCACGAGGCCGGTGAACCACGCCGCCGCCGTGCCGACGATGTAGCCGACCACCGCCAGCAGCACGCCGACCGGAGCGAGCGAGGGGTGGAAGGCGGCGGCGGCGACGGGGGCCGAGGCGGCGCCGCCGATGTTGGCCATGGAGCCGACGCCGAGGAAGAAGCTGGGCGCGCGGATCAGGAAGGCCATGCCGAACATCAGGGCCACGTGGACCAGCATCCAGACGCCGCCGATCAGGAAGTAGACGGGGCTGTCGAGGATGGCGGCGATGTTCATGTTGAGGCCGACGGCGGCGACCAGCAGGTAGACGAAGACCGAGCCGACCTTGGCCGCGCCGGACCCCTGCAGCTTGCGGGCCGGGGTGAAGGACAGGACCACGCCGACGGCGGTGGCGATGAACACCAGCCAGAAGAAGCTGGAGTCGAACGACAGGCGCTGGGCCCAGGGATAGGTCGCGCCGAACCAGGCGGCGAGCGGATCGGCGATCGCGTGCGACAGGCCGACCGCGCCGAAGGCGACGGCGACGATGAACATCAGGTCCTTCAGCGTGGGGATGCGGGCGTGCTCGGTCTCGTAGGCCTCGGCCTTGTCGCGGACGCGGTCGACGGCGCTGGCGTCGGCGCGGAACAGGCGGTCCATCCTGCGCTGGTTGGCGGCGATCCACAGGACCACGGCCATCCAGATGTTGGCCACCACCACGTCGACGGCGATCCAGATGGAGAAGACGTCGGGGCCGGCGCCGTAGATCTCGTACAGGGCGGTCTGGTTGGCGGAGCCGCCGATCCAGCTGCCGGCCACGGTGGCCATGCCGCGCCAGATGGCCTCGGGCCCGGCGCCCATCAGTTCGGGCGCGACCCAGCTGGTCAGCAGCAGGGCGACCGGCCCGCCGATCATCACCCCGACCGTGCCGGTGAAGAACATGATCAGGGCCTTGGGGCCGAGGCCGACCACGGCCGGCAGGTCGGCCGAGACGGTGAGCAGGACCAGGGCCGCCGGCAGCAGGAAGCGCGAGGCGATGAAGTAGATGCGCGAGGTCTCGGGATCGACGATCCCGAAGGTGGTCAGCAGCGAGGGCAGGAAGTAGCAGAGCAGCAGGGCCGGGACGACGCTGAAGAAGCGCTTCACCCACGGGTGCGACAGGTTCGAGGCCCAGAAGACGGCCCCGAGGATGACGGCCAGCAGGCCGAGGACGACAGCGTCGGTGGTGATCAGGGCCGTCGTTTCGGCGGCTTCGGTCGGCATGGCGTCTCCCCGGGTGATTCGCGCATAAGGCGGGCAGGCGCCGCGGATGGCAAGGCGCCGCCGAAGGATGCGACGGCATGGGCAAGATTCTGGGCGTGCTGGGCGGGATGGGGCCGGCGGCCACCGTGGCCTTCATGGAGCGGGTGCTGGCGCTGACCCCGGCCGACCGCGACGCGGACCACCTCCGCATGCTGGTCGACCTGAACCCGCACGTGCCGGACCGGCACGAGCAGCCGGAGGCGGCGGGGCGGACCCTGGCGGAGATGGCGGCGCGCCTGCGCGACATGGGCGCCGAGGTGCTGGCCATGCCCTGCAACACCGCCCACGCCCACGCCGACGGCATCCGGGCCGCCGGCCTGCCGTTCGTCGACATGATCGCCGAGACCGCCGACGCCGCGGCCGCGGCGGGGGCGCGCCGGATCGGCGTGCTGGCGACGCCCGGCGGGGAGGCGCTGTACGCCCGGGCGCTGGCGGCGCGGGGACTGGAGATGGCGGCGCCGGAGGGGGCGGACCGCGCGGCGGTGATGGCGGCGATCTTCGCCGTGAAGGCGGGCGACGTCGGCGCGGGTCCGCGCGGCGAGATGCGGCGACTGGCGGCGGCCCTGGTCGGGGCCGGGGCCGGAGCGGTGGTCGCCGGCTGCACCGAGGTGCCGCTGCTGATCGGGCCGGCGGACGTGGCGGTTCCGCTGGTGAACTCGGCCGAGGCGCTGGCGGCGGCCTGCGTGCGGGCCTGCGCCTGAGCTTGCCGCCGGGCCCGGCGCGCGTCACTTGGAGCGGATGACGCGACAAGCCCTGATCATCGACTGCGACCCCGGCGTCGACGACGCCGTGGCGTTGATGCTGGCCTTCGGCTCGCCGGAGGTGGAGCTGCTGGCGGTCACCGTCGTGGGCGGCAACGTGCCGGTGGAGAAGACGGCGCGGAACGCCCGCATGCTGCGCCGCATCGCCGGGCGCGAGGACGTGCCGGTGCACATGGGCGCGGCGCGGCCGCTGCGGCGCAAGCCGGCGGGGGCGGGTGAGTTTCACGGCCCCGAGGGGCTGGGCGACCTCGCGCCGTTCGAGGCCGGGGCGCCGTGCGCCGACGGGCATGCGGCGGACGCCATCGTCGAGCGGGTGATGGCCCGGCCGGAGCGGTCGGTGGCGCTGGCGGTGCTGGGCCCGATGACCAACCTGGCGCTGGCCCTGCGCCGGGAGCCGCGGCTGGCGCGTCGGCTGGGGCCGGTGGCGGCCATGGGCGGGGCGCGGTCGGAAGGGGGCAATATCACCGCCTCGGCCGAATTCAACGTCTGGGCCGATCCGGACGCCGCGGCCGAGGTGCTGGCCAGCGGCTGCGAGGTGGCGATGTTCGGACTGGACGCGACCCACCAGGTGCGGGCGACGGACGAGCGCATCGAACGGCTGGCGGCGGCCGGGACGCCCATGGCGGAGACGGCGGCGGCGATGCTGCGGTTCTCGCAGCGGGTGGAGCGGGAGATCGTCGGCGGGGACGCGCCGCCGGTCCACGATCCCTGTCCCGTGGCCTGGCTGATCCGTCCGGCGCTGTTCGGGCTGGCGCCCTGCCGGATCGCGGTGGAGACCGAGAGCGGGCTGACGCGCGGGCACACGGCGGTGGAGTTCCGCCCGGCCGTGGCCGGAACGCTGCCGCACCGCTGGGCCGTCCGCGCCGACGCGGCGGGGGTGTTCGACCTGATCGACGCTTCGGTGCGGACAATCTGACGCACCGCCGCACGGCCACGGTTTGCGCCAGCGCAAGGCCCCGGCCGTGTGAAAGGCGTCTTCAGCTCCCGACGCTTCGAACGGGCGCATGTCGCGTCCGGACCGCGTCGTGGAAGACGACCATGAAACGGATGATGATGCTGGCGGCCGCGGGGGCGATGGCGCTGGTGAGCGGCGCCGCCAGCGGCGCCATGGCCCAGGACGCCGGCGGCTGGCAGGTCGCGCGCAAGGGCGACCTGATCGTGACGGGGCGGGTCACCTCGGTGTCGAGCGACGCCGACGATTCGATCATGACCGCCGCCGGCGCGGACACCGGGCTGAACGTCGACGTCGGCGCCGACGTGATGCCGACCCTCGGCTTCACCTACTTCCTGACCGACAACATCTCGGTGGAGGCGATCCTCGGCGCCACCCAGCACGAGATCAAGGCCAAGGGCGGCGCGACCGACGTCGCGGTGCACGAGACCTGGGTGCTGCCGCCGGTGGTGACCCTGCAGTACCGGCCGATGCCTGAGGCGCGGGTCAGCCCGTACTTCGGCGCCGGCGTAAACTACATGATGTTCTTCGAAGGCGAGGACAAGAACGGCTTCGAGGTCGAGCTGGACGACGGCTTCGGCTACGCCCTGCAGGCCGGGGCGGACGTGGCCCTGACCGGGCCGTGGACGCTGAACGTCGATGTGAAGCGGGTCTGGTTCGACACTGACGCCACGATCAACGGCGGCGCCCTGGAGGCCGATGTCGGCCTCGATCCGTGGGTCGTCTCCGTGGGCGTCGGACGCAAATTCTGACGCGTCCGACCGGGGGCGGTGGCGGCGCGGCCGCGGCGGGGGCTATGCTCCCGGCCGGCCGCGCCGTCCCTTCGGGCGGCCGTCGCTGACCCGGGAGGACCGCATGACCGCGCAGACCGAGACGCCCCCGATCCACAGCGGCGCGGTCGCCGCGGTCGCCGAGCTGCTCGGCGCCGCCCGCCTGATGGCGCTGGGCGTGAACCGACCCGACGGCTGGCCCCAGGTCACCACGGTCGGCTACGTCAACGACGGGCTGAACCTGTATTTCGTCATCGCCCGCGACAGCCAGAAATTCGCCAACCTGCAGGTCGATCCGCGCGTCTCCGTCGCCATCCGGCCGGAGGGGGCGCAGGGCGACACCGTCGGCGTCTCCATCGCCGGCCGCGCCGAGGAGGTCGTCGACCCCGCCGACATCGACCGCGTCAACCGCATGGTCTTCGAACGCTATCCGGAGGGCCGCGCCTTCTGCCCCGGCGGCGCCGCGGTGGCGGTGATGCGCATCCGGCCCGAGATCGTCGCCCCGGTGGCGGTGATCGACGGCCGCAGCCGGGCCCAGACCTATCACATCGGCGACGGCGGAACGCCGGAGCCGGACCCGGGCGCGGGCCGCGGCGTCTCGGCCCTGTTCTGAGCGGATCGCCGGCTTGCAGCTCACCGTCCTCGGCTCGATCAACCTCGACTTCGTCGCCGCCGCCCCGTCCCTTCCCCGGCCGGGGGAGACGGTGACGGGGGCGACGCTCGCCCGCCACCCCGGCGGCAAGGGCGCCAACCAGGCGCTGGCGGCCCGGCGGCTGGGCGCGGAGGTCGCGCTGGTCGGCCGGATCGGCCGCGATCCGATGGCCGCGGAAGCGCTGGCCCTGCTGCGCGCCGGCGGCGTCGACCTGACGGGCGTGGCCGTCGACGACACGGCGCCCACCGGGGTGGCGCTGATCGCCGTCGACCCCTCGGGCGAGAACCAGATCGTGGTGGCCGCGGGCGCCAATCACGGCGTCTCGCCGCAGGCCCTGCCGGCGCGCTTCGACGGGCCCCTGGTCCTGCAGCTGGAACTGCCGGTCGGGACGGTGGAGGCGGCGGTCGCGCGCGCCGCGGACTTCGTCTGCGTCAACCTCGCCCCGGCCGCCCCGGTGTCGGACGGGCTGCTCGGCCGGGCGGACCTGCTGGTGGTCAACGAGGGCGAGGCGGCCTTCTACGGCGAGGCCCTGCACCGGGGCGCCGGCCGGGTGGTCGTGACCCTCGGCGCCCGGGGAGCGGTGATGTTCGAGGGCGGCCGCGAGATCGCCCGCGCGGTCCCGCCCGCGGTCCGGGCGGTCGACGCGACCGGCGCCGGCGACGCCTTTGTCGGGGCTCTCTGCGTCGCCCTGCTGGAGGGACAGGCGCCGGAGGCGGCCCTGCGCTTCGCCTGCGCCGCCGGGGCCCTGGCCGCCACCCGCCCCGGGGCCCAGCCGTCGGCCCCGACGCGGGCCGAGGTCGAGGCGATCATTACCGCGACGTAACTTGGGAGGCGGGAAAGCGGCTGGCAGGGTCCGGGCCGTCATTGTGCCCGTCGCCCAGGATCGCCGCCATGTCCCGCACCGCCGCCCTGTTCGGAGCCTCGCTCCTTGTCCTCGCGCCGCTCGCCGCCGCGCCCGCCGCGGCGCAGCAGGCGGCGTCGCTCGCCGTGCCGCCGCTGGAGTTCACCCACCGCGAGCTCGGCAACGGCCTCGACGTCTACGCCATGCCGGACCCGACCGCCGGCACGGTGACCGTGACCCTGTGGTACGACGTCGGCGGCAAGGACGATCCGGAGGGCCGCTCCGGCTTCGCCCACCTGTTCGAGCACATCCTCAGCCGCAAGACGGTCAACCTGCCCTACGGCCAGATCTCGACCATGGTCGAGAACGCCGGCGGGACGCGCAACGCCTCCACCGGCCAGGACTTCACCAACTACTACGAGACCGTGCCGCCCCAGTATCTGGAGCAGATGCTGTGGACCCATGCCGAGCGCATGGCCCGGCCGGTGGTCGACCAGGAGGTCTTCGACACCGAGCGGTCGATCGTGCAGGAAGAGCTGCGCCAGCGAGTCTACGCCCCCCCTTACGGCCGGCTGCAGCGCTTCGTGATCGGCGACAACAGCTTCGACGAGAGCATCTACCGGCGCAGCGTGATCGGCTCGCTGGAGGAGCTCAACTCGGCCCGCATCGAGGACGCGCGCGCCTTCCACGAGGCCTACTACCGCCCGGCCAATGCGACGCTGATCGTCTCGGGCAATTTCGATCCGGCGCAGCTGGACCGCTGGGTCGACCAGTATTTCGCCGGCATCCGCAATCCCGACCGGCCGACGCCGGTGTTCGAACGGCCGGTCGAAACGCCCCGGACGCAGCCGCGGCTGGTGGAGGCGTACGCGCCGAACGTGCCGTTGCCGGCGGTGGCGGCGATCTTCCCCGGCGTGGCGGCCGGCCACCCCGACGCGCCGGCGCTGGAGGTGCTGCAGGCGATCATGTCGCGGGGCGAGAGCTCGCGGCTGTACCAGGCGCTGGTCTACGAGACCCAGCTGGCCGCCAACGCCGGCTTCGGGCTGGACGACATGGAGGAGGACGGGGTCGTCACCCTCACCGCCACTGTCGCCCAGGGCAAGGCCATTCCCGACGTGGAGGCGGCGCTGAACGCGCAGCTGGAGCGAATCCGCAACGAGCCGGTGACGGCGGCGGAGCTGCAGGAGGCGAAGACCGAGATCGTGGCCTCGGCCCTGCGCCAGCGCGAGACCGCCTCGGGCCGCGCCTTCATCCTCGGCCAGTCGATCGTTTCCCAGAACGATCCGCGCGCCGCGGACGAGCGGCTGGCCGCGGTCCAGCAGGTCACCGCCGCCGACGTCCAGCGGGTCGCGCGGACCTACCTCGACGAGCAGGCCCGGGTCTCCATCCGCTATCAGGACGAGAGCGCCCGGCCGGCGGGCGTTCCGGAGGACAGCTGGCGCAACCCGGCCCCGGTCCCGACCTTCGTCAGCGTGCCGCCGGCGGTGCTGCCGCCGAACGAGCTGCTGCCCGAGGGGCGGCGGGCGGCGCCGCCCGCCCTTGGCGCGGCCCGTCAGGCCGTGATCCCCGCCGTCGCCGAGCGCACCCTGCCCAACGGGCTGCGGGTGATCGTCGCCAAGTCGACCGACCTGCCGATCATGAACGCCCAGCTGGTGCTGGGCGGCGGCGCCGCGGCGGATCCGGCCGACCGACCGGGGCTGGCGGGCCTGACGGCGGGGCTGGCCACCCAGGGCGCCGGGGGCCGTTCGGCGCCGGAGATCGCCCGCACCCTCGAGGCGCTGGGGGCCAACATCGGCGGCGGGGCCGGCGCCGACGCCACCCAGATGTTCGTCTCGGCGCCGATCGCCTCGGCGGACGCGGTCGGGGCGGTGCTGGCCGACGTGGTGCAGCGGCCGGACTTCGCCGAGGCGGAGGTGGCGCGCAGCCGCACCCAGGCGGTGAACGCCCTGCGGGTGAACTATCGCCAGCCCGGACCTCTGGCCTCGGCGGTGCTGAACCGGCTGCTCTACGGGGCCTCGCCCTATGGCGCGCCGAGCTCCGGCACGCCCGCATCGGTGGCGGCGATCACCCGCGACGAGATCGTCGCCTTCCACGACCGCTGGTGGCGGCCCGACAACGCCACGGTGATCGTCACCGGCGGCATGGAGCCGGAAGCGGCCTTCGCCTGGGCCGAGCAGGTGCTCGGCGGCTGGGAACGGCCGGCCGCGCCGAAGCCCACGGTGGGCGACCGGGCCGGGGCGCCGGCCGGGCCGCGCGTGGTGGTGGTCGACCTGCCCGGGGCGGGGCAGGCGGCGGTGACGGCGGCGGTGCGCGCCCCCCGCCGCGCCGACGCCGGCTATTATCCGCTGGCGGTGGCCAATGCGGTGCTGGGGTCGGGGCAGAACGGCCGGCTGTTCCAGGAGGTGCGCGCCAAACGCGGTCTCAGCTACGGGGCCTATTCGTCGCTCGGCGCCCGCGCCGAGGGCGGGGCCCTGGTCGCCTCGACCCAGACCAAGAACGAGAGCGCCGCCGAGGTGGTCGGCCTGGTGCTGGCGGAGTTCGACCGGCTGGCGCGCGAGCCGGTCGCCGACCAGGCGGTGACCGACCGCGAGGCCTTCATCACCGGCGGCTTCCAGCGCTCGCTGGAGACGACCGGCGGCCTCGGCGGCCTGCTGGCGGACGCCGTGGTCAACGGCCTGCCGCTGTCGGAGATCGGCGCCTATCCGCAGAAGATCGCCGCCACCACGCCGGACAGCCTGCGCGAGGCGGCGCGCGTGGTGAGTTCGGAAGACGCGGTGGTGGTGGTGGTCGGCCAGGCCGACATGTTCATCGACGCCCTGAGGGCCGCGCACCCGGACGTGGCGGTGATCCCGGCGGCGGAGCTGGACCTGGACAGCCCGACGCTGGGGATGTGAGGCGGCCCCCCCCCCCCCCCCCCCCCCACGCCGTTGGCGTGGGGGGAAACCCGTCAGGCCGCCCGGAACGTCGCGATCGCCTCGACGGTCTTGCGGACCTGCGCCTCGATCGCGGTCCAGTCGCCGGCCTTCACAGCCGCGTCGGTGATCAGCTTCGAGCCCATGCCGGCGGCGACGATGCCGGCGCCGAACCATTTCGAGATGCTGGCCTCGTCGGGGTCGACGCCGCCGGTGGGCATGATCTTGGTCCAGGGCATGGGGCCGAGCACGGCCTTGACGAAGTCGGGACCGCCGACGCTGGCGCCGGGGAACAGCTTGACGATCTCGCAGCCCAGCTCGTGGGCCTTGCCGATCTCGGCCACGGAGCCGCAGCCGGGGAAGTAGGCGACCATGCGCCGGTTGCAGACACGGGCGACCTCCTCGATCAGGCCGGCGCTGACCACGAAGCGGGCGCCGCGGTTGAGGTAGAGGGCGGCGGTGCCGGCGTCGACCACCGAACCGATGCCGAGAATGATGTCCGGATCGGTCTTCTGCAGCTCGCGGGCGAGGTCGCCGAACAGGTCGACGGCGAAGTCGCCCCGGTTGGTGAACTCGATCGCCCGGGCCCCGCCGCGGGCGCAGGCGCGGATCACGTTCAGGCAGACCTCGGGATCCGGATGATAGAAGACGGGCACCGCGCCCTGGCTCTCGAGGGCGGTGAGGACGGCGAGGCGGTCGTGGCGCATGGGCAGGCTCCGGGGCGGCGGTCCTGACTCGGCCGCCGGAGCCGGGGCGTCAAGGACCGGGGGCTTCAATCCGTGTGAACGGGCCCGGAACCGAAGCGTCGCCGTGGGTCTTTTCTTCCGGTTACGCCCGCCGCGCGGGCGCCAAACCCGGGAGATGACCGATGAACACCCTGACGCGACTGGCGCTGGTCGCCGCCCTCGCCGCCGCTCCGCTGGCCGCCTGCACCGAGCCCGAAGCCGACCGCGCGGGCGAGCAGGCGGAGAACGCCGCCGCCAACGCGACCGACGCCGCGGGCGACGCGGCCGGCAGCGCGGTGGACGCCACCCAGGACGCCGCCGACGCCACCGGCGACGCCCTGCAGGAAGGCGCCCATGAGACCGGCGAGACGGTCGACAACGCCACCGACGGCGACGCGGTCCGGTAACTCCGGGAAAGCCTTGATGCGAGGGCCGGCCCGCGGGGCCGGCCCTTTTCGCGTCAGGCGCGGGCCAGTTCGACGATCCGCCGCACCAGGGCGCTGTCCGGGTCGAACAGCGGGTCGAGGACGGTGAAGTGGTTGAGGCCGGGCAGGGCCTCGAAGCGGGTTTCGACGCCGCGGGCGCCCCAGAGGTCGGCCATCATCCGAGACTGGCGCAGGAATTCGGAACTCTCGTCGGCGCCGACGAGGCAGTCCAGCGTCGTGCCGCCCGGGGTGGAGCCGTCCGGGACCGGCCAGTGGACCGGCGACAGGGCGGCGGCCTCCATTTCGTCCAGGCGAAGGGCGTCGTTGAGCGAGGTGGGGATCAGGGGGGCGAGGTCGAAGACGCCGCTGATCGCCGCCGCGGCGGAGGCGCGGCCCTCGCTGAGCATGCAGGCGGCCATGTGCCCGCCCGCGGAGTGGCCGAAGACGACAGGGCGCCGGCCGGTGCGGGCGCGGACGGCGTCCACGGCGGCGCGGACCTGGGACAGGATGCGGCCGAGGCGGACGGCGGGGGCGAGGTCGTAGGACGGGATGGCGAGGCCGACGCCGTGCGCGAGCAGGGCGGGGGCGAGGCCCGAGAACCAGTCCTTGTCGAGCGCCTGCCAGTAGCCGCCGTGCAGGAAGACGGCGACGGGAGCGTCGTCTCCGGCGGAGAACAGGTCCATGACCTCGCGCGGGCCGGAGCCGTAGGCGAGGGTTTCGGGCGGATGGGCGGCGCGGGCGGCGTCGGCGGCCTCGCGCCAGCGCTGCATCACCGCCGGATGGTCGGGGACGCGGGCCCGGTTGTTGTATTCGGCCTCGAGGTCGATCTCGCCTGTCACGTCGCCATCCGCTAGACCACCTCCGAACCCGGAGGACCGCCCCAGCCATGATGACCGCCATCTTCGTCTTCATCAAATGCGAGCTGGGGCACGCCAACGACGTGGCGGCGGACATGGTGGACAACGTCGAGCACGTCTCGGAGGTCTATTCGACCTCGGGGCAGTACGACCTGCTGGCCAAGTTCCAGCTGCCGAAGGAGATGGACATCGGCACCTTCGTGACCCGTCAGGTGCAGACCCGGCCGCACGTCCGCGACACCTTCACGGTGATCACCTTCTCGCCGTTCCTGCCGAAGGGGGGAGCCTGAGGCTCACCCCTCCATCGCCCTTCGAGGCGATCGAGGGGACCGACCGCGCAGCGGTCAGGGGAGGGCAGCGCCGGCGGCTGGTCTTGTGGCTCCCGCTTCCGCCTGCGCCGCCCCCTCCACCATGCTGCGCATGGTCCCCCTCCCCATCTGCGATGGGGAGGTGATCCGGTCACGGTCCTGCCTGTCACCCTGACGCTACGTCAGGGCTGAATCACTGCTAACGTCCGCGCGACGGAGGCTGCGATGAGCGATCTTGAGACCTTCCGCGCGGAGACGCGGGACTGGCTGGAGGCGAACTGCCCGGCCGAGGTGCGCGGGCCGATGCGGTCCGAGGCGGAGATGATCTGGGGCGGGCGCAAGGCCGACTTCGCCACCGAGGGGCACCGGCTGTGGCTGGAGCGGATGGGGGCGAAGGGCTGGACCGCGCCGGAATGGCCGAAGGAATACGGCGGCGGCGGCCTGTCGCGCGAGGAGGCCAAGGTGCTGGCCTCGGAGCTGCGCCGCATCAAGGCGCAGCCGGCGCTGAACAGCTTCGGCGTCTGGATGCTGGGCCCGGCCCTGCTGCAGTTCGGGACCGAGGAGCAGAAGCGGAAATTCCTGCCGCCGATCGTGCGCGGCGAGATCCGCTGGTGCCAGGGCTATTCCGAGCCGGGAGCGGGATCGGATCTGGCCGGACTGCAGACGCGGGCCGAGGACCGCGGCGACCACTGGATCGTCAACGGCCAGAAGGTGTGGACCAGCTACGCCGACAAGGCGGACTGGATATTCTGCCTGGTGCGGACCGACCCCGAGGCGCCCAAGCATCTGGGCATCTCCTTCGTGCTGTTCGACATGGAGACCCCGGGGGTGTCGACCCGGCCGATCACCCTGATTTCGGGCAAGAGCCCGTTCTGCGAGACCTTCTTCGACAATGTCCGGGTGGAGAAGGAGAACCTGGTCGGGACGCTGAACCGCGGCTGGGACGTGGCCAAGGCCCTGCTGGCGCACGAGCGGACCATGATCGGGGCCATGGGCGAGCACATGGGCGGCCGTCCGGTCGGGCAGCTGGCGGCGGACGCCCTGGGGATGGACGCCGACGGGCGGCTGGACGAGCCGATGCTGCGGGCGCGCATCGCCGAGCTGGAGGTGGACGCGACGGCGTTCCGTCTGGCGCTGGAGCGCACCGGCGACCTGCACAAGGCGGGGCAGGCGCATCCGGCGCTCGCCTCGATGCTGAAATACTACGGCTCGGAGCTGAACAAGCGGCGGCACGAGCTGCTGATGGCGGCCGGCGGGATCGACGCCCTGGAGTGGGAGGGCGAGCGCTCGCGCGACGGGGCCATGGCGCGCGACTGGCTGCGCACCAAGGCCAACTCGATCGAGGGCGGGACCTCCGAGATCCAGCTAAACATCATCGCCAAGCACCTGCTGCGCCTGCCGGGAGCGTGAGGTGAACCCGGCCTACCGGACGATTCTCGTCGTGCTGGCGGCGGCGATGTGGCCAGGAAGCCTGTTCGTCGCGTGGATCATGGCCACGCCGATGGGCTTCGGAGCGCGCTGGGAGGAGTACAGCCTTGGCGGGCAGATGTTCTTTCTGGCTCCACTGATCGTCCTTCCGATCGCGGTGTTGGTCGGACTGATCGGTCGCCGGCTTTGGCTGGCCGCCGCCACGCTTCTGGCCGCTCCCCTCTATCAGGCGCTCCACCTGGGCGCCTCGTTCCTCCTCTCGACACAGGTCTGACCCATGCCCCTGATCCTGACCGAAGAGCAGACGATGCTGAAGGAGGCCGCGGACGGCTTCCTCGCCGAGCACGCGCCGATCGCGCACCTGCGGAAGCTGCGCGACAGCCGCGACCCTGACGGCGTGTCGCGCGAGCTGTGGCGGGCCTTCGGGGAGATGGGCTTCGCGGGGGTTGTCGTCCCGGAGGCGCACGGCGGCTCGGGGCTGGGCGCGGTCGAGGCGGGCGTGGTCGCCGAGGCGCTGGGGCGGACGCTGACGCCGTCGCCCTTCCTCGGCTCGTCGGTGCTGGCGGCGACGGTGCTGAAGGGCGGCTCGGAGGCGCAGCAGGCGGCCTGGCTGCCGCGCATCGCGGCGGGCGAGGCCATCGTCTCGCTGGCCGTCGACGAGGGGGCCAAGCACGGGCCGGCGAAAATCGCGGCGACGGCCGAGCGGTCGGGCAACGGGTTCCGGCTGAACGGGGCCAAGGCCATGGTGCTGGACGGCCATGTCGCCGACGCCCTGATCGTGGCGGCGCGGACCGGGGGCGGGCTGACCCTGTTCCTCGTCGATCCGGAGACGACGGGGGTCGAGGTCGAACGCACGGTGATGGTCGACGCGCACAATGCGGCGCGGGTCGTCCTGAGGGACGTCGAGGTCGACGCCGATGCGGTGGTGGGGGCGGTCGACGGCGGCGAGGCGCTGCTGGAGGGCGCGCTGAACCTCGGCCGGGCCTGCGCGGCGGCGTCCCTGACCGGGGCCGGGGACGAGGCCTTCCGGATCACCCTGGAGTACCTGCGCACGCGCCAGCAGTTCGGGAAGTTCATCGGCGAGTTCCAGGCCCTGCAGCACCGGGCGGCGCACCTGTTCACCGAGCTGGAGATCGCCAAGGCGGCGGCGCTGGGCGCCCTGCAGGCGCTCGACGCCGGCCGGGAGGACGCCGCCCTGGCCGTGTCCGTCGCCAAGGCCAAGGCCGGCCGCGTCGCCGAGCTGGCCGTGCAGGAGGCGGTGCAGATGCACGGCGGCGTCGGCATGACCGACGAATTCGACGTCGGCCTGTTCATGAAGCGGGTGCGGGTGCTGAACGAGCTGCTGGGCGACGCCGGCTTCCACCAGGAGCGGCTGGCGCGAAGCCAGGGGTTCTGAACCGCTACGGTGTTTTCCGGGGGTGGCGGGGCCTCCCCCCGGGGGCTAAATCTCCCGAACGGGAGAAACGCACATGACGACGCGAACCAACGCGCCTGCCTGGATGCCGGGGTTCGGCAACCATTTCTCGACCGAGGCGGTGGAGGGCGCCCTGCCGGAGGGGCGGAATTCGCCGCAGCGGCACAGGCTCGGCCTCTACGCGGAGCAGCTGTCGGGGACGGCCTTCACCGCGCCGCGCAGCGAGAACCGGCGCAGCTGGCTGTACCGGTTGCGGCCCTCGGCCCAGCACCCCGCCTACCGGCCCTTCGCCCAGGGCAAGGTGCGGTCGGGGCCGTTCCACGAAGCGCCGCCCAGCCCGAACCGCATGCGGTGGGACCCGCTGCCGATGCCGGCCGAGCCGACCGACTGGGTCGAGGGGCTGGTCACCTACGGCGGCGCCGGAGATCCCGAAGCCGGGCTCGGAATCGGCATTCACCTGTATGCGGCCAACCGATCGATGGTTGACCGGGTGTTCTACTGCGCCGACGGCGAGCTGCTGATCGTCCCGCAGGCGGGACAACAGGTGTTTGTCACGGAGATGGGACGCCTCGACGCCCGGCCCGGCGAGATCGTGGTCATCCCCCGCGGGGTGCGCTTCCGGGTCGAGTGCGAGGGCGAGATTCGCGGCT
>Ga0233425_10005230_pt1 | contig 20721 bp, 20 predicted proteins | sample Watercolumn_Towu_2_FD_181712 | JGI IMG/M metagenome (GOLD analysis project Ga0233425, IMG submission 181712) | Freshwater microbial communities from Lake Towuti, South Sulawesi, Indonesia - Watercolumn_Towuti2014_140_MG | ecosystem: Environmental > Aquatic > Freshwater > Lake | place...
AGATCCGTGCTTCCATGGCCGGCGGTGCCGCCGAAGTGAAGTGCCTGATGAACCACCCGATGGAGACGGGCCTGCGCAAGGACGCCAAGACCGGCGCCGTGGTCCCCGCCCATCACATCACCAACGTCACCGCGACGCTGAATGGCAAGCAGGTGCTGGATGCGCAGTGGGGCGGCGGCATCAGCAAGAACCCCTACCTGGCTTTCAAGGTTGCTGGCGCCAAGGCCGGCGACAAGGTGGTGGTGAACTGGGTGGACAACACCGGCGACAAGAACTCCGCCGAAGCCACCATCGGCTGATTCACCTCGAGCCGAGAAAAAGCCGGACTTCGGTCCGGCTTTTTTTATGTCCGCTCGCCGACGAAAGGATTGCTGCGCCGCTCATGCCCGAAGGTGCTCATGGGGCCGTGACCGGGCACGAAGGCTACGTCGTCCCCCAGGGGGAACAACTTGTGGCGGATGGCGTCGATCAGGGCACGGTGGTCGCCCCGTGGAAAATCGGTGCGGCCGATGCTGCCCTGGAACAGCACGTCGCCGACGAACGCGTGGCGACTGTCCGGCTCGTAGAACACCACGTGGCCGGGGGTGTGGCCGGGGCAGTGGATGACCTGGAAGCGCAACTCCCCCAGTTCGACCGTGTCGCCATCGTGCAGCCAGTGGTCTGGGCGGAAGGCTGCGGCCGGTGGGAAGCCGTACATGCGGGCCTGGTCGGGCAGGGCGTCCAGCCAGAAGGCGTCGCCCTCCTGGGGACCCAGGATGGGCAGGTCGAGTTGCCGGGCGATGGCCAGGGTGCCGCCCACGTGGTCCACGTGGGCATGGGTGAGCAGCAGCTTTTCAAGCCGGACGCCGGCTTTTTCCACTTCGGCGAGCAGCAGGTCAACGTCGCCCCCCGGGTCCACCAGGGCGGCGCGACCGGTGGCCTCGCACCAGACCAGGGAACAGTTCTGTTCGAAGGGTGTGACGGGAATGATCTCGAAACGCATGGTTCAGTCCAGGAAGGGATAGTCGGTATAACCCGCTTCTCCGCCTCCGTAGAAGGTGGCCGGGTCCGCCTCGTTCAGCGGGGCGTCGCGGCGATAGCGTTCCGGCAGGTCCGGATTGGCGATGAAGGGGACACCGAAGGCCACCAGATCGGCCTTGCCTGCGGCCAGGACGGCGTTGGCCCGGGCCTTGTCGTAGCCCGAGTTGGCCATGTAGATGCCCTTCCAGACAGCGCGCAGGTCCAGGGGCTCGAAGAAGGGCCCGGCGGCGCCGGGGGCGTCCCGGCCCATCTCGGTGACGTGGAGATAGGCCAGATCGTAGACGTTGAGCAGTTCCACCACCCGGGTGAAGGTGGCGCGAGGGTCGGAGTCCCGCATGTCGTTGAAGGGCTGGATGGGGGACAGGCGCACCGCCACCCGGCTCGCGCCCCAGACGCCGCATACCGCGTCAAGAACCTCCAGCAGCAGGCGGGCGCGGTTATCGATGCTGCCGCCATAGGCGTCGCTTCGCAGGTTGGTGCCGTCGCGCAGGAACTCGTCCAGCAGGTAGCCGTTGGCGGCATGAACCTCGACGCCGTCGAAGCCGGCGGCGAGGGCATTCTTCGCCGCGACGCGGTAGGCGTCGACGATGCCCGGCAGTTCGCCGCTCTCCAGGGCGCGGGGGGTGACGAAGGGCTTCATGCCTTCATAGGTGAAGGTTTCGCCGGCGGGGCGGATGGCGGAAGGGGCGACGGGCAACGCCCCGTCGGGTTGCAGGTCCGGGTGGGAGATGCGACCCACATGCCAGAGTTGGCAGAAGATCTTGCCGCCCTCGCCATGCACCGCCGCGGTCACCTCGGCCCAGCCTCCCACCTGGATGCCGTTCCAGATGCCCGGCGTGAAGGGGTAGCCGATGGCGTCGGGGGAAATGCAGGTGGCCTCGGTGATGATGAGGCCGGCGCCGGCACGCTGCCGGTAGTACTCCACCTGGAGAGGGCCGGGCACGCCTTCGCGGCTGGCACGATTGCGGGTCAGGGGCGCCATGGCGAAACGGTTCCCGAGGGTATGGTGGCCGAGTTGCAGCGGGGAGAAGAGGTCGATGTCGGACACGGCGTGGCTCCTCTGGATGAAGGCTGCTAGCCTAGCGTTGTTGCCCGCGCCCCGCCAGACCATGCCACCCTCCGCTCCCCCCGACGTCCTCATGCTGCTGTCCGGGCATTGCCCGCACTGTCCGGCCCTGCTGGCCGGCCTGACCGAGTTGCTGAAGCGGGGCGCCATCGGCCGCCTGGAGGCGGTGAACATCGAGTCCAACCCCGAACTGGCGATGTCGCTCGGAGTGCGCTCGGTGCCCTGGATGAGACTGGGGCCCTTCGAACTCGCCGGTTCCCGCCCTGCCGGAGAGCTGGCTCTGTGGGCGCGGCGGGCCGGGGAGGCAGGCATGGCCGATGCCTTCCACGATCTTCTCAAGGGCGGCGACGCCGCCCAGGTGTTGCGCCTGATCGAGGAGGCGCCCGCGCGGCTTTCCGACCTCCTGCCCATCGTCGCCAACCCGGAAGCCAGCCTCAACGTGCGTCTGGGCGCCGGCATGGTGTTCGAGACATTTTCCGCCGCCCCTGCGTTGCGGGCGCTGCTGCCCGCCCTATGCGAGCTGGCCCGCCACGACGATGCCCGGGTGCGCGCGGATGTGGCTCACCTTCTTGGTCTGACCCGAGAGCCGTCGGCCCGTCCCTGCCTGGAAGCCCTGCTGAAAGATGCAGACTCGGACGTGCGGGAAATCGCCACGGAAAGCCTGGCCGGGCTGTAGTTGTGATTTAGCCGCCGGCAGCGGGGCTGCTTCTTGTTGCATGGAGGGTGCGAAGATAGCTATCCCATTGATGTTATAGGGATATTTGACAATATAAGCAAATCAACATATTCTGCGTTGGCGAAATTTCCAGTATGACCAACTTCCGGAGAAACCCATGAAGGCCCTGAGCATTGCCCTGCCCGTCCTCGCCCTCGTCGCTGCCACCCCTGTTCTCGCCGGGGATGCTGCCGCCGGTAAGCAGAAAGCTGCCGCCTGCGTCATCTGTCACGGCAGCGAGAACTTCGGCGGCATTTTCTACACGCTGCAACTGGCTGGCCGCAATGCCGACAAACTGGCCATCAAGACCAACAAGTACAAGACCTTCAAGGTCCTGCATCCGGTAATGAACATGGCCACCTTCCTTTACAGCGAGAAGGAAATCGAGGACGTGTCCGCCTACTATCAGTCCATCGGCAAGCCCTTCTTCACCTCGCCGCTCTTCACGATCAAGGGCGATGACGAAGCCAAGCCGGCTGCCGCTGTCGCACCCGGAACCCCGGCCGCCGCCGCGCCCGTCGCCGTCGCCGCCAAGTAAGCCGCCATGGCCCGGCAGATTCTGATCCGGGAAAAGGTCTACGACCCGGTCCTCAGAATCCTGCATGCCTGGAACGGCCTGGCTGTCCTGCTGCTGGTACTCAGCAGTCTGGCCGCCGAAGCGTTGGCATACACGCCGGAGGCCGCCGCCCTCTGGCGTTTGCACGTATGGGCCGGCTACGCCCTGGTGCTCGGCCTGGTGGGGCGCGTCGCCTGGGGTATCAATGGTCCCGGGCACGCCCGCTGGTCGGCCCTGTGGCATTGGCGGCAATGGATCGCCGCGCTGCGTGACCGCAAATTCTTCAGCGAACCCGCCGAGTTCGGCCATGAGCCCCTGGCCTCGGCGGTGTATCTGGCGTTCTACGTTGTCGTGCTTGTCATGGCGTCGACCGGCCTGGCGCTGGCCGCCATCGAGCAGGGGCGCGGCCCCCTGGTTTTTCTGCTGGGGCACGACGTGGCCCTCAAACACCTGTTCAAAACACCCCACGAGATACTTGAAAAGCTTGTCTGGGCGTATATCGCCAGCCATATCGCCGCCCTGATCCTGCATGAGGTACGCCACGGCGTGCCCATGGCCCAGGCCATGGTGAGCGGCTATCAATACCGGAAGGAGAAGGAATGAAGCGCGTCGTCCCCCTGTTGGTCCTACTGGCCCTGCCTGCGTTCGCGGAAACTCCCCAGCAGATTCTGGACAGTCTGGTGGCCCAGGCCGGCCCGGCTTCAGCATCCCGCGGCGAGCAGTTCTTCCGGGCCAGGTCTGCCGCCGGCAAGACCGCCGACTCCTGTGCCGCCTGCCATACCGACAACCCCAAGGCGTCCGGCCAGCACGTGAAGACCCACAAGACCATCGACCCCATCGCGCCCGTGGCCCAGAAGGACCGCTTTACCGATCCGGCCAAGGTGGAGAAGTGGTTCAAGCGCAACTGCAACGAAGTCCTGGCCCGGGTTTGCACGCCCCAGGAAAAGGCGGACTTCGCCGCCTACATGATCTCGGTGAAGTGAGGCCATCATGAAAAATGTGGGCATCACCTGGAAGAACCTGCTGACTCTGGCCGTGGCCGTAAGCGCCGCTGCCTTCGCCATCGGCCAGGCGCCTGCTGATGACGACGCCGTATTCCCCATGCCGGCGGGCAAGACCTACGTCAACGAATGCGGCAGTTGCCATACCGCCTTCGCTCCCGGCCTGCTGCCGGCCCGCTCCTGGCGCAAGATGATGGCCGAACTGTCCAGCCACTTCGGCGAGGACGCCAGCCTGGAGGAGCCTCATCGCCTGGCCATCCTCAAGGACCTGGAAACCCTCGCCGCCGACTCGCCCCACGCCAACATGCGCATGCGCCGCATCAACGGGGCGATCCCAGGCAACACCGCACCCCAGCGCATCATCGAAACCGGCTATTTCAAGTACATGCACGACGAGGTGCCGAAGCACATCTGGCAGCGCAAGAAGATCGGCACGCCGGGCAACTGCATCGCCTGCCACCCGCGGGCCAACGAAGGCCGATACGGCGAGCGGGAAGTACGCATTCCGCAGTAGACGGATTCCCCTTTTTGAAAGGGGGGCGGGGATCGCAGCGCCGAAGTTGGCGGTGCGTGGCCATGCTGGCCCAGGTTCGAATGAGGGCCGAACAAACGGCTGTCGCCCAAGGGAGAAGTTCATGATGGTCGGGGGACCGGCTCCTGGCCGGACTGATTGGCCTTCTGCAGCGCAGGAATCGATTAAATCCGCAGCCCGTTCCAGCCATTCACTCTATCACCCGTGCAAAGTCGGCCTTCTACCAACATCAGTCATCATTACGCTTCCCGTCGTGCCCTTTTCCGCCGTCTCGCCTGCGCCCCGGCATCCGGATATCGTGCTCATCGGCGCTGCGGTGGCATTCAACGCAATTCTTGAAGTCGCGAATTCCTTCTTCGATATGCTCGCGCCGGATACTCTCGGATGAGTGCTCATGGCAGCCGTAGCAGGTATAGAGGCTGTAATCGTTACGCAAGTGACAAGTCACGCATTTCACATTGTGATCACGATCAAGAACGAAATACTTGGCGTGATCGAAGGTCGCGGGTACCCATTGTTCCTGGGTATGGCACTGACTACAGTTCCCCGTGATCTGCTGATGGAGAGAATCTTTGGGTGACTTATGGCAGGACTGGCATTCCTTGCGTGCATCTGCCTGGAGCAAGACATGGTTGAACCGGCCTTTAATGCGGAAGCGTTTCACCCCCGCATGATCGCTATGGCACGCAAGGCAGTCCTGTTTCAGGAGCCTCTGGTGGAATGGCGTGCTGGTTAGCGGTTTCTGGATCGGCTGCCCAAGGGTCGTGAGCCTGCCGATCTCCCCGGGCTTGTGGCAGGTTGTACAGCGTTCGGTCGTGGTCCCAACAAACGGTGCGTGGCAGGCAAAGCAGTCTTTTTCGAGCTTGCTGTGGCCGGGAATCAGCTTGCCAGGACCGACCATCAAATGGGGATGGACAAAGGCCAGGACGGCCAGGACGATGAGGTTGGCCGCCAGAACGATCTTGAGGGTCTTGCTCATCGCCACCCCCAGAACAGGAAGATGCTGACGATGTGTCCGAGAGCCAGCACGGCAAAAACAATGAAGATCGGGATATGCACCTTGCGCCACTTGGTCATGGCGTCAAAGGTCACCGATTCCCAGAACACCGCTTGTTCTATCTCGACCTTGGACAACCCGCGCAACTGGTAATGTTCGCGCTGGGTCTGGACATGTTCGCGCGAGCGCCCCAGCAGCATCTTGCCGACCATGCCGCTGATGACGTTGACGCCCATGGCGATCGTCGCCAGCCAGGGCAGGATGGCATTGAAATGTACTCCGGCATGGAGCAGTACCATCAATGAACCCAGCCAGGTACCGATCTCGTGCATGCTGAGCCAGGATTTGACGTTTCCGGACGCGATGACTTTCCGCTTGCGGAGGGAATAGGTCAGCGATCCGATGATCAGCAAGGTGCCAGGGATGCCGAGATAGCGTCCCACCCAGACCAGATCGAGGCGATGGAGCAGGTAATCGCCGATGACGGTCGCCACCCCGAGCAGTGTGACCAACAGCGTGAACGGCAGGATGTGGTTGCGCCAGAGCGAAGCTGTGCCGGGTGTCGTCATTCAGGCCTCCAGCGTCACATGGGTCTTAGGGATGCAGACGCACATCAGGCAGGTGCCGGGTTCGGGATCGTAGTCCGGGGATTGCCGATAGGACACTTCGCCTGAGCGAATGGTGGTCTGGCAGGTGCCGCAGCCCCCGGCCCGGCAGCCCGAGTCGATGGCGATGCCCAGGGATTCGGCGAATTCCAGCAGGCTGCCCGACTGGGGCGACCACCGGGCCTGTTTGCCGGATCTGGCGAAGGTCACCAGGATCTCGCCAACGGGCGCCGCAAGGGCATCCCCGGCAACAGCGCCCTGGGGTTTGCGACGCTTGATGGACGCGGGACCGAAGGCTTCGAAGTGGATGAGTGAATCGGGCACGCCCCAGTCATCCAGCGCCGACACCAGAGTTTCCATCATCGGTGTGGGACCACAGATGTAGTAGTGGAACGGCTTCAGCGGCAACTCCATGCGAAACAGATCGACGCCCACGCGTCCGTGGTGATGGAAATCCTTGTCCAGTCGATCTTCCGGCAACGGGTCACTGAAGCACAAGCGCAGATGGACGTTGGGGTTGGCAGCGGCGATTGCGTCCAGATGCGATGCAAATGCGGTTTCCTTGCTGTTGCGCACGCCATAGAAGAACCAGACTTCGCGCTCAGGCTGATGCATTTGGCACCAGTTGAGCATGCTGAGCATGGGCGTGATGCCGATTCCCCCGGCAATCAGGACGATGGGGCTGCTGCCCGGTTCGAGATAGAAGTGACCGGAAGGCGCACGGACTTGTAGTGTTGTGCCGACCTGAACATGGTCGTGGAAGAAGTTCGAGGAGCGTCCCGGAGGGTGATCACTCCTCGGCGGAGGAGGCACCCGCTTGATCGATATGCGGTAATGGTCTGCTTGTGGCGCATCCGACAGGGAGTAGCAGCGGGTGATCTGCCCGGTGCCGCTGCCATCGGCCTTGGGTACGTCCAAATGGAAGGTCAGGAACTGGCCAGGCTTGAACGAGGGAAGCGGCTGCCTATCCTCCGGTTCCAAGTAGAAGGAGCAGATTTGCTCGGCGGAATCTTCGACAACGCGGCGAACGACCTTGAATGGACGGAACCCTGACCAACCGGCGACTTCCTCCTTTGGCGGGTTGACCGCGGGTACCGATTCGATGGTTTCCGACTGTCCTTGCTTGAGCCGGCTGTAGGCCTGCCAGTGCTGCCAGAAACTGATGCCTAGGAGCAGCCCCACCTGTAAGGCGATGCCGAGAACAATCCAAAGCAGCAAGCTTAGAGAGGTCATGTCCCAGGGGATTTCACGGCAATTTGTTCAAGGGTGGAGGCTACGCCAATAACCTCAAAACGTCTTAATGGGCATGCGCCAGGTTTCAGAGTGGAGTGGTCGATCCGTTCTCAGCTCTCAGGATACCCACAACGGCGACAACTGGCCGATCTTCCCCATGGCCCATGTCAACCCTATATGGCATGCCAGTTTGCGGCAGTCACACGGCAGGGACCTGTCAGGCCCTTTCAATCTCGGATTTTGGAACGCTCCAATCGAAAGGGGTGGCGCCTTGCCTCAGCGCTTCCCGAAGAGCTTGTCCAGTTCGCTTTTGACATCCGCAGCCGAGTCGGACGCGGAAGAGCCGCCGAAAAGTGCATCCAGGGCCGAGCGTCCGCTGCCGGCGGAGGGGGGCGATTCAGTAATGGCACCCGCCCTGGCCTGGAACCACTCGCAGAAGTTCGCCCGCGCCTTGTCCCTGACCTCGTCCGCCGCCAGTTCCCGGCATTGCTTGGCCTTGCCGGTGTCGTAGTGGCGGCATTGCCGGCAGACGTGGAGTTCGGCGCCGCAGGCGGGGCATTCGGCCCGGCGGCCGAGGGGCTGCGGTAGGTCTTCCAGGCTGGCGCCGCATTTCCAGCATTGCAGGTCATCGCGCATGGGGGCCTCCGGGAGTGAAAATGGATGCCGTCATTATCGCGTCTGGAGAACGGCCATGGCTTTCGGCCTCATCGTCATCGGCGACGAGATCCTGTCCGGCAAGCGCCAGGACAAGCATTTCGCCAAGGTCGTGGAACTGCTCGCGGCCCGCGGCCTGAAGCTGGCCTGGGCGCGCTACCTGGGCGACGAGCGCCAGCGCCTGGTCCGCAATCTGCGGGAAACGTTCTCCACCGAGGAGGTGGTGTTCAGTTGCGGCGGCATCGGCGCCACACCGGACGACCATACCCGCCAGGCTGCGGCCGAGGCCCTGGGCGTACCCCTCGTCCTGAATCCGAAAGCCCGGGACCTGATCGCCGAGCACATGGCCGAGATCTGCCAGCCCCTCACCCCCGAGCGGCTGCGCATGGGCGAGCTGCCCGAGGGCGCCGAACTCATTCCCAACCCCTACAACCGCATCCCCGGCTTCAGTCTGGGCCGGCATCATTTCGTACCGGGTTTTCCGGTCATGGCCTGGCCCATGATCGAGTGGGTGCTGGAAACGCATTACCGGCACCTGTTCGGCGAGGGAAGGGAGGCGGAGCGGGGCAGCCTGGTGACCGGCCTCAACGAGGGAACGCTGACACCCCTGTTCGACGCGGTGGAGAGGGAATTCCCCGGCGTGCGCATCTGGAGCCTGCCCCGCATCGATCCCGGGCAGCGCTTCCGCTACGAGATCGACCTGGGGGTGAAGGGTCCGGAAAGCCTGGTGGAGCCGGCTTTCTCCCGCCTGCGGGAGGGCGTCCTGGCCCTGGGCGGCGCGGTGTCCGATCAGGCCTGATCGGACAGGTAGCGGCAGTTCGTCTCCTTCAGGGCGAAGGCGAGCAGCCAGCCGCCGAGGGCGAAACCCAGCAACACCGCCATCCCCGCCTGGTAATGGGCCAGGGCCAGGGTGCCGCCGCCGGCGGCCCGGTCGATGACCCAGCCCACCAGGGGCTGGAGGATGGCCGCTCCCAGGAAGGCACCGGTGTTCACCAGGCTGGTGGCCATGCCGGACAAGGCGTGGCGGTTCACCTCCTTGGCGCAGGCCCAGGTCAGGGTGAAGCCGGCGGCCCCCAGGCCCATGAGCAGGAACAGGGCGTGGCTCCAGCCGGGTTGCAGGCTCCAGCCCAGGACCATGGGCAGCCAGGTGGCCACGTAGAGGGCGCAGGAGAGCAGGATGACCGGCTTGCGCTTGCCCAGCCGGTCCGACAGGGTGCCCATGAAGAAGGCGCCCACGGCGAAGGCCGCCAGCAGCAGGGAGGTGTGGGCGGTGGCGGTGGCCCGGTCCCAGCCGTGGCCCTGGGTCAGATAGGGCACGGCCCAGAGGCCGGCGAAGGCGAAGAGGGTGCCGGAGATGCCCAGGTTGACGAAGAAGCCGGGCCAGGAATGGCGGTTGCGGGCCACTTCAACCAGGCCGTCGTACCAGTGACCCTCGTGGGCCGGATGGGCGGCCTTGCCCTCCAGTTCCCGCAGGCTGGGCAGCCCCACCTGGGCCGGGTTGTCCCGCACCAGCCACCCGGCCAGCCAGGCCAGGGTAAGGGAGAGGACGCCCACCACCACGAAGGCGTCCCGCCAACTCACGTAGGCCAGCGCCCAGGCCAGGGGCGAAGCGGCCAGCACCGCCCCGAGGTTGCCCAGCAGGATGGTCAGGCCGGTGAGGGTCCCGAACCTGCGCTCGCTGAACCAGGCGGCGTTGAGCTTGAGCAGGGCGATGAAGGTCACCGACACCCCCAGGCCCACCAGCAGGCGGCCGGTTGCCGCCAGCTCGAAGGTGGGGGCCAGGCCGAACAACATCGAGCCCACGCCCGCCACCATCCCACCCGCGGCGACAATGCGACGGGGCCCCAGGGTGTCGGCCAGCACCCCGGTGGGGATCTGCATGACGGTGTAGACGTAGAAATAGGTGGCGGCCAGGTTGCCCAGGGCCGCCGACTGGATGGCGAAGGCCGTTTTCAGGTCGCCGGCAATGGCGGCCGGGGCGAAGCGGTGGAAGAAGGACAGCACGAAGGCCAGGCCCACCACGATGAAGGCGGTCCAGCGCAGGCGGTGGAGCTGGCGGTGCTGGTAGGCAGTCAGCATCAAGCGGCTCCGTCCACGTTCCGCTGCAACCAGAACTCCAGCAAGGCCAGGTGCCAGAGCTTGCTGCCCTGAATGCGGGTGTGATGCTTCTCCGGCTCGGCCAGCAGTTTCCGCACATAGTCCCGCTGGTACAGGCCCCGCTGGCGGCAGGCGCGGGAATCCAGGATATCGCGCATGAATTCCAGGAAGTCGCCGCGCACATACTTCAGGGCCGGCATGGGGAAATAGCCTTTCTTGCGGTCGATGACCGCGTCCGGCAGCAGGCCCCGGGCGATGCTTTTCAGGATGTGCTTGCCGCCGGAAGCAAGCTTGAGTTCCTGCGGCATGCGCGCCGCAAGTTCCACCAACTCGTGGTCCAGGAAGGGCACCCGGGCCTCCAGGCCCCAGGCCATGGTCATGTTGTCCACCCTTTTGACCGGGTCGTCGGTGATGAGCATGGTCACGTCCATGCGCAGCACCTGGTCGATGAAGCTGTCGGCCTCGGGCTCGGTGAGGTGGGCGGAGACGGTGTAAGCGGTGTGATCAAGGCCGTGGAAGGCCGGGTCCACGGTCTCCAGGAACTCGGCGTGGTCCCGGTCGAAGTAGTGGCGGCGGAAGCGTTCCAGGGGTGTGCCGGCGGTTTCCGCGTGCATCCTCGGATACCAGTAGTAGCCGCCGAACACCTCGTCGGCGCCCTGGCCGCTCTGCACCACCTTCACGGTCTTGGAAACCTGTTCCGAGAGCAGGTAGAAGGCCACTGCGTCCTGGCCCACCATGGGCTCGGCCATGGCGTCCACCGCCTCGGGCAGGCGGGAGAGCACCTGGTCGTTGGGGATGCGGAACTGGTGGTGGCGGGTGGCGAAATGGGCGGCCACCGCATCGGAATATTCGAACTCGTGGCCCCGCTCCTCGGGCTGGTCCTCGAAACCCACCGAGAAGGTCATCAGGTCGTCCACGCCCTGTTCCGCCAGCAGGGCCACCAGCAGGCTGGAATCCAGGCCGCCGGAGAGCAGCACGCCCACCTTCACGTCGGCGATCTGAAGACGCTTCTTCACGGCCAGTCTCAAGGCGCTGTGGATGGCCTCGCGCCACTCCTTTTCCTTCAGGGGCTTGTCCGGCCGGGTGGCGGCGAGGCGCCAGTAGGTCCGGACTTCCTGGCGGCCGCCGGCGTCGATCTTCATGAGTGTGGCCGGCGCCAGCTTACGCACGCCGTTGAGCAGGGTGCGGGGGGCAGGCACCACGGCATGCAGGGTCAGGTGGAGGTGCAGGGCTTCCGGGTCGATGGAGGTGTCCGTGGCACCCGCCGCCAGCAGGGCCTGGAGGCTGGAGGCAAAGCGCAGGCGCTGGCCGTCCAGGCTGTAGTAGAGGGGCTTGATGCCCAGCCGGTCCCGGGCCAGCAGCAGGCTGCCGGCCAGCCGGTCCCAGAGGGCGAAGGCGAAGGCGCCGTGCAGGCGGGCCACGCAGCCCTCCCCCCATTCGGCGTAGGCGCGCAGGATGACCTCGGTGTCGCCGTCGGAATGGAAGGCGTGGCCCTTGCCGATGAGCTCGGCGCGCAACTGGGGGTAGTTGTAGATGGTGCCGTTGAACACCAGGGCCAGGCCGGCGGATTCGTCCAGCATGGGCTGGCGGGAGCGTTCGCTGAGGTCGATGATGGCGAGCCGCCGGTGGCCCAGGGCCACGGGGCCATCGCAATGCAGGCCCTCGCCGTCCGGCCCGCGCCGGGCCAGCCTGGCCACCATGCGACTCAGCGCCGCCGGATCGGGGGCGGCGCCGTCGAAGCGGAACTCACCAGCGATGCCGCACATGGGTTGCCTCCGTCAGCTCGGCCATAGGGGCTCCTCCTGCATCAGGGCGATCTGCTCGCGGAGTTCCAGGATGCGCTCCTGCCAGTAGTGCTGGGTGTTGAACCAGGGGAAGGCGGCGGGAAAGGCCGGGTCGTCCCAGCGCCGGGCCAGCCAGGCGGCGTGGTGGATCAGGCGCAGGGTGCGCAGGGCTTCCACCAGGTGCAGTTCGCGGGCGTCGAATTCCCGGAAATCCTCATAGCCCGCCAGCACGTCCGCCAGTTGCCGGACCTGGTTCTCCCGATCGCCGGAAAGCAGCATCCACAGGTCCTGCACTGCCGGCCCCATGCGGCTGTCGTCGAAATCGACGAAGTGGGGGCCTTCATCGGTCCACAGCACGTTGCCGGCATGGCAGTCGCCATGCAGGCGCAGGCGGGTGTATGCGCCGGCGCGGGCGAAGCAATGCCCGGCCAGTTCCAGGGCTTGGTCGATGACGCTCTTCCAGGCGGGTAGCAGGTCGGTGGGCAGCCAGCGGCCGGCCAGCAGGAATTCCCGGGATTCCGTGCCGAAGCTGGCAATGTCCAAGGTTGGGCGGTGGACGTAGGGCTTCAGGCTGCCGATGGCGTGGATGCGGCCGATGAAGCGGCCCATCCATTCCAGCGTGTCGGAGCGGTCGAATTCCGGCATGCGCCCGCCCCGGCGGGGATAGACGGCGAAGCGGTAGCCTGCGTGTTCATGCAGGCTGGCGCCGTTTTCCAGCACCCGGGGTGGCACCACCGGGATTTCCCGTTCTGCGAGCTCCCGGGTGAAGGCGTGTTCCTCCAGGATGGCCGCGTCGCTCCAGCGCCCGGGCCGATAGAACTTGGCCACCAGCGGCGGGCCTTCCTCCTGCCCGACCTGGTAGACCCGGTTCTCGTAGCTGTTCAGGGCCAGCAGGCGCCCGTCGGTGCGCAGGCCGACGCTGTCCAGGGCATCGAGCACGGTGTCGGGGGTGAGGTGGGCGTAGGGCGGCGTGGAAGACATGCCGGCATTGTAGGGCGGATACCGAGGACTTAACGGCCCGAGCTCTCGCACGGGGGGCCAATGCGGGGAAGACCAAGCACACGTAATAAGCCCGCCATGAAGGCGGGCCAAATAGGGGACGTTGCCCGGTCAGCGGCTGACGGAATCGCTGGTTTCCGTGTTCCCGGCTGCGTTGTAGACATAGCCGGTCAAGCTGATGCCGGTGACGCTGAAGGTGATGGTTCCGCTCTTCTTGGTACTGGGGGAGCTCAGCGTGACTGTGCCGGCGCCGCCGGTTACGCCGCTGGAGCTGCCGCTGACGATGCCGCTCCAGTTGCCCGTTACCGTGGCGCCCGGGATGGCCGTGCCCTGGGCGTTGAGGACACTTACGGTGGCGCTGGCCTGGGCCGTGTTGCGCTTGACGACGAGGGCCATGGCGATGTTGCCGACGTGCATGGATTGCACAGCGGCCGCCACGCTGATGCCGACCTGTGCGGTGTCCGAGGCGCCGGTGGGGTCGGTCACCCGCAGGGTGGCCACGTAGTTGCCGGGTGCCGTGTACGTGTGCCTGGGGTTGGCATTCGTATCGTGCGCGGAGCCGTCGCCGAAGTCCCACTCGTAGATCAGCGTGCCGCCATCGGGGTCGCGGGAGCCGGCGCTGGAGAAATCGACGGGCAGCGGCGCGGTGCCGGACGTGGGCGTGGCCGCGGCCATGGCCTCCGGTGGCAGCCCGGTGGGCGCGGGGGCGCTGCCGGCGAGGGTGTATTCGCCCAGGCTGGCGTAGTCCGAATAGCCGGTCGCCGGGTCGCCCTTGCCGACGCCGTCCACAACCAGGTAGTAGGTGCCGCCCAGGGTCAGGGTGGCGGTCAGGCTGGCGCTCAGGGCATCCACCGGATTGGCGTAGGCGAGGGCCGTGCCGTCTGCCGCGTACAGGCCCAGGCCGATGTCCAGGTTGGCGCCGCGCGCGGCGGGGGTGGCGGTGAAGCTGACGGCGCCGGGGCCGCTGAAGAAACTGAATACGTCGACGTCCGTGCGTGTGCCGATGACACCGCCGGCCGACAGGTTGACCAGCCCGCCGGCGCCGGCGCTGGCGGTCATGGCCGTGGCGCCGGCGAGGGTATCGCCGTGGTCATCGGCCCGGAGCGGCGCGCCGGTGTTCTGGATGAGCTGCAGGTCGTCCTGGGTCTGGTTGGCGGCGGTGTACTCACCTTTGCTCCATTGGGTGAGCTCCTTGTAGTAGCCCACGCCCATGATCGGCGCCCAGCCGGTAGCGCCGCTGCCATGGCCGGAATAGTACGTAACACCGGCAGTGGTGCCGTCGTGGCTCAGGCCCAGGTTGTGGCCGGCTTCGTGGGAGATCGCCTCGGCCACGTACTTTTCATTGCCGGCCCCCAGGTTGTCGAAGAACACCCAGGCTGGTTTGTAGGTATCGCCGGTGTCGTCGTAGATGCCGACGTAGGCGAAGCCGCCGCAGCTGCAGGGGGAGGCGGTCAGCTTGGTCCAGTCCCGGGTGATGACCACCCGCGTGCCGAACGCCTGGTCGGTGCCGCTGCTTCGCGTGAGGGCATCGGCCGCAGGTTCCTCCGTGGTGACGTCCACATCGAAGGGGGCGTAGTCCTCGGCCACCCGCTGCCAGATGGCCTGGATGCGGTCCAGTTCGGTGGCGTTGAAGGTCGTGGGGTCGCCGTCCAGGTCATAGGCCTGGGCATCGATGCTGGCCAGGCCGTAGCTGCTGTTCCAGGCCGTATTGGACGCCGTGTGGCCGTTGAAATCCAGGTAGAGCACCCGCCTGGCGCCGGGCCGGCTGTGCAGCAGGAAGGTCTGGCTGGCGGGAAAGGCGCCGGCCTCGACGGTGACGCCGTCGCCCGTCGTCGTGGCCGGCTCGGGCGGACGGTGCGTGTCGATGAAGTGCAGGCGGCCGCTGCGGTCCAGCCAGGCCATGGGGTCGTGCCGCAGCATGTCCGCGAACCCCTGCGCGGTCATGCCATACCAGGCCGCCACCTCAGGCAGCTTGCCACCCAGGGTGCTGATGGCCTGCTCGCCGCGCTGGCTTTTTTCCAGGGCCACCTGGGGAAAGGGCTTCTTGGCCGGATGCGGCGAATCGGCGGCCAGGCCGCCGGCCGATACGCCCACGCAGAAGGTGCCCACCACCAGGGCCAGCAGCAGGCGCCGGCAATGACTGCCTGTGCCGCCCATGCCATGCAGCCTGGAAACGGAGAGCGATAGGTGGGGAGATAAACCTGATGTCTTTGTCATGACTCACTCCTTAACATCGGCCAGCCACAGGTGTGGAGGCGCGTTGATGGTAGGGAGGGCGAAAGCGGAAGATCCGCTGGACGCGGGAGGCAACCTGGCGACCATCGCGCCGAAACGCATTAGGCCCATGGTTTTGCGTCCCCGGCTTTCGCCGGGTTTGCCCTTGACTCCGCAGCGGCCCGGAAGACGGGCCAAGGCGAACTCAGTTTGGGAAGGTATCAGGGCCTGCGGCGGCAGGCAACGTATATTTGACCGCGACTGACGGCGCGGGAATGGGGAGACGGCGTCGTGGTGGCTGTCCGGCTGCCGTTCTCAGGCGTCGGCGAGCTTTTGGGTGGTGGCGGCCTCCTCGGCCTTGATGAGCATGAGCCTGCCCTTGGGGGGCACCTGGTAGATCAGCACATCCTTGCTGTCCAGCACCTTCATGATCCGGGTCTGCTCATCCTGCTCGAATTCGATGCTGCCGCCCGAGGCGGCCTCGATGGCCTGTGCCTGGAGGGCCTGCTGACTGGCCCGTTGGCTTTCGCGCCGCGCGGCGAGGCTGCGATCCGCCGCTTCACGCCGGGATGCGCGCGTGGCGACGGAAGCGTCTTCGGCAGTGCGCTCGCTGGCGGCGCGGGGCGCGCGCACTTCACCCGCCGTTGCGAGCGCGGCATTGGAGGCGGTGAGTGCGGTGATTTCCATGAGGGTCGTCGCGGCGGTCCAGATGCTTACGTTTGCAGCATAGCCTGATGGATCAATAAGTTAAAGCCGGCGCCGGTTTCAGGCACCGGTGGCCAGCAACTTTTGGGTGGCGCGGGTCATGGCCACATAGAGCAGGCGCGCCTCCGCCTCGTCGGCGCTCGCCTCCCGGCCGATCCCGGGGATCGCCACCAGGGGGAACTCCAGCCCCTTGCCGCTGTGGAAGGGCAGCAGCTTGACCGTGTCCTGCTTGTCGCTGAAACGGATGTTGTCCTTCCAGGTGACGGGAATGCCCGCCAGCCGGAAGACGCTGTTGACCGTCTTGCCCGTCGGCTCCCAGTGCCGGTAGAGCACGGCCATGTCGCGCCAGGGGGTGCCGGTCCGGTGGGCGGCCTTCAGCTGGTCGGCGATCCAGACGGCCTCGTCGCGCAGGCTGGGCAGCTTCACCAGTTGCGGCGGATCGCCGTGGCGGCCGGCCGAGACCGGGGCCAGGCGCGGCACCCCGTCCTCGCCGGCATCGGCGGGGCGAAGGATCTGGCTGGCGAAGCCGGCGGCGAACTCCAGGATTTCCCGGGTATTGCGGTAGTTGACCCTGAGGATGGTGGTACGGCCCTGGGCGCGGATGCCCACGCTCCGGAAGCTGAAGTCCCGCCTGCGGCCGGTGTCATAGATGGACTGGGCGTCGTCGTAGAGCAGCAGCAGGGAATCGGTGAGGGGGTCCACCATCTGCACCACCAGCCTCAGCCATTCCGGCCTGAAGTCGTGGCCCTCGTCGATGAGCACCGAGTCGTACTGGCCGGAGGGAATGAGGCCCTTGTCCACGGCCTGGATGACCCGTTGCACCAGGGTGTCGAAATAGCCGTGCTCGTTGGCGTCGCCGGGCGGCAGGCCTGCGTGGTAGGTGGTGAGCTGGCGGTGGCACCAGGCGTGGAAGTTGCCGATGTGCACCTTGTCGGCCACGCCCTTGGCCTGCATCCAGTGTTCCAGGCGCCGGGCCAGGGCCTTGTTGTAGCAGAGCACCAGGATGGGCTTGGCGCAGGCCCGGGCCAGGTGCTCGGCGCGGTAGCCCAGGATCAGGGTCTTGCCGGAGCCGGCGACGCCGTGGATCACCCGGTGGCCCTCGCCCAGGCTGCGCGCCAGCTGTTCCTGCTGCAGGTCCAGCACCCGCATGAGGTCGGGGGATCCCGCCGCCTCCACTTCGTCGAACAGGCCGATCTGTTTGGCCGGCAGGCGGATCTCGGGAAACAGGTGCCAGCGGATGCGGTCGATCTGCGGGACGGAGAGATGGCCGAAGCCGCCGACGTGGAACATGTCCCACAGCCTTTGCTGGAAGGCTTCGGCGTCCACGCTCTCGGTCATCTCGTCCTGGCAGACCACCCGGTGGGGCTCGATGACTTCCGCCAGGTCGGTCGACTCGAACTGGCGCCGGCTGATGTTGGCCAGCACCACGCCGTAGGTCCAGGGGAACAGGGTCTTGCCCCGCATGCGGCCGCTGGAGAAGGTGAGTTGCGGGTCCTTCTCCAGCGCGTCCATGACCGCGTGCGTGTACTGGCGGGCCTGTTCCAGGGGGTTGGGCACCCGCTTCTCGCCCGAGTCGGTGAGCAGGGTGGTGTCGGTCCGGGTGATCTGTCGGATGCTGTCGAGCTTCCAGTCCTTCACTTCCAGGATGATCAACCCCCGCTTCGGATGCAGGACGATGAAATCCGGGTGGACATTGGCCGGTCCCACCGGCACGTCGTACCAGCACAGGTAGTCATCCTCCAGCTTGGCTTCCAGGCGCTGGGCGAAACGCTTTTCCCCCGGGGTCATGCGGGAAAGGCAGGAGGACAGGCTGGGGATGAGGGTGCTCATGGCGGCGGGGCTTCCGGGGCGGGCAATGTTCGCATGGCCTGGGTCATCCGCAACAGTCCGATCGGGATGGACATACCAGGGTGCGGCGCACGCCGATGGGATACAGTCTGCGCTGGTCGAATCAAGGGCGGGACGCGCGTGGCCGCGAGACGCAACACATCAGGCGGAAGGAAGCTCTGGCGTGGCCTGGCGCTGGTCGGGCTCTTCCTGTGCGCCCCTGTCTTCGCCGCCGACGAGGCGGTCCTGCGCCTGCCTTCCGGCGCCGAACTGGTCAGCCAGCGCTATCCTGCTGCGGGCAACACCCTGGCAGTCTGGCTCACCGGGCAGCACGGCCGCGTCGAGGAAGAGCACGCGGCCGCCGCTCACCTGGCGGCGCGCGGCGTGGAAACCTGGATGACGGATTTCTTCGCGCCCTATTTCTCGCCCCTGCTGCCCAGCGGTTGGGGCCAGGTGCCGGAGGCGGACCTGGCGGCATGGCTGGAGGCCCTGCGCCGCGACCATCCGGGCCGCCGCATCGTGCTAGTGGCCACGGGGCGCGGTGCCAGCCTGGCCCTGCGCGCCGCAGCCGCCTGGCGTGAACGCTTCGGCAAGCCGGGCGGCGAAGCGGTGGCCGGCGCCCTGCTGCTGTTTCCCTTGCTTTACCAGGAGTTGGGGCCTGGCGCGGAGCCGGAATACGATCCGGCGGTGGGCCGCGGCCGCCTGGACCTGGTCATCCTGCAGCCCAAGTCCTCCGCCGGCTACTGGTGGCGCGACCGCCTGAAGAGCGCCCTGGAGGCCGCCGGCAGCCGGGTGGAAATGTCCGTGCTGCCCGGATTGCGTGACGGCTTCTACCGGCGCGGCGACATCAATGCCCAGGAGATCGCTGCCGCCCGGCGCCTGGGGGAGATGCTGCTGGACGGGCTGAAACCGTTCATCGATAACCCAACCCCCAAGGGACAGCCATGAGAACCCTGCTTGCCACCCTGTTGCTGATCCTGCTCGCCCTGCCGCTGGGTGCCGCCGAGCTCAAGGCCCTGCCGGCGAAGCCGGCCCCCGCCCTGAACCTGCCCGCCCTGGACGGCGGCCGGCTGGGCATCGAACAGCTGCGCGGCAAGGTGGTGCTTGTGAATTTCTGGGCGGTGTGGTGCCCGCCCTGCCGCAAGGAGATGCCCTCCATGGCGCGCCTGGCGGACAAGATGGCGGGCAGGCCCTTCGCCCTGGTCGGCGTCAACGTCGGAGAGAGCCCGGAAGACATCCGCGCCTTCCTCAAGCAGGTGCCGGTGAACTTCCCCATCGTCCTGGACGCCGAGGGCCAGAGCCTCAAGGCCTGGCAGGTGTTCGCCTTCCCCACCAGCTATGTGCTTGACCGCAAGGGCCGGCTGCGCCTCGGCCTGTTCGGCTCCATCGAATGGGACAGCCCGGAAGCGCTGGCCCGGCTGGAAGCCCTGCTGTCCGAAGCGGACTGAACTTCAGTTGACGCTGGGCGCAGCCTGCGCGTGCCGGGTGCCCTCCTGGCGCAATTGCTCCAGCAGGGTCGCCGAGGCGTAGCCGTCCACCGGCAGGCCGGCGCTCTTCTGGAAGGCGCGCACGGCTTCGCGCGTGCGGCTGCCGGGCACGCCGTCCGGATCGCCGGTCTCGAAGCCGCGCCCGGCGAGCAGGCGCTGCATCTCCATGACCTGCTCCCGGGAGAGGCGGCGGTTGTCGGCGCCGCGCCCCAGTTTCGGCCCCTCCTGCCCGCGCAGCCGGTCGGCCAGCAGGGCCACGCTCAGGGCGTAGTTGATGGAGCGGTTCCAGGCCATGAGCACCTCGAAGTTGCGGTAGACCAGGAAGGCCGGGCCGGCGTGCCCCTGGGGCAGCAGGACGGCGCCGGGCAATTCGGATCTGGGCAACGGCTTGCCGTCCGCCAGGGTGACGCCCAGGGCGCCCCACTCGTTGACCGGTTTTTTCAGGGTGAGCAGGGCCTGGCTGTGGTCGAAGCCCTCGGGCAGGCGCACTTCACGGCCCCACAGCTCGTCGCCGCGCCAGCCCAGGCGGCTGAGGTAGTGGGCGCCGGAATCGAGCGCGTCGGGCAGGGAGCGCCAGATGTCCTTGCGGCCGTCGCCGTCGGCGTCCACGGCATTGTCCAGGAAGGTGGAGGGCATGAACTGCATCTGCCCCATGGCGCCGGCCCAGGAGCCTTTCATGTCGGCGGCGGCGACGTGGCCATCCTGCAGGATGCGCAGGGCGTTGAGCAGTTCCTCGCGGAAGAAGGCGGCACGGCGGCCATCGTGGGCCAGGGTGGCCAGGGCCGCCGGCACCGGGAAGCCGCCGGTATGCGTGCCGAAGCGGGTTTCCGCCCCCCACAGGGCCACCAGCAGGGCCGGCGGCACGTCGTGGCGGCGCTGGATCTGGGCGAGCAGCTTGCGGTGGATCCACAGCTTGTCCCTGCCCAGGCGGAACTGGCGGGGGGTGATGCGGGCGTCCAGGTAGTTCCAGAAGGTATCGACGAACTCCGGCTGGCGCTGGTCCAGTTCCAGCACCTTGGGGAGGGGGTGCACGGCGTTCAGGGCGGCGTCCAGGGTGGACGGCTCGATGCCGCGTGCCAGCGCCTCCTGGCGGAAAGCCGCCAGCCAGACGGCGAACTCCGGCTTGTCTCCGGCCCATGCCGGCAGTGCCGCGAGGCAGAGACAGAGCTGGGCGGCGCGCCGGTACAGGGCCTTCAAGCTCAACCCCGGGCCGGTTCCATCACCGCGTC
>Ga0233425_10005231_pt1 | contig 20719 bp, 19 predicted proteins | sample Watercolumn_Towu_2_FD_181712 | JGI IMG/M metagenome (GOLD analysis project Ga0233425, IMG submission 181712) | Freshwater microbial communities from Lake Towuti, South Sulawesi, Indonesia - Watercolumn_Towuti2014_140_MG | ecosystem: Environmental > Aquatic > Freshwater > Lake | place...
TCGTGCTGCCGTCAGGCAGCACGGCTCCCCCTCGTCGAAGGGAAGCTGTATGTCGTGTCCTGATCAGCGGGAAGTGCGAAAAAGTTGGCTCAGCGGGTCAGTGAGCGATCCTGGGCGCAGGCGCCGCGTCGGGCCTCTACCCCGTGGTTTCCAGTTTGATATCCAACAGATTCTATGGTAGCCGTCTCCGACTTGTCGCCTGGACCATGGGGTAGTATACTATCCTACATGTTACGAACCCTGCTCCCGGCGCTCCTGACGGCATCGGTCCTGTTCGTCCCGGGCCCGGCCAGTGCCCAGACCCAGCCGGTGGTGTTCCGGTCGCACCACAAAGCAGAGGAGCTCCACTTCTTCGGGGTGGGGCCTCGTGGAGACCTCAACCCTCCCGAGCTCGACCTGCTCGGCAAGCTGATGCGGTGCTGGCGGACGGGAGACATCCACTCCATCCACCCGCGGCTCGCCCGGCACCTGGTCGGGATCTCCCGGCACTTCCACAGCCCGGTCGTCGTCGTTTCGGGCTACCGTGCCGTGTCCCGGAGCGGACGGCGCCGGTCCTATCACCTCCAGGGGATGGCCGCGGATATCTACGTGGACGGGGTGCCCTCGATCGAGGTCCGCGACCTCGCCGTCGCGAGCCGGATCGAAGGGATCGGGTTCTACCCCAACAGCGGCTTCATCCACCTCGACGTGCGGCCCAGACGGTTCTGGTGGGTGGACTACTCGCGGCCCGGGCACAGCGATCGCCTCGTCCCCGACCCGGAGGGTGACGCCCCGGCCGAGCCCGAGCCGTCGAAGGTGCTGTCGGAGCAGGTCGTCGCGCCGCCGGAGGCCGAAGAACACCTCGACGGATAACTTCGACCACGTCCACGACCACGTGTACGACCACGACCGCGTCAACGACTGCGTCAACGACCGCGTCCACTTTGTAAGAAGCAGGGCGGTGACGTAGCTCACTAGAAGCGGTACGCGAGCCGGACGTCGAAGAGCACGCCGAGCCCGATGCCGGTGATGATGTCGATCTGGAAGTGCTCGTGCGGCAGGAACCGCAGGCCGAGGACGATATCGATCCAGGGAAGCACCGACGGGAACCGGTCCTCGACGGTGTCGTAGAAGCCGATCAGATCGCCCGTTTCGCTCGGCGATTCCCTTGGCGGACACGAGCCGTCGGCCAGCGATGCCTCGTCGCACATGGGCTCGCAGAACGGTGTGGACCAGGTCGGGTCGGCCGGGTCGTAGCGGCAGTGGACGTAGCCCTGCGTGGGGGTCTCGTCCACCGAGGCGTACGGGCCCGTGGGTGGCGTGGCCTCGGTCCGGCGCACGTCACCCAGCACGATGCTCAACCCCAGCCCGGCGCCGTAGATCGCCGCCATCCACCGGGTGAACCAGTGCGCCCACAGGAAGTCCAGGCCGATGGTGAGCAGCGAGACGTCGTTCAAGACGAACTCGGGGTCGTTCCGGTCGCCAGCGGTCTGGAAGATGACCTCCTCGTCATAGGAGTAGTCGGCCCAGAAGAGGGACAACGAGACCTCCAGCGTGTTGCGCTGGTAGGCGGCGTACGCGCCGACCATGCCCCCGATCTTGCCCCGGCCACCGTCCACGAAGACGTGGAGCAGCCCCTCGGGGATGGCGACGAATCCTCCGCGGACCCCCACGAGCCAGCGAGAGCCCTCCGCGGGGTCGGGCCTCTCCTCCTCCTCTTCTTCCTCGATCCTCCCTCGCCGTTCTTCCTCGGCTCGACGGTCGCCGGCCGGGCGACGTCGTTCGCCGTCCGCGGCACGGTGGTCCGCTGGACGCCGGCGGCGCGCCTCGCCCTCGACACGACGCTCCTCCGGACGGCGGCGCCGCGTCTCGCTCTCGACGCGGTGATCCTCCGGCTGGCGGCGCCGTCGCTGGTCCTCAGCTCCACGGTGCTCCGGTGCGACCCGCCGCTCGCCGACAGGCGCGCCGAGGCGGCGGTGTCCGTCCCCGGTTCGGCGGTCCTCGGAACCGCGAGGTGGTCGGTGTGCCGTGGGATGACGACGTGGAGGCCGTCGTGCTTCACCCTCGGCCGGGGTCGAGCGCTCCCCGTCGCTATCCTCGACCGCTTCCCGATCGGTTTCGTCCGTCTCCGGATCGCCCGGAGCGGCGGCGGCGTCCTCGGCCTCCTCGTTCCGCCGGCCCTCCTCCCCCTGCGCCGCGCCGGAAACCGAGAGCAGCGCGAGGCACAAGACAGGGCTCCCGAACAGACGTGCGGCGGAAGAGCGGGGCCGTGGCGGCACGTGGTGCATCGTCAGCGTCAGAAGATGTAGTTTACGCGCGCGCCAAAGGAGAAGGCGAGCGACAAACGCCCCTCGAGGTTGATCTCGAGGTGCCGGAAGACCTTGAAACGCAGGCCGATGATGAGGTCCATCCAGGGGTACACGGGCCACACGGCGTCCTCGGCGCCATCGTTGTAGTCGTCGTCTCTGCAGAAGTCGACGTCCGGCTCGCTCCTGGCGTCGCACTGGGAGTACCCGTAGTCGCCGGCGTCGTCCGGGTACGCCTCGTGACGCCACACCTCGCCGTGGAGCTTGACGGCGAGGCCGAGCCCGGCGCCGAAGTTCATGCCGATCCAGTCGGTGAACATGACGTTGTACGCGAAGTCCGCCGTGAAGAAGAGGAACTGCATGTCGGACTCGATGAACTCCGGGTCGTCCGTCTCGCCCGCCTCGTTGGCGATGAAGCGGCCGTGGCTCGAGAAGCCCGCCCACCAGATAGCGCCGGTGATGGCGAAGTTGTTCTCGAGGGTCGTGAACTCCAGGCCCGCAGCATGGTTGATGATGACGTTGTCCACCATCTCCTCGTGGGGGAAGTCGAAGAACGCGTCGAGCAGCCAGCGGGGGACCATGAGCATGCGCCAGCGCGCGCCGACCATCCAGAACCGCATGTCCCGCGGCTCCTCCCAACCGGTGCCCTGCTCCTCCTCGGGCGCCGCGATCTCGGGCTGCGTCTCCTCGCCGGCGAGGAACGCCTCGGCCTCGGCGTCGACCGGTTGCTCGCCTTCCGGCGTGGTCACGAGCTCAAGCTCGTTGGCTGGCGCGGCGGCCTCGGTGGTCTCCGGCCCGTCCACCGGTGTGCCTGCTTCCTGCGCGAGCGCTGCCGACGGCGCGAGCAGCGCGCCCACTGTCACGAGCATCTGGATCGAACCCACGCGCGTCATGTCGCCTCCCGTATGATGAAGAAGATTCTAGTTCTTCTGTTCCCGGTGTCTACTTCGAGAAACGACGAGCAATTCCTTTCACCGATGACACGAGAGGAGCTGGAGGAGAGCCTGATCCCTGCCGGTCGCCTCGTCCGGGAGCGTGGTGCCGACGAAGGCCACGTGGCCGTCGTCGGTGAGCGAGATGTCGTGCAGATCGACAGACGGTCCGTCATAGACCAGGATCTCGCTGCGCACGTCCATGGTCTCGCCGTCTCCGAAACGCATGGGCACGACCGCGAGGTGATCGCTCTCCGCGCGGCGGCTCCAGGTCCCCACGAGGAACCCGTCCCAGACCGCCTCGAGCTCGACAGCGTCCACGACGCCCTCGTCCCGGGCCACCTCGGTCTCGTGGTGAATCGACCCGGAGCCCGCGTCCACGAGCGCGAAGCGCAGGATGCTCCGGCCGCCCGGCCCAAGCTCGGTCCACAGCACGCCGACCTCGTCGTCCCGCACCGAGACAGACACCTCGTCCCACCGCTCCCGGGAGACGATGACCTCATCGAAGCCGGTGCCGGAGAGCCCGTAGACCGAAAGCACGCTGGACTCCGTGCCGGGACCGGCGAACGCGGCCACATCGTCCGCGCCGTCGAGCGAGGCGTTCGCGCCGCTGAGCCCGCCGGGGAACTCGTGCAGGTCGAGGGTGGAACGCGGGTCGAGGGGGTCGAACGACGCGACGGTGAAGTCCGGGGCGTATCGGTCGAAGTGGAGCAACGCCCAGTACCGATCTGCGGCCCAGGCGAGCCCGCCGCAGACGCCGCGGTCGTCGAGCACCTCGAACTGGGCCATGATCTGGCGCCCTGACGCGTCGAGAACGTCGATCATGACTCGCGGGAGCTCGACGCTCCAGCAGAGCGCGAACCCGTCGGCGCCGGCCGCGATGACGGGGCGGTCGGCCGCGGGGGCGCCGAGCTCCCATCGCTCGACGCAGGAGAGATACGGATCGGCCTCGGCGGCGCAGATCTCGATCGCCGGCACTGAGACCGGAGAGGTACCCCGGTAGGCCGCGAGCAGCCTGCCGCCTCCCCAGGCCAGGCTCGGATGGTCGGTCACCGGCCTGTCGCTGCCCACCGGCACGAGGTCGCCGCTCCGGCCGTAGGTGCACGGGAACTCGCCGTACGGCGCGTCCGGCTCGCCGGCGTCCGCCCCGCCGTCGCGGTCCGCGACCAGGAGCCCGGTCCGCGCTCCGCAGGCGAGCACGAGCGCGAGCACGAGCACGAGGCCGTTCCGAGGTGTCGATTCAGTCACGGGAATATGATACCCGGTCTGGCCGAGGCCGCACCACTGCTGTTGCCGTTGTGAATACCCCGCGTGCTCTCGCGTCAAACGGCTCGTGACCATCGCGGCCGATCACGAAAGCCGGGGCTGGTCAACGGGCGGGCGGCTGATATAATCGCCGCCTCTCGTACACAGAAGGGGAGAGGAAGATGCAGAGGAAGATGTTCGTCGGGTTCGCGGTACTGGCCGTAGTGTTGATGACCACCCCGGCGTGGGCCGAGCAGTCCACCGAGGAAGAGGAGGAGACCCACACCACGTTCCAGGTGCAGAAGACCATCAACGGCGTCCCGCACGTCCTGCTCGGCGTGGGTGCCCGTGAAGCCACGGCGCTCAAGATCAACGTGTATGGTGCGGGCCTGTACGTGGGCATCCCGCAGGCGACCAAGGCCTGGCAGTCCTACCTGACCGGGCGCTTCACCAAGGCCGGGCTGATCGGCGCCGACGGCGCTCCCGACTTCGCGAAGCTCCGGACCCACCGCGAGCTCCGGCACTTCGTGGTCTACGGCAACATGCCGCGCGCCATCGAGATGCAGTTCGTCCGCAACGTGTCCGCGGAGCAGGTCACGAACGCTTACGAGGAGAGCTGGGCGCGCGTGAAGCTCGACCGGACGGCCGCCGGCGAGGCGCTCACGCAGTTCATGGCGGCGGTCAACAACCCGATGACCAAGGGACAGACCATGTCCATCAACACCGTGGGCAACACGATCAACGTGCAGATGCCCGCGGGGAGCAAGCAGATCGCGGGTAACGTCACCTTCGTCCGGGCCGTCTGGCAGATCTGGTTCGGCGAGCCCTGCCTCCAGGCCCCGCTGCGCGACGGCATGCTCTCGAACGTCCAGCGCCTCCACGACCTGGCCAGCGGCTCTTAAGTCGGCGCCGGGCCTCACAGCAGCCGGAAGAGCGTCTCGTTCATCTGATCGCGCATCGACGACCAGCTCTCGATCGAGTGCTCGATCGCATCCGCGGTGGCACGCTCGGCCTGCCGGAAGACGTTGGTGTCGGACGCGGCGCGGCGGTGCTGCTCGGCGAGGCGTGCGAGCGGCTCCAGCGCCGCCATGGCGGGGTTGAACCGGTCCGACCACGCGAGGCGCAGGAACCGCTGGGGATGGAACCAGCGCATCCAACTGGCCACGGCGGGGTTGACCGCCATCCTGATCCACGGCCGGACGAACGTCTTGTAGGTCTCGCTCGACCATTCGGAGATCGCCCTGGCCGTGACGAACTCCTCGGTCGGGAACGGGAACCGCACCTGCTCCACGTCACGTTCCTCGAACTCGACGCGGAACTGGTCCGCCCTCGGATCGGTCTCGCCGGTCTCGCCGACGATCTTCATCTCGTACAGCCCCGGCGGCAGCGCGGCGATCCGGTCGAGGCTCTCGATCATGGCCCGGTGCTCGCGCTGAGCCACGCGGGCCGAGACGAAGATCCCGAGGTGCCCGACGTGCGTGTTGAGGAGGTACACGATGCGTTGCTCGTGCTTCCTGAGCTCCTCGGTGGAGCCGTAGACCTCCCAGATCCAGTGCAGGGCCTGGTGGGGCGGCGTGATGTCGTCACCGCCCGAGGCGAAGACGACCAGCGGGTCGCGGATGTTACGCAGGTCGATCCGGTGGCCGGGGCCGAGCTCGAGGGCTCCCTTCTCGAGCTTGTTCCCGATGAACAGATCGCTGACGATCATCTCGATCTCTCGCTCGCCGAGGAAGTAGAACCCGGTCCACCACTTCTCGAAACGCAGGAAGCGGTCGCGCTCGGTGTCCACCTGGTCGAACAGGTCGTACTCCTTGCGGAACCAGGTGCGCGCGGGGTTGAGGCTCTCGAAGTTCTGGACGAGCCACGCCCCGTCGAGCTCCCCGGCGTTGAGGTCCGCGAGCAGCAGCGCGCCCCAGGCGCCGCCGGAGAGGCCGCCGCCGAGCCGCATCGGGTTGACGCCCGGCGCGCCCGCCCAGTAGGACATCGGCGCGCCGTTGATCACCATGGGCCCCGTCACGTCCGGGCGGTCCGCGCCGAGCATGGCCGTGGCCCATCCGGCCTGGCAGTTGCCGTACACGACCGGCCGCGGCAGGTCCGCGTGGCGGTGGTGGACCACCTCCATGAAGCGCGCCTCGGTCCGCTCCACGTCCTGGAGCGTCTGGCCCTGGCAGGGGTGGGGGAAGAACGACACGAAGTAGGTGTGGTGCCCCTCCTCGATCGAGATGCCGACCTCGGAGTCCTCCTTGAACCCGCCGATCCCCGGCCCGTGACCGGCCCTCGGATCGATGACGACCACGGGCGGGCGGCCCGGCCTCGGCGTCCAGCCGTCCGGGGGGACGATCCGCAGCAGGGCGTAGCTCACGGGCCGCTCGAGGGTGCGGCCGTCGAGGATGACCTCGTACGGGAAGCACAGGAGCGGCGGCATGCCCTGGGCGTAGTGGTCGAGCATCTGGTTTGCTCGGCGGCGCAACGTCTCGGCGGTCAGGAGCCACCGCTGCGTGGCGTCGATCCAGTACTGGAACCCCTGCACCCACAGGTCCGCCCCGGCCTGCCAGGTCTTCCAGAACGCGCTCGGGTCCTCGGGCTCTCGCATGGAAGGGCACGCTACCAAAAGTGGCGCGCGATCGTCCACAGCTACCCCCGGTCGCGCCGGGTCCGCGGCACGCGGCGTGGCTGGCGGGCCTGGTCCCGTGTCCGGCGCGGCCGTGCGGTGGTCCGGCCGCGACCACCGGGAGCCAGGGCGAGGTCGAGGTGGCGCCGGGCCACGTCGACCCGGGCGATCACGACCTCGAGCTCCATTCCCAGGCGGATCGTGGCGCGGCCGGCTCGGCTCCGGACCGTGCCCGACTCCGGATCGACGCGTGGCTCCGGTGTTCCCAGGTCCTCGAGGCGCAGGAGCCCTTCGACGAGGAACCGCGGCGATTGCACGAAGACCCCGAAGTCCGTCACGCCGGTGACGACCCCCGCGAACCGCTCGCCGATCCGGGTTGACAGGTATCTCAGGACCAGCACGTGTCGCAGCTCCAGCTCGGCCGCCTCGGCTCGACGCTCGGTCATCGAGAGGTGCTCGGCAAGGGCCTCGAGGTCATCGGCGCCGTCGGTAGGGAGAGGCTGTCCACGCAGATGCGCCGTCAGGAGGCGGTGGACCAGCAGGTCGGGGTACCGGCGGATCGGGCTCGTGAAGTGGCAGTAGTGCGTGCTCGCCAGGGCGAAGTGCCCCTCGAGGTCGGTCGAGTACCTCGCCTGCTGGAGCGAGCGGAGCAGGGCGAGGTTGACGGCGTACCCCTCGGGGCGGCCCGTCACGTCGTCCAGCAACCGCTGGAGGTCGTTGCGCCCGAGCGCGCCGTCCGGGAGCCGGTGATCGGCGCTCCGCGCCAGGGCGCGGACGAGCGAGTAGCTCTCGTCGTCGGGAGGCGGGTGTATGCGCCGGACCAGGGGGACGCCGAGGCCGGCGAAGAGCGAGGCCACGGCCTCGTTCGCCTCGATCATGAACATCTCGATGATGGTGTGCGAGAACTCGCGACCCGCGGGGACCGCGTCACGCACCGTGCCGTCCGGAGCGAGCACGAGGCTGACCTCGGGCAGGTCGAGGTGGAGCATGCCGGCCCGGCGGCGGCGGTCCGCGATGCGGCGCGCGAGGCCCTCCATCTCGCGGACGAGCCGGACCACCTCGTCCGTGCATCCCTCGGTCGCGCCGTCGCAGATCCGCTGTGCCGCCTCGTAGGTGAGGCGATGCCGAGAGCGGACCACCGACCTCGCCATCCGGGTCCGGACGACGTGGCCGCTGGCGTCGAAGGTCAGGAAGATCGACAGCGCGAGGCGGGGCTCCCCCGGCTTCAGGCAGCAGACCCCTGCGGAGAGCGGCTCGGGGAGCATGGGCACCACGCGTCGCGGGAAGTAGGCGCTGTTGCCGCGCTCGCGCGCTTCGAGGTCGAGGCACGAGCCCTCGCGCACGAAGTGGGCGACGTCCGCGATGTGCACGCCGAGGGTCGCGGTCCCGTCGCCGCTCGGCTCGAGGCTGATCGCGTCGTCGAAGTCGCGTGCGTCGGGCGGGTCGATGGTGATCACCACGACGCCGGACAGGTCCTCGCGCCCCGGCAGGACATCTTCGGGGCGGTATGTGTCTGCTGCCGCCCGCGCCTCGGCGAGCGCCGCGTCGCTGGACCGGTCCGGCAGCCCGTGCGCCCTGATGACGCTCAGCGTCTCGACCTCGAGCGCGCCCGGTGAGCCGAGCACCTCGCGGACCTCGCCGAGCGGCATCGTGCCCCCGACCCGGGGGAACTCGACGATGTCCACCACGACCCGGGCGCCGTCCGGGACCTTGCGGTCGAGGTCGAGGACCAGGACGGGCGTATCGAAGTCCTTGCCTTCCGGGTGCACGAGCCCTGCTCCGCTCGCCCGCTCGAGGGTGCCCACGACACGGTGCGTGCCTCGCTCGAGCACCTCGATCACCTCGCCGGCCCGGTGGTGCGCCCGCTCGTGCCGGGACCGGGGCAACGGCTTGATCTCCACGAGGTCGCCCGACATGGCGCCACCGGTCATCCTCGCCGGGATGAACACGTCGTCGCTCCCGTCGGGAGGCTCGGGTGTGACGAATCCGAAGCCACGCGGGTTGGCCTTGAACCGTCCGACCATGGGCTTCGCAGCGGCCTGGCCCGCGCGGCGCGCGCCCGGTTCGCTCGCGGCCGACGCCGCGAGACCAAGCGCCATGACGCGGTCGTAGGCCCGCCGGAACTCGCGGTACTCCGCGTCGTCGATCCCCATGATGCGCGCGAGCTTGCGGGGGCGAGGCAGCGCTCCGGTCCAACCGGAGAGGACCTTCTGGATCGCATCGGTGTGTGTGGACCGGATCGGCTTCCTGGCCATGATTCGCCGGCACGATAACCGATTTTCTCGTTTCACGGGGGTGGGATCAGACGGCAGGCAGCCACGGCGAGGTCGAAGAGCCCCTGCCGCGCGTCCGTCTGGACAGTCCAGTTCCGGTGGTCCCAGGTCTCGCCGCTCAGGTCGTCGCCAGCGTAGAGGAGCTGCCCGAGGACCACGCCACGGAACCGTGCCACCGCGAAGAAGGCCGCGGCCTCCATCTCGACGGTGATGCAGCCCTCGGCGCGGCGGCGCCGGATCATCGCGGGTGTCTCGCGGTAGACGGCGTCGGTGGTCCAGGTCGCTCCGGTGATGATGTCGACGCCCGCGTCACGGCACGCCCGGCGGATCGCGCGGACCGCGAGCGGGTGGGGCCGGCTGAACCGTCCCCTGCGCTGGTAGTGGTACGAGGTCCCCTCGGCGCGCAACGCCGCCGTGGGCACGACCACGTGTCCGACCGGGATGGAGCCGTCGAGCACGCCGGCACCGCCGGCGCAGACGAACATCCGGCCGCCGAGCGCGATGAGCTCCTCGAGGTTCGCCGCGGCGAAGGGCGCTCCGACGCCAGGCCAGGCCACGGTCACCGGTTCGCCCCCCCGCGCGAGGCGGTAGACCGATATCGGCTCGCCCTCGCCCCGGAGCCTCATCAGGAGCTCGAGGTCGCCGGTCGCGGCGCGATGGCGGATCACGTCGTGGAAGAAGCACAGGACGCAGCGTGCTGGCACGCGCGGCTTCCTGGCGAGGATGGCACACGGCTCGATGAGCGCCGCGCCTCTGCCCGGGCTCTCGAGGATGGGAGGATCGCTCCCCGCGTTCGACCTCTTTCTTGCTCCCGGTGTCATGTTGGGATAATCAGCAGCATAGACGAGCACCGAGGAGGTTGGAATGTCCCTGACATACCGGAAGCTGGCGCTGGCCCTGGCTGCCCTGGCGGGGCTGTGGCTCTTCGGAGCCTGCGACGACGACGGGGGTGACGGCGACGCGGACACCGATACCGACGTGGACGGCGACGGTGACGCGGACGGTGATGGCGACGTGGACGGCGACGGTGACATCGACGGCGACATTGATGGCGACGTGGATGGCGACGTGGACGGCGACGCCGACGGCGACACCGACGCTGACGGCGACACGGACTTCGTCACCTGCGCGGAGGCGCTGGGCTGCATCGATGCGTGCGGCAACGACAACGACTGCGCCAGGGGATGCCCCCTGCCGTGCGGTCCGGCCGGGACGGAGCTCGCGGCCGTGGCGACCTGCATCGTCCGCCAGTGCGCCACACAGTGCGCCGACCGGGAGTCCGAGGCGTGTGACACGTGCGTCGAGGAGAACTGCGCGCTTCAGATCGTGTCGTGCAACACGGCGAGCTGCGTCGCTGGCGAGCTCTCGTGCGGCGAGGTCACCGTGTGCCTCGCGGTGTGCGGGACCGACACGGGATGCGCCGACGGCTGCCGCGAGAGCGTCTGCCCCGCCGGCACGGATGAGCTCACGGCGTTCTGGGACTGCCTCGAAGATAGCTGTGACGCACAGTGCTCCGACCTCGGGGCTTCAGACTGTAGGACCTGCCTCGGGACGAGCTGCGGCGCGCAGTCCGGAGCCTGCCTGATCGCGCCCTGCTACCCCGTCGAAGGCTGATCACCGCGCCTCGGTCTAGCGGCGTCGCCGTCGATCAGGCGGATGGCCGGAGATCGCTGCTTCCCTCGGCACAGGCGTTGGTCTCGACGCCTCCGGCCAGGACCCTCCGCTTGGCTTCGTCGATGGCGCGCTGCGTGCGTCCCCTGAGCGCGTGCGGCGCGATCCTCCCGCACGCTCCGAGCCCGTCGACAGGGACGCAGAACCGGTTGCACCAGCTCGATCGGTTGTGGGTCAGGGGGCAGCCGACGTGGAAGTCGGGCGGGCGGTTGCACGTGTGGACCAGAACGATAGTCGGGCTTTCATCGTCTCGCATGGGCATCTCCCGGATGTCTCGTGACATCCTCGGTGCGCGTGCGGTGCAAGCCCCAGACCATCCCATATTCAGTATGAAAAACCGGGCGGGTCGTGTCTCGGGAGCTGGTGTCGAGACACTCGATGTGTCTCGCGTGGGTCCACGAGCCTGGGATCACCGCCGCCCGGACTCCTCGTCACGCCGCTTGACGAAGCGGCGGACGGCGTCGCGGGCCTCGGTCACGACCTTCTCCCGGCCGAGTCTCCGCCAGGCGGCGCGGGGGCAGACGAGGACGCCACGCTGGTTCACGTAGCACCAGCTCAATGCGGCCTCGTCGGGGGCCTCGCCGTCGGCATCGAGGCCCGAGAGGCTGTTGGCCTCGACGAGCTCGCGCAGGTCGAGCTCGATCATGTCCTCCGAGCCGACGGGCGTCTGGTGGATGTGCTCTCGGACGCTCTGCTCATCGACCATCCACTCGCCGTCGATCTTGCGCGCCCTGAGCTTCCCGTCGCCGACGAGCTTGACGACTTCCTGGCGCGTGACGCCGAGGACCTCGGCCGCCGCGGCCAGGTCGAGCATGCCCTTGCGCGACCGGATCACTCTCGCGGCCTCCTGCACGGCGGCGGTCCTGACGAGGTGGTCGAGCGAGACGCCGAGCAGCGCGGCGGCCTGCCGGACCGTGGCCAGGCCCTCGGGGTCCCACTCGATCCCGACCGTGACCCACCCTTCCTTCGCCTCATTCGATGTGCTCATGACAGCCTCCTCGCGCCCGGCTCAGGGCATCTCGACGCCGACGATCGTCGCGCCGCACCTCGCGCAGGTCCCGCCCCGGCCCGGCACGAGCCCCACCGCGGCAGCGGAGAAGCCCCGCCTGCGGATCGCGACGGCGCCGCATCCCGGGCAGCAGGTGTTCTCTCCCTCGTCGCCCCAGACGTTGCCCGTATACACGTACCGCAGCCCCTCTTCCAGGCCGATCTCGCGCGCCCGGCGCAGGGTCTGGACCGACGTGGGCGGCGCGGTCCACTCGTCGTCGGGGTGATACCGTGACAGGTGCCAGGGCAGGTCGGGGCTGACGGAGGCGAGGAACCGGGCCGCGTCGCGAAGCTCGCCGATTCCGTCGTTGGTCCCGGGGACGACCAGGGTCGTGACCTCGACCCAGACCCCGGCGTCGTGGAGCGTCCGGATGGCGTCGAGCACGGTGTCGAGCGGCCCACGGCACAGCTTCTTGTAGGTCACGGCCCTCATGGCCTTGAGGTCCACGTTGGCGCCGTCGAGGAAGCTCGCGGCCGCGTCGCGGGCGACCTCCGCGGTCATCAGCCCGTTGGTGACGAACACGTTCTTCAGCCCCCGGGCGCGAGCGAGCACCCCCACGGCCCGGTCATGTTCGTAGTGGATGGTCGGCTCGCTGTAGGTGTACGAGACCGACGCGCACCCTTCGTCCAGGGCCGCCGCCACGACCTCTCCGGGCTCCACGAACCGTCCCCGGATGGCGCCAGTACGCCGCACGGCCTGGGCCATGTGGTGGTTCTGGCACCAGGGGCACCGGAGGTTGCACCCGTCCGAGGCGATGGACATGGAGGCGGAGCCCGGCTGGAAGTGGAACATGGGCTTCTTCTCGATCGGGTCCACCGACATGGCGGTGAGCAGGCCGTACGCCAGGGGCACGAGCGTGCCGCCCTGGTTCTCTCGAACGCGGCAGATCCCCCGCTTCCCGACCCGGACGACGCACCTGTGTCCGCAGAGCCGGCAACGCACCGCGCCGGTGGTGGTCGTCTCGGTGAACAGCGCATCCGGCTTCTGTCGTGTCATCGGGCTGATGATACTTGAAACGTCATCGCTTCGAGCTACGGCCTCGCGCGCCGCCGTATTGCGCTCCGGGCTCAGAACCGCACGACGGCCTCGAGCCGGACGCCGGTGAAGTTGGGGAACATGCGGCAGACGCCCGACAGGCACCGGAGCCCGCCGCGCATCGTGCCGCCGCGGAGCCGGAGGTCGAGCCAGCGCAGCGGCTGGTAACGGACCTCGGCGAAGCCGAAGTGCCGCCGCACCTCGGTGGCGACGAGCCAGGGCTGGCAGTTCTCGTCATTGATGGTGTACTCGTTGAGGTCGGTCGTCGTGTCGTACTCGTACGCGACGCTCACGCTCAGCGTCGAGCCCAGGTCGTAGCCCAGCGACAGCGTCCCACGGTGGAAGGTGTGGTCGTCCGACCCGCTCGGCTTGTTCCAGGTCTCGTGCCGGAACGCGAGGTGGAGCCCGTGCCGGCCGACCACCTGGGCGGTCACGTTGAGCTCGAGGTGGTAGAGCGTCGTGGTCACCCGGTCCCAGTCCACGTCCGCGTTTTCGCCCTCGCGGTCGAACTCCCGGCGGTACCCGCCGGACAGGGTCCCGTTGACCCGGCCGCGCGCCAGGCGGTACTCGAGGCCGCCGAACACGTGGAAGGTATCGACGAGGTTGTCATCGCGGCCGTGGACGTAGGCCGCGTTGGCGTAGAGGAGGAAATCCCGGGCCAGGCGCACGTCGGCGCGGAGGCGGCCGCCGAGGACGTCCCAGTTGTTCAGGATGTTCTGGTCCTCGCGCTCGATGGTCGGCGGCAGCGAGAGCGGGCGCGCCGTGGCCTCGCCCTCAGGCCCCACTCCCTCGGTGAGCGTGCCCATGACCCGGAAATCCTCGTACCACTTGAGCTCGCCGAGCAGCGTCACGCGCCCGAGGTCGAGGTCGATGGCCGAGTACAGGGCGAACCCCTCCTCGTCGCCTCCCTCGGCCAGGGTCCGGATCAGCCCGTCGCCTTCCACGAACACGGAGAGCCGGTCGAACAGCTCGGGCAGCTCGAGGGTGCCGCCCACGATGCCGGTCCACTCCCCGCCGTAGGTGTCCTCGGCCACGAGCCCGTCGTCCGACAGGGGAAAGACCAGCACGCCGTGGGCCGTGACGTTGGCGACGTCGAGGATGCGTCCCTCGAGCTGTCCACCGACGATGCGGTCCCGCGGGTCGGGGACCGGGGCGTCGGTCACCTCGTCGATGTTGTTCACGTTGAGCACGCCGCCGAACAGGTCGAGGCCGACGGCGTCGTGCAGCCTGAGCTGGACCCGGGCGCCGCGCAGGGCGTCGTCGATGCCGAACTCGCTGACCTTGCGCAGCGACAGGGCGATGCCGCGGCCGACCTGGACCGGGAAGTCGCCCGCGTACAGACGGTGGCGGCCGAGGCTCAAGCGGGCCGTCACGCGCTCGAGCTGGTAGTCGCTCTCGTGGGCTCCGTCGCGCGGCGAGCGGCACCCGAGGATGTCGTCCTGATCCGGCTCGGCGTCGGGCATCTCCGGGCACGTGTTCCAGTACGTGGACTGGTCGAAGCGCACGGTGACGTCGAGCGGACCGCGCCGGAGGCCGAGGTTGGCCCTGTTCTTCAGCACGAGGTAGTTGTCGCGATCGTGAGCGGCCTGGGGCGACGGCTGCGGCATGTCCGCCTCGCCGTGCCACTCGAGCAACAGCGTCTCGGTCAGCGACCAGGAGAGCCGGTCCTCCGCCTGGGACGTACGGCCGACAACGAAAACCGCCAGGAGTGCGAAGACGGGGAGAAAATGATGAATGATGAATGATGAATGATGAAAAAAAAATCTTCCGGGACCGGGCCGGAGCATCATTCTGGATTCATCATTCATCATTCATCATTCCGCATTCATCATTCATCATTCATCATTCATCATTCCGCATTCATCATTCATCATTCATCATTCCGCATTCATCATTCATCATTCATCATTCATCATTCATCATTCATCATTCATCATTCATCATTCCCTGACAGGAGCGCCGCGATCTGCCGTTCGAGCTCCGCCTCGTCTCCCGGGGCGTAGCCCTCGTGGCTCCAGACGATGGAGCCCGAGCGGTCGATGAGCGCGTTGAACGGGGCCGCGCGGCGCGGGTTGTAGAGCTGCGTCACCTCCGACTCCTCGTCGAGCAGGACCGTGAACGAGAAGTCGTAGCGGCTCACGTGGCTCCTGACCTGCGCGACGCTCTCCGGGCCGTCCATGGCGATGCAGAGGATCCGCAGGCCGCGATCCCGGTAGGCGGCCTGGATGCGGTCGAGGTGCGGCATCTCGATGCGGCAGGGCTCGCACCAGGTGGCCCAGAAGTTCAGCAGCATCACCGACTCGCCGAAGTGGTCCGCGAGGCGGAACTCCTCTCCGTTCACGTCGTCGAGCGCGAAGTCCGGGGCGGTGCCGGACAGGCTCGACGGGGCCTGGGGTCCCGGTCCGCCGCTCGTCCCCTCGCCGCAGGCGGCGAGCAGGACGGCAGTCACGATCACGCAGGTCGTGGTTCGATGCATGTGCGAGAGACTACCGGCAGACGGCCGGGCCGTCGAGATCCCTGAGCGCGTTGACGAGCTGCGCCTGGTCGTAGCCCTCGATGACCTGGCGGATCTGCATGACCGTGGCGTCGATGAGGATGTTGCCGGGCGCGCTCTGGGCGTTGAAGAGCGCGAGGATCTCCCCCGCCGGGTCGGCCACGGTGGGGAAGTCGAACCCGTAGCCGGCGTCGTACGCCGCCGCGAACTCCCGGGTCGCTGGGCTGAAGCTGCTGTCCTGGAACACCACCGTGACGAACTCCAGGCGGTGACCCTCGGCGTCGAGGTCCTGGAAGTCGGCGTAGATGCCGTTGAGGTCGTGGGCTTCGACCCGGCAGGCCGGGCACCAGCCCGCGGTGCCGAAGAGCAAGACGCCGACGATGGACTTGTCGGCATAGATATCGGCGAGGGACAGCGTGCCGTCACCACCGGCGAGCTCCTCCGCGTGCTCGTTCGCGGCCAGGAAGCTCAGGTCGTCGAGGGTGTCGCAGGTCCCGGTCCCGTACGGCGCGCAGGGGTAGACCTCGAGGTCGCAGAACCGCTCCGCGTCGGCGCACCCACCTGGTCCCGCATCGAGCTGCACCGGGGCGGGATCGCTCAGGCAGCCGCCGACCGCGACGGCGATCACCGAGAGGACGAGCCGGACGTCGTGCGCCACGGTTCCCGCCTACCGGCAGTTGACCGAGCCGTCGAGGGTGTTGAGCACGCCCATGATGCTCGGCTGGTCGAAGCCCTGGACAACTCGCTGGATGCGCATGAGCGTGGCGTCGATCATGACGTTGCCGGGAGAGCTCTGGGCGTCGAAGTAATAGAGCACGTCACCCGCGCTGTCGGCGACCGTCGGGAACTCGAAGTCGTACCTGCGGCCGTAGGACTCGGCGTACTCGCGGGTGGCCGGAGCGAAATAGTCGTCCTGGAACACGACGGCAACGAACTCGATCCTCCCGCCCGCGCCGTCGACGTCCTGCAGGTCGGCGCGCATGGCGTTGAGCTCGACGGCTTCGGCCGCGCACGCGCCGCACCAGCCCGCGGTGCCGAAGAGCAGGATACCGAGCACCGAGTCGTCGGCGTAGATGTCGCTCAGCGACAGGATCCCGTCCTCGCCGGCCATCTCCTCGGCGATCTCGCCGGCCGGGACGAAGCGGATGTCCTCGATCACGTCGCAGGCCTGGTGCCCGTACGGACCGCAGGGGTATTTCTCCACGTCACACTGGACGGCGTCGTCGCCGTCGGCGTCGCCGTCCGTGTCTCCGTCGCCGTCGGCCTCGCCGCCCACGAACACGGGGTCCGGCCGTTCGGACGTGCACGCGCCGATCACGGCGAACGCCAGTACGGGGATCAAGAGAGCGAGCCTGCGAGACATTCGAACCTCCTCGTGCGTTGACGCCTCTCTGCGGCGCCGCCTTTCATGCCATGCGCCATATATGCTACACCTGCGTGGGCGCAGAGCAACCACGCGTTTTTCCCGGAGGGTGACGTGACCTGTACTCCACGATATCTCAGACGAGCCATCTTCATCGGAATGGTCAGTGTTTCCGTCCTGGGCTGCGGCGAGGACTTCGCTCGAGAGCCAGCCGGGAGCCCGTGCAGCCGGGAGGACGACACCCTCTGCGACGGCGTGTGCCTCCTCGACCTGCCCAACGGGATGTGCTCGCGCGACTGCTCGGAGGACGAGAACGTGTGCCCGGAAGGATTCACGTGCGGCGACCTCTCGGGTGGCCGCTACTGCCTCCAGGGCTGTGCCGCCGACGAGGGATGCCGCGACGGCATGATCTGCGTGGTGGGCCAGTGCCGGCTCGCGGTGGGCTGGGACCGTCCGTGCGAGGAGAACGCCGACTGCGAGAGCGGTATCTGTCACGAGGGGAGGTGCAACCTCGAGTGCCACGCCGCGGGCGACTGCCCCGAGGGCCTGTCGTGCATCGACCCCGGGAGCGGCGTGCCGGTTTGCCTCGTGCACAACCCGCCGCCGTCCGGCCCCGGCACCTCGGGCGAGAACTGCACCTTCGACGAGTGCGCCGCCGACCACATCTGCGTGTCGCGCACCGACCGCCCTGCCAACGACCCGAACGCCTACTGCTCGCGGAGCTGCGGCAGCGAGCTCGACTGTCCCGCGGACATGACCTGCCGCGGGACGCAGCTCAACTTCGAGAGCAACCCGGTCCTGCGGTGCGTGCCCCGCGAGTTCTGCGAGCAGTGCGCATACGACGCTCAGTGCGGTGGCGGCAGGTGCGTGTCCCGCGATCCCTCGCGAGGCGCCGGCCGTTACTGCTCGCGGTCGTGCGACCCCGAGCGGGAGGGTACCTGCCCCACTGACAGCACCTGCCGCGAGGCCCTGTGGTGCGCTGCGGATCGGGCCTGGGTCGCGGACTGCGAGTGGTGCTCGGACGAAGAGGACTGCACCACCGCCGAGGACGGCCCGGTCCACCAGTGCTTCCACGACTACGGCGCGTGCGAGGGCGACGGCAGCGAGTACTGCGCTCCGTGCTACGTGGACGCGGACTGCCCCGAGGGCGGGATGTGCAACTTCGACCAGTACACGGCCAACAACTACTGCACCATGCCGTGCCCCGAGGAAGAAGGGGTCTACCGGTGCCCGCCCGAGCACAGTTGCTTCATGATCGAGGGCGTCGATGACCCGCAGTGCCTGCCGCGTCAGGGCTCGTGCTCACACCCCTCCGGGGGCATCACGACCTGTTTCGTCTGCGAGGGCATGGGCGACTGCATCAGCGGCCAGTGCCTGCCCTGGAACCTGACCCCCGGTTATCCGATGGTGTGCTGGGAGGACTGCCCGGGCGGCGACGCCGACTGCCCGGACTTCACGGTGTGCCACCCGTTGTCCGACGGGTCGGGCAACACATTCAACCTTTGCGGCCCGCCCGAGGGCTGGACCTGCGTGCGCGTCCAGATCTGCCAGGAAGAGTGCCCCGACGGACCGGGCGAGTGCCCGTCCGACGCCCGCTCCGAGTGCCGGGGCTACCGGCCCTGAGCTCGTCACCGAACGTAGTCGTGGTCGTGGTCGTGGACGTGGTCGTGTCTACTCTTCCGGCGACGCGACGCCTTCCGACGACGAGAAGTCGAAGGGGAGCCGGACCACGGCGCATTCGCCGCCCGCCGGCGAGCTGAACTCGAGCCTCACGGCGAGCTGCAGGAGGCAGTCGAAGAAGCTCTCGTCCTGGTCCGGAGCGCCGACTCGTGCGGCCGTGATCCTCCCCTCGGCGTCCACTCTGGCCTCGACGGTGACCAGTGGCGAGAGGTCGGGGTTCTCGGCGAGCCTCCGCTCGTAGCAGGCCCTGAACTCGCGCGAGCTCTCCTGCATCATGCGGGTCACGACATCGGGGTCGACCTGTCCCGTGCATTCATCCCACTGTTCTCCGTTCGCCTCGCCGTTCTCGGGTGTGCGTGAAACCTCGCCGGTGTCGTCGTATCGCGCGTCGTCGTCCGCGGGCGCCGCGGCTCGGTCGGCCACCTCGGCCCGGAGCTCGGCGATCTGACGGCTCAGGGCCTCGGTGTCCCGGGCGATGCCCGTCACCTGTTCAGACACCTCGCGCACCTTGACGATGACCAGCGCGGCGGCCACGACGGTCACCAGCCCCAGGGAGAGGGCCGCGCCGTGGCGTGAAAGGAAGCTCGGATGTTCCGGTGTTGGCATACGGTGACCATACACGTGATGTGTCAGCCTTGCCACCAATGTGGCTTCTCATACCAGAGCCTTGGACAAAGTCCTCGGCCCGGCTGGAGGCGCTGCTGACTCCCACAGAAAGGCAGTCGGCTGAGCATGGGGTGCGGCGATCTGCCCTCCGTCCCGGACGTCCTCACGCCGGTGGCGTCGGGTCAGTGCTTTCGCCGGACACGCTCGACGCGGTGCGCTTGCGCGGCGGCTTGCGCGTGGCGGTGAAGAGCGACGGGAACCGCGACGCGAGGGTCTCGTGACGGAACAGGTAGCTCCCCGCCGCGGCGACCTCCTCGTACGAGATGCGGAGCAGGTGCCAGAGACGGAGCTGGTAGCTCATCCACTTCTCCGCCGATTTGCTCGGAGCCCCGAGGTGCTTGATGATCGTGGCCGCGTCGGCGCGCGCGTCGGCCTCGTCGGTCGCGTGGTAGCGCTTCTTGTCGCCCTTGATGTCCTTCACGTGCACGGCGTAGAGCGCGGCGAGCCGCGTCAAGTCGGACGCGAGGTCGAGGTACCCCGACCCGCTGCGGATCGAGGCCAGCTCGGGACCGGCGGACTCGTCGTCGCCCACGAAGTACTCGAGCACCAAGAGCATGCGGGTCTTACGCTCGGTCGCCGTGGTCACGACGTTGGCCGGGACCTGGGCGCCCTTGAGGCTCGCCAGGGCCGTGAGGTGTTGCACGCGGAGGTACCACCCGGCCCAGGCCAGGTTGGCGAGCTCGTCGAGGTGGCTCGAGTCGAAGACCTCGTCCGGCAGGAGATCGAAGAGCCTGCGGACCTTCGGCGTGGCGCACAGCTCGGCCACGGCCAGCACCACTGGCGCCGCGACCTGGAGGTCGACGAGGATCGTCCCGATATCCTTCTCCGGGATCTCGAGGAGCCGCGGCTTGAGTCGGTCGAAGGCCGCCGCGGCCCGTTTCGGGTCGTACACACGTGATGGCTCGGTCATTGTCCCTCCATTTCCGAAGCCCGGCTCTCAGGAGAGCTCATCCTACCACGCCAACGAGGGGGAAAACACGAAGGAACGCAGCCTTCGGGGTCGAGGTGAGGTGAAAAACACTAAAAAACACAGTCATCGGGCTCGAAGCGAGGTGAAATGACACGGCGGACGGCCGATCTCCGGTCGAGCCGAACCCTGAAACGGCCGGTCACCACTCGATCTCGGGGTTGGGCGACCCCAATCACGGCCGTCCACGGCCGTCCGAGGCTCGATCTGGACCGAAAAAGACTCGTTACCCGGCTCGCCGGGACCAGGCCGGAGACTTGAGGCTAATGCCGTTCGGTTAGCAACCAACATCGTGAAATCGCAATACTTTCCCCCTCCCCCTCCGGGCTGTCTCTTCTACACATCTTGCCTCTTGCGCAGCGAGGACGGCTGTGATCTCCCATAGGGCATGGCAGAACGGGAAGCAACGATGTTCAGGACCTCCGTTGACTACGCGACGGAGATATGGG
>Ga0233425_10005232_pt1 | contig 20712 bp, 12 predicted proteins | sample Watercolumn_Towu_2_FD_181712 | JGI IMG/M metagenome (GOLD analysis project Ga0233425, IMG submission 181712) | Freshwater microbial communities from Lake Towuti, South Sulawesi, Indonesia - Watercolumn_Towuti2014_140_MG | ecosystem: Environmental > Aquatic > Freshwater > Lake | place...
TCGCTCCTGGCCATCGAGGCCACGACCGCGTTCTTCCTGGAGTCCACCTTCATCGCGGTCTGGGTGTTCGGCTGGCAGAAGCTCTCCCCCAAGGCGCATGCCGCAGTCATGTGGCTGGTGGCCGGGGCGGCGAGCCTGTCCGCGGTCTGGATCCTCACCGCCAACGGGTGGATGCAGCATCCGGTGGGCTACGAGATCCGGAACGGGCGCGCCGAGCTCACCGACTCCATGGCGGTGCTGACGAACCCCACCGGGCTGCTGACCATCGCCCACACGCTCGGGGCGGCCTACATCCTGGGCGCCTTCTTCGTGATGGGGGTCAGCGCGTACCACCTGTTGCGCAAGCAGAACGTGGAGTTCTTCGGCAAGTCCTTCCGCCTCGCCCTCGCCTTCGGGCTCATCGTCTCGTTCTTCGAGGTCGCCGAGGGCCACTTGCACGGCGCAGACCTCGGGAAGATCCAGCCGACAAAGCTGGCGGCGATGGAGAGTCACTGGGAGACGCAGACGAACGCGCCCATCTACCTGTTCGCCCTGCCGGATGAGCAGAACGCGCGCAATCGGCTGCAGTTCATCGCCATCCCCGGCGCCCTGAGCATGTTGGCTTACCACTCCCCGGATGCCGAAGTGCAGGGGCTCGCCGACTTCCCGCCGGAGGACCGGCCGCCGGTGCTGATCACCTACGCCTCCTTCCGGCTGATGGTAGCGCTGGGGATGCTCTTCTGCGCGCTCACGGCACTGGGCGTGCTGCTGTGGAAGCGGCTGGAGACGACGCCTTGGTTCCTGAAGCTCATGTTCTATGCGCTGCCGCTGCCGTACGTGGCCTGCACGCTTGGCTGGACGGTCACCGAGGTGGGTCGGCAGCCGTGGATCGTCTACAACGTGATGCGCACCAGCGACGCGGCCTCACCCATTGACCCGGGGCAAGTCGCGCTGACGCTCGTGGCCTTCATCGTGGTGTACGGCCTGCTCGGCCTGTTGGGGTTCGGGCTGATGATCAAGGCCGCCAAGGCCGGCCCGGAGGACTCCGACGCCGCCGCGCAGCATGGGGGGCATTGACACTATGGTTCTGCAGACCGTGTGGTTCTACCTCTGGGGTCTCCTCTGGGCCGTCTACTTCGTGCTCGACGGCTTCGACCTGGGCGTGGGGATGTTGCTCCCCTTCCTCGGCAAGGACGACGCGCGCCGGCGGGCGATGTACAACGCCACGGGCCCCTTCTGGGACGGGAATGAGGTCTGGCTGCTCACCGCGGGGGGCGTGACATTCGCGGCCTTCCCGAAGGTCTACGCGGTCATGTTCAGCTCCCTGTACGCCCCGCTGATGCTGGTCCTTTTCGCGCTCATCATCCGGGGCGCGTCGTGGGAGTTCCGGGGGCACGTGGATGACCCTCGCTGGCGGAAGCTGTGGGATGTCTGCCACTTCGTCGGCAGCGTCGTACCGGCGCTGCTGCTCGGCGTGGCGTTCGCGAGCATCTTCCGGGGGCTGCCGCTGGCGGCGGACGGGTACCAGGGCACGCTGGTGTCGCTGCTGAACCCGTACGGGCTCCTCGGGGGCGCGCTCTTCGTGCTGCTGTTCCTGGTGCACGGCGCCATCTGGCTGGCCGTGAAGACGACCGGCGAGCTGCACGAGAGCGCCGCCGCCTGCGCCGGGAAGCTGTGGGTCCCGACCCTCCTGGTGGCGGTGCTGTTCCTGGCGGCGACATGGTTAGACACACCGCTGTACCGCAACTACCTGGACAACCCGGGCCTGTTCCTCGTGCTCCTGGTAACCGTGGCCGCACTCCTCGCCACCCGACTGCTGCTGATGAAGCGCGCGTACTGGCGCGCCTGGGCGGCGTCGGCCGTGACCATCGCGGGGGCGACGTTCTTCGGCGTGATCGGACTCTACCCGAACATGTTCCCCTCGCGACTCGACCCGACGGTCAGCCTGACCGCCTTCAACGCGTCGAGCTCTCTGCTTACGCTGACCATCATGCTCACAGTGGTCGCGATCTTCGTGCCGATCGTGCTCGGCTACCAGATCTGGGTCTACCGCACCTTCAGCCACAAGATCGACCCGGAGCAGCTGACCAGCGCAGAGATCTACTGAGCCGCGATCCGGGCCACTTCCACGAGGTCGGTGACGCCGTATTGCCAGAGCGCCATGACTTGGCCGACATAAGGGTCGCCGGAGCCCTCGGCGAGGTGCAGAACCGGGGGCTCCGTATTCGCGATGCCGAGGATCTGCCGCGCGCTGTCGCCCTCCCCGAGCCATGCCCCGTAGTAGTAGTCGTCGGCCCCGTCCGTCAGCGCACCCGCGGCGTCGACGTGATTCGTGGTGAAGGGCGTGCGGAAGGGTAGCGTCAGACGGCTGCCCTCGGCTGAAACGATGGGCAGTCGCGCCAGCAGAGCCGTCTGGTCGAGGGTGAGGCGAAGACGGTCGCCGGTGCGCGAGACCCCGTCGATCCTGAACATGGTGCTGCGCCGGTCGTTGTAGATGCGCACGGCGCGCCCCACGGCGACGTCGGCCTCCCGCAGGCCCTCCACCTCGATCTCCTGCCGGGCGTAATCCAGGCCGACAACCCGCCCCTGCGCATAGCCGTCAGCTCCCAGCGCGGCGCCGATCCGCACCTCCCGCGTCACCTGCTCTCCGGTGCGCGAGGTCACCCGGACGCCAAGCGGGCGCGGAGCCGTCGTGCGGCTAGGGCCGGGGGGTAGGAGGATCTCGATCTCGTCTTCACCGTCGGCGCGGGTGACCGCCAGCATCAGTGGTTCCGTAGAGACGAGACGGACGCTCTGCACCGTGGGAGCGCCCACGTAGTTGTCGAGTACCGAGAGGTACCGCGTCGGGGCGCCCTCGGACACCTCCCGCCGCAGCAAGAGGTAGTCCAGCTTGTCATCAACCCAGACGGGCGTCCGGCCCCGGCCCATGATGGCCTGCAGTGGGCCGTCGACGGGGAGAACGTGCAGCGCAAGGACGTCGCCCTCGGGCAAGCCGGAGGGCCAGCGCCAGGTGGCGGCTTGCTCGAGCGGCGCGCGGCGGACCTCGGTGAGGAAGCTCGGCACGCCCCCCCGGGGGTGCTCGACGCCCCAGCGGTCCGTGTACGCCCCGAACTCCGGCACCTCGGGGCCCGCCAGCGTACCGGTCGGCTGAACCTGCCACGTCAGGTCAGGGACCTCCGGCGGCACGTAGAGCCCGTGCCAGCTCTGATCGTGCTGCTCGCCGCCGTTCACCGCGAAGAGATCGACCAGGTAGAAGCGCTCGTCATCCACGTCGACCAGGACAACGGTGCGCTCGAAGAGATCGGACGCGGGGTAAGGGTTGTGGTGGGCCGTCGCCATGTGGACGCCGCCTTCGGACGCGAACAGTCGGCAGCCCTGCTGGAAGAAGCGCGGGTAGGTGTAGTCGCACTCGTCCACGGTCACGGTGTTGTGGGACAGGTTGGCCGAGTCGAAGATCTCGCGGTACTCCCAGGTGCGCGGGTAGCCGAGGTCGGGCAGCAGATCGACGCCATGCCCGAACACCCAGAGCGCAAGCTGGTCGTTCTGTCGATGGCCGATCGTTGAGGAGTAGTTCAGGGCGACGGCGCGGTTGTTCGGCCACTCGCCCGATTCCAGGATCGCGATGCCATACCCGTCGAGCAGGCGGCTCTTGCGCTCGATGCGGGACGCCGGATCGGCCAACGCGGCGCGGAGCGCGTCCTCCGGGTAGGGCTCCCACAGATCCCCGGGGGGCAAGTCGCCCGAGTACGTCGTCGCGGCGCGGGCCAGGCGCGGGTCGCCGTACTTGCGGAAGGCGAAGAGGTTCTCGGCCCCGATGTAGGAGTACCGCCGCCATCCGGGCTGCATCCGCTCGGGCTTGCGGAGGTCCGAGGTGTCGCCGATGGGAGGCAGATAGCGGTCCAGGAGCATGAGATCGACGAAGTGGGTGAACAGGGCTTTCGCCTTGGGCTCGGCAAAGAGGTCCGGGTAGCGCTCCGCCGGTACGAGGTCCGGGTGGAGTGCCCGCAGCTCCTCGGTGCGCTCCGCGACACGGATGAAGTCGAGCTTGATCGTGTTGTAGCCGGGGCTCTCGTGTCCGCCCCCGTCGCGGAGCAGGCCGTTGGGCAGCAGATAGGCCGCCCCACCGATCCCGTGGTATGCGTATTCGAGCATGTCGAGGCTGTTGGGCTGCTGCTCGCCGAAGTCGTCCGCCACGAGCGCCAGGGCCAGCGCGCAGGCCTGGTGGTGCCCCTCGTTCCCGTGGATCATCTTCCGCTGCAGTCCCACCATCCCGGCGCGGAGGATGTAGTCCTCGATGTACTCGCGCAGCTCGGCGCCCGACTCAACCGCCAACCCCTTGCTCCGCACGAAGGCCAGTACGTCGGGATCATCGAAGCCGTCGTACAGCCCGTCGTACGCATACGCGAGCCGCTCCAGCAGGAAGCACTCCCAGATGAGGTCGGAGATCATCCCCCCGTCCTTCCAGGTGTAGTGCGGGTGGTAGCCGCCCTTGAGGTACGTCCTGGCGGTACGGTCTTCCAGCTCCGGGTATGAGGTGCCCTCCCAGCCGTAGTTGGGGTACTGGGTGGCGAGGCGCGCCATGAGGATGCAGCCCTTGTGCGCGTACTTCGGGTCGCCGGTCAGCAGGTACGCTTGAGAGAGGGAGGTCACGGTCGGAACCACCACCGACCCGTAGACCATGTGGGCGTACTCAACCAGGAAGTGCCACCGCTGCCCGTTGTGCAGGCACCCCCTCCCGTCATCCGGGAAGTCGCCGGAGGTCAGGTCCCCCTGGTCGTAGCGGTTGCTGGGGTACCACTCGCCGCCCAAGGGGCACTGGATCTGGTACGGATGGGTCAGCGGGTTGATCCGCCACGGGTTGAAGGGGCCATAGCGCTTCACTTCCGCCCCGTGCACCGGGCACACCGCGTTCGGGTGCTCCCCGATGTCATACATGCGGTCGATCTCGGTGGTCGGCTGCAGCAGCCACAGGAACTCGTCGCTCTGTGCGGCGAACGCTTCGGCCGAGGTGTACAGCGGGCCGATGTAGTAGCGGATCTCGTCGCCGGTCTCCACGATGCGCTTCTGCGTGTTGCGCGCCCAGTCGTAGCGTGCGACGTTCTCCTGGGCTGTCGCGACCCGCTCGTCAGTGTAGTAGGTCCGACCCGTCTTGGCGTACACGACGGCACACAAGCTGAGCAGGACCAGGGGCAGCAGAGGGTCTCGCACGACATGCCTCCTTGCACACTGTGAGTTGTGAAGACCCCGGTGGCGACGCAGACGGAGGAGGACTCGCGCCCCGCAAGGGAGTATAGCAGATTGCCGGGCCGCGGCACAGACGCCGCCATTCGGTTGGGCCCGACCACCCGGTACAGGTGTCCCTAGCCCCTGACGCAGGAGCCAGCACTGATGCACCAGAACACGTTCAGCGTAAGTCGCGGGGCACGCGTCGCATGGCTCCTGTTCGCGGGCTTCGCGGCGCTGTACGGGCCGGGAGTGAGGGCGCAGGAGCTCACCGCGCTCGAGGGCGGGGGTTTCCGCGTCGCCGGCGCGGCCTACGAGGCGACGGTGGCGCGGGACGGCTGTCTGGAGAGCCTCCGGGTCGAGGGCCGCGAGTTCCTGAAGTCCGCTCCCGACTTCCCGCGAGGGGCGTACCTCTTCCAGGACGGGTTGCTGCCTTGCCCCGATGTGCAGCAGGTGGCCGCGAACGCGGTGGAGGCGAAGTGCGAGAAGGCGTCCATCCGCTATGAGTTCGCTCCCGAGGGGCAGAAGTGGACGCTGGCCAACGAGACTGACCAGCGGATGCTGCTGATCATCGTCTTCGAGTTGCCCGTGAAGGCGATGATCGACGACCGGGGCGAATGGTGGCAGCCGCCCGTCGCGACGCGCTGCACCGATTCGACGTGGTTCCGCGACGGTGCGCGGCTGCGGATCGGCGGCAGCACGCGGCTGTGGGGGCCGTGGTCGGGAGACCATCAGGTGTGGGAGCTGGCGCTGGAGCCGAAACAGACTCGTGAGGTGACGATCGCAGCCGCCATGGCCACCGAAGACGAAGCGACACGTGCCGCAGCAGTCGCCGCCCAGGTTCGCGAGGCCCCCACCGACCCCGAGGGGCCGATGTGGGACCTCGACGCGCTCTCTCAGCCGCCGGCGACGTATCCGGCCGAGGGCTTCGAGGAGCCCGGAGTGCGGGCCTTGTTCTTCGAGGGACCTCCCTTCAAGGGTCGGCCGACGCGGGTGTTCGCGTGGGTCGGACTCCCCGAGGCGCCGGCCGGGCAGCGGGCGCCGGGGATGGTGCTGGTCCACGGGGGCGGCGGCACCGCCTTCGCCGAGTGGGTGCGTCTCTGGACCGAACGGGGGTATGCGGCCATTGCCCTGGATACCTGCGGCTGCGTGCCCCGGGGCACGTACGGCAACTGGGAGCGCCACCCTCAGGGCGGACCGTGGGGCTGGGGCGGGTTCGACCAGATCGACTGGCCCCGCACCGACCAGTGGACATGGCAGGCCGTGGCCCAGGTGGCTCTCGCCCACTCCCTGTTGCGCTCGCTGCCCGAAGTGGACCCGGAGCGGATCGGTCTGACGGGCGTCTCCTGGGGCGGCTACCTGGTCTCCCTCGTCGCCGGCGTCGACAGCCGGTTCAAGTTCGTCGCGCCCGTCTACGGCTGCGGTTACTACCTCGATACGGTCTTCGGGGACGCGGTGCGATCGCTCGGCGAGGAGCGTGCGGCGCGCTGGATGCGCTGGTGGGACCCCTCCCACTGCCTGAAGGCCGCTCAGATGCCGATGCTGTGGGTCACCGGCACGAACGACTTCGCCTACTGGCTCCCCGCGCTGCAGCAGTCGTACCGCGCGACGCCCGGGCCGCACACGCTATGCGTGACCTTCGAGATGCCCCACGGCCACGGAGGGCCCAGCGAGAAGCCGCCGGAGATCCGCGCGCTGGCGGACAGCCTGTTCCTCGGCGGCGTCCCGTTGGCGCGCGTCACCGGGCAGGGGCACGACGGCGCCACGGCGTGGGCGACCTACGAATCCGCCTCGCCGATCGTACGCGCCGAGTTGCTCTACACCCGCGCGTCAGGCGGCTGGCCTGAGCGCAAGTTCGAGGTGAGCCCGGCCACGGTGGAGCCCGGCCGGGTCTCGGCCGCCGTGCCGGAGGGCGCCACGGTGTGGTATCTCAACCTCATCGATGAACGCGGCCTGACCGTCAGCAGCGAGCATGAGACGGTGGACAGCGGCGGCTGAGGGGAGACGACGGCACACGGAAGGTGTTCTGGGGCATAGAGACTGACGAACATCCGGGCGGCACCGCCGGGCCCTGCGCTGCGCGGGTCGCGGCGTTTCTGCCCGGCTCTGAGGACACGAGATGACCGAGCGGGTACGGAAGCTGAGGGAGGCCAGCCTGGCGGCGGAGCCCTGGGTGGCCGAAGAGCGGGCGCGCATCGTGACCGACGTCTACCGCGAGGCCCGCGGGCTCTCGGCGCCGATGCTGCGAGCCGAGACCTTCCGGCGGCTCATGGAGGAGAAGACGGTCTACATCGGGGAGGGGGAGCTCATCGTCGGCGAGCGCGGGCCGGCCCCCAAGGGCGCGCCGACCTTCCCCGAGCTCTGCTGCCACAGCACCCAGGACCTCGACATCGTCAACTCGCGGGAGAAGATCAGCTTCGCGGTCAGCCCGGGGGCGCGGCGCCTCTACGCGGAGGAGATCATCCCCTTCTGGCAGGGCCGGACGATGCGCGAGATGATCTTCGCGCAGATGACGCCCGAGTGGCACGACAGCTACGCCGCGGGCATCTTCACTGAGTTCATGGAGCAGCGCGCCCCGGGACACACGGTGCTCGACGGCAAGGTGTACCGCCGGGGCTTCCTCGACTTCCGCGCCGACATCGAGGCGAGCCTCGCGGCGCTCGACTTCCTGAATGACCCGCAGGCCCTCGACAAGCAGGAGCAGCTTCGGGCGATGGCGGTCTGCTGCGAGGCGCTGATCCGCTACGCAGAGCGGCACGCGGAGGAGGCAGAGCGCTTGGCGGCGGAGGCGGATGAGCCGCGCCGCTCCGAGCTGCTCCGCATCGCCGAGGTCTGTCGCCGGGTTCCGGCCCATGCGCCCCGCGACTTCCACGAGGCCCTGCAGATGTACTGGTTTGTGCACCTGGGGGTCGTGGCCGAGCTGAACACGTGGGATTCCTTCAACCCCGGCCATCTCGATCAGCACCTGGAGCCGTTCTACCTGCAGGGCCTCTCGGACGGGACCCTGACCCGCGAGAGCGCGCAGGAGCTGCTCGGGTGCTTCTGGGTGAAGTTCAACAACCAGCCCGCGCCGCCTAAAGTCGGCGTGACCGCCGCGGAGAGCGGTACCTACACCGACTTCGCGAACATCAACAACGGCGGCCTGCGCCCCGACGGCAGCGACGCGGTCAGCGAGACGACGCATCTCATCCTGGACGTGATCGATGAGATGCACTTGCTGCAGCCCTCCTCCAACATCCAGCTCAGCGCGAAGAGCCCGGAGCACTTCCTCCGCCGCGCGTGCGAGATCATCCGCCAGGGCTGGGGACAGCCCTCTGTCTTCAACGCGGACATGGTGGTCGAGGAGCTGCTCCGGCAGGGCAAGAGCCTCGTGGACGCGCGCGAGGGCGGGACCTCGGGTTGCGTCGAGACGGGGGCCTTCGGCAAGGAGGCGTACATCCTGACCGGGTACTTCAACCTGGTCAAGGTCGTTGAGGTCACGCTGAACGACGGGTTCGACCCGCGCACGGGCAAGCAGCTCGGTCCCCCCACCGGCGACCCGCGCGGGTTCAGGACGTTCGAGGAGTTCTTCGCGGCCTTCCGCGCGCAGATGCAGCACTTCATCGACATCAAGGTGCGCGGGAACAACGTGATCGAGCGCCTCTACGCCACCCAGATGCCCGCGCCCTTCCTCTCGGTGGTCGTGGACGACTGCATCGCAACCGGGCGGGACTACAACGCCGGGGGCGCCCGCTACAACACGACGTACATCATGGGCACGGGCACCGGGACGCTGACCGACTGCCTCTCCGCGATCAAGCGGCATGTCTTCGAGACGGGCGCCGTGACGTGGGACGAGCTCCTGACCGCCCTCGCGGAGGACTTCGACGGACGCGAGGACCTGCGGCAACAGCTTCTGAACCGCACGCCGCGCTTCGGCAACGATGACGATGACGCGGATGACCTCATGCGGCTGCACTTCGACCTGTACTACGATCTCCTGGAAGGTCGCCCGAACACGCGCGGCGGCGAGTACCACGTCGACTATCTGTCAACGACTTGCCACGTCTACTTCGGGCAGGTCACGGGGGCGACGCCCGACGGCCGCCGGGCGTGGCAGCCGCTCTCCGACGGCGTCTCACCCGTGCAGGGCGCGGCGCGCAACGGGCCGACGGCGGTCATCCGGTCGCTGGCGAAGATGGACCACGCCCGCACGGGCGGCACGCTGCTCAACCTCAAGTTCACCCCTCAGTTGCTCGAGGGCGACGAGGGCCTCGACCGGCTGGCCCAGCTGATCCGGAGCTACTTCCGCCTGGGCGGGCACCACATTCAGTTCAATGTCATCACCGCCGACACCCTCCGTGAGGCCCAGACCCACCCCGAGCAACACAAGGACCTCATCGTCCGTGTGGCTGGCTACTCCGACTACTTCGCCGACCTCACGACCGCGCTCCAGGACGAGATCATTGCTCGCACCGAGCACGCGACGTTCTGAACGGCTGGATTGCAGGATTGCCGGAGAGCAGGAGAACACCTCACGGCTGATCCCCTCGGGCGCAGGAGAGGCGGCATGGCGCGCCGAAGTAGGTGGCGGTTGCCTCGGCATTTCGGTCGGATCCGGGAAGGGTGAGGAGCGTGAAGTGCGAGAAGTGTGAGCGGGAGAACGTCGACGGCGCCGTGTACTGCGCGTTCTGCGGGACCAGGCTCGAAGGCCGATCGCCCATCGTGACGCTGCCGATCTCCGCCGTCGCCTCGGAGTCGGAGTCCGCCTCTCCGGCCCCTCCTCCGCCACCGCCGCCCCCGCCACCGGGCCTGCCCTTGCCTCCGCCGGCCCAACCACAGCAGTTGGGCGTGCCCTATCCCCACCCTCCATCGGCCGCGGACGAGCGGACGAGCGGCATGGCCGTGGCGTCGCTAGTGCTGGGCATTCTGGGGTTCCTCACCGTCGGCATCACGTCGTTCTTCGGGCTGATCTTCGGGATCGCCGGCCTCGTGCAGATCTCCAACTCCGAGGGTCGCCTCAAAGGCCACGGGATGGCGGCGGCCGGCACGGCCATCTCCGGGGTGACGCTGCTCATGCTCCCTATCATGGCGGCCATCATCTTCCCGGTGTTCGCGAGGGCGCGGGAGAAGGCCCAGCAGAGCGCCTGCATCAGCAACGAGAAGCAGCTTGCCCTCGCCGCGCTCATGTACGCGCAGGACTATGACCAGTACGAGCCGATGGCCGCCAACTGGGCGGACGCGCTCTATCCCTACATGAAGAACACGCAGCTTCTCATCTGTCCGAGCGCCACCGACCAGACCCAGCAGTCCTATGCGTACAACCGGGCCCTGGAGCGGCAGCCCCTCTCCGCTCTCCGCGATCCGGCCCAAACGGTCCTCCTCTTTGACTCACAACCGGGACAGAACCTCGCGGGGGGAGCGGACCTGATCGTCGACCGCCACAACAACGGGGCCAACCTCGCCCTGGCCGACGGGCATGTTAAGTGGTACCGTCAAGGGTCCCAGAGCGCCCTGATCTGGGACCCGGGCGCCGCGCTTCCCCCGGGGGGCAACCTACCCGGATTCCCGGGCGGCCTGCCCGGGCTCAACATGCCACCCGCCCCCACGACGCCCGAAGCGCCGTAGGAGCCGTGCGCCGGGAGCGCCGGCTCCCAGCCGGCAGCGGTGGCAACCGCCGCCCGGTCGCTGACCGGGCAAGGTCGACTGCGGACCGCGGACTGCCGTTACCCTCCACCGCGCTGCTGTTCCCAGCGCAGCAGCTCCCCCACCTCGCCGAGGGTGCTGCCCTGCTGGATCTCGGCGATCTCCCGGCTCTCGCGTTCGACCGTCGATAGGGAGCGGTTGGCGATCTCAACCGCCCGTTCTCGAGGGACCACGACGAGGCCGTCGTCATCGCCGATGACCCAGTCCCCCGGCCGCACGTGCGTCTCCCCGATCTTCAGGTCCACGCCGAGGAGCCCAACGCCCTTCGGCTGTCCCGCGGACGGGCAGGTGCAGGTGCAGAAGGCTGGGAAGCGCAGCCGGCGGATCTCCTCGACATCCCGCAGCGCGCCGTGGATCACCACCCCAGCCAGCCCGCGAGTGATGCAGCTCATCGTCGCCTGCTCTCCCCACACCGCCGGAGGTTCGCCGCGCACATCGATGACCAGCACATCCCCCGGCTGCGCCTGGTCGATGGCGGTGACAGGGCGGTGCCAGTCCCCCGGGTAGGTCCACACGGTGAACGCGGGCCCGACGGTCTTCAGGCCCGGCTGCACGGGCATGATGTTCAGCAGGTGCCCCTCATGGTGCATGGCGGTCGCGATGTCGGCGGTCGCGCACTGGCTGAAGGCCTCGCGGAGGCCCTCCGGTCCCACGCGCTTGAACAGGCTCGTCGCGGCCGCCTGACCGCTCGCCATGGCCGCGAGGATCGCCTCCGTCGCCGCCCGAGCATCCGCGGCCTTGTTGATCGCCCCGCCCACGATCACGATGCTCGCGCCCGCAGCCACCGCTTCGGGTGCGGTCTCGGTGTTGATGCCGCCGGCCACCGCGACCGGGATGGTCACCGCCGCCGCAACCGCCTTCAGCGTCTCGATCGGCGTCCCGCCCACCATCTGCACATCGATCGGGCAGTGCACGCCGACAATGTGCGCCCCCAGCTCCTGGGCCTGCCGCGCGCGCGCAACGGGATCGGCGACCTCAGCGAGGTCCACCATGATCTGCGCGCCGTAGTGTCCGGCAGCCTCGATGCAGTCCGCCAGCGTCGAGTCCGAGGCCGCGCCCAGAACCGCGATGACATTCGCGCCAGCTCTCGCGGCGATCTCCACCTCCACGCGGCCGGCGTCCATGACCTTCATGTCGGCGACGATCGTGTGCGTCGGGAACTCCGCCCGCAGCCGGCGGACGGCCTCCAGGCCCTCGCTCTTTATGAGCGGCGTTCCGGCCTCCAGCCAGATGTCTGCCGCCTGCGCCGCCTCTCGCGCCGCGCGCAAGGCCTGGCTGAGGTTCACGAAGTCCAACGCGAGTTGCAGCGTCGCGCCCATTGCTTCACCTCTCGACACAGCATCGGTCTCCGGCTACGCTTCGGCCTCTGCCTCCGTCGACGGCGCCTCAGCCGCCGGCAGCTCGCGGAGCGCAACCTCGACGGGAGCCAGCTCCGCGGTCTCGCCCGTGCGGCCCGCGCCGCCGAGCTCGGCGACCCGGCGGCCCGAGGGCACCACCCGTGCCTGCCACGAAGCAACGGCTTCGTTGTAGGCCTTCGAGGCGCGGTCGAGCCCGTCGCGGATGCGGCCCAGGTGCCCGGCGAAGGTCGCGACCCGTTCGGCGAACTCGCGGCTGATGCGCGCGATCTCCTCGGCGTTCTCGATAATCTGCTCCTGGTGCCAGGTCAACGCCACCGAGCGCAGCACCGCGATCAGCGTCGTAGGTGACGCCAGGAGCACCCTGCTCTTGATCGCCGACTCGATCAGGTCGCGATCCTGCTCCAGCGCCGCGCTGAAGAACGACTCCCCCGGCAGGAACAGGACCACGAAATCGGGCGCGCGCGGGAACTGGTCCCAGTAAGCCTTCAGGCTCAGCTTCTGCACATGCTCCCGCACATGTCGCGCGTGGCGCTGCAGGGCCGCCGTGCGAGCCGCCTCATCAGGGGCCTCAACCGCGTCGATGTAGGCATCCACCGGCGCCTTCACGTCCACGACGATGGTCCGCTCGTTCGGCAGACGCACCGTCAGATCGGGCCGCAGCACGCCGGTCTCGGTGGACACGGTCGCCTGAACCTCGAAGTCGCAGTGCTCGGATAGGCCTGCGACCTCGACCACTCGCGTCAGCGTGATCTCGCCCCATCGCCCGCGCACCTCCGGCCGCCGGAGCGCAGTGACGAGGTTCCGCGTCTCCGCCTGTAGCTGCTGCTGCGTTGAGGCGACGCCGGTGAGCTGCTGCTCCAGGCTACCGTAGGCCTTTTCTCGCTTCTGCTCGAGGCTGGCGACCTGTTCCTCGTAGCGCTTCAGCGACTCCTGCAGCGGGCGAATCAGCCCGTCCATCGCCTCCTGGCGCTTGCCGAAGTCGCCGCGCGCCTCGGCGACGACCTTCTCCAGGTTCTCGCGCGCCAACGCCAGGAACTGCTCGTTGCTCGTACGCAGCGCCTCTGAGGAGAGCGCCCTGAAGGCGTCCCCCAACTGTCCCTTTGCGTCCTCCAACAGCTTCCTCTGCTCGGCCAGCTGCCGGTTCGCTTCCTCCAGGCGCGCGAGGTCCTGCCGCGCAGCCGACAGCTGCCCTCCCAGCTCATCCAGGCGCGTTCGCTGCTCGGCGACCTGGCGATTGGCCTCGTCCAACCGCGCCTCGGCCGCCACGCGCGGCGCGCTGGCCAGGGCTCGGCCGATCAGCACGCCGATGATGCTCCCCACAACCAGCCCCACCAAGACCCCCACGGTCCCCGGCAACCACTCGGGCATGGCTTCGTCCCTCCGGTGCGACTCAGTCAATCGTGATCCTCAGAGCGACGTCCCAGGTCTCCCCCGCCTTCAGGTCGCCGTTGGCCGGGTAGTGACCCAGGCGGAAGGCGGGCACGCCGTAATGGCGCTCATCGATGAGGCCCAGGTCGCCGCTGCATTCGACCGTCACCGTCGGCCCGTCGGTCGGGGTGAGGGCGATCCGCCGCAGCCCCCCGGCGAGGCTCGGCTCCGGCGCACGCTCGACGGGCAGCGGCGAGGGGCCTGCTCCGCCGTCGAACGTCCCACCGCTGTACCGGTCGACCGGCAGGTCGAGCTGGTGCCGCCACATGTGCACGTGCGTGTCGGCCTCGGCAAGCCACCGGTACTCGAGGGTCAGCGCCGGCCCGTCCAGCCGCACGGTCTGTACGTAGCTCAGCGCCGTGTCGCCGTCGGTCCGGCGGCCGGCGAACTCAAGTCCGCCCTCGGGCAGCCGCCGATGGGCGCAGTCGCCGTAGGCGAAGTCCTGCCAGCGGTTGTCCTTCACGATGAAGGCCTTCACGCCCTCCACCAGCGTCCGCGTTCCGTCGGTGATGCGCAGCAGCCGCCCCTGGGCGTCAAACAGCGCCGCCTGGCCCTCCAGCCGCCACAGTATCTGCCCGTCGCGCTCGATGAACGGCTCCGAGCCGTTGATCGTGAAAAGCGGCGCGGGGTCCGGCATGGTCCCCGGGGCCAGGAGCTTCTCCGTTGGGAGGAGGAGGCGCCCGTCTCGGGGAGGGATGATGAACTCAGCCGCGACCTTCCCGCTGCTGACATCCTCCCGCCGCTCCTCGAAGTTCACCGGCGCGTCGAACAGCGTGGGGTTCACGATGACGGTGCCGCCGTCGAACTCGCGCCGCCATGTGCCGTCGGGCTGCTCGGCCGCCGCCCCCTTCGGGTATCCGAGCGGCGCGTCATACTCGGGGTACCACCAGCGCTGCCCGCGCCACCGCGTGTGCAGGTCGTAGGCGAAGTACCCATCTCCCATCAGCGTCGTCGCGAGGCCGAACCGCATCCGCGGCAGCAGGCCGCGCCCGTGCTCCAGGATCGCGTCGCGGGCCTCCTGGTTCAGCGTGCGCCACGGGTCGAAGGGCGGCTGCACCCCCGAGCTGCTGACGATGGTGGTCAGGCACGGCGGCTGCGGGTCGCGGGCCCAGTGGAGGTAGTCCCCCATGACGCGCTCCCACGTCCAGTTGCCGTCAAGGACGTAGTCGAGGTAGTCCTCCAGCAGTATCCCATTCATGTGCGGCAGACCCCAGTCGCCGGCCTGGTTGGTCATGAAGGGCACCTCCGGTCCAAGCGCCTCCCGCACCCTCCGCGCCAACTCCGTCTTCTGCTCGACCCAGGTGCGGTCGAGCCACTGGCGATCATCCGCCTTGCCGTCCTCATCGGCGTCGATCTCGTACAGGCCGCCGCTCTCGATGTTGCACGCCCACCAGTCAAAGCCACTGCCCATGCAGTCGATGAAGGTCCCGTCGAAACCGCGCTCCCGCACGCTGGCGACAGATCGGGCCACGAGCCAGTCGATGACCTCGGTCCGGGTGAGGTTGGTCATGTGCGTCCCCGGCCAGCCCTCGACGCGCTGTCCGTCCGGCTGCAGCAGCCAACCCGTCGAGGGAAAGGACTTGTCGTTGGGGTCGGCATAGGGAGCCGAGGAGGAGAAGTCGAGGATGATGATGTGCGGATTGCGCGCCCGCACCGCCTGCGTCTTCTCCTGGATCCGGCGCGTGCTGTCGGCATCGGCCCAGTTGGCCCACACGCCCCCGATCAGCAGGTCCCACTGCGCGATCTCGTCCAGGTCGCCTTCGGAGCTGTCCGGGGTCAGTTGCACCGCATAGCAGTTCGCGATGCGCGGGAAGGGTGCCCCCCGTTGTGCCTCCAGTGATGACGACGTTCCCGCCAGTAGCGTCAAGATACCCAACATCACCAAGAGCCCCTTCTCTTGCGGGCCTTCCCCGAGCGTCGCGACGGACTGGGCAGACACACCGGTCTGCCCGTACAACACCCCGGCGCACGTACGGGCGGACCCATGTGTCCGCCCAGGTGACCGGCAACGGGTACTGGCTCCGCCACCATGTCAGGCTTGCGCCCGGCACTCGGCCAGCCAGGCGCGGAAATCCGCTTGCAGCCAGTGCTCGGGCTCGGTGCGCAGGACATGCAGCGTCGTGTCCACCATGTCGCGCGCGCGGATGCACCGCAGCGTCGCCGAGCCGATTTGCCCGAAGCGGACGAGCCCGAGGTCGATCAGGCGGTCCTCCATGCCCGTGCGGTCGTGCCAGGCCCACACGCCCGCCTCGTGCGCCGCCTCGACACGCTCCGCGAGTCGCGCCCGGACGCGCCGGGGAGCCGCGGCCAGGGCTTCTTCGACGAGGAGCGTCTCGATGTAGTGGCTCATCGTGTTCACGCTGAAGTCGACGCCGATGAAGCAGTAGGCCGCGTCCCGCAAGTACAGCCGCTCCCACGGGCTCTCACGTGCAAAGGCTGCGTCCCCAAACACGCAGGGCCGTCGGCCCGCCGCGCCGTGATCGCGGGTCAGTTCCGCGGCTCCTGCGCCGATCGCGGAGACGGCATGGGTCGGGTTGTCACTGCGGACGCTGTCCGCCCGCCGGCGGAAGTGCTCGGTGATGAGGCCCGGGTACGAGGGCGAGGTCTCCGCGTCCCAGTCCTCCATCCGCAGGGGCGGGTCGGTCTGATGCCACCACAGGCTCGGCACGGCGACCGTGCCCTCGGGCCCCACGGCGTCCAGGAACCCGTCGATGACCGCGTCCGGCCCGCCGATGACCGTCCCCATGCTGCTCAGGGAGCTGTGAAACATGACCGTGTCCCCGAGCGCGATGCCGACCGCACGCGCCGCCCGCGTCACATCCTCGCGGCGCACCTCGATGGTCGGATCGCCGGGTTCCGGCTCCATGCCTCACAGTCCTGTCCGCCTGCCACGGCGGGTGCTCCCCCCGCCGATTCGCAGGCGCCCGGCAGGGCACCTCTTCCGCGAGGAGGAAGCGTCTGGGGAATCGCGTATCTCCGCATCCACACAGCGTGAGGAAGGGGGCAAGCCTTGCCTCGGCTCGCGCTTGTCTGGGCGGCTCTGGCTGCCGGCCTCGCATCCGCTCAGGACGTGCAGCGCCCCATCGCGCTCCACGTCGCCTGGGAGCCGGCCTGGTCCGCCGGCGCGCCGATCATTCTGCCTGTGGCGTCGGAGCCTTCCCGCGCCACCGTGGAGCTGCCGGCGATGGACCGCGCGCAGGGCCAGCGGGTCTGCCTGCGGTTCCAGGCTCGGCTGCACACCGCCACCCCAGCCGGCTGGAACAACTACCTGGGTCTCCTCCTGAACGGGCAGGCGGTGGACCGGCGAGGCCCGGACGGCTGGCCGCGAAGCGTGAGCCGTCCTCCCGTCTTCCCCACCGCGCACCCGAACTACCCGGAGGTGGAGCTGGTCCAGCTCCGCGCCAGCCTGCCGTGTCTCCAGGTCTTCTTTGGCCCCCCGGATGCGGACCTGACGCAGGAGCTGCTGGAGGAGGGCGCGGAGGGCTACTGGTACCTGCTGGATGTGGACGATCTGCTTGACGCCGAGGGGCCCAACCGCCTCGACCTCGCCAACACCGCGTTGGCCGAGTACTGGGGCGGGCGTCTGCCCCCCGGGCTGGAGATGATCGTCAGCGACCTCGCCCTCGGCCGCGTGCCGGAGGGGGAGGTCCGTCGGCTGCAGGGCGAAGGGCTGTCGGCGCCGGAGCCCTACGCCGGGCCCCCGGCGCTGACGAGCCCCGCGGGGACGGTGCGGCTGACGCCCGCGGGTGGTCTGCAGATCGAGGCGCGGAAGCAGACGTGGTTCATCGAGTCCGCGTTCTCCTATCCGGCCGAGCCCGCGATGGGCTTCCATCGGCTTCGCTGCAGACGCGAGCCCGGAGCCGAGTGGCAGAGCACGATCGACCGGCGTGGTCCCGCCCTGCGCTTCCAGGCGGACGGGGCGACCTACCGCCTCCTTCGCGAGGTCCGCTGGCAGCGCGAGCGCCTCGAGGTCACCGACACCCTCACGAACCTGACCGACGAGGTGCAGGGCCTAGCCGTGGAGCACAGCCTGCTCCTCGAGCAGCCGCCGGAGAGCGTCAAGCTGAACGGGGTGGACGCCATCGCCCACGGCGCGGGCAGTTGCCCCGAGAACCCCACCCTGTTCGCGGCGCGGGGACAGGCGGGCTTGGGCCTGGTGGCCGAGGATGACGCGATGCGCCTGCAGATGTCGACGCGGGCGCTGGTGAATGGCGCGCGGCTGCGCACGGACCGGCTGGGCCTCGCGCCGCGGGAGACGTACGCCCTGCACTGGGCGGTGTACACGGGTCCGGCCGATTACTGGGCGTTCCTGAACCGACTTCGCCGTGACTGGGACGTGAACTACACGGTCGAGGGCCCCTTCGACTTCTTCGATGTCCGGCCGCTGGCCACGGAGGAGGGTCGCGCCGCCGCGAGGGCGCTTCTCGCCCGCAAGCCTCTGAAGCTCTTCGCCCTGGTTCCCTGGTTCGAATACTACAACGGCTGGGGCTACACGCGCGACGAGTACCGGGACATGATGACGCGCGCGATGGCCTTCATCCGCGAGGTGGTCCCGGATGCCAAGTGCCTGGCCTGCACGGAGACCAACCTTGTCCCCGTGCCCCTGACCTTCTTCGGCGACACGCTTCCGCGCGAGAACTGGCCCATCGGCCGCCAGAACGGGGGGCAGTACGGTCAGCCCGCGACCCCGGGCATGACCGCCTGCGTGGATGCGTCCGAATGGCGCGATTCGTGCATCCGGCAGGCCGATGGGAACGTGGTGCTCGACTGCTGGTATGTTCAGCACTACCTCGATCCGCCGGCCCTGAACCTGATGGTGTACCCGGAGCTGGGGAACCACCGGCACAGCCACATGCTGGAGCAGCTCGGGTGGCTGCTGGATGACGTCGGATTCGACGGCATCTACATCGATCAGTTCAGCATGGCCTACAGTGTGGGGACCGACCGGTTCACGCGGGAGCGCTGGGACGGTCGCACCGTCACTCTCGACCCGACCGGCCGCGTGCAGGCGACGCTCGGGGACCTCGGCCTGATCAGCGCCCCGGCCCGGGGCGAATGGGCGCAGTTCATCCTCGACCGCGGCAAGACGGTCGTCTGCAACTCACACCCCGTCGTGCAGCGGTTGCAGAGCCTCCGCACCTTCCGCTTCATGGAGACCCAGGGCTACGACCCGCTGACCCCGGCCGACGGCCCGCCGGTCCAGGAAGCGCTGGCGAAGGGGCAGCTCCACTCACCCGTCGGCCTCGGCCACTCCTTCCCGAACACCGCGGGGGCCGACTTCTTCATGCGCACCCTCATCGCGCACCTGAGGTTTGGCATCCTGTACTACTGCTACAGCACCGACCTCCCACCCGACGGTGAGCGAGGCGGCGAGTACGGCCCGCTGCGACACATGTTCCCCTTCACTCCCGTCGAGCTCCACGAGGGGTGGGTCCTCGGGCAAGAGCGCCTGCTGACCTGCCTCTCGGGCATGTACGTGTGGCCGCACGCTGAGCGGCCCCGCGTGCTGCTCTTCGACTCCCGCGGGCGCGAGAGACCCTCCGACGCCGTCGTCGAGCGCCACGGCGAAACCTGGCGCGTCTCGGTGACGCTGAAGGACTGGTGGGAGGTAGCGGTCATCTTGCCCCCGGGGGCGTGATTGACGCGAGGCTTCGCGAGCGCTATCCTAACCGCACCGGAGCGCCGGGCTAACGGCGCACGCGGAGGAGTGGAATGGACTTCATCGTGCCGTTCGTTGGGACCCTCGGCTTCGGCGGGCTGATGGGCTATGGCGTCGGGTATGCCGCAAAGAAGGTGAGCAAGCTCGCGCTCGTCGCGATGGGGATCATCTTCTTCCTGATCCAGTACCTGGTGTACAAGGGCTTTGCGACCGTGGATTGGGGCAGCGTGGCCGAGGCGGGCGGGGAGGCGGTGAAGAGCGGCGGCGCTCTCTTCTGGAAGGTCGTGACCTACAACGTCTCCCTCGGCGCAGGCTTCGTCGCCGGGATCGTACTCGGCTTCAGGAAGGGGTAGTCGACCGGCGACGCCATGGCGAGCCAACTGCGCGACGGCCTGAATCGGGTGATCGAGTACCTGCGCATCTCGGTGACCGACCGCTGCAACCTCCGGTGCCGGTACTGCATGCCGCCCGAGGGCTTGCCCCACAAGAGCCATGACGAGATCCTGCGCTACGAGGAGATCGTTCGCGCCGTGCGCGCGGTTCTGCCTTTGGGGCTCACCCGCGTGCGGCTCACCGGCGGCGAGCCGCTGGTCCGGCCCGGGCTGCCGGACCTCGTAGGGATGCTGCACGCCGTCGGCGGCCTCCGCGACATCGCGCTCACGACGAACGGTCAGCTGCTGAAGCGCTTCGCGGGGCCGCTTCGCGAGGTGGGCCTGCGCCGGATCAACGTCAGCCTCGATTCCCTGCGGCCGGACCGGTACCGGGACATCACGCTGGGCGGGGAGCTCGCTGCGGTCCTCGTGGGGCTGCAGACCGCCCGGGAGGTCGGGCTGGCGCCGATCAAGATCAACGCAGTGCTCGTGCGGGGGCTGAACGACGACGAGGTGGTCGACTTCGCCCGTCTGACGCTCCACGAGCCGTACGACATTCGGTTCATCGAGTTCATGCCGATGGGCGACGTGGGGCTCTGGTCCCCCGAGGCGGTGGTGCCGGAGGCCGAAGCGCGCGCCGCCATCGAGACACTGGGGCCGCTACAGCCGGCCGACACTCCCGCCACGAGCCGCGGCGGCGAGGCATGGCGGCTACCCGGGGCGCGGGGGACTCTGGCCTTTATCAGCCCCGTCTCGCACCCGTTCTGCGGCGGCTGTAACCGGTTGCGCCTGACCGCCGACGGGCAACTGCGGCCCTGCCTGCTCAGCGATCGGGCGGTGGACCTCCGGGCGGTCCTGCGCATGGGGGCGTGTGACAGCTACATCCGCGCGGCCTTCGCCGAAGCGGCGCTCGGCAAGCCCGAAGGGCATCATCTGGGGGAGGCTGCGGCGTGTCCGACAAGCACACCGATGGCCGCCATCGGCGGCTGACCCACACCGGCCCGCGCGG
>Ga0233425_10005235_pt1 | contig 20704 bp, 12 predicted proteins | sample Watercolumn_Towu_2_FD_181712 | JGI IMG/M metagenome (GOLD analysis project Ga0233425, IMG submission 181712) | Freshwater microbial communities from Lake Towuti, South Sulawesi, Indonesia - Watercolumn_Towuti2014_140_MG | ecosystem: Environmental > Aquatic > Freshwater > Lake | place...
GACGTGGCGATCACCAGCGATGCGCCCGAGGTCTTCCCTCTCGGCGAGACCCCGGTCACCTGGACCGCCACCGACGACTCCGGCAACAGCGCGACTGCCACGCAGACCGTGACGGTAGTTGACACGACGGCGCCTGATCTCTCCGTTCCGGCAACCATCAGGGCCGAGCAAGCGACAAGAGCCGGCACTGCCGTGACCTGGGCATGTTCGGCCACCGACATCTGCGACGCGGACGTGGACATCGTCTGCACGCCGCCCTCCGGCACGGTGTTCCCTCTGGGGACCACCATCGTGACGTGCACCGGGACAGACGACTCCGGCAACGCGACGAACGGGACATTCACCGTCACGGTCGCGGACACGACCGCCCCGGACTTCACCCTCAACCAGCTCCAGACGCGGCTCTGGCCGGTGAGCCACAAGCTGGTGCTCTGTGCTACGGTGAGCGACGTGCGCGACATCTGCGACGCGGCGCCGGTCGTGGCAGTCGAGGTTACCAGCAACGAGCCGGTCAACGGGCCGGGCGACGGCAACACGAACGCCGACTGGCGGGTGATCCACAACGGGAACGTGTGGGAGATCTGGCTCCGCGCCGAGCGGGCCGGATCACTCATCGGGCGTGACTACGTGATCAATGCGACGGTCATGGACGCCTCGGGCAACAAGACCGTCAAGGGCTGCATCGTGACGGTGCCGCACGATCAGAAGAAGAAGTAACGCCTCCGACGTCTCACGAGCGTTCGCCGGCCGCCTCGATACTCGGGGCGGCCGGCGGCGTTCCGGGGGCCCCTCACCCCTCCCGCCGCACACACACCGCCTGAACGGACGCCGCCGGAAGCTCCACCGTGAGCGCTTCTCCATCCGGCGCCGCCCCCGCCCACGCGGTCTCCCCCTCCGCGGTCACGAGCACGAGGTCGCGATCCGCGCTCACCCAGTCCTCCGTCTCGACGCGGACCGCGTGGGGTTGGTCGTCGTAGTTCGCCAGCAACAGGGCCGTCGTGCCGTCCGTTCCGCGCCAGAGCGCCGCCTCAAGGGCGTCGTACTCGAAGCTCCGCTGCCCCAGGTGCGCCATGTTCCACTGCGTGCACTGCACCCGGGGGATGTCCCCGAGCAGTCGCGGCGGACGCAGCATCTCCCCGTAGGTTAGCAGGTCCGTCAGCCGCCAGCGCAGCCTTACTGCCTGCCGCATGAAGGCCGCCTTCTGCTCGTCGTGAAGGTAGTCCGAGAACTGCGACCGCCCCAGCTGACTGCCCCAGAACAGCGTCCGGCCCTGCTTGATGCGGAAGGAGATCACGTCATCCGGGTAGTGCTTGTGCGTGTGGCTTCCCGAGAGCACCGCGTAGCTGCTGTACATCGCCGGAACCACGGGACAGTCGATCTCCTCGACATACCACCAGCTCATCTGCACGTCGACGAGGTCGAGGTACGGCTCGCTGAAGTACTCCTGCATCACCCCGAACTGCGACCCGCGCCGCGCCTTGATCCCCTGCAGGATGGCCCGCACGCTCCGGCTCCACCAGTTCCCCCCGTACCCGAGCGGGTGCCCGTGCGCGGGGTCCCAGCACTCGCGCATCACCGGGAAGGCGTCCAGGTAGATCGCGTTGGCGCCGATCGCCGCCAGTTGGTCGGCCAGCCCGACCGTCGTCTCGCGACACAGCGGCTGGGAGAGGCACATGCTCGCCGCTTCGCACCAGTGCCACTTCGCGATCTGCGGCTGGCCGTTGCGGTCCCTGCAGACGGCCGCGCGCGCCTCTTCGCCGAAGGCCTCGGTGCCCGTGTCCCACAGCAGCGACTGCGTGTAGGGCTTCACGACCAGGCCCTCGGCGGCCTGCGCCCTGAACGCCTCCGGCACGCCCTCCCGCGGTGTGAAGCGGGGCGTGTCATCGTCGAATCGCTCGTTCTCCCAGCCATACCACCACACGATCAGCGGCACCTCCCGCCCGACGAGGTCCCGATCGCGGTTCAGGTGCTCCATCCCCCACAGCTCCTGCTCGGTGAGCTGCTTGCTCCAGTCATCTCCGTCGCCGAACACCCAGTTGGGCTTGGTGACGAAGGGCGCCTCCAGCAGCCTCCGCGCCACCGTCCCCGCGGCGGCTCGTTCGGCCAGTGTGCCCTGCCGACACCACGGCTGAGCGACTGCCCAGCTCCGATACTGTCGAGCCGCGTCGTACCAGTCCCCGCGCAGCGGGCCGATCACCACGTCGTAGGGCACGCGATGCGCGCTCGTCGTCTCCCCCAGGCGCGGTTGCGGGACGTAGTGTGTGAAGTGGAACTCGGCGCCGGGCTCCAGCAGGAAGGACTTCGTGTTCCCGTCCCCGTCGTGGCAGGCCAGATACAGCACCGCCCGCCCGAAGCTCATCGACAGCATCTGCGTCGTCCAGTTGCTGTCCGGGTAGCGGCAATCGCTGTTCCACAGCCGCCCGCGCGCCGCGCGAAAGAGCTGTCCCCGCCCGCTGCCCCAGGTGGTGGTGACATCGTTCTCCCCCTCCGCCCCCAGCCCGCGCAGCACGGGGTATGACAGCGTGTAGGGCAGCGCGCCTCCCTCGGTGACGCTGACCTCGCCCCGCCACGAGACGAGCGGGCTCCCGCGCGTCAGCCTCGCGCTCAACGCCACCCCGGTGTCGCCGCGCCAGCCCAGCCGGATCAGGGCCTCCTCTTCGCTCACCTCGACCTGCTCCGTCGGCGGTCCCCCCGGCGCCTGCCCCTCGACCAGCGTGCCGCCCTCGTACCGTTGCAGCCGCCACGGCGGCCCGGCGCTGGGGGTGCGCAGAAGGCACTCCGTGCGAGTAGGCAGATGGTACAAGCTGCGGACGGCGCACTGCTCGTCCGGGGGCCCCAGCGCCAGGCCGACCTCCCCGTTGCTGACCCACAGCCCCGTCCCATCGCGCCGCACCCAGAAGCCCTCCTGCCGCTCGAACGCCCCCAACGCCGCCGCCAGCGCCCCCGGATCGGCGGATCGGCCCGTGTCTCGGGCCAACACGTCCGCGACCCAGGCAGCCAGAGGATGCTCCGGCAGCGCCTCCGGCCGCAGCTCGGCCAACCGCGCCAGCGTCGGCGACGCCGTCGGTGGGGCCCAGACGGTTGGCAGGTACCCGCTCGCCGCGGCCTGCTCCTCCTTGGCGGTCTGCCGGCCTTGGAGCTCCGCCACATCCAAGTCCTTGCTCCACTCCGCCTTGTCCCGCTCGTACCGCGCCCAAAACTCCGGCAGGCCGCCCCGGAAGAGGTACACCTTCCCTCGCAGCGTCCGCGTCTCCCCGGCCTGCAGCGGTTTCCACTGCCGATTCTGGTGCAGGCACGAGGTGTCGGGGTCGAGGTTGAACGTGGCCCCGTCTCCCGTATCGCTCGCAATCCCCAGCACCCACTGACCGTCGGCCGCCGTCCGCGCCATGAGCCGCTCGTCGTACTTCCGGAACTCCGGCGCCTCATGCGGCCCGCTTCCGAGGACCATCCATCCCGCCTCCCCCGGACGGAACTCGCCCCCCAGCGCCTCCTTCACCGAGACGAACCGGCCCCCCCGCACGATGTACGTCCGCTCCCCCGCCTCATCCCGCAGGCCCAAGACCCTCCCGGCCACCACATCGAACGCGTTGTACCGCTCCCCGCCCCAGCTGGTGGTGCTGGGGTTGCTGATCCGGAACGTGAAGGCGAGCTCGCCGTCTCCGACCACAACCTCGCCCTCGAAGTCGGTCTGCTTGGCCAGCTTCAGCCCCTGATCTGCCTGCCAATGGTACCTCCAGCGTCCCTCCCCCACCGGCTCCCACACCACGTCCTCCGCGATCAGCCCCTCCAGCGTGACGATGTGTTCCGGCAGCCGCACGACCACCGGGTCGGCCGACAACTCCGGCGCCCGCACCTCCACCCACGCCCTCCCCGCCACGGGCTGCACCACCAGCGGCTGCGTGCTCGCCTTCGACAGCTCAGTCAGCATCACCACTGTCGTCACCGCGAACATGCCTCGGCTCCCTCCCAGGGACGCGACGAACGCCCCCTGCCTCCAGGGACTGTCCAAGTCACGCGGACCCGCGCCCCGTTGGCGCTGGGCCGACTCCGACTGCTAGCGTCCGTTCCCCTACAACGCAATGACCCCGCCCCTGCTCCGCCCCTTCTTGACAGCGTTTCGGGCAGCGAGTATGTTCATGTACTAATAGCTTAGTACAAGGTCCCCATGCGCTTCCGCGTTGAGGCGAAGAGCGAGACTCCGTTGTACCGCCAGCTCATGGCGCAGGTCCAGGCGATGATCGCCTGCGGGCGGCTGCGCGCAGGGGATCGGCTGCCCTCGGTGCGGGATCTGGCCGTGGAGCTGCGCATCAACCCCAACACGGTCGGCCGCGCCTACCGCGACCTGGAGGCGCTGGGGGTCCTGGAGACGCGCGGGGCGTCGGGCAGTTTCGTGTCCAACGGCCAGGCGATGCTCTCACGACAGCAGCTGGAGGCCGGGTTTCGGGCCAGAGTGCGCGAGGTCCTCCATGCGGCTCAGCAGCTTGGCATGGACCCGGACCTCGTCCGCGAGCTGTTCGTGCAGGAAGCCAGAGACGTCTTCCGGCGGGGAGGCGCATCCGATGAGTGACGACGCGCTGGCGGTCCGCGACCTCACGAAGGCCTACGGGCGCGTGCACGCCCTCCGGGGGCTCACCTTCTCGGTGCCGCGCGGCGCCTTTTTCGGGCTCTTCGGCCGGAACGGCGCCGGGAAGACCACCACCCTCGACATCGTCACCGGCCTGCTGCCCCGCGATTCGGGCCACGTCACGCTCCTGGGTGAGCCGCTCCGCCTCGAACCCTCCCCGGAGACCAAGGCCCGCTTCGCGTACGTCGCGGGTCACCTGCAGCTCTACGAGTGGATGACCTGCCGCGAGCACCTCGACTTCGTCGCCGAGTTCTACCCCACGTGGGACCGCGCCCGAATGAAGGAGCTCCTGCGCCTGCTCCCGTTGCCTCTCGAACAGCGCGTCGGCACCCTCTCGACAGGTCAGACCATCCAGCTGCAGCTCGTGATGGCCCTCGCGCGCCATCCGGAGCTGCTCCTGATCGACGAACCGGGCAACCTCGACGCCGTCGTCCGGCAGCGGCTCACCGCAACGATGATCGAGGTCATCGCCGAGGCCGACGCGACCATCGTGATGTCTTCCCATATCCTCAGCGAGCTCGACGGGCTCTGCGACCACCTCTGCATCATCGACCGGGGTGTCGCGTTGGCGGCGGGTCCGGTGGAGGCCCTCGCCGAGTCCGTCCGGCGCCTCCGGTACCGCGGCGTCCGCTCCGTGCCGCTGGAGCTCGCGACCGACGGCCTCTTCCGGCCCCGGCGCGCCGGCGACGAGTACTCCGCGACGATGGTGGCCTACACTCCCGAGCGCGCCGAGGCGCTGGGCCAGGAACTCCGGGCCGACGACTTCGAGGCCGAGCGCCTGGGCCTGCAGGACCTCTTCGTCGCTCTGACGGAAGACCGCGACTGACCCGGGAGGCTCTCCATGACCTCCACCGCTCGCACCCTCCGCAGCCGCGGCGTGGGCGCCATCGCGGCCCTGGAGTTCCGCATCGGCCTCTACGCGTGGCTGACTCGCATCTTCCCCGCGCAGCCTTGGGGGGCGCTCGGTGCCGTCGCCTTCCTCCTCCTCGCCGGGGTCGCGGCGACCGAGGTCACACTCCTGGCTGACCAGCAGTACGCACAAGACCCCTCCGGTTGGGCGGTGGTGCTGGTCTCCCTTGGGCGCGCGCTCATCATCCTGACGCTCGCCGGCATGTGGACCTACAGCGATACCCCTCCGTTCGGGCGACGCTCGTCACGCCACGCTTTCAGGCAACAGGAGCCCCGCAGCCATCTCGCGCAACTGCTGCCGCTCTCGTCCCTCCAGCGGGAGGGGGCCGTCCTTCTAGGACGGCTCTTCGTCATGGCTGTGCTCGCAGCGCCCGGCCTCGCCCTGATCGCTGCCGCCGCCCACATCTCCCCGGCGGGGCGAGTCGGCTTCCTCGGGTTGTCGGAGGCGGCCTGGTCGGCCATCCTCATCGTCGCCACGCTCCTTCTCTCCCGGTTCGGCGCCCCCGGCACGAGCCTGGCGACTACTGGTGTCTTGACGATGTCTTGGCTACCGATCCTCCTGAACGCGGCCTCGGCGCCGGGCGATCTGGGACAGGCGCCCGACTTCCTGCGGACCATGCTCTTGCTCTGGGTTGCGCCTGCGCCGGTCTCTCTGGCCGTCCGAGCAGCCCGCGCCGGATGGCTTGCCCTGCGAAGGCACCGCCTGGCGGCGGCGTCAGAGCCTGTGACCGAGCTCCCCGAGAGCTTCTGGGTCCGCCGCGACGCGAACTGGCGCCGCGCCTGCACACCTGAGGCGGGGCGTGCCGCCTGGGCGCGCGCCCTCGGGCGGGTGGTCGCGGAGGTAGCGCTTGGCGGCGCCCTGGGCATCGTTGTGCTGTCCGTGCTACACCCCGGGTGGGCGCACTTCGTTGCGGGAGCCAGCCTCCTGGTGGTTCCGGGCTATGGGGGAGCGCTCGGCCTGCTGACCTGGAGCGGGGGGATGCTGGAGACGGGTCCGCGTTGGCTGCGCGATCTACTGCCGGAGTCGCCGCGGACCCGTTGGCGCACCACCTTCGGCGCCGCCCTCCTCGCCGCCGTCGTCTTCGCGGGACTCGGGGAGTTGCTGGGCGCCGGAGGCCTCCTCGCCGTCCGCGCGCTTTCGGGGAGAGCTGCCACCGTCCCTGAGGTGCTCTACTGGATGCCGCCGGGCATCCTGTTAGCCTCCCTGATTGCCTGGGCGCAGACACCCTTCCTGCGGCACCCCCACCGCATCATCGCCCACGAGCAGGACTTCTGGTGGGCGTGCGCCTTTGCAGTCGTGATGCTCCTCTTGGCCCTGCCGCTCGTCCTCTTCCTGGCGGCCGAGACGGGAGGCGCTGTTCTCCCTTGCCTCGCCCTGCTCGCTGGCCTCGCGGGGGTGATGCAGGCCCTCTCGTACCGTAGCGCGACGAGCGACGTCTGGCAGACGGGAACCGAAGCGGGCCCTTCCGACGCCGCCCGCAGGGAGGCCCACAGCGCTGTGCTCCTCGCCGCCGGCAGTCTCGCCCTCGCCGTGGGTTGCCTCCTCGCCATGCTCATCGACTTGGCCCTCGCCTGAGCTTCCGGCCGTCTCAGGCCAGGTGCAAGCTGAAGGTCGAGATCGTGGCGCAGTGGCGCGACTCGGTGATGCTCAGCCGAACCCCTTGGGTCGTCACCGGCGGGAAGCGCAGAAGCCGCTTGTACCCGATCGTGGTCCCCGCGGCGATGGGGCTCCAGCGGCCCTCCAGCCAGGCCTCCAGCGTGAACCGTTCGACCCGCTGGCCCTCGGTCAGGCACTCCTGGAGGCAGGCGCGGTCGAAGGTGGTCGGCACTCGGAGGTCCAGGCTGAGCCACGCGCTCTCGACGCCCTCCTTTGGGCGCCAGAAGGTGCGTGGGTCGCCATCGATGGCCTTCGCCGGCGCATGTCCGCCGATGAACTCGGAAGCCGTCGCCTGGGCGCCCTGAGCGAGGTCGCGCGCGAAGGTCCGCCGGAGCACCTCCCCCAACTCCCGCAACCGCGCCGCGTCGGCCTCGTGGATCAGGCCGCGCCGGTCCGGCGGCACGTTCAGCAGCAGCACCGAATTGCCGCCCGCCGAGCCGTAGTAGATGTCCAGCAGGTGCTCAAGCGTCTTCACCTGCCCGTCTTCGGCGGCGTGGTAGAACCAGCCGGGGCGGATCGAGACGTCGACCTCGGCCGGGTACCACACGAGTCGGCTCGCGCCGGCGATCTTCTCGCGGCTACCGAGGTCTTCGTCCTGCGGGTTCAGGCGGCGGCTGAAGTTCCGGTCATCGGCCTGCTGCGAGCGCTCGGCGATGGCCTGCTGGTCGGTCTCCTCGACCGCCACGACGCTCCACTCGGACTCGCGGCAGTCGCCGGCCTCATTCCCGCACCAGCGCACATCCGGCCCGCAGACCGAGATGCAGGCGTTCGGCTGCAGCTCGCGGATGAGCTCATAGTAGCTGACCCAGTCGTACTCCTGCTGCTTGCCGTTCGGCCCTTCGCCGCAGGCCCCGTCGAACCAGAGGCAGTACAGTTCGCCGTATTGGGTCAGGAGTTCTCGCAGCTGTCCGCGGAAGTGCTCGTTGTAGGCGGGGGAGTCGCCGTAGGTCGGCTCATGCCGGTCCCACGGCGAGAGGTAGAGCCCCAGCTTCAGCCCGCCCTCGCGGCAGGCCTCGGCGAGTTCGCGGACGACGTCGCCCTGCCCGCCGCGCCAGGGGCTGGACTTCACCGAGTGCTCGGTGTCGCGGCTGGGCCATAGGCAGAAGCCGTCATGGTGCTTGGCGGTCAGGATCACGCCACGCATTCCGGCGTCACGGAACACGCCGACCCACTGGCGCGCATCGAGGGCGGTGGGGTCGAAGACCGCCGGGTCCTCGGTTCCCTCGCCCCATTCGCGGTCGGTGAACGTGTTCACGCCGAAGTGCACGAAGGCGGTGAACTCGAGCTGCTGCCACGCGAGTTGGCGCGGCGAGGGCGTCAGGTGAGCGGCGGCGCGGATGGCCTCTTGCATGGGTCTGACCTCGAAACAGTTGCGTGAGCGAAATACTGGTTGCGCGAAATATTTCGCGCCTACGGTTCGGCGGTCCGGGCGGCCAGTGTGCCGGTGTCCGGAATCCCCGGCTGCGCGAACCAGGACTCGAAGAACCGGCGGAGCGAGCCGGGGTAGGCGGCGCGCTTCAGGTCCATCCAGCTCAACTGATCCCCCACCGCGTAGTAGACCCAAGTGCAGCCGTCGACCTCCACGATCTCGGGATCGGAGGCGTTGATCCCGTCACCCAAGCCGTGGGGAGCCAGCACCGGGTTGGCCGCGCTGAGTTCCCAGTGCCGGAGGTCGCGGGAGCGGGCGAGGTAGGTCTCGAAGTGCCAGCGCGGCGTGCGCTGCTCCAGGTACAGCATGTAGTACCAGCCGCCGACGTATCGCAGGCAGGGGCACGCGGTGTACCGGTCTGTGCCGAAGACCGCGTCCGGGAGCTTGCGCCAGTTCCCCAGGTCCTTGGATTCCGCGAACTTGATCGTGAAGGCCGGGTAGGCGGGGTCGTTGGACTCGTAGGCCATCACGAAGCCGTTGCGCCCCCGGCAGACGGAGGTGTTGAACAGCTGCTCGTTCTCGCCCTGGATCGCGAGCCGGGACTCCCAGTGCGTCAGGTCGCGCGAGCGGAAGACGGTGACCTCGTGCCAGCCGTCGGGCTCCCAGCGCGAGGCGAACACGTAGGCGGCGCCATCGTGGACGAGGATCGAGCCCAGCCCGTAGCCTTCGCCGAGCCGCCCCAGCTCCTCGCCCGTCGCCGCGTCGGTGAGGCGGAGGTAGTAGTCCTCTCGCCCCCCTCCCGTCGCGGGGCGCACGCAGGCCATGTGGCAGAGGCGGCCCTGCCAGAGGAAGGGAGAAAGCTCGCACATGTCCTCGTGTACGAGTTGCTCGTCGGTGAAGAGCGGCTCCGGCTGCGGCGAGGGCGGGGTGAGCTGCTCGAAGACATCCACCGGCCACGCGCCGAGCCGATGGAAACCCGGCGGCAGGTCCTGCTGATACTGCACATAGGCGCGGACATCGCCGCGGGTGGTGTACCGGATGTCGCCGACGGTCTCGGGCTGCACCTTCACCCCGAAGACCTTGTAGCCCATCAGAGTGCAGTCCTCCAGCTCCGCGTGCAGCAGCTTGCCCTCCTGCATTGACACGATGATGCCGTCCGAGGGTGTGCCGACGGGTTGGCTGAAGTTCAGCACGACCAATCGGCAGCGGCGCAGCCCGACCCGGGTGTAGGTGTGGAACCCGTAGTTGCTGACCTTCAGCGCGCATTGCGGGCTGACGAGGGTGCAGTCCTCCAGCACCGCGTCCGGCACGTCCGGCATGGCCTGGTTCTCGACGCGGATGTAAGCCGCCGCCGTGTCGCCCCACCAGTCCAGCGCCCAGAGCCGGCAGCGGCGGAAGGTGATCGGCTCCTCGGGCCGCGAGAGGCAGCTGGCCACGCCACCCCCGAAGGCCCGGCCGATGGACACGCAGTCCTCCACCAGCACGCTGAAGGGCTCGACCTGGTCGGTGCAATCGAAGAAGAGCCCGCCGTCGCCCCCGGTCACGTAGAGGTTCGCCAGGCGCCACCGGTCCCAGCCGATCGCCGAGAAGGTCGGCTCGGTGTGCTCGGGGGACCAAGCGTGGCTGTAGGCACGGATCGGCCCCCACCAGTCGTAGCTCTTGAAGCCCCGCTGCTCCGGGTCGCCGCAGTCGAGGACCACCCAGCCCTTCCTGCCTGAGCCGAGGCTGCCGTCCACATCCCCGATCAGCTCGTTGTACGCCCCCGCGGCGCCCCGTTGGGCGGGGAACAGGTTCGCCTCCATGTAGGTATCGGGGCGGATGATGATCCGGTGGCCGCCGGAGGCATCCGGCACGGCGTTCAGGGCGCCCTGGATCGTCCGGAAGGCCTTCGCCCAGGAGGAGCCGTCGGAGTTGTCCCCCAGTTTCGACACGTACAGCGTTGTTACGGAGCCCTGGGCGCTCAGAGGCCCGAGGGCCAGCGTCAGCAGGATGACCAGACAGACGGTGGTGATAATCAGCGCGCTCATGGCGGACAGACCCTCTCGCACGGCACGGGAGAACTGCGCGGCGTCGGCCCAGTGATTGGCCGAAGGCCCCGAGGGCACCTGCGACGGGAGTCGCCCTTCGGGGGGAACCTGTGGGACGCCCGCCACGTTGCTGTCAGGAGGTCATCTTGTCGTCAGAGAGAAGGCCACCCCAATGGAATTGACCCTCCGCGAGCTTGTCCCCCTGGACCGAATGGAGCAACTCCGCACGCAGTTTGAGGCCGTGACGGGCGTGCGCATGGTGTTCACCGATGCCGACGGCCATCCCCTGACGCACGTCGAGGAGCCCCTGGCCTTCTGCGGCTCCCTGGTGCGTGGGAACGGGAATGGCACCGTCTGCCTGCGGCGGAAGGTCTGGAACGTCGAGGAGCCCGAGATCGAGGCCACGATCCGCCAGCAACACGCCGAGGTCGAACCGATCCCGCACCGCTGTCGCGGCGGCTTCCGCGACACGGCCGCGCCGATCGTGGTGAAGGGCACGGTCATCGGGCACGTGGTCTTCGGCCGGACCCTGACGGAGGCCCCGGACATCGAGCGCTTCCGCCAGCTGGCGGTGGAGGGCGGGATGGCGCCCGACCTGGGCGAGGCCGTGGCCCGTGAGGCGCTGGTGATGCGGCCGGAGCGGGTCGTGCAGGTGGCCGAGCTGATCCGCTCGCTAGCGAACCTCCTGGCCACCGCGGCCTACGACACCCTGCGCGCGCAGCAGGTCATGTCGCTGGAGGCGGTGCGGGACTCGCTGATTCACATGATCGTCCACGACCTGCGGACGCCGCTCACCGCCATCATCGGCAGCCTGGAGACGGTGGAGCAGACCGACTACGACCGGCAGGTCACCGAGGCTGTGGTGCCGCTGGCCCTCACATCCTCCCAGGAGCTGTTGGAGATGGTGAACACGCTGCTCGACATCAACAAGATGGAGAGCGGCGCGATGAAGCTGAATCTGACGGACGTGGACTTCGCCGAGATCGCCGCTGAGGCGGTCGACCGTGTGGAGGCGCTGCTGACCGAGTACGAGCACGAGCTGGAGACCGATGTGCAGGTGGAGGGCACGGTTCGGGCCGACGCCCTGCTGCTGCGGCGGATCGTCGTGAACCTGCTGGGCAATGCGATCAAGTTCACCCGCCCCGGCGGCCAGATCCGCTTCCGGGCGCGGACGGACGCGACCGGCCTGACCTTCTCAGTCGAGGACAACGGACCGGGCATTCCCCCCGAGGACCGGGACCGCATCTTCGAGAAGTTCGGCCAGGCCCAGACGCGCGCCGAGGGGCGGAAGCACTCGACCGGCCTCGGGCTGGCGTTCTGCAAGATGGCCGCCCAAGCCCACGGAGGGCGCATCCGGCTCGACAGCGAACTCGGGCGCGGGAGCACGTTCCACGTCTTCATCCCCCGCACGCAGGATCAGGTTTCCCCCCCTCAGGGGCAGTAAGGAGGTCGCAGAATGCCCGTACGTACCTTCGGCGCGCGAGACCTGGAGCTGGTCAAGGAGGTCCTGGACTCGGGTCAGCTATCGGGGCTCGGCGGGGGGCAGTTCACGCCGCGCTTCGAGGCCGCCTTCGCGGAGGCGCATGGGGCGAAGCACGGCGTGGCCATGAACTCGGCGATGTCGGTGCTGCACGCCTCGGTGATCGCGGCCGGAGCCGGGGCGGGCGATGAGGTGCTCTGCGACCCCATCTGCGTGTTCGGGGCGGTCGCGACGATGTACAACAACGCGGTGCCCGTGTTCGTGGACGTGAACCCGGTGACTTGGAACATGGACCCGGACCGGATCGAGGCCAAGATCAGCGAGCGCACGAAGGCGATCATCGTGACCCACGTGTGCGGGCTGGCGGCCGAGATGGACCGGATCGTCGAGGTCGCGCATCGGCATGGGCTGCTCGTCATCGAGGACTGCGCGCACGCCTGCCTGACCCCCTACAAGGGCAAGCATGTCGGCACGTGGGGCGACGTCGGCTCCTTCAGCTTCCAGGGCAGCAAGCAGATGGGCCTGGGCGACGGCGGGATGGCGGTCACCGACAGCGAGGAGCTGGCGCAGACCCTGGACCTGCACGCGGGCGCGCCAACCTTCCAGGCGGTGGCCCACGGACTGCACTTCAACTACCGTATCACCGAGCCCATCGCCGCGATCGGGCTGGCGCAGCTTGAGGCGCTCCCGGGGTATATCGAGGGACTCAAGGCCAATGCGAAGCTCTTCGACGACGCCGTCGCCGACTGCCCCTGGATCGCGCTGCAGCGCGGCCCCGCGGAGGCGGACCACACCTTCCACCTCTGGGGCGCGACGTTCCACGGCGCGGAGCAGGGCGTCCCGCGAGAGGACTTCGGCGCGGCTCTTCACGAGGAGGGCGCCGGCGTCGGCCTGGGCTATACGAACATGCCGGCCTACCGCCACCCGCTAATCGAGGAGCGGCACGGGTTCGGCCGGGGCTGCCCGCTCGGCTGCCCGCTGTACGAGGGCGACGGCAACGTCTACCCCGACGGCCTCTGCCCCGAGGCGGAGGCGCTCTTCCCGAAGATCATGCTGGGCTACCCGTTCCAGCCCTACGAGGGCGCGGCGCGGCAGGCCGAAGGCCTTCGGCGAGCGGTCGAACGGTTCGGCTAGTGGTCTGTTGGCCGTGATGGATGGAGGTGGCAGGCGCCAGCCGGGGCGGGTACAGGCACCGGTTCCCTTCGGTACGGGATGGGAAATCAGTACCAGTGAGGCGGTTCCAAAATCAGTGCCAGGAACGGTTTTCCGCCGAGTGGCGCGCCGAGTCCGCGTGCAGTGAGGGAAAACCAGTTCCAGGCACCGAGTTTTGGAACCACCTCACCGGTACCGATTTCCCCAGTGCCCGTCCCTGGGGTCCGAGACGAAGCGGAAGCTGACCAGGTTCGGCGGGGTCGCCAGCCTGTCGCGCAGGGGTGAGGCCTGATGCCCGAAGGCCGGGGAGCGACTCGCGGCCGGCTGTGAGGTGCATGATGGCTGAGCGTGCCGCACGGACCGAGATGGAGGCTGTACTGGAGGCCGCCGAGCCGGTGACGCGTTCCGGATGGCTCATGGAGCGCGCCGGGGCGCGGCTGGGCTTGCCGACCGAGCATATCCACGAGCTCATCGCACCGCAGGAAGTGACCGTCTTCCGCGTGCCCTGCAAGATCCTCGGGAAGGTGGTGAACTTCTGGGGCTGCCTGGCCCTGCACAACTCCGCGCGGGGGCCGTTCAAGGGGGGAATCCGCCTCGCGCCGGATGTGACGATCTGGGAGACCACCGAGCTCGCGCGGCTGATGACGCTGAAGTGCGCGCTGTGCGACGTGGAGTTCGGCGGCGGGAAGACCGGCATTCGCGTCGACATGCCGCGGATGTATGAGCTTTTCGACCGCACGCCGCGCGATCTGGACTTCGAGAAGATCATCTCCCTCGACGCGGTCGAGTACTTCGCCCAGCAGTACCGCGATGTCTTCCTGAAGCACCACTACATCCCGGCGCCCGACATGGGCACCGGCCCCGATGAGATGGCCTTCATCTACAACGAGACGCTCGATCCGGCGTCCGTGACCGGGAAGGCCGAGGGCGTCCACGGTTGGCTGCCCGGCCGCAAGGAGAGCACGGCGGTCGGCTGTGCGTATGTCACGCTCCGGATGCTGCAGGAGCAGCTCGGCAAGGACCCGACGGACGCCACCGTCGCGATTCAGGGCTTCGGGAATGTGGGCCGCCCCTTGGCGCAGCGGCTCGCCGACGCGGGCGCCCGGATCGTGGCGATCACCGACCTGTACGGCGGGACGCAGAACCCGAGCGGCCTGGACATCGAGGCGCTGACGGAGCACTTCGCGCGCGCCGCCACGGTCGGAGGCTTCCCCGGGGGCGAGTCGATTGACAACCCGGGCCTCTTCGCGCTGCCGGTGGATGTGCTCATCCCCGCGGCCGGCGGCGACGCGATCACCGGGCCGGTCGCCGAGAGCCTCGGCGCGCGGTGCGTCGTCGAGGCGGCGAACATGCCGACCACCGTGGAGGGCATGGCCGTGCTGTCCGACCGGGGCGTGCCGGTGGTGCCGGACATCCTCGCCAACGCCGGCGGTGTGATCGCCTCGATGCTGGAGTACTCAAGCTCCCTCTCCGCCATCAAGCCCACGCAGACTGAGGTCTACGACATCGTGCGCCGGAAGATCGGCGAGAACCTCGACCTCGCCCGCACCCTCGCGGACGCCACCGGCAGTAACCTCATCGAGGCAGCAGTGGAACTCGCGACCCAGCGAGTGTACTCCGTCATGCGCGGGCGAAGGATGATCTGAGCGACTTGGGACCCCGTATTTCCGCCCTGTGGAAGGTCACACCCTCACGTTCGCCGAATATCTGCCATGTAGGGTGGACGAAGCCAACCGCGCTCGTCGTCGCCTGACGTGACCTGGCCGAGGTGCCTGTCCTGTTGCATCCACGCACGAAAGGAGTGGCGGCAATCGTGTGCCGGGATCAGCAGAGGCTCCCCCGGACGTCATTGGTGCTGCTGTGGGCCGCCTTGGTGCTGGGCGCCGGCGCCCAGGCCGAGTATTCGCCCGTCAGGAAGTGGGCCCCCTCCGGAAGCAGGGCGTTCGTCTGGCCCAGAGGGATTGCCGTCGACCACGACGGCAACGTATATGTCGCCGACACCGACAACCACCGCATCCAGAAGTTCAGGGCGAACGGCGAGTTCCTGACCGAGTGGGGGTCGGGAGGAGCCGAGCCCGGGCAGTTCATGCGGCCCGCGGGGGTAGCGGTAGACGCCGCGGGCGATGTGTACGTCGCCGACACCCACAACCACCGCATCCAGAAGTTCAGCCCGGACGGCGAGTTCCTCACCGGGTGGGGGGCGCAGGGATCCGGGGACGGGCAGTTCGAAAGGCCCACAGGAATCGCCCTGGACACCAAGGGCCGCGTGTACATTGCCGACATGTGGAACGACCGCATTCAGAAGTTCACCTCGAGCGGCACATTCATCAGGAACTGGGGGTCCCGGGGGGCCAGCAAGGGGCAGTTCAGGTCGCCGAGGGGTGTCGCCGTGGACACCAGGGGCTACGTGTACGTGGCGGACACGTCCAACAACCGCATTCAGAAGTTCACCTCAACCGGTACGTTCCTCAAGAACTGGGCAGCCACAGGAGGCGTCGACGGAGGACTCATCGGGCCCGAAGGGGTCGCCACTGACGCCGTGGGTTATGTGTACGTTGCCGACACCAATCGCGACCGCATCCTGAAGTTCACGCCAGCCGGCGTCCTCTTGACCACATGGGGGGCGCCGGGAAGCGGGGACGCGCACCTGTGCAGTCCACAGGGGCTTGCCGTCGACGACGCGGGCCGCATCTTCATCGCCGACACCGGACACAATCGCATCCAGGTACTCAGGCCTGGGCCGGGGCCCGCCCTGTCGTGGCTGGGTACGGAGGGCTTCGTCAGTGATGGCGTGGAACCTGACTCAGGATACCCCAGGCATCATGCCAGCCGAACCACGTTTGCGTTCAGGGTGCAGTACACGGAGCCAACCGGTGAGCCGGCGGCGACCGCCAACTGCCTGATCCAGAGGAGGGTGGGCAGCCGCTGGGTGCTGCACCTCAGGCACAGATGCCAGGCGCTGTCGGGCGATCCGATGACGGGCCAGATCTGGGAAGCCCGGACGGCTCTCCCCGCGCAGACGTACCGTTACCGGTACGAGTTCAACGATGCCGATCGCCTGGCGACTACTCCATGGAAGTCCGGTCCGACAGTGAGCGACTCGGCCTCGGCGATGCTGGCGGGCCTGGCAGCCGTGCCAAGCGCGGCCGGGGCGCAGGTCACCTTCAGCCTGTCGGCGACGGCCAACGTGGACGCCGTTGTCCTCAACATCGCCGGTCGACCGATCCGCACGCTGGTGGCGGACCGGCCGCTCGAGGCCGGCTTGCAGACGCTGCTGTGGAACCGCCAGAGCGACGCCGGTCTCGCGGTTCCCGACGGGACCTACCTGATCCGCGTCACTGCTCGCTCCGCCGACGGGAGCCAGAGCAGCGCGATTGTGACGCTCTCGCTGCGGTGATCTTCCGCCAGGGCAACGCCTGCCGTCACAGCAACGGCGGGATGCCGGTCGCCTCCAGCGGGCGGGTGGGCAGCGGCTCCCAGACGCACTCCGCGTCGGGCGGGCCGCTCTCAACGGAGAAGACCTCGCGCCACCGCTTCTTGAAGGTCATGCCGTTCTTGATCGTGATGTAGCGGAAGTTCACGTCGACGGAGCCGTCGGTGGTGACGTTCTCGAAGTGGTAGACCTCGGCGGAGGGCTCGTACAGCACGCGGTAGCCGTGCTGTCGGGCGCGATAGCAGAAGTCGAAGTCCTCGAACTGGGCGGGGTTGAAGACCTCATCGAGGCCGCCGATCGTGTCCGGGACTTCCCGCTTCATCAGCCATGCCGCGCTGATGAGGCACTGCACGTCGCGGCGGACGTTGTGGGCCGGATCGTCGAGCGGCCGGCCGCGGCCGAGGTACTTGGGCCTGCCCGTGCGAGAGAGGCCCGCGCCGGCGTGCTCGATGTCGTAGGGCGGGAAGGGGTAGACGAGCTTCGGGCCGACAATCCCGGCGTTTGGCTCCTCCTCGAGCGTGCCGACCAGCGTCGCGAGCCATCTGCGACTACGCACAGCGGTGTCGTTGTCGAGGAAGCCGATGTACTCCCCCGTCACGACCTCCAGGCCCTGGTTGCGGGCCGTGCAGGCGCCCACGTTGCCCGTGTTCTCGATCAGCCGGAAGCCGACGCCGACTGCGGCGGCCTGATCGGGGAACTCGTCCCGCAGGTAGTCCGCCGAGCCGTCCGCCGACCCGTTGTCGATGACGACGATCTCGCCGGGCCGGGGATCGCCCTTGAGCAGCGATTCCAGGCAGAGCGCCGTGTAGGGCCGCTTGTTGTAGGAGACGATGATGAGGGACGTCGTCGGCGGCATGGACTCCTCCCCGCAGCTCTCGGGCCGCACGCGGCCGGTCACTGGGACTGCACTTCCTCCATGTACTGGCGGATGGTGGGCACGGCGACCAGCTTCTCGAAGAAGAAGTTGTTGACCAGGTTGATCACCTCGGCGCGCGCGGCTTCGGCCTCGGGGATCAACGCCTCGCCGCCGCGCTGGCGGGCCAGGGCGTCCCGCAGGCGGAGGAGGTAGCGCACGATCTCGCTCTCCTGGTCGCCCTCGAGGGTCCGGATGACGGCCATGATGAGCTCGTCGGCCTGGTCGAGGACGTGCCGCATCGCGATCCCCGAGCCTGGCTTGGTCGCATCGTCGATGGTGCGGATGAGGGACCAGACCTGGTAGAGCATCGTGGTCGGCTCATCGAAGAGCTCGCGGAGGAAGGCCGCCTCAGGGTAGCGCCCGGTCAGGCGGAAGATGTTGTAGAGGCGCTTGGCGACCTTGCCGTAGTTGAGGTCCTTGGTCAGGTACTTGTGGACCTCGTGGGAGAGCATCGCCACGTAGTCGTCGAGCGCGTCGGCGGAGACGTGCTTGGCGAGCTTGGCGAAGATGGGGACGGAGGTCGCGTCGAGATACACCTCCTGGAAGTACGGGTCCAGGTACGCATCGAGCGGAGTGATCGTGCCGTCGGGAGCTTCCCAGGTCACGTCCAGCATGTTGCTGGCGTTCGCCAGCTGTCGGCGACCGGGGTCCGCGATCACCCAGTCCAGCTTGCACCAGCCCGGGTTGGGGGCCACCTCGTCCCAGGTCACGACGGCCGGCTCGCCCTCGGGGGTGAAGCCCTCGATCCGACCGGCCTCGATCTCCGCCGGGCCCCAGGCGATGGGCGATCCCGCCGGGCAGGTGCTTCCGCCCACCACGATGGCGCGCGGGTACTGGCCGAACTTCACCTCGATGAGCTGATAGGTCGAGCCCTTGGCGGTGTCGAGGGCCTTCTTGCGCATGAGGTCGGCGAGGATGCAGCAGGCCGCGTCCCAGGTGTCGGCCAGGATGTTGACGCGCTCGAAGTAGTCGGCGTCGCCGGGGTAGCTCTGGATCTTGGACTGCGCCGCGGAGCCCGAGAGCGCGAGCGCCGTCTCGACGACGCCGGGCACATCCTGGAACTCGACGAGCCGCCCGATCGCCCGGAAGCGCTCCAGCTCGTCCGGGGCGAAGTCGAGCATCACCATCGAGTGACCGAAGACGCCGGTGCGCTCGTCCACCACCACGTCCGACTGTGCCTCGGTGGCGGCCATCGCCGTCAGCCACTGCAGGGCTTCGGCCTCGTCCAACTCGATACCGAGTCGCCGCGCGGACTCGATGATCTGGCTCAGCTCGGCGGCGGGTGTCCGACTCGCTTCGTCGCTCATGGCGTCGGTCTCCTTGGTCATACGCTGTGGGGCTATTCGAGCTCCGGCTCGACGACCTCGCCGCGGGCCTGCTCGACGGTGCGCGTGTAGGCGCCGAAGAAGTCGGAGTTGCAGTCGAGCCACAGGGCGACCCGGCGCAGGTCCTCGGGGGCGAGTTCCACGCCGTGGTGTCCGCTCCTCAGCAGCGGGTAGAGCCGCGAGGCTTGGGCGCCGAAACGACCGGGCTCGGTGCGCGACGGGGTCCAGTCGGCGGGGTAGTAGAAGAACGCGTAGTCGCGCAGGCCCCGGTACGAGGTGAACCAGCGTTGGGGGTCGGACTCGAAGTCGCCCCGGCGTAGGTCGGGGGCGGCGCCGCCCTCGCCGTGGCAGCTGACACAGGCCCGGTCCAGCACGGGCTGCACGAGGCGCGCGAAGCTGAAGGGGCTGGCGCCTTCGGCCTCGGGGCGCAGCGACGAGGGCGGGCGCCCGAAGGCCAGCGGCCCGGCGTCGCGGTTCGCGGGCGCGCGGTCCGGCGGGTTATGGCAGCCCTGACACACCAGGGTCTCCCCGGGCTGCACCCACGTCTCGCTCCGCATGGACTGCACCGCGAGGCCGTCGGCATCGAGCGCCTGGAAGAACACCGGGCGCCCGGCCGGTAGGCTGAACCAGGCGCTGCCATCGGCCTCGACCGGAACCGTGCCGAGGACCCGGCGCGCGCTCTTCTGCGAACCGTACCCGATCATCGGGTCATCGGCGTTGGGGGTGACCTTCGGCAGCACCTCGATGACCCGCAGCGCGTGGATGCGCGTCCCCTCGGGGAAGGGCAGCGTCGAATCGTAGACGTCAACCAGGCCGACCAGGCCCGTGGCCCGCGATCCGCTCAAGGAGGGCTCGCTCACCCGCAGCTCCTCGGGGCGCACGCCGCGCTCGGCGCGGGGAGGCACGACCGGCGGCACGGGCCTCGGGCGCAGCGGGACTGGATTCACGCATCCGATGGCGGGATCCTGGTAGAGCAGCAGGCGATTGCCGAAGGCGTCGATGAGGTAGAGCCCGTGGCGGTTGGCGGTCCCGCGACTTCCGGCACCGAGGGGGTCGTAGGCGCAGAGGAAGAACGTCTCGTTGAGGGGCCAGGCCGTGGCGAACTGCTGGCTCTCACTGGAGAGGACCTCCGCCTCCGGGAAGGGAGCGGCGGGTGTCAGCCGACGGACCGGCCCCATCGCTCCATCGTCGGGGAGGGCGGGGTCGATGACCACGAGCGAACCGTACGACTGGCTGTGGTGCGCGGCGGCGGTGGCGACCTGCCGGCGGGAGCCGGGGATCGCGCGCAGGTCCATCTCCATCTGAGGCCGCACCTGCATGACCGGGGCGTAGTTGCCGTGCACGGCGCGCGGGTCGCAGCCATCGGGCGTAATCGTCCAGGGGTGGTGCGCCTGGTTGAAGCCCCGATCCACGTAGTCCCAGCGCGTGTACAGCAGGAGGCCGTCACGGTCCACGCTCGGCTGCCACTCGTTGGTCTCGTGGGGGCTGATGCACGCGATGTTGGAGCCGTCGGCGGCCATCGTATGCAGCGTGAAGGTCGGCACCGGACGCCCGTGACAGCGGCCATAGCCGCCGCGCCGCTCCGAGATGAAGGCCACACGGCCATCCGGTAGCCAGCAGGGGTCGAAGTCGTTCACGGAGCCGTCGGTGAGCTGCGTGAGGCCGCTACCGTCCACCCCGACGCGGAAGAGGTGGTAGGTGCTCTCCTCGCTCCACTCATAGCGGGTGGGTCGGCCCTCGGTCCAGGCGAAGAGGATCGAGCGGCCGTCGAAAGAGAGGTCCGGGGACAGGAAGCCGCCGGGGCTCAGGCTT
>Ga0233425_10005236_pt1 | contig 20703 bp, 22 predicted proteins | sample Watercolumn_Towu_2_FD_181712 | JGI IMG/M metagenome (GOLD analysis project Ga0233425, IMG submission 181712) | Freshwater microbial communities from Lake Towuti, South Sulawesi, Indonesia - Watercolumn_Towuti2014_140_MG | ecosystem: Environmental > Aquatic > Freshwater > Lake | place...
GAAGGCCGGATCGCCCCACAGGGCGACGAGGTCATCGAGATCGCTGACGGCGACCGGAGCCAGGGTGAGGCGCTCGGTGACGAGGGTGGTCACAGCAGCCCCAGTTGCTTGAGGCTGGCCACGCCGGCGCGGCCGACGATCAGGTGGTCGTGGACGTCGATGCCGAGGGCTCGCGCGGCTTCCACGACCTGGCGCGTCATGTCGATGTCGGGCCGCGACGGAGTCGGATCGCCGGAGGGATGGTTGTGCACGATGATCATGGACTTGGCCGACAGTTCCAACGCCCGCCGCACGACCTCGCGCGGATAGACCGGGGCATGGTCCACCGTGCCGCGATTCTGGATTTCGTCGAGGATCAGCTGGTTGCGGTTGTCGAGATACAGGACCCGGAACTGCTCGCGCGGTTCGTGCTGCAGGCTGAGGCGAACATAGGCCACGAGGGCGGTCCAGGACGAGATCACCGGGCGGCCGGCGGCCTCCTCGCGGGTGACGCGCCGGGCGACCTCGTGCAGGGCGGCGAGGTCGAGGGCGGTTTCGGCGCCGACGCCTTTCGGCCGGCCCCTGGCGTCCTCGGCGCGGACGGTCATGAGGTCCTCGATCGGGGCGGCCAGCACCGCCGCGAGCGAGCCGAAGCGGGCCAGCAGGGCCTTGGCGATGGGTTTGACGTCGCCCTGCGGCTGGCTGCGGAACAGGAACAGCTCCAGCAGTTCGTAGTCGGGCAGATGCTGGAGGCCTGCGCCGCGCGCGCGTTCCCGCAGCCGTTCGCGGTGGCCCGCGTGGTGCGGCGTCTTCGGCTTGTCGGACGGTTGGTCGAGCATGCGCCTCCCCTGCGGGAGGCTGCAGCCTATCCTAGAATTTCGGGCGGAACAGCCCGGCGGGGCTGGCGCTGAAAATCTCCACGCCGTCCTCGGTCACGCCGATGGTGTGTTCGCACTGGGAGGACAGGGACTTGTCGCGGGTCACGGCGGTCCAGCCGTCGGACAGAACCTTCACGTGCGGCTTGCCCAGGTTCACCATCGGCTCGACGGTGAAGAACATGCCGGTCTTCAGCGTCGCGCCCTCGCCGCGGCGGCCGTAGTGCAGGACGTTGGGGCTGTCGTGGAACAGACGGCCGATGCCGTGGCCGCAGAAGTCGCGCACCACCGACATGCGGTTGGCCTCGACCACCTGCTGGATGGCGTAGCCGATGTCGCCGAAGGTGTTCCCCGGCTTGATCATGGCCAGGCCGGCGTCGAGCGAGTCATAGGTGACGTCGATCAGCTTGCGGGCGCGGGCGTTGATGTTTCCGACCGGGTACATCCGGCTGGAATCGCCGTGCCAGCCGTCGACGATGACGGTGTGGTCGATGTTGACGATGTCGCCGTCCTTCAGGACCTTGTCGCCGGGAATGCCGTGGCAGACGACGTGGTTGATCGAGGTGCAGATCGTCTTCTCATAGCCCTTGTAGCCGAGGCAGGCCGGCAGGGCGCCGTGGTCCAGGGTGAATTCGCGGATGCGGTCGTCGAGTTCGCCGGTGGTCACGCCGGGAACGACGAAGGGCGTGATCATGTCGAGGGCCTCGGCCACCAGACGGCCGGCCTTGCGCATGCCCTCGAAGGCTTCGGCGTCATGGACGCGGATCTCGTGGGTGCGGACGAAGGCGTCGTCGTCCAGTTCGGGGGTCTCGTACATTCGATCGGCTTTCGGGGCGGGCTCGGGTCTCAGGTGGGAGACTATAGCACAAACCTCAAGGCCGGGTTGAGGCGACCCCCGCTCCGCGCGAAGGAAGACGCGAGAGCATCAGCCACGCCGGCGTCCGGGCCACTTCCGCGTGCAGGCTTGCAACCGTGAACTGAATCAAACAAACTGTCGCCGCAGCGTTTGGGGGCATTCGCGTGAATCCGAATTTTCTGATCTGGTTCGTGGGGAACCTTGTTCTTCCGGCTGTGCCGGTCGCGTCGGTCTGGATTGCCCAGGCTGTGGCCAAGAAGGCGCCGAACGCGCAGTCCGTTCTCAAGGATGGAGTGTTGTTCTTTTACGTGGTCGGTGTTGCGGCCTTGCTGGTCATGGACCTCTGGAAGGATCAGATATCCGCCGGTGATCCCAAGGTCAGCGCAGGGGCGGCGACCGCGCTTCTGTCTACCTGCCTGTTGGTGATGATATTCGCCGGTGGCGCCTATTTCGTGATGGCGCTCGCGCATACCGGGACGCTCGACAAGGACGGGGACCCTTTCGATCTGCGGCCGCTAGCCCATCTTTCGTGGCGATCAGCCCTTGTTGCGGCTATATCAGCGAGCACGGCTCGGGGTTTGACGGGAATCTTTTGATGATGACTGCTGCTGACAAAACGCCGGACGTCAAAAGCGATCACGACGAGCGCCTGAAGGTCGACGCCGGCGGAACGATCAAGGCCCTGCAGTTCGGCACCTATGGAACTCTGGCGGCCGGTGTCGTCGGTGCCGCCGCCGCGGCCAACGCGCTGCCGCTTATTGTCATAGGAGCGGTCCCCCTGGTCGGCGGACTGGGCTCGGCGCTTTACGGTTATCTTTCCGCCAAGGACGTCAATTTCGGTCGGCCGAAGCCCCCGGCCTCCGCACCAAAGGTCGAACGGGACGTCTAGATCAGGTCCTGGCGGGTCAGGCTGACCCGGACTGTCCGCTGAACGCATGCGCCACCGCCTGGAAGGCGGGATTGGCCCGGCCCTTCGCATCGAGCAGCAGGGGGCTGTCGTCCGTCCAGCCCCTGCCGTCGGGGCGCAGCAGCCAGCTGTCGGTGTCGCGCAGGCCCCAGGTGGTGAAGGCGTAACGCTGGCGCTCCGGCAGGGCCATGAAGGCTTCGGCCAACTCGCCGACGCGGGCGACCTGCTGGGCGCGTTTCGTGGCCAGGGTCCGGGTGTCGAGACGGTTGTCGGAGCGCATGGAGAAGTCGAGCTCGGACACGTGGATCGGCAGGCCGAGTGAGGCTGCGTCCTTGAAGAAGGCCGTGATCTGGCCCGCCGGGATTTCGATGTCGAGGTGGGACTGGGTTGCGATGCCGCCGACGGGGGCGCCGAGGGTCAGCAACCGCTCGACCAGCCGCAGGAAGGTCGCGCCCTTCCGGGGGATGTTTTCCAGATTGTATTCGTTGAGGAAGAGGACGGCCTCGGGATCGGCGGCGCGGGCCTGTTCGAAGGCGCGGACGATGTAGCCTTCCTGACCGAGGGCCCGGCTGAAATGGCAGTCGCGCAGGCCGTCGCCGTCCTCCGCCACCGGCTCGTTGACCACGTCCCAGCCGGCCATTTTCCCGCGATAGCGCCCGGCCACGGTCGAGACATAGCGGTCGTACTCGGCGGCGAAGCGGGCGCGGGGCAGGGCGTCGGTGAAGGCCTGCTGGCCCTGCGAATACCAGACGAGGGTGTGGCCGTGGACGCGCATTCCCTGCTCACGGCCCCAGTCGACGATGCGGTCCGAGGCGGAGAAATCGTATGTGAAGTCCGGCTGCAGGATGCGCTCGGGCTTCAGCTCCCACTCGGGAGTCATCTGGCTGACGTGTCTGCGCATCTGGGCGGCCCAGACGGGGTCCGACAGCTGGCCGGTCATGCCGGTGGCGCCGACGGGGAAGGGAGCAAGGTCCTTCAGCGGCGCGGCTTCGGGGCCGGGCGCCGGCTGGGCGGAGGCGAAGCGGTTGCAGGCGGCGAGCGCGAGGGGCGCGGCGAGAAGGGAGCGGCGGTCGATCATGTCGCTGCCTCCGGGGTGCGGATCAGCCCGCGCGGCGGCGCAGGCCCAGTTCGTCGAAGGCGGCGGTTTCGCGCTTGCCGGCGGCGATGATGCTGTTCAGCCGGGTGGTCTCGGCGACGTGTTCGAACTTCTTCAGTTCCTCGAAGGCGCCGGTGAGGGCGTCGCGGGCGCCTTCCTCCTCGGCGTTGATGACGACGACGTCGGCCTCGGCCGCGCCCTTGCGCAGCTTCCAGCCGCTCAGATAGGCCTGAAGCATCATGGCGGCGTCGGCGTCCGAGCGGGCGCGTTCCTGTTCGATCTCGGCCTCGGCCTCGAGCACGGCGATGCGCATTTCGGCGGAGGCGCGGCGGGCGGTGATTTCCGCAAGACGCTTCTGCAGCGTCTCGACCTCGTAGTTCGAGATGCGGATCAGCGATTGGGCCCAGGCGGTCATCGATACACTCCGGCGGACGGGATCACTGGATCATTCCCTGGTTCAGGATTGCTTCCAGCTGGGTAAAGGAATCGGAAAGAGACGTGTGATCGTCCTTGTCCTGGCCGAGGAAATTCTCGAGCGCGGGATTGAGGGCGATGGCGCGGTCGACGATCGGGTCGGCGCCGGTTCGATAGGCGCCGATGCGGATCAGCTCCTCCATATTGGCGTAGGCGCTGAGGCACTGACGGGCGCGCTTGTTCAGCTCGCGCTCGGGCGGGGTCTGGCAGGCGGGCAGGGTGCGGCTGACGGACTTGAGCACGTCGATGGCGGGGAAGCGGCCGCGCTCGGCGATCTTGCGGTCCATGACGATGTGGCCGTCGAGGATGCCTCGCACGGCGTCGGCGATGGGCTCGTCATGGTCGCCGCCGTCGACCAGGACGGTGAACAGGGCGGTGATCGGGCCGGCGGTGGTGCCGTCGGGACGGACGGGGCCGGGGCCGGCGCGCTCCAGCAGCTTGGGCAGTTCGGTGAAGACGGTGGGGGTGTAGCCCTTGGTGGTCGGCGGTTCCCCCGCGGCCAGGCCGATCTCGCGCTGGGCCATGGCGAAGCGGGTGACCGAGTCCATCAGGCACAGGACCTCCAGATCCTGATCGCGCAGGTATTCGGAGATGGCCATGGTCATATAGGCCGCCTGCCGGCGCTTCAGCGCAGGCTCGTCAGAGGTGGCGACCACGACGATGGCGCGGCGCAGGCCTTCCTCGCCGAGGGTCTCCTCGATGAACTCGCGCACCTCGCGGCCCCGTTCGCCGATCAGGCCGACCACAACGACGTCGCAGGTGGCCTGACGCGCCAGCATGGAAAGCAGCACCGACTTGCCGACGCCGGAACCGGCGAAGATGCCGAGGCGCTGGCCACGGCAGGTGGTGGTGAAGACGTCCATGGAGCGGACGCCGAGGTCCAGCCGCTCGCCGACCCGGCCGCGCGAATGGGCCGGAGGCGGGGGCGCGCGCAGAGGGTAGGCGGCGGGGCCGATCGGCAGCGGACCCTTGCCGTCGATGGGCTGGCCGAAGGCGTCGATGATCCGGCCCAGCCAGGCCGTGGTAGGCCGCACGCTGGCGGCGGCGGAGACGATGCGGATGTCGGCGCCGGGAGCCACGCCCTCGACCGGACCGAACGGCATCAGCAGGGCCTTGGCGTCGCGGAAGCCGACGACCTCGGCGGGCAGGGGGTGGAGGTGGCGGCGCTCGATCTCGGCCCGGGCGCCGACGGCCAGCCGGGACAGACCGCCCCGGGATTCGATCAGCAGTCCGTTCACGCCCGCGACCTTGCCGGTCACGACAAGCGGATCAACGGCTTCGACGGCGGCGGCGAGATTACGCAAGGCTGGGTCCCGGATCAGTTCCTCACGGATGCGCTGACGTGGTTAACGGGGGATGAAGGCCGCTCCCCCGGTTCCGCAGACCGGAGGCCTTTTTGGCGGCGCGCCGAAGGTTTGAGCCCGGTTGCCTCTTTGCTTGGCCGCCGGAAGGGCTATCTCTTGAATCCAAATTTCCGGAGATCTTCCATGTCCGACGCTCCCTACGATCCCTCCCGCCATCTCAAGGCGGGACGCGGCAAGGTCTATGGTTCGATCCTCGACACCATCGGCGACACGCCCATCGTGGGCCTGCCGCGGCTGTCGGCGGAGTATTCGCCCAAGGCCACGGTGCTGGCCAAGCTGGAGTTCTTCAATCCGGTCGCCTCGGTGAAAGACCGGATCGGCGTGGCCATGATCGATGCGCTGGAACAGGCCGGGAAGCTGGGGCCGGATACGGTTCTGATCGAACCGACCAGCGGCAATACGGGCATCGCCCTGGCCTTCGTCGCCGCGGCCAAGGGGTACCGGCTGATCCTGGTCATGCCGGAGAGCATGTCGATCGAGCGGCGCAAGATGCTGGCCCTGCTGGGCGCGGAACTGGTGCTGACCCCGGCCGAGAAGGGGATGAAGGGGGCCATCGCCATGGCCCAGGAGCTGCTGGAACGGACGCCCGGTTCGATCAGCCCCTCCCAGTTCGACAATCCGGCCAATCCCGCGATCCATCGCGTCACGACGGCCGAGGAAATCTGGAACGACACGGGCGGCGCGGTCGATATCATCGTGGCCGGGGTCGGCACCGGCGGCACGATCACCGGCGTGGGCCAGGTGCTGAAGGCGCGCAAGCCGTCGCTGCGCATGATCGCGGTGGAGCCGACGGCGTCGCCGGTGCTGTCGGGCGGCGAGCCCGGACCGCACAAGATCCAGGGCATAGGCGCGGGCTTCATTCCCGCGAACGTCGACCGCTCGGTCATCGACGGGGTCGAGCAGGTGTCCAACGAGGACAGTTTCGACATGGCCCGCAAGGTGGCGCGGACCGAAGGCATTCCGGTGGGCATTTCGTCGGGCGCCGCCCTGACGGCCGCCTTCCGGCTGGCCTCACGGGACGAGAACGCCGGCAAGACCATCGTCGCGATCGTTCCCAGCTTCGCCGAACGCTATCTGTCCACGGCCCTGTTCGAGGGTCTGTAACCGTCACAGGCGGTTAACCGGCGCGGCCGTAACGTCGTCGCCGACATGTCCGATCTCGCGCCCAATCTCGAGGAGCCCGTCCCGGAAGGCGGTTTCCGCGCGCGCCATGCGCTGCTGAAGCGTCTGGCCGATGTGGTGTCCCTGCCGGCGAGCCGGATCAACGCTTTCGAACGTGCGGTGACTGGCGACCTGCTGGTGGAGATGCTGCGCCTCGCCAGCCCCGGGGACCGGCGGCGCGTCGCCCAGCGGCTGGCGCCCCTGGCCGAGCTGCCCAACGCCCTGGCGCGGATGCTGCTGCGGGACGAGCCCGCCATCGCCGGCCTGCTGATCGAACAGTGCGCCTCGCTGTCGGACGCCGATCTGGTCGCCTGCGCGCGCGACACCGGCCCCGAACACCGGTTCCTGATGGCCAGCCGCCGTTCGCTGTCCGAGGTCGTCACGGAGACGTTGCTGAGTTTCGGCGAAAGCCATGTGATCGAGGCGGTGTTGCGCAACAACACGGCCCGCCTTTGCCAGACCGCCGTCGAGGGCGTGGTCAGCCTGAGCCGGCAGGAGCCCCAGCTGTGCGGCCATGTCCTGAAGCGGCCGGAGCTGCGGCCGTCCGGGGCCTATGTGATGTTCTGGTGGTGCGGACCCGAGGATCGCCGGACCATTCTGCAGCGCTTCGCCGTCTCGCGCGAAGTCATGCAGGAGGTGGCCGAGGACGTCTTCGCCATGGCGGCCGACGAGAACTGGCAGGATCCGGTGTCCCGCAAGGCGCTGCAGTTCATCGAGCGCCGCCAGCGGAACCGCGCCGCCATCTCGAAGAGCCCCTACGGCGGGCTGGAGCAGGCCGTCGCCGCCGCCGCCGCAGGCGGGCTGAACCGCGAGGTGGCGACCGAGATCGCCTATCTGTCGGGCATCAAGCCGATCACCGGGGCCAAGATCCTGGGCGATCCCGGCGGCGAACCGCTGGCGATCCTGTGCAAGGCCACGGGCCTGGGCAAAAACGACCTCCAGGGTTTGTGGCGCTCGATGCGCCGGCCGGAAACGTCCGAGGACGGGTCGGTTCATCCGGCCTGGGAACGGGTGCAGATCACCTATGACATGCTGGCGGTCGATCGGGCCCAGACCGTGTTGCGTTACTGGAACTGGTCGCTGTCCTCCGCCCTGACCCCGGCCCTGCTCAGGGCGATCCGCGACGGGGAAGAAGAGGGGATCGACGATTACTCGGCCCCCGAGCGCGCCGCTATGCTGGCTTTGGCGGAAAACTTCGGACGCTGATTACCGCAGTGCAACCAACGCGAACCGGGGTTTCTACCCGAACTGGCGCTGGCCATAGTAAACTGTCTCGAATCAGAGAGACGTCGTTCCGATACAGTTGCTTTCAATACGGAACAAATCTATTGACCTCATCGCTGACTGATTCAGTCCGGAATTGATTTCAACAAGACGGGGCCCGCACGTGGAAGACAACGCTCAACTGCTCGAGATGACTGCGGACATCGTGTCCGCCTACGTCGGCAACAACAATGTTCAGGCGACCGAAGTGCCGGGCCTGATTTCCAGCATTCACGCAGCCCTGACGCAGGTTTCCAACGGCGCCGTCGAACCCGAGCCCGAGGTCAAGGATCCGGCGGTTCCGGTGCGCAAGTCGATCACGCCCGACTTCCTGATCTGCCTGGAAGACGGCCGCAAGTTCAAGTCGCTGAAGCGTCACCTGCGCACCAAATACAATATGAGCCCCGAGGAATACCGGGCCAAATGGGGTCTGGCGAAAGACTATCCGATGGTCGCGCCGAACTACGCCAAGGCCCGTTCGGATCTGGCCAAGTCGATGGGACTGGGCCAGGGCGGCCGCAAGCCGGCCCGCGCCGCCGCCGGCCGCGCCAAGAAATAGTCTGCCTGATCGGTGGTGTTGGACGCCCGCTTCCGGAAACGGAGGCGGGCGTTTTCATGGCCGGCGGATCAGGCCGCCTGGGCGCCGCGGCGCATGCGCCAGAAGCGCAGGGTGCGCAGGGCCGCGTCACGGCTGAGCTCGGCGTACATGCGGGCATAGGCGTGGGCCTTGGCCATGGCGTCGCCGTCGTCGTTCAGCAGCACCACAGCGTAGGTCAGGAACAGGGCCCGATCCAGGTCCGCGGATTTGCAGACCACGGCCAGGGCGTCCAGTTCGCGGCGCTCGATGATCTGGCGGGCGGTGTGGAAGTCGATGTCCGACAACTGGGCCAGGGCGATCAGGAAGGACGTGGTCCCGCCCGAGCGCAGGAAGCGGGCCAGCATCCGGGGCGACAGCTGGCCGGCGGCCTTCAGTTCTTCGACATAGGCCTGGCATTCGGCATAGTCGGCGGGCAGGGCCCCGTCGTCCGTGGCGATGCGGGTGCGGCCTGCGGCGATGGCGCTTTCCAGCAGGGCCGGATCCAGGCGCGCGTTCTGTTCAAGGATCTGGGTGCGCAGCCGGGCCTCGACCACGAAATACATTTCGTTCAGCAGGTCGGGGGGCAGGCTGGCGCGCTCGACCGCGGCCTCGTGCAGGGCGGGATTGGCCTTGGCCCGTTCGATCGCGGTTTCGGAGGCCTGACGGGACAGTCTCGCGCCGTCGTTGCGCAGCAGCGTGCCGAGTGTTTCGTCATCGCCGCGTTCCACGATGACGTCCGAGACGGCTTCGGAAACGGAGGGGCGGGCAGAGACGGCGCGCAGATGGTCCTGGCCATGCTTGCGTACGACGCCCAGCAGGTCCTCGTCGGTCAGCACCGGCGACGAGGCCAGCACGGCGCCGGCGACGGCGGCCTCGTCATTGGCCAGTCTGCGGATCAGATTGTGCGGGGCGTCGGGCGCCGTGGCGAAACGGGCCGAAAGCTCCGCGCGGACGGCGACTTCCATGTCCGCCGTCAGCCGGGTCAGGACGGCGCCGTACAGGGTGTCTTCCGTCGCGGTCCGGGTCGAGCCGCCGAAGAAGTGGTCGGTCAACTCACGCAGCAGGGCCCGCCGTTTCTCGCTGGACCCCTCTTCGGCGAGGGCGATCAGGTCGGGAAGGCGCGACGGCGCGGAAGTCGGGGCCGCAACCTGGCTCACTGATGGTCCCCGTCTGAAGCGGCGGGGACGGGACGGTTCCGGCCCTGACTGTCGCGTATCAGGGTCGGGCCCTGTTCAGGCTCGGCGAGATCCTGCGAGGCGGGAGTCTGGGTCATGGTGATGGCCAGGGCGTCGACATAGGTCGGCTCGGGCATCGTCAGCGTATCGGGCTGACGGCCGTTCTGGCGGTGGACGGAATAGTAGCGGGCGCCTTGTTGGGGCGGGCGCTCTCCCGTGTTGGTCACCTCGGCGACAGGACGGAGCCGGGGCGCGGCGGGCTGACCCTGCTGCGCGGCGGCGGGCGCTTCGGCGACGGATTCAGGCGGGGGCGCAGTCCGCTGCAAACGGAAGATCGGAGCGTCGCGGCGGGGAGCCATTGGATCGGCCGGCTGGTCCGGGGCCGCGCCGGGAGGGGCGGGCTCGGGCGGCGCTGCATAGACGATGTCGGCCGGCGCGCGCTGGCCGCGCCCGCCCTGGTCGGGAAGGTATTCGGGCGTTGCGGCGGGGCGGGAAGCCGGCGGTGCGGGCGGCGGGGGCGCTTCCGTCCGGACGGGGACCGGCATGGCCGGCGTCGGCGCCGGCGCCGGGTTGGGCGATGCCGGCTGCAGCCAGGCGTTGGCGGGCGTCAGGGTCCGACGGGGGGTGGTCGGGGCCGGGCCGGCCGGGGCGGATCCACTTGCGCCGAACCCGCCATGGGGGATGACGAGATTTGAGCGGCGCAGGTCCTGGCGGGCCCCGGCGGGAGCGTTCGCCGGCGCGGCGGCGGTGTTTCTTCCGGGCCACGAAAGCTGCCGCAGATCCTGGCGGACAGCTGGTTGGGGCGTCTGGGCCACGGCGGCGCCGGCCAGCATCGCGGCGGCGAGGAATGCGATCGGGAGGCTGTGGGCGCGGCGCAAGGGTCGGCTCCGGACGCAGGGACTGGAGCCGCAGGCTAGGGGTCAGGGCCTTAAGGCGGGGCTAACGGAACCGTCGCGCCACGCCTTCCAGCGCGCTCACCAGGGCGTTGAGGGTCAGCCCCATGACCATCAGGAGCGCCAGGGCGGCGAGCATGTCGGCGGTGCGCAGGCGATTGCCGGCCTCGAGCAGACGCCAGGCCAGTCCCTGGGTCGCGCCCGAGCCGGAGACGAACTCGGCCACCACCGCCCCGATCACGGCCAGTCCCGAGGCGACGCGCAGCCCCTCGAGCATGAAGGGCAGGGCGGCCGGAAGGCGCAGGCGCAGGAGGCGCTGGAGAGGCGTCGCGCGGTAGAGGTCGAACAGCCGTTCGAGGTCCGGGTCGGCGGCCTTGAGCCCGGCGAGCACGCCCGAGAACAGGGGAAAGAAGGCGACCGTGGCGGCCAGGACGACGACCGCGCGATCGGCATGATCCAGACCCGTCCAGATGAGCACCAGCGGCGCGATGGCGACGACCGGCGTGACCTGCAGTGCGACGGCCAGCGGACGAACGGCCTGTTCGGCGGGCCGGCTGAGGGATACGGCCAGCGCCAGGCCGCCGCCGAGGACGCCGGCGACGAACAGGGCCTGCATCGCCATCCAGAAGGTGGCGGCGGCGGAAGCGGCGAGAACCGGCGCCCGGTCGACGAGGGCGACGGCGACGGCGCTGGGGGGCGGCAGGAACCATGGGGGGACGCCCAGCGTCCGGCAGGCGATCTCCCACGCCGCCAGCAGAAGGGTGGTCAGCAGGAGCGGCGGGAGGAGGCGCGTCATGCGACCTCCCGGGACGGCGCGGTCATTGCATCGGCGAGCGCCCGGGCCAGGTCTTCCACGGCGGAGCGGTAGCCCTCGTCCATGCGCCATCGGGCGGGGCGCGGCAGGGCGCCGGGCGAGGCCCGTTCCGTGGCGATGCGTCCGGTCGCCGCGTCCAGCACCATGGCGCGTCCGGCCAGATAGACGGCCTCCTCGACATCGTGGGTCACGAAGACGATGGCGGGTCGGGGCGTGCGGGCCGCCCACAACCGGTGCAGATCCTCGATGAGGCCGCGACGCGTGATGCTGTCGAGGGCGGCGAAGGGCTCGTCGAGCAGCAGCAGATCTGGCTCGGTGACCAGCGCCCGGGCCAGGGACACGCGCATGGCCATGCCGCCGGAAAGCTGGCGGGGATGGGCGGTCAGGCGGTCGCCCAAGCCAACGGCCCTCAGCGCCTCGTCGGCGCGGCGACGGGCCTCGGCGGGGGCGAGGCCGGCCAGTTCCAGCGGCAGGGCGACATTGGTCCGGGCGTCGGCCCACGGCATCAGGGTCGGCGCCTGGAAGACGAAGCCGGTCCGGCCGGCGCCGGCGGCGCATGCGGTCCGCCCTTCGGAAGGCTGTTCCAGCCCGGCCAGCAATCGCAGGATGGTGGACTTGCCCGCGCCCGAGGCGCCGACCAGGGCGACGATCTCTCCCGGCAGGATGGACAGGTCGACGGGGCCCAGCGGCGGGCGGCCGGGGTAGCGAACGACGACGCCCGAAAGCGCGGCCGTCGGCTCAGCCACGGCCGGGCAGGTACTGGGTGGTGAAGGCTTTTCGCCAGTCCAGATTGGCCGGATATACGCCAGCCCCCGAGGTGACCTCGAAGAAGGCCTGCCAGCGTTCGGCGGTCATGGCGCCGAGGCCATAGAGGGCCGCGTCGCCGCCATCGACGATGCCGTTGGCCTTAAGCTTGGCCCGGGCCTGATCCAGGATGTCCTGGGTCATCTCCGGATTGTCCTTGCGGATCAGGGCGTCGGCGGCCTTGCCGTCGCCCTGGATGTAGTCGCGCCACCCCTCGGCCGAGCCGGCGATGAAGCTGCGCAGGGCGGCGGCGTTGTCGCGGGCGAAGGCGTCCGGGGCGAGAACCATGGTGGCGTAGGAGGGATAGCCCTCGTCCGCCAGCAGGAAGACCTTGGGCGTGAAGCCGGCGGTCTTCTCGATCGTATAGGGTTCCGAGGTCAGATAGCCCTGCTGCACCGCCCGCTCGTCAGCCAGGAAGGGGGCCAGGTTGAAGGTGTATTTGCGGACCTGGTCGTCGGTGAAGCCGTATTTGGCCTTCAGCCAGACCCAGAAGGCGGTGACGGAGGCGTCGGCCAGGAGGAAGGGGCGGCCCCGAAGATCGGCGATGGATTGCAGCGCCGGATCCGGATGGGCGATCAGGACCTGGGGGTCCTTCTGGAAGAAGGCGGCGACGGCCTTCACCGGCGCGCCCTCGGCGACAAGGTTCAGGGGGATGAAGCTGTTGGAGCCCATGCCCAGTTCGACGGCGCCCGAGGCGAGCAGCTGGGGCACGTTTACGCCGGGGCCGCCCTGGACGATCTGGACGTTCAGGCCGCGGCGGGCGTAGGCCCCGGAGGCGAGAGCTTGGTAGAAGCCGCCATGCTCGGCCTGGGCGCGCCAGTCGGTCGCGAAGCGAAGGCGGACGCGGCCTTCCTCGTCGACGGGAGCCTCGGATCGTTGGCAGGCCGAGACAGCCGCCGCGGCCGCCAGCGCGCCGGCGCCCGCGATCACGGCGCGGCGGTCTGGCCGGAAACGGCGATTCCCACGCAAGGTCATGCCTTGGTTTACGGCTCAGCCGGGAGAAGGGGAAGGGGGCGGTCCATGGCGCGTCAGGCTGCCGCGAGGGGCGCCAGACCTGGGACGCGCGAAATGTCCCGGAAGTCGCGGCTTTGCATCGTATGTCACCGCTGCCGTGTCGCGGTTGTGTCGCCCGGAATATCCTGGTCCGCGACGGCGCGGACAGCGTGTTCGGGAGCGCGCCCGATCCGGAATTGAGCGAGGGGACGAAGGTCCCCGGCGAACCGGCTTCCCTCGTCCCCTCGCCAAGTCCGGGTTGGACTTGGCCATTGAGGTTCAAGACCCTGGCCTTGCATCAGCGGGGCGAACCCCGACGATGGTCGGCTGTATCCTGTCGCGCTCCTGGTCTCCGGCGTTCCACGAGGTCGAACCTCGCGCCGTCCATCGATCCCGATCCGGTTCCCTCCGGGTTTTCTCCGGCCGAAGCCTTTGAAAAGTCCTTTGGGCCTTGATCCTGTCTCCCGTCCGTTAAGGTCGAAACCTTCCGGTGCGTTCGATCAGAGAGCCGGGCCGGTCCGCTTTGAGCCCCGGGTCTCCCCGGTTTTCCGCGCCGCCGTGTCCCTCGGCCTGATCAAGCTCGCTCCGATCCGCGGAACTGGCAAGCGGTCCGGAATGACCGCCTGTGGACGGTCTTGGGGATAAAGTTTGCAGGGCGGGGACGACATTGTGCGGAATGGGCAATTTTCTGAGTTTTGTGAAGCTCTTGTGACTTCTGCACAGGGACGTTGCTCAGAGCGGAAATTTCGCGGGACCGGGCCGTTTCCGGCCGGTCATGGGCGCCGGGCCCTGGCTTCAGGCGGACAGGGCCTCGCGCTTCGCCTCCAGCTCCAGCCACTCCTCTTCCGCAGCCGCCAGAAGCGACCGGGCGCGTTCGGCGTTGGCGGTGGCGCGGTCGAAGGCCTTGCGGTCGCGGGCGTAGAGGCCGGGGTCGGCCAGGGTGGCCTCGTGACGGGCGATGTCCTCGGGCAGGGAGGCCAGCAGGCCCTCGAGTTCCTTCAGCCGGTGGGCGTCCTTGAAGGTCAGCTTGCCGGGCTTTTTCGGGGCGGCGGCGAGCGAGGCGGGGGCCGGAGCGGCGGCGGCGCGCTGGGCCGCCTCCTTGTCCTGCGGGCGCGGATTGGCGCCGGGCTGGAGGAAGCCGGGGTTCTGGCGGATGAAATCGGTCCAGCCGCCGGGGGTTTCGACGATGTCGCCGCGGCCGTTCATGGCGATGGTCGAGGTGGCCAGGCGGTCGACGAAGTCACGATCGTGGCTGACGAGGATCAGGGTGCCGTCATAGGATTCCAGCAGCTCTTCCAGCTTGTCGAGCGTGTCCATGTCGAGGTCGTTGGTCGGTTCGTCCAGGACCAGCATGTTGGCGGGCTTGGCCAGCGCACGGGCCAGCAGCAGGCGGTTGCGCTCGCCGCCCGACAGGGTCGAGATCGGCTGGCGCAACTGGCCCTCCTGGAACAGGAAGTCCTTGGCATAGGCGGCCACGTGTTTGGAGACGCCGCGCACCAGAACGCTGTCGCCGCCGCCGGGGGTCAAGGCGTCCCACAGGGTCATGTCGGACTTGAGCCCCTCACGGGACTGGTCGAGGTAGACGGGTTCGAGATTGGCGCCAAGACGGACCGTGCCGGCGTCAGGCTTGAGCTCGCCGAGCAGGATCTTGACCAGGGTGGTCTTGCCGGCGCCATTGGGGCCGACGATGGCGAGGCGGTCGCCCCGGATGACGCGGGTGGTGAACGGCTTGATGACGGGCCGGTCGCCGAAGGATTTCGAGACGCCCTTCAGATCGGCGACCAGCTTTCCCGACGCCACGCCGGAATCGACGCCGAGGTTCAGTTCGCGGGGGATGTCCTTGACCCGCATCGCCCGGTCCTGACGCATGGCCTCCAGGGCCCGGGCGCGGCCCTCGTTGCGGGTGCGCTGGGCGGTGATGGAGCGGTAGAAGGTGTAGGTCTCGGCCTCGATGCGCTTGTTGAGGCGACGCAGGGATTCCGCTTCCTCTTCCATGACCTTGTCGGCCCATTCGTCGAAGGCGGCGAAACCCTTGTTGAGGGTGCGGACGCGGCGGCCTTCCAGCCAGTGGCAGGACTGGGTGACGCGGTTCAGGAAGGCGCGGTCGTGGCTGACCACGAGAACCGAGAACCGGGCCTGCAGCAGTTCCTCCTCGAGCAGTTCGATGGCCAGGATGTCGAGGTGGTTGGTCGGCTCGTCGAGGAGGAGCAGGTCCGGCTCTTCGGCGAAGGCCTTGGCGAGGGCGGCGCGGCGGGTTTCGCCGCCCGACAGGTTGATCGCCGGTTTTTCCGGGTCGAGGCCGAAGGTGGTCAGCCACGCCTCGGCGGTCCAGCGCTCGGCGCCCTCCGAGGCGGCGTAGTCGAGCAGGGTGTCGCCGGTGATGACGGGTTCCTGGGGGACGTAGGCGAAGCGCGTGCCGGCCTGCACCGAGCGGTCGCCGGAGTCGGGCTCGATGAGGCCCATGACCATCTTCATCAGGGTCGATTTGCCGGCGCCGTTGCGGCCCACAAGGGCGGCGCGGGTGCGCGGCTCGACGGCGAGGTCGACGCCCTCGAACAGCGGGCGCTGGCCGTCCTGCAGGCGGACGTTCTTGAGAGCGACGAGAGGAGGACGGGGAGCCATGGAAACCCTGGACACGCGGCACAGCGGGGAGGCCGTGCGGTCGAAGGCGGCCATATAGGGCGTTAGAGTGTTTGTGACCACCGGCGCCGGCGTCTTGTGGAGACATGCGGGCTGCAAGGAGCTAACAGGCGCCGATGGAACAGCCCTTCTGGCAAACCAAGCGCCTGGAGCAGATGACCCGCGAGGAGTGGGAGAGTCTGTGCGACGGCTGCGGCCTGTGCTGTCTCGTCCGGTTCGAGGACGAGGATACCGGCGAGGTGGTTCCGACCCGGGTTCACTGCAAGCTGTTCGACCCGGAACGCTGCACCTGCACCGACTACGCCAACCGCCGCGAGCACGTGCCGGACTGCATCAAACTGACGCCGTGGAATATCGAGGCGCTGAAGTGGATGCCGCTGTCGTGCGGGTATCGCCGCATCAACGAGGGGCGTGGGCTGGCGGACTGGCATCCGCTGGTTTCGGGCGATCCGGAAACCGTGCATGCCGCCGGGGTGTCCGTGAAGGGGCAGACGGTGTCGGAGCTGGCGCTGGAGAAGTCCGAGGACGCACTGGATTTCGAGGCGCCCGAATGGATGCTCGAACGAGGCGTGGACGGCTAGAAGGTCGGCGGTGCTGACCGTTCGCGAATCTATAGTCGCATTCGCGAGAAAAAATTCTGCTTGAACAACGGGTTCAATTTTTCTCACCTCCGTATTCCAGCCTTGGTGCGCTGGTCGGGTAGTCTTTGGGCATGACGGGAAATCGGGCCTGAGCCGGAGCGACCGGGTGGGCCGGTTCCGGGACCCGGCGTGTGGAAGCCGCCTTCGGAAAGGGTGAGAATGCAGAAGCTGCGCTGGCCGATGGGCCGCCGTGGGCGTGAAAGCGCGCCCGAAATCAAGGACAGCCGCGCCGGGCCGCTGATCGCCCTGACGGCGGGGGGGCGAGCGCGGTGGACGCCGCGCGACTACGCCCATCTGGCGGTGGAGGGCTTCGGCAAGAATGCGGTGGCCTATCGTTGCGTCCGGATGATCGCCGAGGCGGCGGCGTCGACCCCGCTGATCGTTTTCGCCGACGGCGCAAGGGCTCCGGACCACCCACTGGCCCGACTGCTGGCGCGGCCCAATCCCGAGCAGTCGGGGAGTGAGTGGCTGGAGGGGCTGTACGGCGCGCTGCAGACCGCGGGCAACGCCTATGCCGAGGCGGTGGGGGACGCGGAGCCGGAGGAGCTCTGGACCCTGCGGCCCGACCGGATGAAGGTTGTTTCGGGACGCGCGGGCGGGGCCGAGGCGTGGGACTATTCAGTCGACGGGCGGTCTGTGCGGATCGGCCGGGCGGCGGATGGCTGGATGCCGGTGATGCAGCTGAAGCTGTTTCATCCGACCGACGATCACTACGGGTTTTCCCCGCTGGAAGCGGCGGCCTCGGCGATCGATGTGCACAACGCATCTGCGGACTGGAACAAGGCGCTGCTGGACAATGCGGCGCGTCCCTCCGGCGCGCTCGTCTACGGTTCGAAAGACGGGGAGCGGCTGACGGCCGAACAGTTCGAGGCGCTGCGGGCGCAGGTCAATGAGAGCCATGCGGGGACGATGAACGCCGGCCGGCCGATGATCCTGGAGGGCGGGCTGGACTGGAAACCCATGAGCTGGACCCCGGCCGACATGGATTTCATTGCGGGCAAGCACGCGGCGGCGCGCGAGATCGCCCTGGCGTTCGGGGTTCCGCCGCAGCTGCTGGGGATTCCCGGGGACGCGACCTACGCCAACTATCGCGAGGCCAACGCCGCCTTCTGGCGGGGGACGGTCGTGCCGCTGGTCCGCAAGACGGCGTCGGCCCTGGGCGGATGGCTGGGCGGGCGGTTCGAGGGGATCAGGATCGAGGCGGATCTCGAGGCGCTGCCGGCGCTGCAGCCCGAGCGTGATGCGCTGTGGGCGCGGCTGAACGCGGCGGCCTTCCTGACGGATGAGGAGCGACGGCGCATGGCGGGAGTGGGCGAGTGATGGAAGGTCTGAAGAGGATCCCGATGGCGCTGATCGTGGCGCTGACGGTGCAGACGATCGGGGGACTGGTGTGGGCGGGCGGGGCGGCGGCGCGGATCGACGCGCTGGAGGAACGCGTCGCGGAACAGCGGCTGGTGGCTGAGCGGCTGGCCCGACTGGAGGAGCAGAGCGTCGCCACGCGGGCGTCGCTGGGACGGATCGAGGATCGACTGGAGGGTTGGGGATGATCGGGGCCGTGCGGCGAGATGGGGCCCTGAAGATCGAAGGCTACGCCTCGCTGTGGGGCGTCGCCGATCTGAACGGCGACGTGGTCGCCAGAGGCGCCTTCGCCGGCAGCCTGGCGAAAACCGGCGCGCGGGGCGTGCGGATGCTGCACCAGCATGAAAGCCGCGCGGTGATCGGGGTCTGGGACGACATGGTCGAGGACGAGCGCGGCCTGTTCGTCCGGGGCCGGGTCATGGACTGGTCGGCCGAGGCGCGGTTCGCGGGCGCGCTGTCGAAGGCCGGAGCTCTGGACGGGCTGTCGATCGGGTTCCGCAGCAGCCGGGCGCGGCGCGAGGGGCGGCTGCGGGTGCTGGTGGAGGTGGAGCTGTGGGAGGTGTCGCTGGTGACGTTTCCAATGCTGCCGGGGGCGAGGTTCAGGGTAGGCGACGACCGACCAACGGTCAGCTTCGGGGTGGTTTGAACTCGCGGTTTCCCCAGGTTTCAACAAGGCCCTGGATACGTGAGAGGGCCGCCGGCGTCCGGACCCAGCGGCCCACGACGACAGCGCCGAAGATGGCGATCGCGAAGGGCAGGCGGAACACCAGGGTCGCGATCAGGGCGACCACGGCGATGACGACCCACACGCCGATGAGAAGCGATGTGCGGGATTCCTGGTCGCCGGCCGGCGCCGTGTCGGCGGTTTGCGTCGCGAAAAGCGTGGACAGCGGGTCGGGCGGCGAGGCGTTCTGGACGCGCTGAAGAGCGCCGACGTTGATGAGCGGCGTCTCGAGCGTCGCGGGGGGCGCGGGGTCGGGCCAGGCGTGCAGGTCCAGCAGCGGGCTGGGCGGCATGAGGGCGGCGGGGTCGAAGGCGACCGACTCACCCTGCGCATCAATGGTGAACACCTGATCGAACGGAGCCGTGGCGAAGTCGATGTCCCGGGTGTCCTGGCCGTAGGCGTCGCCGAACAGATAGAGCAGCCGGCCGGCGCGGAGTTCCACCTGAAAGGCGACGGGGTCGGGCAGGTCGCCAACCATGGCGTGGACAGTGCCGAAGCGGCCCGTCGGCGTGGTCAGCGGCGCGGGGCGCGCCCGATCGACGATCAGTTCGGTGAACAGCCCCGAGCCGGTGTTGCGCCGCTGGCCCGGAAGGCTTTCGGCGAACTGGCCTGCGAGGTCGGGCGCGACATCGCGCAGCTCCCAGGCGAGGGCGTCGAGGACGGCGGTCTCGAGCGCGGTGAAGCGAGTGCTCACCCGGCGACCAACGGCAATTTTCCAAGAAGGCGGATCACGCCTCGACCCTAACCGCAACCCGCGGTTCTTCAACCGGAGAGATTATGAAAGAAACCAAACAGGCCCCGGCCACGCCGGAGGCGCGCGCCGCCATGCATGAAATGATGGCGGCGTTCGAGGCGTTCAAAGGGGCGAATGACGCCCGGCTGGACGAGATCGAGAGGAAGGCCTCGGCCGACACGCTGCTGGAAGAGAAGGTGGCGAGGATCGATCAGGCGGTGGCGTCGGCGCAGGCCCGGCTGGACCGGGTCGTCAGCGAGGGACGACGGCCGGAACTGGGTTCGACCCCGTCCGTCCCGGTCCACGGCCGAGCCACGTACCCCGGTGGGGGAGGGCTGGAGGAGAAGGCGGCGTTCGACGGATATCTGAAGACCGGGCAGTCGTTCGGGCTGGAGCTGAAGGCGGGGCTGAGCACGGCCTCCAACTCGGCCGGCTACGTCGTGCCCGAGCAGACCGAACGGGCCATCGAGCGGCGCCTGATGGCCGGGTCGCCGATGCGGGAGATCGCCACGGTGCGCACCGTCGGCGCGGGGGTGTTCAGGAAGCCGGTGTCGACGGCGGGCGTGTCGGCGGGCTGGGTGGCCGAAACGGCGGCCCGGCCCGAGACGGATCCGGCGACGCTGGCGTTGCTGGAGTTCCCGTCGGCCGATCTGTACGCCAATCCGGCGGCGACGCAGTCCCTGCTGGACGACGCCCTGATCGACCTGGACGAATGGCTGGCGGCCGAGGTCGAGGACGCCTTCGCCGCACAGGAGACCGCCGCCTTCGTCATCGGAGACGGGGTCAACAAGCCCAGGGGCTTCCTCAGCTATCCGATCGTGGCGGACGCCAGCGCCGTCTGGGGCGAGATCGGCTATGTGGCGTCGGGCGCCGCCGGGGCCTTCGCCTCGACCAGTCCGGCGGACCGGCTGATCGACCTGGTCTATGCGCCCAAGGCCCAGTATCGGCCCAACGGGCGGTTCGTGATGAACCGCAAGACCGTGTCGGCGGTGCGCAAATTCAAGGACGCCGACGGCAACTACATCTGGCAGCCGGCGCAGCGGGCGGGCGAGACGGCGTCGTTGCTGGGCTATCGCGTGATCGAGATCGAGACCATGCCGGACGTCGCGGCCAACAGCGCGGCGATCGCGTTCGGCGACTTCCAGCGGGGCTATCTGATCGTGGATCGCGCCGGGGTGCGGGTGCTGCGGGATCCGTATTCGGCAAAGCCCTATGTGCTGTTCTACACCACCAAACGCGTCGGAGGCGGCGTGCAGAATTTCGACGCCATCAAGGTGATGAAGTTCGCGGTGAGCTGATCACCTGTCGCATGGTCGGCGGCGAGCGGCGGGCGACCGCCGCTCGCCGCTGATCGGGACCCACCGGCGACGGATGG
>Ga0233425_10005237_pt1 | contig 20703 bp, 20 predicted proteins | sample Watercolumn_Towu_2_FD_181712 | JGI IMG/M metagenome (GOLD analysis project Ga0233425, IMG submission 181712) | Freshwater microbial communities from Lake Towuti, South Sulawesi, Indonesia - Watercolumn_Towuti2014_140_MG | ecosystem: Environmental > Aquatic > Freshwater > Lake | place...
GGTTTCTACCTGGTAGCCCTCTTCCTTCAGGATCTCGGCCAGCGCGGTCCTGGCGTTCGGCTCGTCGTCCACGACGAGAATGCGTCCCTTGCTCATGGCTCTCTCCCTGGAAATGCTCCCGGCGCAAGCTTTGCATTACTCGTGCCCGGCGTGATCACAGGGAAATACAGCACAAATCCCACCCGCTGACGCGAATTCTGCGTCACTGCGCTTAACGGCGCTGGATTTGCGCGACTACCCGATCGCCTCTGCGAGCGCGCGGAGGGCGTCGACCGTGGTGAACACGCCGACGACCTTCTTTCCATCGACGACGACCGCGCTTCCGAGCTTGCGGTCCGCCATTTCGAGCACGACTTCCTTCAGCGTCGCACTGGGCGCCACGACGTACGGCTCGGTCGTCATCGCCTCCTCGACGCGCACATTCTCCGGATCCACGTCCTTGAGGGTCTCCACCAGGTGCAAATCTCGCACGGTGACCATGCCCGCGAGCTTGCCCCCGTGCAGCACGGGGAGGTGCCGGATGCTGTGCTCGCGCATCAGCGCATGGGCCTTGGTCAGGGACTGCTCGGAGCCGATGGTGTGGGGAGATTCCGTCATGTAGTCGCGGATGGTGAGCGGCTTCTTGGTCATGGCACGGCTCGCTTGGGGGTGTGCTGAGCGCTGGGCTCAGTCGTCGTCGTCGTGGAGAACGCGGACGGCGGGTGTATCGAGGTCGTCGAACTGACCGCGCCGCGCGGCCCAGAGGAATGCAAACACCGCGCCGCTCACCAGCAGCAAGGCCAGGGGCAAGACGACGAAGAGCGCGCTCATGAAGGCTCCGGGAAGGTCTTGGACCGGTACGAGCTGGTGACCACCGTGAGTGACGAGACGGGCATCAGGATGGCGGCGATCCAGGGCGCGATGGCGCCGGCCACGGCCAGCGTCGCGCAAACCAGATTGTAGCCCAGGGAGAGCAGCATGTTGCGCCGGATGACGCCGAGCGTGCGCCGGCCACCTTCGAAGAGCTCGAGCACCGGCTGAACGCCGGGCCGGGTCGTGAAGACATCGGCAGCGGCGAGGCTGGCCTCGGCGCCACCATGCACGGCGATGCCGACGTGGGCCCGCGCCAACGCGGCCGCGTCGTTCACACCGTCCCCGACCATCACGACCGGCCCTCTTGCGACCAGATCCTCGATGCGTGCGAGCTTTCCTTCCGGCGTCGTTCCGCCCTCGGCGAACGCGAGCGCGACGCCGAGTCGGGTCGCGACGGACTCGACCACGCCGGGGTGGTCGCCGCTCAGGATCGCGACGCGGTGCCCGAGCTGGACGAGCTTGGCGAGGCTCTCGCGCGCGTCCGCGCGCACGGGATCGACGAAGCGGGCGAGCGCGCGTGACGACCCGTCGGTCGCGACGAGCACCGGGGTCTCACCGGACGCCGCAGCGGCGAGCGCGCGAGCCTCCAGGGGTGCGGGCACCTCGGCGCGTGCGCGCACGAAGCCGAGGGAGCCGATCGCGACCCGGACCCTGCCCACGCGCGCCTCGACGCCGCCGCCCGGCGTCTGCACGAGCTCTTCGACGGGCAGGTCGGAAGCGGGCAGTGCGCGGACGAACGCGCGCGCGATGGGATGGGCCGACCGGCTCTCGATCGCAGCGACCAGCGAGGAGAGATCGGCGTCGCCGTCCCAGCCCTCGAGCTCGAGCCGACCTTCGGTGAGGGTCCCGGTCTTGTCGAACACCACCAGCGCTGGAGCCGCGAGGCGTTCGAGGGCTTCGCCGCCCTTGACCAGGATCCCCCGTCGCGCCGCCTTGCCTATGGCCGCGCTCACCGCGAGCGGCGTGGCCAAGCCGAGCGCGCAGGGACAGGTCACGACCAAGAGCGCGATGGCGTTCTCGACGGCGCGCTCGGCATCGATGCGCCACCAAGCCAGGAGCGTGAGCGCGGCGAGCGCGAGCGCGCCCACGACGAAGCGCCCGGCGGCGCGATCCGCCGCGAGGGCGATGCGAGCGCGGCGTGAAGCCGCCTCGCCGATGGCGGCGAGGAGGCGCCCGATGCGGGTGGCCTGCCCGGTCGACTGCGCCAGCATCACGACCCGACCGCTCAGGTTGAGCGTGCCCGCGTGGACCCGGCTGCCTGCGCAGACCTCTTCGGGGCGCGACTCGCCCGTGAGGAGTGAGGCGTCCACCGTCGACGCACCCTCCACCAGGGTGCCGTCGGCTGGGAAGCTCTCGCCGGCCCGCACCTCCAGCCGCGCGCCCTCGGGCACCGCTTCGATGGGCACCTCGCGCGTGCCTTCGTCCTCGATCACGCGGGCGCTCGAAGGGGCCAGGGAGTAGAGCAGGTCGGCGGCGTTCTGCGCGGCGTGCTGGCGCTTCTGCTGGACCCAGCGCCCGACGAGCAGGAGGAAGATGACCGCCGCGACGGAATCGAAATACACCTCACCGCGACCGCGCCCCACGTTGACCGCGCCCCAGACGAAGCCGGCGACGATGCCGAGGCTCACGGGCAGGTCCATGTGCGGTGTGCGCGTGCGCAGGGCGGCCCACGCGCCGCGGTAGAACTCTCCGGCCGACCAAGCGACGGCGGGGCTCACGACCAGCAGGCTGCTCCAGCGGAAGAAGAGCTGGTAGTCGGCGTCCATGCCCTGGAACGCGCCGGCGTACAGCGCGATGGCGAGCAGCATCGCGTTGGCGAACACCGCGCCGGCGACCGCCATGCGCGCGAGCAGCGCTCGATCCTCGCGGCGCCGGAGCTCCGCCGTGTCCGCGCTCTGGCGCGGGTGCGGCGGGTAGCCGAGGGAGGCGAGGCCGCGGGCGAGCGCGGAGAGCCGGAGCTCGCCCGGTGGCCAGAGCACGCGCACCGTGGAGCGCCCGAGGTCCACGCGCGCGCTCACCACTCCGGGCACGACGCGCCCCAGCTTCTCGACCAGCCACACGCAGGCGGGGCAGTGCAGGTGCTCGAGGAACAGCTCGACCTCGAGCAGCCCCGGACCCGCGGCGCGGCAGTACGTGGACAGGAACGCGGGGTCGTCGAGCTCGGCGTAGCTCTTGTCGCCGGGCGCTGCGCGGCGCCCTTCGGCGCGCTCGCGGTAGTAGCGCTCGAGGCCCGCGCCGTGGATCACCGAGTACACCGTGTGGCACCCGTCGCAGCAGAACTGCGTGGCCGTGTCCGCCCGGACGAGGCCGGCCGGCACGGGTAGCCCGCAGTGGCTGCACGCAACGTCGGCGGGCGCGCTCTCGAGGGCGGCGAGCGTGGCTTGGCTCATGGCGCGACCGCCTTCGGCGCGTGGCACGGGGGCTCCGCGGGAAGCGCGGGTGACGCGAGCGCTCCCTTCGCCTCGCCGAGCGCCAGCGCCGGTGCGTTGAAGCGACCGAACAGGCCCGCCAGGCCGATGGCGAGCAGCGCGATGGCGCTGAGCACCGGGACGTGCACTCGCAAGCGCTCCCCGAGCCGCTGCACGCCGACGCCGAGGCCGAGCAGGAGCGGCACCGTGCCGCTCCAGAACGCGAGCATCACGAGCGCGCCGGAGAGCGCGCTGCCGGTGCCTGCCGCGGCCACAGCGAAGGCCCACAGCCAGCCGCACGGCAACAGCGTGGAGGCGAGCCCAACCCAGAGCGCGCGCGCCAGAGGCGGCCGCCGCCGGGCTCCGCCGAACGCGCGGAGCGCGAGCTCACGCACCCGCGCGGGCGCGCTCCACGCGGCCGTGCCCGCGTGCTCGAGCAGGAGCGACAGCGCCCACGCGACCATCAACAGACCCGAAAGCACGGCGGCGACGCGCCCCAGGCCCGCCGCCCGCCCCGCGAGGTCCGCGACGCTGCCCAACGCCCCCGCGAGCGCGCCGAGCGTGAGGTAGGTGACGAGGCGCCCGAGGTGGTATGCGGCGTGGGACGCGGCGCGCGCGCCGCGGGGCGTGGTGTCGCCGCCGGAGTAGAACGCCGCGAAGGGGCCGCACATGCCGGCGCAGTGCAGGCTGCCGACCAGGCTCGCGCCGACGACGCTGAAGAGGAGCGCGGTCGTCACGAGGCGTCCCCCTTCTTCACTTCCTGGCGCACGACCCCGGTGAAGCGCTGGCCCCCGGACTCCACCTTGAAGCGGAACTCCCAGAGCCCGGGCTGCGTCAGCGCGACGTCGCCGCGGTAGCTCGCGTCCGCTGCCGGCACCAGCGTCGTCGTGTGCACGCGGGACGCGCGCGCGTTCGCGAAGGCCTCGAGGTCGACGCTCGCGCCGCGGATCGGGACGCCCTGCGCGTCCGTGACCTTCGCGACGACCTGAAGGTCGGCGCCGTGGGGCTGGGTGGCGAGCTCGATCTTCCAGCCGAGGCGGGCGTTCGCCTCGGCCTGCGCCCGGGTGTCGTCCCAAGCCACGGCCTTCTTGTAGTAGTCCTTCTCGACCGCGAAGGAGGGATCGTCCGTGGCCAGGTAGGTCATCGTGCCGAGGCCGCCGAGCATGGCGACGATGAGCCCCACCGGAACTAGGGACCAGAAGCGCCCGGCCCGCGTCAACGCCTGCTGGTCGTTCACGAGCCACCTCCGGACGGACCCGGGTCGCGCGGGCCGAGCAGCTTGTAGTCGAGCTGCTGCTCGAAGCCCGACTCGTCGCTGACGCAGAAGCGCGCCAGGCGCTGGCCGTCGCGGAAGCTCGAGCGCGGGACGATCACGAACACGCTGGTGGACTCGTGGGTGCCGGCGCGCACGCGGAGCGGGTTCTCGGGCGCGATGAGCTTGGCGTCCGGCGAGTCGAGGAGCAGGATCTGGTAGCGCTGGTCCTTGCCGGAGCGGTTCTCGACCTTCACGCGGATTTGGTTCTGGATGCCGTCGGGCTGCTCCACGAAGGGGGCGCCGATGCCGCGCAGGATGGTCACGTCCGCGCCGCCGATGCGCGAGGCGAGCACGAAGAGAGCAGCGAGGAAGCCGACCAGCACGGCGGGATAGATGAGCACCCGCGGCCGTAGGTAGGCAGGGCGCTTGCGTGTCTCCATGGCTTCCTGCGAGCTGTAGCGGACGAGGCCGGCCGGCTTGTGGAGCTTGGCCATGATCGAGTCGCAGGCGTCGATGCACTGAGTGCAGGCGATGCACTCGAGCTGCAACCCCTCCCGGATGTCGATGCCGGTGGGGCAAGCGACGACGCACGCGCCGCAGTCGATGCAGTCGCCCGAGCCGGGCTTGGGCTTGCCCTTCGAGCGGGGCTCGCCGCGCAGCGGGTCGTAGGCCACGACCAGGGAGCGCCGGTCGAGGAGCACCGACTGCAGGCGGGCGTAGGGGCACGCCACCGTGCACATCTGCTCGCGGAACCAGGCGAAGTCGAGCATGACCAGGGCGGCGGTGGTCGCCATCACCATGAACGGCACGGGGTGCTCCAGCGGCGACTGGCTGACCCAGCGCGAGAGCCGCTCGACGCCGACGAAGTAGGCCAGGAACACGTTGGCGACGAAGACCGACAGCACGGCGAAGGCCAGGTTCTTGAGCGCGCGCCGCGAGCTCATGCCGCCCCGCTTGTCGAGGGCGATCTGTCGCGGGCGGTCCCCCTCGATCAGGCGCTCGATGGGCCGGAACAGGAGCTCCATGTACACGGTCTGCGGGCACGCCCAGCCGCACCAACCCCGACCGAGCAGCGCCGTCAGCCAAATCACCAGCACGAAGATGCTGAGCAACAGCAGCATGAGCAGCACGCCGTCCGTGGCGAGGAAGGTGCGACCCAAGAGGTGGAACTGGCGGCTCGGGATGTCCAGCAGCACCACCGGGTGGCCGTTCATCTTCACGAACGGCAGCGCCACGAACAGCGCGATGAGCGCCCAACCCGTGACCACGCGCGCGCGCCACCAGCGCCCCGCGTGGAGCTTCGGTCGGATGCGCCGCCTCGAGCCGTCCGCGTTCAGCGTCGGCAGGACGCGCTCTTGGGCGGGCAACGGTCCGGACATCAGTTCCCGGGAGCTTCCTTCCCCTCCGGCGCCTTGCCCGCCTCCATCTTGCCGCGCAGCGTGCCGACGAAGGCGACCACGCTGGTGAGCTCCGCCGGCGTGAGCTGCTTGTCCCAGGCCGGCATGCCCTTCGCCGGCACGCCCTCGGCGACGACCTTGTAGATGTCGCCGAGCTTTCCGCCGCCGTGGACCCAGTGCTTGTCCGTCAGGTTGGGTCCCACCAGCCCCTGGCCCTTGTCGCCGTGGCACGCGGCGCAGCGCAGCGCGTACACAGCCTTGCCCGACGCGACGCCGGCCGAGTCTCCCATGGCCTTCTCCAGGGCCTCTTCGCTCACGGCCGCGAGCTTGGGGGCGCTCGCGCCGGCCTTCTTCGCCTCGGCGTCGTACTCCGCGATGACGCCCGGGGCGCTCTGGGTCACGTGGTAGACGACGTAGTACGCGGCGCCCCAGACCACGCTGCCCCAGAAGATCCACACCCACCACTTCGGCAGCGGGTTGTCGTACTCCTGGATCCCGTCGTACTCGTGATCCATCAAGAGCTCTTCGTCGCTCTTGGTCGCGGCGGCGCTCGGCTCGCTCTTGGTCTCGGACATCTCAGCCGTTCTCCTTGGCGTCGCCCGGTTCGGGTCGGAAGTCGTCTTCGAGGGGGAGGTGACCGGCGCGCTCGAACTCGGGCCGGAGGTCGCGCCGGAAGATGTGGATGAGCACGCCGACGAAGATCGCGAAGAAAATCACGAGCGCGATCTCGGCGTAGGTGGAGAGCGCCATCGCGCCCATGATGTCGGAGAGCTTCATCTCAGTGGGCTCCGCTGGCAGTGGCCTGGCGCTGGCCGCCCTCGGCCGCCGGCGCCTTCTTGATGTCGGTGCCGAGGCGCTGCAGGTACGCCGTGAGCGCGACGATCTTCTTGCCTTCGAGGCCGGCCGGGCCGCCCTGCGCCTGGATCTCCGCGGCGATCTGCTTCGCTTGCTCGCGGGCCAGGGCCTCGGCCTTGTTCACCGCGTCGCCGTAGGGCACGCCCAGCATCGCCATCACGTCCACGCGCTTCTGGATGCCGGCGAAGTCGGTGTCCTCCTTCAGGAGCCACGGGTAGGGCGGCATGATCGACTGCGGCGTGGTCGAGCGCGGGTCCTCCATGTGGCGCACGTGCCAGAGGTGCGGGTACTTCCCGCCCACGCGGTGCAGGTCGGGGCCGATGCGGCGCGAGCCCCACTGGAACGGGTGGTCGTACACGAACTCGCCGGGCTTGCTGTACTCGCCGTAGCGCTCGGTCTCGGCGCGGATGGGCCGCACCATCTGCGAGTGGCAGTTGTAGCAACCATCCTCGAGGTACACGTCGCGCCCCGCCAGCTCGAGGGGCGTGTAAGGCGCGACGCTCGAGATGCTCGGGACGTTGGAGCGCACCAGGAAGGTCGGGATGATCTCGAACAGCGAGGCGACGATCACCGCGAGCGCGGTCAGCACCGAGAACTTGAGCGCCTTGCGCTCCCAGGCGCGGTGGAAGTCGGCGCGTGCCAGCCAGGCGAAGCCCTTGGCCTCGTGCTTCGGCGAGCCTTCCTCGAAAACGCCGAGCGCGGGGGCCTCGTGCTCCGGGTCCGCGTAGGTCGCGGGGCGCGCCTTCCAAGTCATGATCACGTTCACGAGACCGATGACGGCGCCGGCGACGAACAGCGTGCCGCCGGCCACGCGCACCCAGTACATCGGGACGAGGCGCATCACGGTCTCGACGAAGTCCGGGTAGGCGAGGCGCCCGGTCTCGTCGAAGGCGCGCCACATCAGGCCCTGGGTCACGCCCGCGGCGTAGATGGGCACGATGTAGAGCAGGATGCCCAGCGTGCCGATCCAGAAGTGGGCGTTCGCGAGCTTCTTGCTCCAGAGCTCGGTCTGGAACAGCTTCGGCGCCAGCCAGTAGGCCATGCCGAAGGTCATCATGCCGTTCCAGCCCAGCGCGCCGGCGTGGGCGTGCGCGATGGTCCAGTCGGTGTAGTGCGAGAGGGCGTTCACGCTCTTCACGCTGAGCAGCGGGCCCTCGAAGGTGCTCATGCCGTAGAAGGTGATGCCCACCACGAAGAACTTGAGCACGGGCTCCTCGGCGACCTTGTTCCAGGCGCCGCGCAGGGTCATGAGCCCGTTGATCATGCCGCCCCAGGACGGCATCCAGAGCATCACCGAGAAGATCATGCCGAGGGTCGAGGCCCACTCGGGCAGCGCGGTGTAGTGCAGGTGGTGGGGGCCGGCCCAGATGTACATGAAGACCAGCGACCAGAAGTGGAGGATCGAGAGGCGGTACGAGAACACCGGCCGGTTCGCCGCCTTCGGCATGAAGTAGTACATCAAGCCGAGGAACGGCGTGGTCAGGAAGAAGGCGACGGCGTTGTGGCCGTACCACCACTGCATGAAGGCATCCTGTACGCCGGCGTAGATCGAGTAGCTGCGCGTCGCGCTGGCCGGGATCGCCAGGCTGTTGAAGATGTGCAGCACCGCCACGGTGATCACGGTGGCGATGTAGAACCAAATGGCGACGTAGATGTGCCGCTCGCGCCGCTTGGCGATGGTGCCGAAGAAGTTGACCGCGAAGATCACCCAGACGACCGCGATCGCGAGGTCGATGGGCCACTCGAGCTCGGCGTACTCCTTCCCGGAGGTGATGCCGAGCGGCAGCGTGAGGGCTGCGGCGACGATGATCAGCTGCCAGCCCCAGAAGTGCGCGCGGCTGAGCGCGTCGTTGAACATGCGCGCCTTCAAGAGGCGCTGGGACGAGTAGTAGACCGCCGCGAACACCGCGTTGCCCGCGAAGGCGAAGATGGCGGCGTTGGTGTGCAGCGGGCGCAGGCGCCCGAAGGTCAGGTAGGGGAGGCCGAAGGACAGGCTCGGCATCACCAGGATCAGCGCGACGTACAGGCCCGCGAGCGTCCCCACCACGCCCCAGATCAGGGTAGCGAGCGTGAACTTGCGGACGATGTCGTCGTCGTAACGGAACTTCTCCAGGGCGGTGGCCATCGCGCGCCCGCCTAGCACGATTCGTGCCCTGAACGAGATGCTCCACTTCGGAACAACGGGCAAATCCCGAAGTCGCGCGCGGAGCCGCTCGGCTGCGCGCCTCCTTCTTGCAGGTGCCTGGGGTGTGGCCGTTCGCACCGCCAACGATTTCGGGGCGAGAAGCGGCCCAGCCAAGGAGTCGCCTGCGCAATGCGTGCGCGACGGAGGTGGCGACGCGCAGCCCGTGCGCTCCTCCGGGGGTTGCCTGGAGGAACCGCTCTCCATCGGGAAGCGCGCCCATTCGGCACATTCGGCTGGCTCTCTCTGTATTTCGCAAACGTCCGAGGAGGTGGCGAAGCAGCTCGGATCGGACCCCGACCGAGGCCTCTCGGGCGCTGAGGCCCGGCGGCGCCTGGAGCGCGACGGCCCCAACGTGCTGGCCGAAGAGGCCCCTCCTTCCGCGCTGACCGAGCTCCTCGCGCAGTTCGCCGACGTCACCGTGCTCGCGCTGGTGGCGGCCGCCGTCGTGGCTGTCGCGCTCGGCTGGCAGGAGCGGGCCGGCGCGTCGTTCCTTCACCGTTTCGGTGACGCCATCGCGATCTCCATCATCGTGGTGGTCAACGCGTTCGTCGGCTTCGCGCAGCAGCGCAAGGCGGAGCGAGCCCTGCGTGCGCTCAGGCAGCTCGGGGCACCGCTCGCCAAGGTCGTGCGGGACGGGCAGCCGGCGCGAGTGCCCGCGCACACGCTGGTGCGCGGCGATCTGATCGAGCTCGCCGAGGGCGACCGCGTGCCCGCCGACGCACGCTTGGTCGAGACCAGCGACGCCGTGGTCGACGAATCGGCGCTGACCGGTGAGTCCGTGCCGGTCGACAAGCTCGAGGCCGGGCTGCTCGACCCGGCCACGCCGCTGGCGGAGCGAGCGAACATGGTGTTCTACGGCACCCACGTGGTGCGGGGGCGCGCTCGCGCCCTGGTCGTCGCGACGGGCATGCGCACCGAGCTCGGCGCCATCGCGGAGCTGCTCGGCAGCGTGGAGGCCGAGGACACGCCCCTGCAGAAGAGCCTGCGTCGCTTCGGGACGAAGGTCGTGATCGGCTCGGCGCTGCTCGGCGCGCTGGTGTTCGCCGTGGGTGCCGTGCGCCTGGACGCGCCCGTCGGCTTCCTGCTCCTCACCGCCGTCAGCCTGGCCGTCGCTGCCATCCCCGAGGGGCTCCCCGCCATCACCACCATCGTGCTCGCCCTGGGCGTGCAGCGCATGGCGAAGAAGAAGGCGCTCATCCGGCGCCTCTCCGCCGTCGAGACACTGGGCGCCGCCGACGTCATCTGCACCGACAAGACGGGCACGCTGACCCAGAACCGCATGCTCGTGCGGCGCCTGGAGGTGGCCGGGAACGGGCTCGAGGTCGAGCTCGGAGCGGGTCGTTCGGTCGTGTTCGCCCATCGCGAGCAGGGCAGGGTGACGCCTCGCTTCGACGGGAACGATCCGCTCGGCGAGCTCGTGCTCTCGTGCGTGGCCGCGCCCGCCGCGCGTGTGGTCGAGGACGGAGCGGTGCGCGGGGACCCGACGGACGCTGCCATCCTGCGGCTCTGGCTCGGGCATGCCGCCGACGCGGCGCAGGCCGGGCGAGCCCCCGAGCCCATCCGCGTCCTGCCCTTCGACCGCGAGCGCAAGCTCGTCACGGTGCTCGCGAGCAGCGGGCGCGGAGTCGCGAGCTACTCCCACGGCGCCCCGGAAGCGCTGCTCGCGCGCGCGGGGTGGACGTTGGGCGAGCGCGCCCGAGAGACGCGCCTCGACGACCGAAAGCGCGTCGAGCTCGAACGCCGCATCGAGGAGTGGGCGTCGCTGGGCCTGCGCGTGATCGCCCTCGGGCGCGCGCGGCAGGGGGTGGTGAGCCTCGAAGAGGCGTCCTTGCTCGAGCGCGACGCGCTGCTCGAGCGCGTGGAGCGGGACATGGTGCTGGTCGGGCTCCTCGGCATCGCCGACCCGCCGCGCCCCGAGGTGGCCGTGGCCCTGGCCAAGGCGCGCGAGGCCGGCGTTCGCACCATCATGATCACGGGCGATCACCCGCTGACCGGTGAGGCCATCGCGCGCGAGCTCGGGATCGTGAACGCCGAGGAGGGCGAGGTCATCACCGGCCCGGAGATCGACGCGCTCGACGCGGCGGGTCTCGCGGAACGCATCGAGGACATCCGCGTCGTGGCGCGCGCCACGGCTGCCAACAAGCTCCGGCTCGTCGACGCCCTGCGCGCCCGCGGGCACGTGGTCGCCATGACCGGGGACGGGGTCAACGACGCGCCGGCCATCAAGGCCGCCGACATCGGCGTCGCGATGGGGCAAGGCGGGACGGACGTGACGCGGGAGGCGGCCGACATGGTCCTGCTCGACGACAACTACGCGACCATCGTCGGCGCCATCGAGCAGGGGCGCATCGTGTACGGCAACATCAAGCGCTTCATCGTCTTCCTGTTCTCGGTGAACGCGGGGCTCGTGCTGGCCGTGCTGGCCGCCGCCGCGGTGGGCTGGCCGCCCATCCTCACGCCCACGCAGATCCTCTGGATCAACCTGATCACCAACGGTCTGCCCGCGCTCGCGCTCGGGATGGAGCCGGTGCACCTCGACCCGATGAAGCACCGCCCGCGGGCCAAGGAGGCGAGCCTGATTTCGTCCGGCGAGCTGGTGTGGCTGCTCTCGTACGGTGTGTTCATGGCCGTCCTGGGCGTCGCCACCTTCGCGCTCTTCCACCCCCCGGTGCTCGGGGCCACGGGTGAGACGTTGACCGTGGCACGGAGCGCGACCTTCACCGTGCTCGCGATTGCGCCGCTCTTCCACGCGCTGAACGCGCGCTCGCGACGCGACTCGGTGTTCGCCCTCGGGCTCTGGTCGAACGGGCGCTTGCTCGGCGCCTTCGTGATCGCCCTCGCGCTCCAGGCCGTGGCGCTCTACGTCCCCGCGCTCGGCGAGGTGTTCTCGACCACGGCGCTTCCAGCCTCGACGCTCGGAATGGCGCTGGCGGCGTGCGCGGCGACATGGCTGCTCGGTGAGGTCGAGAAAGGCGCGCGACGCTTCCTGCGCGGTTAGCCCCGGGCGGGGGAGGGCGCTAGGAGTACGAGCAGGAGGGAAGAGCAGACGCAATGGTTGCGTCGCGCGAGGGGGCGACGCACAGTCTGCGCAGCTGGGGCATGGAGGCGCGGGAAATACGGGGCGCACGGCTGGCACGGCCACTGCAGATCCGTGAGGTGACGCTGCCCGATACTCATCGAGGAGACCCGTCATGACCAAGAAGCCGTACCTCATCGTCGTCGGTATCGACTTTTCCCCGACCGGCAATGCGGCCCTGGAGCGCGCGTTCGAGCTGGCGAGCTCCGAGGAGGACGGCGAGGTGCACGTCATCTATGTCGCGCGCGGCTACGGGCCGCTCGTACACCTGGACACGGGCGCCGAGATCGTCACCGCCAGCATGGATGAAGCCAGCCAGCGCCTGAAGGGCTTCGTCGAGGACAAGCTGGCCAAGTTCGTCGAGAAGCGTGCCGCCCAAGGGCTCGGTACCTTCTCGCGCGCGGTGACGCACATCCGGCTCGACGCGCCGGCCGAAGAGATCGCGCAGCTCGCTTCGGATCTCGAGGCCGCGTTGGTCGTCGTCGGCACGCACGGTCGTCGCGGCGTGCGCCGCTTGCTCCTCGGGTCGGTGGCGGAGGGCGTCGTTCGCCTGGCTCCGTGCGCGACGTTGGTGGTGCGACCGCCGGAGACCGGGCCCGTCGCGCAGATCGAGCCGCCGTGCCCGGACTGCGTGCGCGTGCGCGCCGAGACCAAGGGTGAGGATCTCTGGTGCCCGCGTCACCACGAGCACCACGGCCGACGCCATGTCTACCACTACATCGGGCGCATGAGCGGCTCGCGCGAGGGCCTGCCGGGTCTCGGCTCCAACGACTGACGAGCGATGTCCCAGGGCTGGGCCACGCGCTGGGCGGACAAGCTGACCACCGCGGCGGCGGCGGTGAAGCTCATCCGCCGTGGTCGCCGCATCCTGATCGGCTCGGGCGCCGGCGAGCCGACCAGCCTGGTGGAGGCGCTGGTCACCCACGGAGATCACCTCGCGGACAACGAGGTCGTGCACCTCTTGACCTTGGGCCCGGCGCCCTACGTCGCCCCGGGCCTCGAGCACCGCTTCCGCCACACCGCGTTCTTCATCGGGCAGAACGTGCGCGCCGCGGTGCAGGAGGGGCGCGCGGACTTCATGCCCGTGTTCCTCTCGGAGATCCCCAGCCTGATCCGCTCGCGCCGCGTGCGCATCGACGTGGTCCTGGTTCAAGTCTCGCCGCCCGACGAGCACGGCTACGTGAGCCTCGGGGTCTCGGTGGACATCGTGCGCGCCGCGGTGGACACGGCCGACCTGGTCATCGCCGAGGTCAACCCGCGCATGCCCCGCACGCTCGGTGACTCCTTCGTGCACATCTCGCGCATCGAGAAGCTCGTGCCCGTGGACCGGCCGCTCTACGAGCTCGAGGTCGAGCCTCTCGACGAAGTGTGCCGCGCCATCGGGCGGCACGTGGCCAGCCTGATCCCGGATGGCGCGACGCTGCAGACCGGCATCGGCCGCATTCCCCACGCCGTCATCGAGGCCTTGCACGATCGCCACGACCTCGGCGTGCACACGGAGATGCTCTCGGACAGCTTGGTGGACCTGGTCGAGGCCGGCGTCGTCACCGGTCGGAAGAAGACGCTTCTGCCCGGCAAGATCGTCACCTCCTTCGCGATGGGGACGAAGCGCCTGTACGACTGGATCCACGACAACCCGGCCGTGGAGCTGCGCCCCAGCGAGTTCACCAACGACCCCTTCGTGATAGCGCGTCACGACGACATGGTGGCGATCAACAGCGCCCTGGCCGTGGACCTCACCGGTCAGGTCGCGGCGGACACGCTGATGGGCCGCTTCTTCAGCGGCATCGGCGGGCAGGTGGACTTCATCCGCGGCGCGGCGCGCAGCCGCGGCGGCAAGCCCATCATCGCGCTGCCGTCGACGGCGCAGGACGGCAAGGCGAGCCGCATCCGCGCGGGCCTCGAGGAAGGCGCCGGCATCGTCACCAGCCGGGGCGACGTGCACTTCGTGGTGACGGAGTACGGTGTGGCGGATCTCTGGGGGCGGAGCATACGCGAGCGGGCCACCGCCCTGACCGAGATCGCCCACCCGGACTTCCGCGGCGAGCTGCTCTCCGCGGCCAAGGCCCGCAAGTACGTGTTCGCGGACCAGGTCGTGTCCCGTGCGCGCTACCCGTGGGAGGAAGAGAGCGAGACCGAGATCGGCGGCAAGCGCCTGAAGGTCCGCCCGATCCGGGCGGCGGACCTCGAGACCCTCCAGGACATGTTCTACCGGCTCTCGGACGAGACGACGTACCTGCGCTTCCTGCAGCACAAGAAGAGCCACCCGTACGAGGAGATGCTCGACCTGGTGAACCTCGACTACACGAGCAACATGGCGCTGGTCGTGTGCGACGAGACGGGTCTCGCCCCGGACATGCTCGCCATGGCGCGCTACGACGTGGACCCGGCCACGGGCTTCGCCGACATCGCGTTCGTGGTGCGCGACGAGTGGCAAGGCAAGGGCCTCGGCACGCTGCTCATGCAGCGGATGTTGGAGATCGGGCGGGCGCGGGGCCTCGCCGGCTTCACGGCCACGGTGCACGCCACCAACGCGAAGATGCTCGGCGTGTTCCACAAGAGCGGCCTGAAGGTCCGGACCACGCTCGACTCGGGGGTCTACTCCGTGAAGATGCGGTACCCGGAGCCGGCGCCGCCGGAGCCCACGCACGAGACGCTGCCGCCGATGTCCCGCCGCCGTGTGTGAGCTTTCTCGTACCACGCGGCTCGACTCGCCCGCCGCGAGTTGGCATGATGCGGGAGTTCCTTCGCCGAGGCCCCCGTGAGACGCATCCTCGTCCCCGTCGACTACTCCGAGCCGAGCCTCGACGTGCTGCGATTCGCGGCCGAAATCGCCCGGCGGCTGGGCGGCGAGGTGACCGTCGTCCACGTCTGGGAGTGCATGCCGCACGCGCCGCCCGACCTGAAGGTCAAGGGTCGGGACGGCAAGCTCAGGAAGCTGTCCGACGTGATCCGCGAGAACGCCGAGAGCGAGATGCAGCAGTTCCTGGCCGGGGCCAAGCTGCCGGCAGGGCTCCCGGTCAAGAGCCGGGTCGAGAGCGGGGACGCCGCCAAGTGCATCCTGGCCGACCTCGACTCCGGGCAGTTCGACCTCTTGGTGATGGGCACGCACGGCCGCGGCGGCGTGAAGCACCTGGTGCTGGGCAGCGTCGCCGAGAAGATCGTGCGCGAATCGAAGCTGCCCGTGATCACGGTGCCAGCGCGCGCCGAGCCGCCCCCATGAACCACCCGCTGCCGGCACGACCCAGTCTGCGCATCGTGCTCACGGGCGGTCCCGGCGGCGGCAAGACGACGGCCATCGACTTGTTCCGGCGCGAGCTCGGCGACCGTGTGGCCGTGGTCCCGGAGAGCGCCACGCTGATGTTCACTGGCGGCTTCCCGCGCTCCGACGACCCCGACGCCCGGCGCGCCGCGCAGAGCGCCATCTACCACGTGCAGCGCAACCTCGAGGACGTGCAGAGCGCGCTGCACCCGAGCCGAGTCCTGCTCTGCGATCGCGGCACCATCGACGGCGCGGCATACTGGCCGGGGACCCCCGAGGACTTCTTCCGCGCCATGCACACCAGCTTCGAACAGGAGCTCACCCGCTACGACGCGGCGGTGTTCTTCCAGAGCGCCGCGGCAGGGGGGCTCAAGATCGAGGGTGGCAACCCGGCGCGCACCGAGAGCGACGAAGAAGCGGCGGCGCTCGACAAGATACTCCGCGGGCTGTGGTCGAAGCACCCGCGCTTCTTCCTGGTACCGCACCGCGCGAGCTTCTTCGAGAAGATCAGCATGGGCCTCGCCATCCTGCAGAGCGTGGTCGCGCAGCTCGACGTCGTGCCGAGCGAGTGAGCGTCAACGCCACAGCGGCTTGCCGGTGCCGGGCTCGCGGATCTCGAGCGTCTTGTCGCCCTTCTTCACGCGCGTAGCGTAGATGACCACGCCGCCCTTCTTCTCGACGCGCCGGCCCTCGACCCTCACGCGCTCGGACGGGGCGAACGTGAGGCCGTGCTCGTCGAGGTACCAATCGGGGGCGAGATCCACGACGACGGTAGCCTGGGCGGCGGGGTGGACCCTGAGCTGTACGCCCGACGCGAGCTTGTCGGACGGCGGTACACGGTCGACGCCGAGCACCTCGCCGTCGATGGCCGCCGCGGAGTGCGCGGGCTCGGAGGCGCGCTGGGGGTAGCTCGGCGGGCCAGGCGGTCCGCACGCGGCGGCCAGCCAGAACGGGAGCAGCAGCAACGCGCGCATGACACGACAGGGTGCATCGCGCGTGCCCGCGTTCCTACGTGCCGAAGCCCCGGGACACGGGCCCGAGCCCGCGCAACGCATGCCGTGACCGTGCACCTGTGCGCATGGATTGCCGCGTCGCGGGGGGATTTGAGGGGGTTCGCGTTGGAACGCGGCTTGCTGTCTAGAGCAAGTCCAGGAGTCGAATCATGGGCACCATTGCAGTTCACAAGGAACCCCAAACCAAGCCAACTCGACCCGAGAAGGATTGGGACCCCTTCCGCACCATGCGCGACATGCTGCGCTGGGATCCCTTCGGCGAGATCGCCCCTCGCTGGTTCGGCGAGGAGCTCGGGTTCAGCGCGGCCTTCGAGGTCAAGGAGACCAAGGAAGCCTTCGTGTTCAAGGCGGATCTCCCGGGCATCAAGGCCGAAGATCTCGACGTCAAGCTGACCCAGAACCGGCTGACGGTCTCTGGCAAGCGCGAGGCCGAGAAGACCGAGAAGGGTGACACGTTCTACACCTACGAGCGCTCCTACGGCAGCTTCGCTCGCTCCTTCACGCTGCCCGAGGGCGTGGACGCGGAGAAGATCGACGCGGACCTGAAGGAAGGCGTCTTGACCCTCAAGCTGCCGAAGAAACCGGAAGCGCAGGCGAAGCAGATCGACGTCAAGGCGAAGTGAGCCGAGGGAGCCGCATGCACGTCTGGCACCTCGAGGTGGACACCCCCCGTCGCCCGGTGAGCGCGAGCCCCGGGAGCCAGTCGTGGCCTGCGTCGGCACCTGGCCCATCGAGCCGGGACAGACCGTGTGGGCGAGCTTCGCAGTGCGCTGCGCAAACGGCCGGCGCTGGCAGGACACCCGCAAAGGGACCTGGATGCGTAACGACGGCCCGAACAGCTACTGGGAGATCGATCTCGGGCGGTTCGAGCCCGGCGACGATGTCGTCTACAAGGTGCTCGGCGAAGACCAGGCGGGCGGCGTCGTGGCGACGCGCGAGTTCTCGTTGCGCGTGGCCGGCGAGCCCGCCTCGACGAGAGAGCGCGGCCCGGAGCGTGTGCTTCGAGTCGCGGCGCACCCGTGAATCACGCCCGGGTTGGGCAGGCGCCCGAGGGCAGCGCGCTCAGGGTGCCCTGCCCCTCGCGATCGCGCTGAGCGAGCGCACCACCCGCTCCGCCGCGGCGGCGAGCAGCTCGGGCGCTCGGGCCATGCTCTCGCGCGCGTCCATCGGACCGTCGGCGAGCGCGAAGGCTGCGGCGATGCCGTGCGCGGCCAGGCTCTCGGCCGGCGCTGTGACCCGCCCCCCGAGCGCGATCGCCGGGACACCGGCGCGCGCGGCGCGCTCACCGACCCGCGCGACGAGCTTGCCGGCCAAGGTCTGGGCGTCGACGCTGCCTTCGGCGGTGAGCACCAGGTCGACGTGCGCGAGCGCGGCCTCGAAGCCCACGCAGTCGAGCACCCAGTCGGCGCCCCGCGCGAGCCTCGCGCCGGCGAGCGCGGCGAGGGCGAAGCCGAGACCGCCGGCGGCGCCGGCGCCCTCGGTGGACGCATCGAAGCGCGCGAGCGCCGCGAGGCGCGCGAGCTCAGCGTCCAGCACGAGCGCTTCCTCGGCGCTGGCGCCCTTCTGCGGACCGAACATGCGCGAGGCGCCGTCGGGCCCCGTGAGCGGGCTCCGCACGTCGCACAGCGCGACGAGCTCGACGTGCGCGAGGCGCGGGTCGAGGCGACTGGTGTCGATGGCGACCACGCTCTTCAGATCGCGTGCGCGTGCGGGGCGGGGCGCGCCGACCAGCTCGACGCCGAGCGCTTGCGCGGCTCCGATGCCGCCGTCGTTGGTCGCGCTGCCTCCGAGGGCGACCAGGATGCGTGCAGCGCCGACATCGAGCGCGTGCAGGATCAGCTCTCCGACGCCGTAGCTCGTGCCTTCGAAGAGCCGTCGCTCTCCGGCGTGCTTCGCCAGACCGACGGCGTCCGCGCTCTCGATCACGACGCTGCGACCGGCGTCGAGAAGCAGGAGCCGCGCGGTCGTGGGTCGTGCTCGCGCGTCGGCCACTTCGACCTCGCGGCGCTGCCCGTGGAGCGCAGCGTGGATGGCCTCCAGGGTGCCCTCACCACCATCCGCGAGCGGAAGGGTGGTCGCGTGCCCGCCGGCCCGTACGACGCCCTGCGCCATGGCCGACGCAGCCTCCACGGCGGTCGCGCTGCCCTTCAGCTTGTCCGGCGCCACCAGGACCCGCATCCGCGAATCATGGCGGTTTTTGCCGCGAGCGGGCAGAACATCTCGGGGCAGGGAATACCGGGGCCGTGCGCCTCGTCGAACCGGCGTCGTGCGGTCCGCCGCACGCGGGCGGTGGTCCGCCGCCCGCGCCGCGACAGGTTGCGCGATGACAATCACGAAGTAAGGCTTGGTGGGTTCGGCCGACCGTGCTAAGCGGTCCGCCGCTGACTTCGGTCTAGGAGGCTCGGGACGCCATGAAACGATATATTCCTTGGTTGGGTCTTGGTCTGGTGGCCGCCGCAATGGGCGGTTCCACCTTCGCGTGCAGCAGCAGCAGCAGCGGCAGCGGCAGCGGCGGCGGCGCTGGCACCGGCGGTTCGGTGGTCGGCGGCGGCGGCGGCGTCGGCGGCAGCGGCGCGACGGGCGCCACCGGTGGCACGGGCGCCACGGGCGCGACCGGCGCGACCGGCGGCACCGGCGGCAGCAGCACGGCGACCAAGCTCGGCGCGAAGTGCACCAAGGACGCGGAGTGCGGCGCGGGCCTCACCTGCTTGCTCGCCAACAGCGGCGCGCTCGACGGCGGCGGCCCGGCCAAGGGTCTCTGCAGCACCGAGTGCTCGGCCGATCCGAGCGTGTGCGGACAGTTCGGTCAGAGCGCGATCTGCCTCACCTACGACAACGGCAAGGGCTACTGCCTCGAGGGCTGCAAGTTCGGCCCCGAGACCCTCGATCAATTCGACCCGAAGAAGTGCCATGGCCGTCCGGAGATGGCTTGCAGCGGCCTGCTCGGCTCCACCGCCGGTGCGGCTTGCGGCCCGCCGACCTACGACTGCCCGACGGGCGAGGCCTGCGGCAACGACGACAAGTGCCACCCGGTCATCCCGGCCTGCATGCCGCGCTGCAACAGCGACGCGGACTGCGGCACCGGCCTGAAGTGCAGCCCCGAGACGGGCACCTGCAGCGCAACGGCCCCCACCGGCAAGAAGCTCGGTGAGGCCTGCACCTCGGATCCCGACGCCGGCACCGACGACTGCGAAGGCATCTGCATCAACTACGGTGACAGCCTCCGGGCTTGCGGCTCGGCGTGCACCATCGGCGCCAACCCGTCCTGCGGCTGGAGCGGCACCGGCCCCGCGCCCTCGTTCTGCATCTACGCGACCAGCGTGGTGGCGGACAACGGCGGGCCGGGCCTCGGCGACCTCGGTCTCTGCATCCAGTTCTGCGACTGCAACTCGGACTGCAAGGCCCCGGGCCTGGTCTGCAGCGACTTCGGCAGCAGCACCGGCGCGCAGAGCATCAAGAACTTCACCAAGCGCAAGGGTGCCTGCTTCAACCCGAAGAACTCGCAGGACGGCGGCATCAACCCCGGCATCACGACCTGCGGCACCGGCGGCACCGGCGGCGGCAGCGGCGACGCCGCCACCGACTGAGCGCGCGAGTCCCGAGCAAGATGGAATGCCCACTCGGCTTCGGCCGGGTGGGCATTCTCGTTTTTGTGTTAGGCAAGCCCAGTGGGCTGGGTCCTGTTTGCGCTGTTCGTGGTCCTGCCCTTCGTCGATCTGGTGCTGCTCTTGCGCGTGGGCAGCTGGCTCGGGTTCTGGCCGACGGTGGCGCTCACGCTGGCCATGGGCGCGCTCGGCGCGTGGCTGACGAAACGCGAGGGACTGCGCGTGTGGCGGGCCTGGACGCGCGCGCTCGCGGAGCTCCGGACTCCGGAGCAGGGCATCATCGACGGCGTGCTGGTGATCGCAGGCGGCGCGCTCCTGATGGCTCCTGGCGTGCTCACGGACGTCATCGGCTTCGTGTTCCTGATCCCGCCGACCCGCAGCTTGGTCGCCCGGGTCGTGCGTGCGGCGGTGGACCGGCGCATCGCGCGCGGGCAGATCCACGTCGTCAGCTCGAGCTTCTCCTCCGCCGGCGGCTTCGCGCCCGACGAGCCCGCGGCGCCCGGCGAGCGCCCCGACGTCGTCGAGACGACCGGGGAGAGCATCGGCGAAGCCCCGGAGTTGACGGGGAAGAAGGACTGACCGCTGACGCAGCGACAGACGGAGTGCTCGACGAGGCAGGGGGGGCTCGTCGCGGGCGAGTTTGCCGTTGGTCATGTCGTTGACGGCAAAGTCAGCGGCGTGGGGAACCCCTTCGCGGAGAGTTGGAACAAGGAACAAGGAACAAGCAACAGTCAATCCGAACGCCGCCTTCGCGCGAACGTGTCAGGTCGCCGCGAGGCCGGAGGCCGAGCCCTG
>Ga0233425_10005238_pt1 | contig 20701 bp, 14 predicted proteins | sample Watercolumn_Towu_2_FD_181712 | JGI IMG/M metagenome (GOLD analysis project Ga0233425, IMG submission 181712) | Freshwater microbial communities from Lake Towuti, South Sulawesi, Indonesia - Watercolumn_Towuti2014_140_MG | ecosystem: Environmental > Aquatic > Freshwater > Lake | place...
CGCGTGGTCTGGGCGCAAGTGAGGGATAGCGTGGGCAACTGGAGCGCGCCGTATCCGGCATATGCCAGCCCGGCCGCAACGTCGCCGAGATATCTGGTTTACCTGCCGCTTACAATGAAATAACCGTAGCACACGTTCAGGGAAAGGGCCGGACCGAATCTGGTCGGTCCCTATTATGAATCGTGCGTCGGCCTTGCACAGATGGGAACTGGCATCAAAGCACCTTCCGCGCACGCGACGCCGGATCATATAGGAACGCGACGCGTTCCCATAAGGAAAGCAGCGCGTTCCTGATAGGAAACCAGTGCGTTCCTATCAGGAACGCGGCAGGTTATACACCCATGTATGGCTGGTACGAGAGTCGCATTCCCAGAAGGAGGTAGGAGGTTCATGAAATGTAACGAGGAGATATGCCCTGATGCCGCCACTCATTAAGGTGCTGCTGGTGGAAGATGATTGGGCCGTGCGGAATGCGGTGCGCGATTATCTGGTGCGCCATGGGCTGACCGTGTGCGAAGCGGACAGCCAGCAGACCGCATTGGCGACAGCGGAAGCCGAACAACCGGATGTCGTGGTGCTCGATATCGTTTTGCCGGAGAAGTCCGGCGACCGCCCCGTCTTCGAGGAAGATGTGGGCATCAATGTAGCACGGCGCCTGCGCGAGATGCTGCCCCGCCTGGGGGTCGTGTTTCTCTCGGCCTACGTGGATCGCGGGCCAGAAGTCGTCCAGTTGTTCGTGGACGGACATGACCGAATCGTGTATCTGCTGAAAGGCTCCCGGCCGGAAGAATTGTGGAACGCCATCCACAAAGTCGCCCGCGGTCTTTCCGGGCTGGAGATCGCGCCCGGCGTGCGGGCCACGCGCCAGACAGCGTTCGATTTGGCGCTGAGCACCCTCGCAGCTGAAGAACGGAAGATCGTCGAAGCCGCGCTTTGCGCGCTGCGGGCGCTCTCGCTCCCCGAACGCCGCGTCTTCGAAGCGGTCGGCAGTTGCCAGACACATCGGGAGGCCGCAATGCGACTCAACATCGCTGCAAAAACCGTGAGCAGCCACATGGATGCCATCTATGACAAGCTGAGGCTGCGCGATACAGGCAATGGCTTGAACCCGCTGGCGCTCCTGGCGAAGATCCATCTCCTCGCGCACCTCCAAGAACTGGAACGGAGTTGACTGTGTCCCGGAACTCGCCTGCCGTCGCGCGTGTTGATCCGCTACGAGTGGCTTTGCCCGCCGCCATGCTGATCTTCCTGTTGATCGGCGCCGGCGGCGCGGCGCGGCTGGCGTTGGCCCTGGGCCAGCCGATCCCGGGCTTCGGTCTGCAATGGCGCAAGGAGCTCAAACTCTATACCGTTAGTTGGATGACGCCCGCCTATTGGGACGGCATGGTGGCCGGTGTGGAAATCGGCGATCGCATCCTGTGCATGGATGGCTATCACCCCAGCCCAACCAGCGAAATCTACGGACTGGAGGCGCGGTATCAGGCGATCCGCTGCCCGAACGGCGGCCGATTCTATGCCGATCTGTTCCGCGAACGCTTCCAGGCGTTGGGCGCAAAAGCACAGATCGAGCTGTTGGTCGAACGGGATGGTCAATTGCTCACTATTCCGGGCGTGCCATTGATGTCATTCACCCTGCCGATGCTGGCAAAGGTTTTCTTTCCGACTTTTTTGCTTGGCTTTGGCTTGCTCGCCGTCGGTTATGTCGTGTTTCGCGCCGAGCCGACCAACGAGATCAATCGCGTCTTTGCCTTTCTCACGTTCATCGCCGGTGGATTGGCGCTGGATCAAACGTTCACTGTGATCTTCACCGACCGCTTCGCTGACACGCGGGGGGTGGTCATCCTGCTCGTGACGCCGTGGATGCCGCTATTTGGCGTTGTCTTCTTCCATTTGATGAGCTTGCTAACCGACCGGCCCGCTTTGATCGCGATGAGTCGGCTGATACGGATCCCATATTATGTCATCTCAATCGGCTTTACGGCGCTTGGCCTGGTCGCCTATCTGGCGACCGACCATCCCATCAGCATTCCGCTCGACTGGCCCTATCTACGCTTTGTGGTCTACAGCGCGGCATTTGCGGGCGGTTGGGGCATCTTCTGCCTGATCTGGACCTATGCGACAACGGCCAACCGGCGCGTCCGTAGCCAGGTTGGGCTGATTCTACTCGGGATCATCAGCCTGGCGCTTTGCGCCGTCCCTCTGGGGGGCTATTTCCTATCATCCACGCCGCCGACCCGCTACCTGAACAGCCTGCCCTATCTGGCGCTCGGTTTCGTCGCCATCTCAGCCTATGCCATCTTACGCTATCAACTCTTTCATATGCGCGGCGGCATCCTGAAGGGGTTGCTGCTGGTCAGCTTTTGCATCGTGCTCGCAACCCTGATTCACCTGGTCACCGGCGCGCGCACCGAGTTTCTGCCGATCCTTTTCGCCGCCCTGGCGACCGGATTGGCCGTGGGAACGCGCCAGGGGCCGACGGCATTCTTCGACCGGCTGCTGCGGCGCGAGGCCGTGGATTATCGGATTGTCGCCGGTTTCAGCCAGGAAGTCGGCGAGCTGCAGGAGATACCGACATTGGTGCGCATCTTACGCCAACATGTGCGCCAGGCGCTAGATGCCACGCGCGCCGATATCTGGCTGCTCGACACAGATCGGCAGGCGCTCGACGGTTACCTGGATGGGCAGCCGGCGCACACGATCGCGATTCCGGCCGGACTCGACGCGACGCTGGCGGCCCAGCGTGAGCCGGTTGTCGCCGGGACGCTGGGCGCCGAGACCTGGCAGACACTTCTGCGGGCCACTGCGGGCCAGCCAACCGCGGCCTGGGCGCCGTTGGCCGAAGGCGAACAGGTGGTCGGGTTGCTGGCCCTGGGGCCGCGGTGGACGGGCGAAATCTACGATGAGGAAGATCTCCGCCTGTTGAGCATCCTGGCGCGCCTGGCCGCGCTCGCCGTCCTCAACGCGCGTCAACTGCAACGCCTACGGGCCGCATCGCAGATGATCCTCCAGGCCGAAGAAAACGAACGGCGCAAGATCGCGCGCGAATTACACGACACGATCCTGCAATTCCTGCTGGTGCTGACCTATGGGCTGGATGAACTAAAGGAGCGCAAGGGGGAACTGGCCCAGCCGCTCGATCACTGGCAAGATCGCATCAGCAGCGAAGCCGGTCAATTGCGCGACCTGCTTGGCTATCTGCGCGCGCCCGAGATGTTGGTGCAGCGCGGCCTGGCGGCCGCGTTGCGCAATTGGGTCGCAAGTGTGCAGGACGAAACGACTGTGACGTTCAAAACGAACTTCTCCGATGCTGTGGAAGAGCGGCTTACGACCGAGGCCAAGGTCGCCATCTATCGGGTGTTCCGCGAAGCGATCCACAACGCCCTGAAACACGCCCGCGCGACGACGATCATTGCGCAATTGAACTTGACCGGCGACCGCGTCAACCTGCTCATCCAGGACGACGGTCAAGGCTTCATCCCCGCCGAGGCGCTGCGTCCCAGCGTCAAGGGTTACACCAGCCTGCAAGACATGCAAGCCTACATCGAAAGCGTCGGCGGCCGGCTGGAGATTCGTTCCGCGCCCGGCGCCGGCGCGGCGGTTGCCGGGTATGTCCCGACGATCACATCCGCCCCCTCAACCTCGATTACCCCCAACACGCGCCGATAGCCTTTCTTGTCGCCAAGTGCCAGGCACTTCCGTAAGTGCCTGGCACTTTCTCTCCGGCAAATTCCTGATGGATTGACAGGAGAAAGCCGGTTGCGTTCCACACAGCTTGCCTATATTCTATGATGCGTTCCTTGTATCACTTGTAATCTATCCAGCATACATGCCATTCAAGTGAAAGATTATGGGGTCAAGATGGCCTCAATACTTCAAGAAGCGGCGCGCATCAAACGCCGGCTTCGGAAGACATTTTCGTAAGGAGGCGCATCATGGCAAAACAGATTCAGGCAATCAACGCGTACCGGCCCCAAATCGTCCTGGGGCAACGGGTCGGCATGGCAGACCTGGTGGAGTTCATCGCCCGCAGCACGGGTTTGAACGAAAGCAGCATCCGCCAGGTGCTGTTGGAGTTGCGGGACGCCACCCTATTCTTCAACGTGCGCGGCCAGGCCGTGCAACTGGAGGGGCTGGGCACCTACACGCCAAGCATCGAAGTAGATGGCACGATCGGGGTCGGCCACCGCGCCGACGTGTACCTCAAGAATCGCCTGAACGCCCCCGCCGCGTTCAAGGGTGAAATCCAGAACCGGGAGCACATCGGCAAGACCACCGCGGAGCTGGTCGCGCTGTGGAACGCCGACCATCCGGGTGATCCCGTGGCGTAAAGCCGCATGCGTTCCCAGTCACCGGTGTGACGGTTTCCTATCAGGGAACTGAAGTTTCCTGATAGGAACGCGCCGCGTTGCTGATAGGAAACTTTGCGTTCCTATCAGCAACGCGATAGGGTGTTTATCCATTCATTGTACGCTGCCCGCTTATGGCGATAGTCTCATTGCGAAATAAGGAATACTACGATGCGTCATTTACTCACTCCCATCACAAGGCAGTGGGGCGTACTCGCCTTGCTGATCTCACTTGCCATCGGGTCATATGACCAGGTGTTTGTCACAGCGGCCTCCCCCTTGGATATCAGCTATCCACCAGTTAGCGACAACCCGATACCCAAGCCCCCACCAGAGCCTCTTTCGAGGAATACCGCAGATCGTCCAGACTTTCCCTGGGAAATCTCGGGCGACGACGCGAATGACCTCAACATTGAGTCTCGGGAACGCGTCTATGTGAATGAACAGACAATGCGGAGCCTTTCAGCACGCCCGCATGTTGAACCGGATGGGGCTGTTGCTGAGGAAAACATCCTTGCCGATGGGCAATTTGTCTTCGGCCCCAACGTGGGATCGTTTGACTTGTACAGCTATCTGGATGGTGTCAATAGTCCTCTGCGACCGTATGCTAACGTCATTATGGATCAATGCGCATATACCAGTATAAATCCCCGCGTGGTCTTGACGATACTGGAGATGCGCTATGGGCTGGTGCGAAACATAGCACTCAACGATTATAACTTCGGTAACGCCCCACTTCCCCCTGATCTTTCAGACCAGATCGAACAACTGACGGTGGGGATGGCATTGAGATTCTATCGCCATCTGTACTCATATGGTGTACAAGCAGCGATGACTCCTCGCGATCACGGCGTAGTGACGCTCGAATTGGCAGACACAACCACAGGCGCAATCGCCACCAGCGTCAGCTCAGGCAGTTTCGCGGTCTTGGAGACATTAGCCCCCCAACTTCAACAGGATCAATGGCGCGCCGCCATTTCCAGCAAAGACATGGGAGGTTTCATTGGAACATTTACTGCACTGTTTCCTGACAGCGATCCTCTCGATTCCAGCAATGACATCGTGCCCGACGCGATTCCACCCGCTAACTTGCTTCAATTTCCTTTCCCCGTTGGAGCAACATGGACATTCAATGGCCCCCACAACTGGAGCGGCGGGAGTTACGGATATCCCCGCTCATCAATGGATTTCTATACTGGAGGTGCAACTTGCTCAGTTCCGCCGTCCAGTGTGTGGGCTGTCGCAGCGGCTGGCGGGAACGCCTATCATCCCAACAACCGATCATGCTGGATTCGCATCGAACATGGCGGCGGCTGGATGACCAGCTATTATCATCTGCGAAATGCGCGGGCTGGGGGAAGTATTAACAGAAACGACACGGTTGGTACTATTGGGTGCGAGGTCTGCGCTGGAGGCTTCGCGACAACACCCCATGTCCACTTCAGTCTGCTCTACAATGGAGCTTATCAAGACCTTGAGGGGACCGTATTATCTGGTTGGACTGTCCATCCAGGAACGGGATACAATAGCGGATATATTGAACGCAATGGAGTAAAGAGATACCCTTATTCCACCGTCTATAATGATGGCACGGGATCAGACACGACCCCACCAGAAGAAGTGTTTGTTGATGGGCCGGCAGATGGAGCCACTATTATCGGCACTCTCTCAGTGGATGGCTGGGCACGCGATCACCAATCTGGTATAGACCGCATAGAGATTTGGCTTGACGGTACTTACAACGCGAACGCTACCTATGGCATCTACCGACCTGATCTGGGAGCCAATTATGGATACCACTGGGAAACCAATTCCGCGACATATGCCGACGGTTCCCACACCTTAAGGGTACGTTTCTACGATAAAGCCGGCAATTATGAAGATATCACGCGTACGTTGAGTTTCGCCAATAATCCTAACCGGCCGCCGCGTCTTCCGAGCCACATTAGCCCTGATGCGAATGCATGGGTAAAAAGCAGCCCAGTGATGTTTCTTTGGCAAGATAACGGTGATCCTGACAATGGCCCATGGACTCAGCGGGCATTCTCTGTATATGTTTCACCACATACTGACTGCTCCAACCCTATAGCCGGCGTAGGGTACAGATGGAATGGTATAGATTATTTTCAGACTTCTTGGAGTACTGCCCTCGAAAACGGCGTCTATTTCTGGTGCCTATATGCTTACGATGGTCAAGCCAGCAGCGGCTGGAGCGCTGCACGCGAGTTCATTGTTGACACGTTGCACAACGTTGCTTGGATCAGCCACGCAACACCATCCACAATGGTCACGCCGGGTGCCTACAACATTTCGGTGCAGGTTAAGAACACGGGCACAATAACTTGGCCCGCTGGAGGGGACAATCCTGTTCATCTATCCTATCATTGGGTTGACAGTTCTGGAAATATCATTATTTTTGATGGCGCTCGCACCAACCTCCCAGCCGATTTGGCACCCGATAGCAGCGTCACACTCAATGCCAGTGTAACACCACCGACAACTGTGGGGAACTGGACCTTACGTTGGAACATGGTTCAGGAGTATGTGACTTGGTTTTCGGAACGGGGCGCACCGACCAATAACGTCTCTGTGCAAGTGGCGACTAATACCCCACCCAACTTACCGATCATGGGCAGCCCCATGGCCGGTGCAATACTCAATACCCGAACAGTAGCCTTTGCCTGGCAAGATGGCGGCGATCCTGATAACAAGCCACGCACCTATCGGGACTTCTCATTACTGATCTCTAGTGATCCTTCCTTCAATGATGTCGTCGCCGGGGTTGGCTGGCAGTATCAGCCCGGCACAGAGTATCTAATGACGAGTTGGTCTACTACACTTCCATCTGATGGCGTTTATTATTGGAAGCTCCACGCATTCGATGGTGGAAGCAGTTCGGGCTGGACAAGCCCTCGTAGTTTTGCTATTGATACGCGTCCCACGGCCACGCCAACGCCGACGGATACACCCACCATCACACCGACGCACACACCGACGCCATCCATCACACCGTCTATCACGCCGACGCACACACCGACGCCATCCATCACACCATCTATCACGCCGACCTACACACCGACCATTACGCCAGGCCCGGTCAACCTGATTCTATCGCCGGCCACGGTGACGACCGCGGTGAACGGGTGCTTCACCCTGGACATCATGGTGCAAGCCGGGACGCAGCCGGTCAACAATGGGGAGTTGTATCTGACATTCGATCCGGCCGTGTTGCAGGTCGTGAATCCCGACTGCACTCAGCCGGCGACGAGCATCGAGGCCGATCTGACGACCTTCAACAGCATGCTATTGAATGAAGCCAACAACACAACCGGAACCATCCGCTACGATGCCGGCAAGCTAAGCACGCCCGCCACAGGTACGTTCAGAGTCGCGACGATCCGTCTCAAAGCCAGAGTGGAAAGCCAGGGCACAAACGTCGCCTTCGTATCGCCCACCGACATCTTCAGCAGCGGCCGGTCGGTGCTCGGGAACACGACTGGCGCGACCGTGGCAGTTCAATCCGGATGCTTGAACGGACGCGTGACGTTGCAATCCCACGCCAGCCCGGTCGGCTATCCGGTGCGTATCGGCCTGGCCCCGGCATGTGGCGCGGCGGCGACTCACACCTTCAGTACGACATTGGATGCGGCCGGTGGGTTCAACGCTTGCGGCATACCGAACGGTGTGTATTGCGTCACCGTGAAAGGGCCACACTCGTTGAGCAATCAACGGGCCGATGTCGTCGTGCCCACGGGCGACACACCGGTCAATCTCTGCACGCTTCTGGAGGGCGACGCCAACAACGATAATCGTGTGGCGGGGGTGGATTTCTCGATCCTGGCGACCGCCTACAACAAGACCAGTAACGATCCGGGTTTCGATCCACGTGCGGACTTCAACGACGATCGCCGCGTCAGTGGCATGGATTTCTCGCTGTTGGCGACCAACTATAATCGCAGCGGGCCGGTGGCTTGCACGACGGCGGGCATGGCCGGGACAGTGAATCCCAAAGATACACAAGCGCCGCCCATCAGCAGGATGACCGGAACAGTGAATCTGACCTTCGCTCCACCGAATCGCATCGTGAGCGCCGGCGACATCATCACCTTTGAGTTGCGGGTGGCCGCCGGCGCACAACCGGTCAACAACGTGGAGCTATACGCGCAATTCGACCCGGCCGCGCTGCAAGTTGTGGACATGGCCGGCAACCCGGCCACAACGCTTGAAGCAGACACGACCGTGCTCAACATCGAATTAGCGAATGAAGTCAACAATGCCACGGGCGCCATTCGCTACGACGCCGGCAAGCTAACCGGCGCGCCGCCCAGCGGCGACTTCCGGGTCGCGACCGTTCGCTTCAAGGTGACTAGGGCGATGCCGGTCAGCACAGTGCGTTATGTCACCCCGTCCGATGTCTTCTTCGGCGGCAGTTCGGTCGTGGGCGCGCTGGGCGATGCCGTCATCCGCAACCCGTCAGCGCCCTATCGCACCTATCTGCCCGTGTTATCTCGACACAATTGACCGCGAGGTTCCTTGACATGAAAAACTGCTGTGGTTTCCCGATTCGCGTTTGCTCTTGGGCGCGTTCGACGATCGCCGGTAGCGCCGCGCGTTGGCGGCCTGCGCTCTTGAGCATACTTCTGATCGGGCTGGCCGCCGCCGCAGCATTCCACTCGGAACAATCCCTGGCTGAGACGCCGGACGATCCCACAGCCGGGTCGTCCGGCGCAGTCAACTTATCGTTCGCTCCTGGCAATCACATCGCGGCAATCGGGGATATCGTCGCCTTCGACCTGATCGTCGAAGCCGGCGCACAGCCGGTCAACAATGTGGAGCTTTATGTCCAATTCGATCCGGCTGTGCTCCAGGTCGTAGACGCAGCCGGCGATCCCGTTGCAACAATCACTCCTGATCTGACCACACTCGATATCGAATTGGCGAATGAAGTCAACAACGCGACCGGCGACATTCGCTACGACGCCGGCAAGTTGACCGGCGCGCCGCCCGCTGGCACTTTCCGGGTCGCCACCGTGCGCTTCAAGGTCATCGGCTCCGCGCCGACCAGCATAGTACGTTATATTGCCCCATCCGATGTCTTCTTCGGTGGAACTTCGGTTGTAGGGACGTTGGGCAGCGCGACCGTTCTGGAGGCAACGCCGACTCCAACTTCGACGCCGACCAACACGCCGACCGATACGCCCACCATCACACTGACACCGACTAATACGCCGACCGTCACGCCGACGCCAACTCCTACTTCATGCCCAACAACGACACCAGAATCGTTTTGGGTTGACCCGGTGGTTTCTCCGACGAATCAGCTCTCCCAAGTGGTATTTGTCCACATCAGCAATGGCGAAGCTGTAACCATCACCGCCGAATCGGGAGTCTTTACCGCTACTGGTTATATGAACCCGATGCAGGTAAATGTGACGCTCTTGCCCAACACGATCCACCACCTTGACGTAACGGCCAGGGTACGTGTCATAGCATGGGGAGGCTGTGCCTATGGAGGTTATTTCTTCCGTACTACCACAGACCGGTTCGGTGCGCCCCTGGTCATTGTGCAGCAATTGCCAACTACAACACCAACGGTAACTCCTCCTCCCACAGCCACGCCGACCAGTACGCCAACCGATACGCCCACCATCACACCGACGCCGACCAACACACCGACTGACACGCCCACCGTCACGCCGACACCGACCAACACGCCAACCGATACACCCACCGTCACGCCGACGCCGACCACCACGCCAACCGATACACCCACCGTCACGCCGACGCCGACCAACACGCCAACTGACACGCCTATCGTCACGCCGACGCCGACCAACACGCCGACTAATACACCCACCGTCACACCGACGGCAACGGCGACAGCTACTGAAACGCCCACTGCGACCGCTACGCCGACGGCGACGGCTACTCCGACCGTCACACCGACACCGACCAGTACGCCGACACTGACCATCACGCCGATCATCACCGGGACAGCCACTCATACCCCGATGGCTACGGCGACACCAACTGAAACGCCCACCGTCATGCCGACACTGACCATCACGCCAATCGCCACCGGCACAGCCACACGTACCCCGACGGCCACGGCCACACCAACCGCTACGCCTACCGTCACACTGACGCCAACCAATACACCGACTGACACGCGCACGCCGACTTATACACCCACGATCACGCCGACGCCCACCAACACACCGACTGGCACGCGCACACCGACTCATACACCTATGATCACGCCGACGCCGACGGGCACCCGCACGCCAACTCATACGCCCACGATCACACCGACGCCGACGGGCACGCCGACCGTCACTGGGACAGCCACACATACCCCGACGCCCACCTTCACGCCAACCGAGACGCTGACCGTCACGCGGAGGCCGACCGGCACGCCAACTGCCACCGGGACAGCCACGCATACGCCGACAACCACGGCCACGCCAACCATCACACTGACGCCGGCCAACGCGCCGACCATCACACCGACGCCAACCGATACACCCACCGTCACGCCGACGCTGACCAACACGCCGACTGACACGCCCACCGTCACGCCGATGGCAACCAACACACCTACCGATACACCTACCATCACGCCAACGCCGACCAGCACGCCAACGGACACGCGCACGCCGACTCATACGCCCACGGTCACGCCGATGCCGACCAACACACCAATTAATACGCCCACCATCACGCCGACGCCGACCAGCACGCCAACAGACACGCATACACCGACTCATACGCTCACGATCACGCGGACGCCGACCGGCACGCCGACGGACGCGCGCACGCCGACTCATACGCCCACGATCACGCCGACGCCGACCAACACACCAACTGACACGCGCACGCCGACGCATACGCCCACGATCGCGCCGACACCGACCAACACGCCGACCGCCACCCGCACACCAACTGATACGCCCACCATCACGCCGACGGACACGCGCACGCCAACTCATACACCCGCCGTCGCACCGACGCCGACCAGCACCCCGACCGCCACCGGGACAGCCACACATACCCCGACGGCCACGGCCACGCCGACCGCTACGCCTACCGTCACACTGACGCCAACCAATACACCGACTGACACGCGCACGCCGACTTATACACCCACGATCACGCCGACGCCCACCAGCACACCGACTGGCACGCGCACACCGACTCATACGCCCACGATCACGCCGACGCCGACCAACACACCGACGCATACGCCCACCGTCACGCCAACGCCGACGGCCACCGCGACACGCACGGCGACAGCAACTGCTACGGTAACGACCACGCCGACGCCTACAGCGACGCCAACGAGCAGCCCGACAACACGTTTTCAACTGTATCTCCCCCTGCTATTCCGGCTACCATAGACCAAATCGGGCAGTGTACTTTTCTGATAGGGACGCGCCGCGTTCCTATCAGAAAAGCAATCCGTTGTTGATAGGAAACCACCGCGTTCCTATCAGCAACGGAGCAGATGACGCACCCCGCCGCCTGGCTCAACAGCTCCGGTCGCCCCGCATGGCCCACAGGAACGGCAAGGCCTTAATGATTTTGATGCCGTGATACGCACCGCCGAGGACATCGAAGTGGGGATCGCATGTGACCAGATAGTATCGAAGACCACCCACCACCGCCGCTCAGTCATCCTGCCAATCTCCCTCGATAGCGGTACCGTCGCGATGGCTTGAAGGCGGGTGCGCTCGATGGTCGCGCGGCACTGGGCTATCACTTCCGCCCCCCTCCTCAGTCCTTCGGTGGATGCCACCCGGCCGCCACCCAGATCTTTCGTGAAGGTACCACGTAGGGGTTGTTGAGATGTAACGCCAGAACCGTGGCCCTTCCGACGGGCGTCTTTCCGATAATCTTGGTCCCATTAGCGCTCCAGGAGAAGTGCTCGTGCCAATCCTGGATCCTGGGGTTGAACAACGGCATCCGAACACTTGTCAGCGGATCAACAGCGTGAGTTTGTACGCCCTTATAGCCGTTGCACAGTGGACAGGCCAGCCACAGATTGTCCTCGGTCGAACTGCCGCCGATCGCCTCTGGAATGATGTGTTCGACGTGCATGGGGAAGCCGACCACCGCCTGAGTCGTCAGACAATAGCCGCACCGGTAGCGCGCCGCCGCGGCCACACGCTGCCGAAGGTCAGCCGGGATATACGTCTTGCTCACGGCAGGGAAGTCAAAGTGTCAAGCGCCGGAAAGGACTGGCCACGGCCGGTCAGCAAGGAGAGCGCCTTTGCCCGGCGGAGCATTGTGCGGCCATATTCAGCCATCAATGCCGCCAGATGACGCTGTCCGGCCTGATCCAACTCGCCGCGCCCCTGCGTGTCCAGGAGGTCGTGGAGCTGCTGCTGATGCTCGGCGGGCATGGTCGCGCGCGCCACCACCCACAATGTATCGTCGCTCAGATAAGCCAAGGCCGCCAGTTCCGGCTCCATCTCGGCCGGCACGTCATCTAGCGGAGGCAAGGTGACGGCAAGGACGTCCACCAGCACATCTTCGACAGAGCGTTGCATCGCTGTAGCGGCGCGGTGAGCGCGCCGATACGTCGTATCAGACATGCGTAGAGTAACTGTTTGTAAGGTCACGTCAGCATCTCCTTTAGTGCCTGTAATAGTCTGTTCCTCACGCGAGTGTCGAGCAGCGCCCGCTGCCCGGCTTCGCCGGCGCCGGTGTAGATGATTTGCCGCGCATAGCGGGCTGGTTGCATGTCCATGCCCCCTATTTTACCACGTCTGGAACGAGAAATAAATTTTCGGCGGCAGGCATACCGAAAGAATCTCGCCTGAACGCGCCGGGCGCATTCCGGGGGGAGATCCAAACCATGTTGAGGATTGTTCAGCCCGGCGCGCCGGTTGTCAGCCTTTCTGCTTTGTGGTATGCTACGCCCGTCCCGTGAGGAGGAGCCGCCATGACCTACGATCCCTTCAGCGAGCCGCCCCGGCCCAAACTGCCGGTGGGCATCCAGGCGTTCGAGACGTTGCGCGGGCAGGGCTATCTGTATGTGGACAAGACGCGCTGGGTGCATCGGTTAGTCACGCAAGGGATGTTCTATTTCCTGGCGCGGCCGCGGCGCTTCGGCAAGTCGCTGCTGATTTCCACGTTGAAATGCCTGTTCGAGGGCCGGCGTGAATTGTTCGATGGGCTGTGGATCGCCGAACCGGGCCGCTGGGAATGGCAGGCGCATCCGGTGATCGCGATTGATTTCAACGAGATCGGCCATGCTACGCCGGCCGATCTGGAGCGGGACATCGAGGTTCGGCTGACCCGCCTGGCGCGGCAGTACGATGTCCGCCTCGAAAGCCCATCGGTGGTGTCCAAGTTCGCGGAATTGATCGAAGTGCTCCATGCCAGGACCAACGCCTCGGTAGTGGTGCTGATTGACGAATACGATAAGCCGCTGATTGACCACCTGGGCAAGGGGGAAGCGGGACTGGCGATCGCCCGCGCCAACCGCGAGCTCCTGCGGAGCTTTTTCGGCGTGCTCAAAGGCGTCACGGTCTCGCCGTTGCTGCGTTTTGTCTTCTTGACCGGCGTCTCGCGCTTCAGTCGGGTCTCGATCTTCTCCGAGCTCAACAACCTGTATGACCTCAGCATGGACGACGCCTACGCCGACATGCTGGGCTACACCCAGGAGGAGTTGGAAACGCGCTTCGCGCCACACATCGCCGCCCTGGCGCGCCACCTCGACTGGACACCGGACGCGGTCACGGCCCATCTGGTCCAGCAGTACAACGGTTATCGCTTCACCAAACGCGACATGCGCGTCTACAATCCCTTCTCGATCCTCAGCGCCTTCAACGCCCGCGAATTCGCCAACTACTGGTTCGCATCGGGCACGCCGACCTTCCTGGTCAACCTGCTCCAGCAGGAGCGTTACGACCTCACCAAAATGGAGGCCCTCGAGGTCAGTCAATCCACCTTCACGACCTTCGAGATTGACCGATTGCGGCCGGAGGCGCTGCTCTTCCAAACCGGCTACCTGACGATCAAAGATGTGCAAGGGCCGGTGTACACGCTCGACTATCCCAACCAGGAGGTCAAGACCGCCTTCGCCGAGTCGTTGCTGTATGTCGTCGGTGCGGGGATCCAGGATAGCGCCAGCTCGCACGTGTTGCGGCTGGCGCGCTACTTGCAGCGCGAGGACCTGGCTGCGTTCTTCGAGGCGATGCAGGCGATCTTCGCCTCCATCCCGTATATGCTGTCCAGCCAGCGTGACGAGGCATACTTCCACACCATCTTCTACCTGGCGCTCACCGCTTCGGGCGCCGACGCGATCAGTGAGTTGCTCACCAATCGCGGGCGCATTGACATGGCGGTGCACTTTCCCGACAAGGTTTATCTGCTGGAATTCAAGTGCGACCAGAGCGCGGCGGCCGGTCTCGCGCAGATCGCGGCGCAGGGTTACGCCGAACGGTATCGCGGCAGCGGCAAACGCGTGATCGCCGTCGGGATCAACTTCGATACGACCGCCCGCAACGTCAGTGAGTGGCGAGTCGAGCCAGCGCACTACTTGTTTTCCCCCTCCTTGTAGGACAAACCCCGACACAGCTTTCAGACAATTCCTACATGGTTCTTGCCGCCATTCTGACAGACAGCCGCGGCGCGGTGGTGTAGACTTGTAACATGACCAGGGTTGCGGTATTCGAAGAAACACAGTATAATGTGAGAAACAGGAAGGGTTCCTGCGGCCTTTCGAATGAAATGCTGCGCGAAGCGATTCATGAGAAAGGTGCTAATGATGCGCCAGAGAATCACATTCAATCTGCGGAATCACTTGCGGATACTCATCCTGCTGGCGGTCGCGCCGCTCTTCGCGGTGATGCTGTTCAACGCCGCCGAGCAGCGCGCGACGCGCGCCGCCCAGGCGCAGGCCGACGCGCTGCGTTTGGCGCGCGTGTCGGCTACCCGCCACGAGCAGTTGATCGAAGGCACGCGTCAGACCCTCATCGCCCTCAGCCGATTTCCGGCCGTGCGCAACGGCGAGGCCCAGGCCTGCCACGCGCTCTTTGCCGATCTCTTGGATCAGTATCCCTATTACACCAATCTGACGGCGCTCGATCTTGACGGCGACGTTTTCTGCAGCGCGATCCCCCTTACAAAACCGGTCAACGCCGCCGATCGCCCGTGGTTTCAGCGCGTGCGCCAGACCCGCACGTTTACCATCAGCGATTATCAGATTGGCCGGATCACCTACAGACCCATACTGACGACGGCTTATCCGATAACCGATGAAGACGATGGGCTTTTGGGGATCGTGACCATCGGGATAGATATCGCCTGGCTCAATCAGCTTGTGGCCGCTACCCCTCGGCCGGAAGGCGCATCCTTCACCGTTCTCGACCGCGCCGGCACGGTGCTGGCCCGTGCGCCCGATCCCGAAGCGTGGGTGGGCCGGTCAGCAGCAGGGACGCCGCTGTTCAGCGCGCTGCAGGCTCAGCACGGATCAGGCACGACGATTACCCTGGGGCTGGATGGGCTAACGCGGCTCTTCGGGTTTACACCCCTGGGCGACACGGAGGAGTTGGCGGCCTACCTGGTGGTGGGCATCCCGACCGCGCAGGTCTTTGCCGAAACGGATCGCATCTTGGTGCGCAGCCTGATCGCCTTGAGCGCGATAGCGGTTTTGGGATTGGTCGCGGCCTGGCTGATGGCCGACCTCTTGTTCGTGCGGCGCATCCGCCGATTAGCGCAGACCGCCGCCGACCTGAGCGCCGGCCAGTGGAGCGCCCGCGCCGGCTCATTCCGCGCCAACGATGAACTGGGTTTGCTGGCCCGCGCTTTTGACGATATGGCGGCCGCATTGGAAGACCACGAGGCCAGGCAACGCGACGCCGAAGCCATCTTGAAGTCCGAAGTGGCCGAGCGCAAGCAGGCCGAGGAAGAGATCCGCCGCCTGAACCAAGATCTCGAGCGCCGCGTTCGCGAGCGCACCGCCCAGCTTGGCGCTGCGAACACACAGTTGGAAGCCGAGGTCGTGGAACGGCGCCGCATCGAAGCCGCGCTGCGCGCCAGCGAGAGCCAGTTGCGCCTGCTGATCGAACAGGCGAACGACGCCATCTTCCTGGAAAACGAAGAGGACGAGATCCTGGACGTGAACTCGCGTGCCTGCGAAATGTTGGGTTACAGCCGGGAAGAGCTTCTCTCCATGAAGGTTCCCGATTTGATGCCGCCGGAGATTCGCGGCGTACCGGGCCAGGTGGTCCGGGCCGAATTGGCGTCGAATCGGATCTTCGAGACGGTTGACCTCCGCAAGGATGGGACGCGCGTACCGTTGGAGATCAGTACACGGCGCATCGTCGGCGTGCCGGGCGACCTGGTCTTGGTCATCGCGCGCGATATCACCGGGCGCAAGCAGGCCGAGGAGGCGATGCGCGCCGCGTTAGCCAAAGAGAAAGAGGTCAGCGGACTGAAATCGCACTTGATCTCGACGACATCCCACGAATTCCGGACGCCGCTCAGCACCATCCTCTCCTCGGCCCAACTCCTGGAACAATATGCCGTCCAGATCAGCCCGACGAAGCAGGCGACGCATTTGCAGCATATCCAGGTTGCCGCGCGGCAGATGGCAGACTTGCTCAATGACATCTTGACCCTGGCCAGGGTTGACGCCGGTCGAGGACGCTGCACACCCGCGCCGCTCGATCTGCCGGCGCTCTGTGCGACGCTGGCCGAGGAAGCGCAGATCACCGACCATGCCGGACGCCAGATCCATCTGACCGTGCAGGCTGCGCAGGCCGTGGCGCTGCTGGACGAGAAACTTCTGCGCCAAATCCTGCAAAACCTGCTCTCGAATGCCCTCAAATACTCGCCCCCGGCCGGCGTGGTCTATTTTGATCTGCACATTCAGGACAACTTTGCCACCTTCACGATTCGCGACCAGGGGATCGGTATCCCCGCCGATGAACAGGCGCACCTGTTCGAGCCATTCTACCGCGCCAGCAATGTCGTCAACACCCCGGGATCGGGGCTGGGCATGGCCATCGCGAAGAGCTCGGTAGACTTGCACGGCGGTACGATCACCGTGGATAGCAAGCTCGGCGTCGGGACGGTGGTCACGGTCAACATACCGATCCGTGAACCCGTTACTCTTGCGAAAACGCATCCCTGAGCGGACACGAGGCGATACATGGCATCTGTCTTGCTGATCGGTTTCGACTCGGCGTTCGAAGCCAGCCTGTATCGGGCGCTGAGCGCCCAGGGGCACAGCATTCAGACCGCGCAGACCGCCCTGGCAGCCCTGCGCATGATCCGGCAGACCATGCCGGCGCTGATCCTGCTCAACACCGATCTGCCCCCGGATGCCAACGGCCCCATGACGCAAGATGGCTTTGCGCTGTGCGGCGCCATCCGGGCGCAGCCCCGCGGCGCAGAGACGCTGATCGGGTTCATCACGCATCGCGACGCTGTCGCGGATCGGCAAAGCGGCTTCGCGGCCGGCGCCGACGATTACATCGTCATCCCCTTCCAGATGGCCGAGCTGATCCTGCGTACGAACGCCTGGCTGCGGCGGGGCGCCGTCACTCCGCCGGCCGCGGCCGCCTGGCTGCGTTTCGGCCCACTGGCCGTGGATTGCCACACCGGCGACCTCTGGATCGCCAAACGCCATGAGTTACTGACCCCGGTCGAGGTGCGTCTGCTGAGCTATCTGATCGCCAACGCCGGCCGGCCTGTGGCGGCCGAAGAGTTGCTGCGCCACATCTGGCATCAGGAGCCGGGCACGGGGGATCCGGCGCTGGTGCGGGTGCACGTGCGCAATCTGCGCGCCAAGCTCGAAGACGACCCGGCGGCCCCCAAACTGCTGTTGACCAGCCCACGCCTGGGCTATTATCTGGCGCAGGAGCAGAATCATGGGCCAACCGACTAACCCGATGGCGATCACATCCAACGAGATCGAGTCGCAATACCCCAACCTGGCGACCGTCCTGTTGGATGGCATCCCCTCATCGGTATTGATCCTTGACCGCGGCCTGCGTGTCACGCTCGCCAACCGCAACTTCCTGGAAAAAGCCCGGCGCACGACCGACAACACGCTGGGCCGCCGGCTGGAGGAGGTGTTTCCGGCCGCCATCCTTTCATCCACGCAGCTCGACCGCCGCGCCCGCGCGGTGTTTCAAGACGGCCAACCGTTGGAGGGCGGGAAGATGACGTACCGGGCGCCAGGTGTGCTCCAGCGCGTCTATTTCTACAGCCTGACCCCCTTGCGCGATAATTCCGGCGTGGTCGGGGTGCTGCTGATGATGCACGACATCACCGAGCAGGAACGCCTGACCCAGGACGTGCGCCGCATCGAGCGGCACCTGGCGAGCGTGGTCGAGAGCGCCAACGATCTGGTCGTCTCCATGGGAGCCGAAGGCCGGATCATGACCTGGAATCAGGCCGCCGAACGGGTGTCCGGCTTCGCGCGAGGTGAGGTAATCGGACGGGATCTGGCCGAGCTATGCGTCGAGGGCGAGCGCGACCAGATGCGCACCCTGTTGAGCGCCGTGAGCCGGGGCGAGTCCGGCGTCATCCACGAGCTGAGCTTACGCACGCGGCCGGGCAAGCTCATCCCGGTCGCGTGGGCGTGCTCGCCGATGTGGGATGAGCAGGGCCGGATTGCCGCGCTCGTGGCCGTCGGCCGTGACTTGACTGAGCGCCGCCTATTGGAAGCGCAGCTCTTCCAGTCGGCCAAGATGGCCTCGCTCGGCGTCATGGCCGGCGGCATCGCCCACCAATTGCGCAATCCGTTGGGCGCCGCCTCGGCCGCCGCCCAACTGTTGCTGCGCGAGCCGGACAACCGCGAGCTGGGCCGAGAGTGCGCGCAGAAGATCTACGAAGGGATCAAACGCGCCTCAGCAGTCATCGAGAGCCTGCTGCGGTTTGCGCGCCCCGACGGCGGCGCCTTCAACGCGATCCAGGTCAATGATGTCATCGGCGACACCGTCGCGATGCTGCGGCACCAGGCCAATCTCAGCCAGGTGCAGGTGGAGACGGAGCTGGGGGCCAATCTGCCGACCATCAGCGGCAATCCGAGCGCGCTCCAACAGGCGTTCACCAATCTCTTCCTCAACGCGTGCCAGGCGATGCCGACCGGCGGCCGGCTGACCATTCGCTCGCGGTTGACGGAAACGGCCGACTGTGTCGCGGTGGATTTCGTTGATACGGGCTGCGGCATCCCCAAAGAGAACCTGCCCCAGGTTTTCGACCCATTCTTCACGACCCGACCGGTCGGCAAAGGGGTCGGCTTGGGGTTGACCATCGCCTATAGCATCTTGCAGCAACATGGCGGCAGCATCCAGGTGCACAGCGCCGTGGGTCAGGGCAGCACCTTCACCGTGCTGGTCCCCATTCATACCGCCGACCACGCGACCGGAGGCAAGGGATGAACACACTCCACCCGTTGACCGCTTTGATCGTTGATGACGAGCCGGACCTGGCGTGGGCGTTGCAGCAGAACTTGCGATTGGATGGCTGGCAGGTTGCTATCGCGCACACCGGCAACGCGGCCATCGCCCATGTGTCTGCCACTCCCCCCTGCATCGCCTTCGTGGACGCCAAACTGCCCGACATGGATGGCCTGGACGTGATCCGGCGCATCGGCGAGTTGCGCCCCGAGGTCAGGGTGGTTCTGATCTCCGGCTACTATTACGCTGAGGATGCGGAAGTTCGGGAGGCGCAGGGTAAAGGGTTGATCGTCCATTTCATCGCCAAGCCGCTGGATTTGCGCGAAGTTTCCGCCCTCGCCCGCCAGGCCGCCGATAATCCGCGAGTTGCCCGATGATGCGCATTTATGTCGTCGAAGATGGCCGTGACCTGGCCTGGGTGCTCGAAGAGAGCTTCAAACTGGCGGGATACGCTGTGGTCACGGCCGCGAACGGCCTGGAGGCTTTCCAGCGCATGCGCCGGCTGCCGCCGGACCTGGTGATCTTGGATGTGAACATGCCGATCATGGACGGCTTTGCGTTGGCGCGGCGCATGCGCGAGGATCTGCTGCTGAATTGGACGCCGATCATCTTTCTCACGGTGCATTCGGATTTCCCCGCCAAGATCCAGGGGTTTCGGGTCGGCGGCGACGATTATGTCGTCAAGCCGTTCGATCTGACCGAGCTACACATGCGCGTCGAGGCCGTCTTGCGGCGGGCGAAAGTGGCCGACCACATTGATCGAGACATCGTGACTGCGCCGGGCTTCGCGCTCAACTTGCCGGCCCGCCGCCTAGTAGCTCGTCAGTGGTGATTTGATGGATTTGGCGCATTGGGGTATCCTTGGCGGCGAGTTCTCGACTACCCGCCAGGAGGTTATCCGATGTCCAAACAAGCGCCGCACAAGAAGTATCATGT